>Ga0102962_1000333_pt1 | contig 24563 bp, 19 predicted proteins | sample SalPonF2_C_D2_MG_FD_84519 | JGI IMG/M metagenome (GOLD analysis project Ga0102962, IMG submission 84519) | Salt pond soil microbial communities from South San Francisco under conditions of wetland restoration - Salt Pond MetaG SF2_C_D2_MG ...
CACCGACAAGATTGTTGACATTCAACCGGGCGGCGCGGCCGCCATCCGCCTGCTGCTGATCAAATCGACCCGCTACGGCGCGCCATTCAGCTTTAAGGCCAGCGACGCTTCCAGCGATTCGAGCGCGGTGACACTGGACGGCCCCCAGGTCTACACCGGCGGGAGCATCACACTGTTCGGTATCGATCCGCACCAGCTCAAATTCACCAATACCAGCGCTGATCAGATCGCCGCCGTTTCAATATTCGTGGCCCGCGACGCAACGCCTGATCATCCCTGAAAGGAGGCCTGTCATGCCATCCGAACTGACCTACCCCGGGGTATACATCGAGGAAGTGCCCAGCGGCGTGCGCACAATCACGGGCGTGGCCACGTCGATTACCGCGTTCGTGGGCCGCGCCCGACGCGGACCCGTGAACAAACCGGTGCGCGTACAAAGTTTCGCCGAATATTCCCGCCTGTTCGGCGGCCTCTGGCAACACAGCACGATGAGCTATGCGGTCAGCCAATTCTTCCAGCACGGCGGACGCGATGCGCTAAGCGTGCGCCTGTTCAACGGCGACGTTGCTGCCAGCATGCCGACCATCACCCTGCCGACAACCTCGGGCAATCTGGTGCTGGAGGCCGCGAGCCCGGGCTTGTGGGGCGCCGCTCTGCGCGCCCGTGTCAACCACGATACCCGCAACACCCCAGATGCGCTGCTGTTCAACCTGATCGTCGAGGAACTGGACCATCCGGGCGGTAGCAACGTGGTGGCCAGCGAAAGCTTCCGCAATGTCTCTGTGTCCCCGCTCAGCGAGCGTTTCGTCGACACCGTGGTCAACGAACAGTCGGCGCTGGTGCGGGTACGCAGCTCCGCACCTGCAACCGAGAGTCCCATCGACACCGACGACCCCGCACATCCCACGGCTGTCGACGGTGCCGTGGCTGCCGTCGGCACACTCAGCGACGACGGCAACGACATCGACGACGGCGACGTCACCGGCGACCGGGACGCGCGCACGGGGATTTTCGCCCTGGAAGCAGCAGATCTGTTCAACCTGCTGTGTATCCCGCCGCTCGCACCGACCTCCGACTTACAGGCAGCCACTTGGGCAAAGGCCGCGAGCTACTGCCGGGAGCGCCGTGCCGTGCTCATCATCGATGCCCCGTCGGACTGGACGGCCAATGCCGCCAATGCTATCGGCGACGCTGAAAATGGCGTCAAACACCTGCGCAGCATCGTCGGAAACGACCACGCGGCCAATGCCGCCGCTTACTTTCCGCGCCTGCGCATGCCCGACCCGCTGAGCGAGAACCGCCTGGCCGACTTCGCGCCGTGCGGCGCTGTGGCCGGCATCATCGCCCGCACCGACGTGCAGCGCGGGGTGTGGAAGGCGCCTGCTGGCCTGGCCGCCTCCCTCTCCGGCGTTCAGGGCTTTACCTACACCATGACCGACGGCCAGAACGGCGTGCTCAACCCGCTGGGGCTCAACTGCCTACGAACCTTCCCCGTAGCGGGCAACCTGGTATGGGGAGCGCGCACCCTGGCCGGCGCCGACCTGCTCGCCTCGGAGTGGAAATACCTCCCGGTGCGGCGGCTGGCGCTGTATCTCGAGGAAAGCCTGTTCCGCGGCACCCAGTGGGTGGTCTTCGAGCCCAACGACGACCAGTTGTGGTCGCAGATCCGGCTCAATGTGGGGGCTTTCATGCAGACCCTGTTCCGCCAAGGCGCCTTTCAGGGCAAGAGCCCGCGCGAGGCGTACTTCGTCAAATGCGACCGCGAGACCACCACGCAGAACGATATCGACCGCGGCATCGTCAACATCCTGGTCGGGTTCGCCCCGCTCAAGCCGGCGGAGTTCGTGGTCCTCAAGATCCAGCAAATGGCCGGCCAGGTCGAAGTGTAAGGAGGCAGCCCGATGGCACAGTTCAGCGTTAATGCACAGCGCTTCGATCCCTATAAGAATTTCAAATTCCGCGTGAAATGGGACGGGCGCTACGTGGCCGGCGTGAGCAAGGTGGGCGCCCTCAAGCGCAGCACCGAAATGGTCGAGCACCGCGAAGGGGGCGATCCGTCCACGTCGCGCAAATCGCCGGGCCGCACCAAGTTCGAGGCCATCACCCTGGAGCGTGGCGTCACCCATGACGTCGAGTTCGAGCGTTGGGCCAATAAGGTCTGGAACTACGGCTCGGGCCTGGGTGCGGAAGTCTCGCTCAAGGATTTCCGCAAGGACATCATCATCGAGGTATACAACGAAGCCGGGCAGCTGGCGCTCGCCTACAAAGTCTACCGATGCTGGGTTTCGGAGTACCAGGCCTTGCCGGACCTGGACGCCAATGCCAACGCTGTAGCGATCCAGACCATCAAACTGGAGAACGAAGGCTGGGAGCGCGACTACGACGTCACTGAACCGACGGAGCCGAGCTTTACCGAGCCGGCCTGAATACCATGGCCTCACCTCTGAACCCGGACCGGCTCCTCACCGTATGGGAAAGCGGCATGCGCCGCCATCCCATCGACCGGGCACTGCTGTTGTTCGCGCTGTCGGAACCCCGCATGCCGCCCGACACGCTGGCCGACGCCCCGCTCGGCCGGCGCAACGCGTCTCTGATGGCCCTGCACCGCACCTTGTTCGGCACTCGGTTGGCGACTTGGACGGACTGTCCTGCGTGCGCCGAGCGCATGGACCTCGACACCGATGTCGCACAGCTCCCGCCAGTGCCGGCTCACGTCCCGGCTCTCATCGAGGCAGCGGGCCTGCGCTTTCGTCGGCCCACGAGCCGGCATCTAGCCGGGCTTACTGAGATAACAGACCCCGAAGCCGCCGCGCGACAGCTTCTGCGCGAATGCGCGGAGACGCCTGAAGCCCTGCCGCGGGACGACGCAGCGCTGTCGCGGCTGATGGATGCCGTGGAGCCCGTTCTGGAAGCAGCCGACCCGTGGGCCGATCTGAGCTTGGCGGTTCATTGCCCGAACTGCGGACATGAGGGGTCCGCGACGCTGAATATCGCCGACATCCTCTGGGAAGAAATTGACAGTCACGCCCGGAGCCTGCTAGATGAGGTCCACACCCTGGCCCAGGCTTATGGCTGGTCCGAGCCGCAGATCCTCGCCCTGAGCAATACGCGCCGCACGGCCTATCTGGTCCGGGTGCAATCATGACCGGGTTGCTCCGCCGCCTCGCCCGCCAAGTGGTCGGCCCAGAACCAATCAAGGTACACGCCATAGCGCGCCTGCCCTTCGTTGCACCGCCCGCGACGATCGCCGATGAAGGGGCCGGCCAGCCTCACTCGGAAACCGGCGTCCCAAGCGCGGCCGCACCGACCAATATATACGCTTGGCGCGCGGGACGCGGCGAACCGTCCGACAGGCCGCGGGAAACGGCTGAAACGCCGGACAGGCCGCCGGCTCAGGCCAATAGCATGCCGGCAGATGCGCAAACGCCGGCACGAGCTGCGGGCGAACTCACAGGGCCCACTGAACGCCGCCGGAGCGCTGTTTCTGCCGATAAAACCCGGGTGCCTGCGCTATTGCTTGGGAAACGGCCGCAAACAAGCCCGTGGCATACAGGGTTAGACAATACCGCCATGCGTGTCCCGGCACCGCGCGAAGGGGTAACCGCGCCGACCGCCGACCCTCCCCCGCCCGCAACGCCGCGCCCGGTCGTCACGCCGCCCGGCGCCGCTGGCGGCGAGCGCCCCGCAGACAGCGGCGCCGGACAACCGCGGAGGCGCCAGACACGACGGCGGGCAACCCCGTCTTCGTCACGGCCCGATGAAGCGGCCGAGGTGCACGTGCATATCGGGCGCATCGAGATCACTGCAGTCCAGGAAGCGTCGGCCGGCCGGCGAAAACCGGCCGCTGGCGCGCAACCCCTGTCGCTCAATGAATACCTGAAACGGCGCCGGCGGGGGCGCTCATGAGCAACGCGCTCGCCATCGCCGGCGTGACCGCCGTACTGCGCGACCGGCTCAACGACGGTCTGATCAATCACAATGTCTCCGGCGTGCTCGGCAGTACGGTCACTATCAGCGTGATGCCGCCCGACCGCGTGCTCCCCGCCGACGGCACCGAGTCTAGCCAGCTCAACCTTTTCCTTTATCAGGTCACGCCCAATCCCGGCTGGCGCAACGAAGACCTGCCCTCGCACGATCCTTCAGGCCGTCACCGGCTGTCGAACGCGCCCCTGGCCCTCGACCTGCACTACCTGCTGTCCTCTTACAGCGGCGGCGACCTGCACGCCGAGATCCTGCTCGGCTACGCCATGCAGCTCATGCACGAGTTTCCGGTGATCACGCGCGAGATGATCCGCATCGCCCTCAATCCCTCGCCGGATGTCGGTATCGAGCTTCCGCCGGCGCTGCGCGCCCTGGCCGGCTCAGGGCTGGCCGACCAAGTAGAGCTCCTGCGTATCACGCCCCAATATCTCAACACCGAGGAGGTCTCCAAGCTGTGGACCGCCACCCAGTCCAGCTACCGGCCCACCACGGCCTACCAGGTCTCGGTCGTGCTGATCGAGGCGGCCCAGCCCACGCGCCCGACCCTGCCGGTGCTCACGCGCGGGGAGGTCGATCCGGTCTCCCGCCGCGAGCGGGGCGCGGTCGTGAGCCCCGACCTTGTCCCACCGCTGCCGACCATTGAGGCGGTGGTCCCGGCCGGCAAGCAGCCGGTGGTGCGCCTCGACGACGCGGTCACGCTGCCTGGGCATCACCTGGACGGCACGGGCCGCGAGGTGCGGCTGGTCAACGACCGTTTCCGCATCGACGAAACACTGGCGGCCAGCGGTACGAACATCGGCGACCACATGGACTTCGTGATCCCCGCGGCACGTGCGGCCGATTTCCCCGCCGGCGTCTACGACGTGACCGCACGCGTGATCCGCCCGGGCGAATCGCTGCCTCGGGAGAGCAACCGCCTCGCCTGCATCGTAGCACCCAACATCATCAATCTCCCTCAGACTGTGGCGCGGGACGCCGGCGGCAACGCTCACATCACACTCGACTTCACGCCGGAGCTGCGCCCCGGCCAGACGGTATCACTGCTGCTCGGGCAGGCGGAGATCGCCCCCCAGAGCTTCGCGGCCCCGGCGGCGACGCTCGACTTCATCGCCGAGAATGCCGAGGCGGGCGCACCGCTCGCACGCCTGCGCATCGACGGCATCGACAGCCCCGTTGTCGATCACAGCACCACGCCGCCCACCTTCTTCAACCACCGGGTCACCATCGCATGAACGCGGCGCTCGAGGTGGACTGGGCCGCCGCCAACCAGGCGCTGCTGACCGCGGAATTTACCCGGCTGCGCGCGCTGCTGGGCGAAGGGGATGCGGGCGAAGCCCGGGCCTGCGTCGATACCGCGCGCGAACGCATGCCAGTCCCGGCGGCCATCGACACCCTCGCGCGCCTGTTCGGGCTCAGCGGCTTCGAGCGGGACATGCTGCTGCTCACGGCCGGCCTGGAGATGGATGCACGCGTGGCGGCGCTCTGCGGCGAGGCGGGCGGCCAGCCGCTGCGGCCCTGGGCCACATTCGGCCTGGCACTCGCCGCGCTGCCCGATCCACATTGGAGCGCCATCGCCCCGCTCGAGCCGCTACGGCGCTGGCGGCTCATCGAAGTCGACGACGGCGCAGGCCTCACCGCGGGACGCCTGCGCATCGACGAGCGTGTGCTGCATTTCATCGGCGGTCTGAACTACCTCGACCACCGCCTGCAGCCGCTGCTAGAGCCGGTTCCCCCGGCCGGGCTCATGGACGGGTCCCACCGTGCCGGCGCCTCGGGTGCCGCGGCACAGCTGCGCGCCCACCGCGGCCGCCTGCCGGCGGTCCTGCTCTCGGGCGACGACCGCGACGGCCAGCAGGACGTGGCCGCCCAGCTCGCCGGCGAACTAGGCGTGTCGCTTTTCCATCTGCATGCGCTCGACATTCCGGCCCAGGCCCACGAACAGGGCTCGCTGGCCGCACTTTGGCAGCGCGAGGCCGCGCTCCTCGGCGCCGGATTGCTCGTGACTCATGCACAAGACGACTCGCCCGGGGCGCTCGCCCGCCTGGCTGCTCAGATCGACGGGCTGGTCATTGTCGCCGGCCGCAGTGCACCGCTTATCGATGGCGACACGCTGCACCTCGTCGTCAACCGCCCAGACGCCTCGGCTCAGCGCGAGCTGTGGCAGGCGGCCCTGCAGACACGGGCGCAGGCGTTCGCGCCGGTGCTGGATGCGCTTGCCGGCCACTACCGCCTGAGCGCGCGCCGCATTGCCCGCGCGGCCCCCCGGATCCGCGATCGGGATCCCGGCCGCGCCGTCGCCGGCCTGCAGCAGCTCCACCGGGGCGACGGCTCGCCCATGGCCGGCCTGGCGCAGCCCATCGACCCGCGCGCCGTCTGGGACGACCTGGTCCTCCCCGAGGCGCAGCGGCGCATGCTGCGCCAGATCGCCGTGCATGCGCGCCACCGTCTCACCGTGCACCACGATTGGGGCTTCGCCGACAAGAGTGCCCGCGGGCTCGGGATCGCGACCCTGTTCTGGGGCGACAGCGGTACGGGCAAGACGCTCGCCGCCGAAGTGCTGGCGAATACGCTGGGGCTGGCGCTCTACCGCATCGACCTGTCGGCCGTGGTGAGCAAGTACATCGGCGAGACCGAGAAGAACCTGCGCAAGGTCTTCGACGCCGCGGAAGACATCGGCGCGATCCTGCTCTTCGACGAGGCGGATGCGCTCTTCGGCAAGCGCAGCGAAGTCAAGGACAGCCACGACCGCTATGCCAACATCGAGGTGAGCTACCTGCTCCAGCGCATGGAGACCTACCAGGGGCTGGCCATCCTCACCACCAACCACAAGGCCGCGCTCGACACCGCCTTCCAGCGCCGCCTGCGCTTCCTGGTCCATTTCCCCTTCCCCGACGCGGGCCAGCGCGAAGCCATCTGGCGCACGGTCTTCCCGCACAGCACGCCGCTCGGTGATCTCGACTATGCCGCGCTCGCGCGGCTGAACGCGGCTGGGGGGACCATCCGCAACATCGCCCTGAACGCGGCGTTCCTTGCCGCCGAAGCCGGCACACCGGTAAGCATGGCGCACCTGCTGCGCGCCGCGCACGTGGAAGCGGGCAAGCGCGAGAAGCCGCTGTCGGACGCCGAGACCCGGGGGTGGGTATGACGCGCATCGTGCTACACATCGACCGGCTGGTGCTGCGCGGCATCGACCGTTCAGACGCGGCCGCGGTTACCGCCCGCATACAGGCCGAGTTGCAGCGGCTGCTGTCGGCGTCGGATACGGCGCAGGACATCGCCGGTGCCGGCAACCGCCCCCGCGTGGCAGGCAAGGTCCGTTTGGCCGCAGGCAGCGCAACCCGTGCCCTCGGCACCGCCGTAGCCGGACGCATCGTTCAGGGGATCAAATCGTGACCGGCCAAGCCCTCCGGCGCGTCGCAGCGACAGGCGACCTCCGCTGCCGAAGCCGGGCTGCTGCAGGGCCAGTGCGCGCCCCTGCTGAGCGGGAAATGTGCGGAATACGCGAGCAGCTCGCCTCGCGCTTCGACACCCAGGGCCGCGCCCCACGATACCCCTGCCCGCCGGCTCCAGCGTGCGCTTTGCCGGCGCTATTCCGTCCGCTCTTCAGCGCGCCCCGCGTTTCGAACGGGCCGGGGTCAGCACACAACGCGCAGACTGCGGCCGTCACCGACACCCCGTACGCGGTGCACGGACAGCCTGCCTTCAGGCCTGGCGCGATACAGGACGGTGCTATCGAAGGGCGGTGCGGGTTTCCGACCACCTATCCGAATCCGGACTCCTTCCGGCAGGAGTATTTTCGCCGAATCCTTCATGCGCTTCCGGACCTCGCCGGACCTTCCCCGGCGCATGCGCCCGCCCGTCTCCGCCTTCATGCAGCAGAAGTTCCCATGATGACGCCTGACTGCAACCGCCGGGGGCGCCCATGAGCAGCGCCGAGCACACCCGCATCGGCGAGGGCACCGCGCCCACGCAGGTTTCCCCGCCGCGCCGCCGCTGCGCCTGCGGCGAGTGCGCTGCGTGTCGGGCGAAACGCCAACGTGGGGAGACTGCGAACCCGCATCCCGGTATCGCCCTGCCGTCCGACGTGTACGCCGTGCTGCGCGCACCGGGCCAATGCCTCGACGCCCCGACGCGGCAGCACATGGAAACCCGCTTCGGCCACGATTTCAGCCGGGTCCGGCTACACACCGATGCCGCCGCGGCGGCGTCAGCGCGCACGCTGTCTGCGCGCGCCTACGCGCTCGGCCACCACATCGTGTTCGGACCCGGAGGGTATTCGCCGCGCGCGTCCGAATCCCGCCGGCGGCTGGCCCATGAGCTTGCCCACGTAGTGCAGCAGACCCGGGGTCGGGGCGCAGCGCTCAGCACAGCCCAGCGCGAAGGGGAGGCGCGGCAGGCAGCGCGCAGCATCGCCACTGACGCGCCCATGCCGCGCATCAGTGCCGCCACCCCGGCCCTGTCGCGCGACGACGGTGCACCGGCAAGCGGGGACGACACCGCCACCCGGGCCTCGGCGGCCGAGGCAAGCTGCGACATCGCGGCCCTGTGCAGGCTGAGCTTTCGCGCGCCTGCCGTGGTCACCCGCGAACGCCTGCTGCGCGCCTTTCACTCCTGCCACCCGGGCGTGCCACTGACGCACCTGGTAGCGGGAAATCCCTGCCTGACGCCGAATTTCGGTTTGCCGCCCGGCGCTCCCGCAGCGGGGCCACGCCGGGCCCCGGGTACCGCCCCGGCCAGCCGCCACGCGCCAGCGCGCACCGGCGGAAGCGGTGGCGGACTGGGCCTGCCCTCGACGACGATCCGCTTCGACCTGGGGCCCGCTCGCGTTAGCGTCCATCTGCCGGGCTCCGTGGCAGTGCGTCTGCCGGTGCCATTTCAGGGCGCTCAACGGGTCGTTTTCTCACTCAACGCCAGCACCAGCGAGTTTTCTTTCAGCGTCACCATCAACGCCATCCCGCACGTGCGCATCTCCGCGAGTGCCAGCGCTACCACCGCAGGGCGCGGACAGGCTGGCCTGACCGTCCAGACCACGCGAACCGTGTGCCATGCCGTGGACCCGGCGTCCGCGCGCTCAGCTCTACAGTCCGCCGGCCAACGGCTGCACGACGCCATCCAGGCCGTACAAAGCCCCCCGGCGCCGGCTGCAAGCGCGAGCCAGCTCGAGCGTTCCTTTGCCCCGCAATCCCGTCTCGCAGAAGTGGTAAGCGCGGTGGCGCACCTGCAGTCCGAGATCGAGCGCGTGCGCGCGCACTGCCGGGAGGTACCGTTTGCCACCTTCCGGTTCGGCGTACAAGGACCGCTTATCCGCCCCGAAACCCAGCCCGGTCCGGGCGCGCAGCCTCCGGCGACCTACGTGGGCGGCTCGTTGCGCTTCAACTTCTGAGCCCAGGAGCAGGACGCATGAGTGGATACAGCCGATCCCCCCGCATCATCAAAGGCGGCTTGGTGCTCATCGAGCCGGACTCGGGGCAGGTGCGGCGCGTGATTTCGCTGCAATACAACCCGGACAGCCTCAGCCGCACGCTGCAGGCGCAGCAGATCGGCGAGGGCGCGGACCGCGCGGAGGTGCTTCGGCTCAAGGGCCCGGCCGTGGAAACCTTTCACGTGGAGGCTGAGATCGACGCCGCCGATCAGCTCGAGTTTCCGGACCAGCATGAGACCGTTGTCGAATCCGGCATCGCGCCGCAGCTCGCGGTGTTGGAATCGCTGGTCAACCCGAGCGCGCACGACCTGCTCTCCAACAATGCCCTGGCGGCGGCGGGGACGCTGGAAATCGCGCCGATGGAATCGCCGCTGCCGCTCTTCGTGTGGGGCGCCAACCGCATCGTACCGGTGCGCGTCACCGAGTTTTCCATCACCGAGGAGGCCTTCGACCCGGCGCTCAATCCCATCCGCGCCCGGGTGACGCTGGGGCTGCGGGTGCTCTCGGTCGACGATCTCGGCTTCAACCACAAAGGCGGGAGCGTGTTTATGGCCTACCTGCAGGCACGCGAGAAGCTCGCATCGAAGGCCGCCACCGTCGGCTTCGACGCCTTGGGCATAGGAGGTATCCCATGACCGATCCCCTCAAGGCCTTCATGCAGGCCAACGCCCTGACCTCCCCGGCCTTCCCGCCGGGCAGCCGCTATCACGGCCTGGACACCGCGCAGTGGACACGTCCGGACGGCGAGCGCGTGACCTACGTGCGCCGGCGCTTCATCCCGCCGCCGGAGCGCTTCGCGCAAGTGAGCGAGCACCGGGTGGCCGCCGGCGACCGGCTGGACAATCTGGCTGCCAAGTACCTCGGCGATCCCCAGCAGTACTGGCGCCTGTGCGACGGCAACGGCGCGCTGCGCCCGGACGAGCTGACTGAAACGGTCGGCCGGCGCCTGCGCATCACGCTGCCCCAAAGCGTCCCGGGGGTCGGTGGTGGCTAGCGGCGCCCCCGTCCATCTGAGCCTGCTCATGGGGCCGGTGGTGCCGGCCCCGGTACCGGCAATGATGATCGACGCGCTGGAATCGGCCACCGTCACCAGCGCCGCCGGCACGCCGAGCGGCTTTCAGCTACGCTTCAAGATCAACAGCAAGTCCGAGCTCAATACCCTCTTCCTGATCGCCGTCGGCCAGAACACCAGCGTGGGCATGCCGCCCCTGCGCGTGGTGCTCATCGTCACCCTCAACGGCCGGCCCCAGCCGCTGTTCGATGGCGTGGTCACCAACGTGGAGGTGCAGACCGGGCAGGGCGGCCAGCCGGGCAGCATCACGGTGACCGGTGAGGATCTCACCAAAGTCATGGACATGCGGGATTTCAGTGGGCTGCCCTACCCGGCCATGCCCGTGGAAGCGCGGGTAGCGCTCATCTGCGCCAAGTACGCCGCTTTCGGGATCATCCCGCTACCCATCCCGGCCCTGTTCCCCGACGTGCCGATCCCGATCGAGCGCATCCCGGCGCAACAGGGCACGGACCTGGACTACCTGCGCCAGCTCGCCGACGCAGTCGGGCATGTGTTCTATATCGAGCCGGGCGAGGTGCCGATGACCAACATCGCCTACTTCGGCCCCGAGATCAAAGTCGGCCCGCCGCAGCCGGCCCTGAACATCGACATGGACGCACACACCAACGTGGAGTCGCTGAACTTCAGCTTCAACCCGACCAAGGGCGTGCTGCCGATGGTGTATATCCAAAACCAGCTCACGCGCGTGCCGATTCCCATCCCCATACCGAACCTGAACCCGCTGCAGCCGCCGCTGGGCCTGCTGCCCGCGCCCATCGCCAACCTGAAGAACCTCAAGGACACCGCCAAGATGAACCCGATGCAGGCGATCTCGAAGGGCCTGGAGGAGGCGAAGAGGTCCCAGGACGCGGTGAGCGGCACGGGCACCCTGGACGTACTGCGCTACGGGCGCCTGCTCAAACCCCGCAAGCTGGTGGGCGTACGCGGGGCGGGCGTGGCCTATGACGGCCTGTACTACGTGCAGAGCGTGACCAGCACGCTCAGGCGCGGCGAGATCAAACAGCAGTTCAACCTGACGCGAAACGGGCTCGTGTCCATCACACCGACGGTGCCGGCATGACGCAACACTATTACGGCAAATATCGCGGCATGGTCCTCAACAACGTGGACCCGATGCAGCAGGGGCGTCTGCAGGTACAGGTACCGGACGTGGCCGGGCTGATCCCGGCAACCTGGGCCATGCCCTGCGTACCCATCGCGGGCCTGCAGAACGGCATGGTCGCCCTACCCGTGATCGGCTCGGGCGTCTGGGTGGAGTTCGAGCAGGGCAATCCGGACTATCCTGTCTGGGTGGGCTGCTTCTGGGGCAGCTCGGCGGAGATCCCGGCGCTGGCGCGGGCCACGCCGCCGGCGACGCCGGCCATCACCTTCCAAACCCCGCTGCAGAACGGCTTGACGATCTCGGACCTGCCCGGGCCCACCGGCGGCATCATGCTCAAGAGCGCCGCCGGCGCCACGCTGATCGTCAACGACACGGGCATCTACATCCAGAACGGGCGGGGCGCGTCGGTCAATCTGGTCGGCCCGGCAGTCACCGTCAACAACGGCGCGCTGACGGTGACCTAAGATGCCGGGCCCGCTGCTTCATGTCGGTGCGACCGTACTGTGTGCCCACGGCGGCACCGCCACGCCCACCGTGCCCAACCCGCGCGTGCTGGTCAGCGGCCAGCCCTCAGTAGTGATGAGCACGCCCTACGTCATCGCCGGCTGCCCGTTCAACGTCTCCGGCAGCCCGGTGCCCTGCGTGACCGCGCAATGGATCGTGGCAGCCGCGCGCGTCACTTCCAACGGCCAGCCGGTAGTGCTCATGGACAGCCAGGCGGTGTGCGCGCCCAACGGCACCCCGCTGATGCCGGTGGCCGCCCAGACCCGGGTAATCGGGAGCTGACGATGTCACTGCGCGTGCATTTTCCCTATCAGTTCGACGGCCGCGGGCGTACGCGCGACGACGACGAGGCCGTCTGGATCCGCGGCCTCATCGAGCAGGTCCTGTTCACCGCGCCGGGCGAGCGCGTGATGCGCCCCGACTTCAGCAGCGCTCTACGCGAACTGGTGTTCGCACCCAACAGCCCCGAACTTGCCGCCACCGCGCAGTTCCTGGTGCAAGGCGCCCTGCAGCAGTGGCTGAGCGACCTGATCGTGGTGGAAAACATCGAGGTGGAGGCCGTGGAAGCGCGGCTGTCGGTGACCGTCCAGTACGTCATCCGCCGCAGCGGCACGCGCCAGCAACAGACCTTCGTCTACGCAGGCGCGCCGTGATCTACACCTGCTGCGAAGAGAACCGGCGCACCCTGGTCGCGGCGCACGCGACGCTCAACGGCATCGACTACCTGGAGGTACTCGATCTGGACGCGCCCGCCGGCAGCCCGCGCCAGCAGACACTCATGGTGCGCCTGCTCAAGCCGGTGCCCGCCGGGCTCACGCCCGACAATGTGCGCATCGCGGGCGGCGAGCGCATCCGCAACGTGGGCGTGGACTGGGTGGGCATCGCCAGCGCGCCGCCCGCCGAGGCGACCCCTGCCGAGCGGACTTTCTTCACGACCCTGCCCGAGGCCGACCGTGTGCTGCTGGTGCGCACCGACAGCAACGGCGATCACAGCACCTACCGCCTACAGCTGCTGCGCGGCATCGCCAAGGACGCCCCGCCGGTGGACTTCGATCCGCGTCTGTCCGCCGTTGACTTCGCCTTCAAGGTGGAATGCCCGAGCGACTTCGACTGCGCCCCGCGCTACGAGTGCCGTAGCGAGCCGAGCCCGGCGCCCGACCTCAACTACCTTGCGCGCGACTACGAGAGCCTGCGGCGCCTCGCGCTCGACCGCCTCGCCCGCCAGATGCCCGGCTGGCGCGACCGCAGCCCGGCGGACCTGGCCACCACGCTGGCCGAGCTGATCGCCTACGTTGGCGATCAGCAGCACTACCAGCTCGACGCCGTCACCACCGAGAGCTACCTGCGCACCGCGCGCCGGCGCACCAGCCTGCGCCGCCACGCCCTGCTGGTCGACTACGCCATGCATGAGGGCTGCAACGCGCGCACCTGGCTGCACCTGGCGGTGAGCGCGGGCCCCTTCGTGCTGCCCGCCGGCATCCGCTTCTACACCCGCGTTCCGGGCGTCTCCTCTCGCCTGCTGCCCGACTCGCCGCAGGAGCGCATCGCGCTGCAGGCCGCCCCGCTGGTGTTCGAGCCCATGGAGAGCCCGACCCTGCACCCGGAACACGACCGCTTCGACTTCTACACCTGGAGCGACGAGCGCTGCTGCCTACCCAAGGGGGCCCTGCAGGCGACCCTGCGCGGGCACTGGCCGGACCTGGCAGTCGGCGACGTGCTGATCTTCCAGGAGATGACGGGCCCGCTCACCGGCGAAGCCAAGGACGCCGATCCGGCCCACCGCCACGCCGTGCGGCTGACCACCGTGCGCGCCTTCAACGACACCGATCCCCTGACCGATCCGCTCGACGGCAGCCGGATCACCGAGATTGCCTGGGTCGCCGACGACGCGCTGCCCTTTCCCCTGTGCCTGTCGAGCGAGACCGACGAGGCCCACGGCAGCGCCCTCATCGAGAACGTCAGCGTCGCGCTCGGCAACAACGTGCTCGTCGATCACGGCCGCACCGTCACGGCCGAGGAGCTGGGCCGGGTCCCCGAGCCACGGCTGCAGTATCCTCCGGCGGCCGGCGACCCCTGCCGGCGTGCGGCCTCCGAGCCGCTGCCCCCGCGCTTCCGGCCCCTGCTCGCGGAGGGCCCGGTCACCTGGCAGGGCACCGTGATCAAGATCATCGTCGAGCACGGCTTGCGGCGCACCGAGCGCGTACTGTTCGACCCCGACGCCGCGGCAAGCGCCGCGCTTACCTGGCGCAGCGATGACGCCGTGCCCGCGATCACTCTGGAGAGCACCGTCGGCACCCTCACCGAGCACTGGAGCGCGCGCCGCGACCTGTTCTCCAGCCACGCCGGCGACACTCACTTCGTGGTCGAGCCCGAGGATGACGGCAGCGCCCGCGTGCGCTTCGGCGACGACCGGCACGGCCGCCGGCCGGACGCCGGCACCGCATTCACGGCAACCTACCGCGTGGGCAACGCCACATCCGGCAACGTGGGCGCGGACAGCATCGCACACGCGGTCACCGCCGAGGGCCGCATCGACACCGTCACCAACCCGCTGCCGGCGCGCGGCGGCGCAGAGCCGGAGACCGCCGCCGAGGTGCGCCGCCGCGCCCCTTACGCCTTCCGCACCCAGGAGCGCGCCGTGACGCCCGCCGATTACGCCGAGGTAACCGAACGCCTACCGGGCGTGCAGCGCGCCGCGGCGGGCCTGCGCTGGACAGGCAGCTGGCACACCGTGTTCGTCGCCGTCGATCGCGTGGGCGGCGACCCGGTGGACACGGCCTATGCGACCGACGTCACCGACTATCTGGACCGCTACCGCATGGCCGGCTACGACCTGCATATCCACAACCCGATTCACGTCTCGCTGGAGATCAACCTGCTGGTCTGCGTCGACCCGGGCTATTTCCGCAGCGACGTGCGCCGAGGCCTGCTCGACGTGCTCAGCAACCGCGTGCGCGCCGACGGCACGCGCGGCCTGTTCCACCCGGACAACTTCAGCTTCGGCCAGACCGTCTACCTGAGCCCGCTCTACGCCGCCGCCCGCAAGGTACCGGGCGTGCAGTCGCTGGAGGTCACGCGCTTCACGCGCCAGGGCGAGGAGGACCCCAAGCCGCTCGCCGACGGCTTCATGCCGCTCGGCCGGCTGGAGATCGCCCGCCTCGACAATGACCCCGACTTCCCCGAGCACGGCGTGCTCGGACTCGACCTGCACGGAGGCAAGTGATGAGCGCCGACCGTTCCCATGCGCCCGGATGCGGCTGCTGCGCCGGCATCGATGCCGTCACGCCGCTGCACATCGACAATCCGCCGGGGCTGGCGACCATCGCCTACCGGGTCGGCCGCCACGCGGATTTCCTTGAGTCCATCCGCGCGCGGCTCTCCAGCGGCGACTATCCCGCGCTGGCCGGGCTGACCACGCGTGAGCCGAGCGACTTCACGCTGGCGCTGTCGGATGCGCTCGCCAGTTCGCTCGACGTGCTGAGTTTCTACACCGAGCGCTACGCCAACGAGCACTACCTGCGCACCGCCGCCGAGCGCCTCTCCGTGCTGGAGCTGGCGCGGCTCATCGGCTATGAGCTCGCCCCCGGGGTGGCCGCCGGCACCCACCTCGCCTTCACCCTGCAGGCTACGCCGGGCGCGCCGGCCGAGCCCATCACCATCCCCGTTGGCACGCGCGTGCAGAGCGTGCCGGGACAGGACGAGCAGGCCCAGACCTTCGAGACCGTCGCCGCTGCGCCCGCGCGCGCCGAGTGGAATGCGATCCCTGCGCAGACGCGCCGGGCGTGGCGCCCCGAGAGCGGCGACACGGAGCTGTGGCTGGAGGGCGTGGCCACGCAACTGCAGCCGGGCGATGCCATCCTCATCGTCGGCGCCGACCGCATGGACAACCCCGGCTCCGAACACTGGGACGTGCGCGTGCTCGCCGGCGTCGAGCTCGACACTGCCAACGGGCGCACCCGCGTGCGCTGGGCGCATCCGCTGGGCAGCGCCTTCCCCGCCATGAGCCCGGCAGCCATCGGCGTGGAGGTGCACGCCTTGCGCCAGCGCACCGCCCTCTTCGGTCACAATGCGCCCGATCCCAACCTCCTGGGCAACAGAGATTCGAATGTAAAACAACTGATCAATACGAGCGGCACTTATTGGAAATGGCACAACTTCGAGATCGACCCGCCGGACATCGATCTGGACACCGACAACCCGAAGATCACCGCCGGCAGCTGGCTCGCGCTGGTCTCCAACGAGACGGGCCTGGGCAGCGCCGACCTGCCGGGCTACACCGAGCTGTACCGCGCCGACGCGGTCACGCACCTGAGCCGCAGCGCCTTCGGTATCTCCGCCAAGATCACCCGCGTCACCGCCGACACCACCGAGAACCTCACCGCCGCGCGCTTCCCGCTGCGGCGCACGCTGGCGCTGGCGCAGAGTGAGCGCCTCGCCACTGTCGACACGCCGCTGTTCCACCCCGTCTACGGCGACGCCCTGAGCCTTGGTGTGCGCGTCGAGGGTCTGCAGCCGGGACAGCCCATCGCGCTGTCCGGGCCGCGCCAGCGCATCGCCGTCGCGCCCGGCGCCACCGGACTGTCGCTGGTGCTCGAAGACGGCGGCAGCGCAGCGCTCAGCGAGGGCGACGAGCTGTTCATGCTCGAGCCGCCCGCCCGGCTGTTCGGAACCTCGCCCGTGGCCCTCGACGCCGAGACCTTCGCGGCGCACCTCGGCAGCGCCTCCGTGCGCCTGCGCCTCAAGCTCGAGGACCGCGATGGACGCTCGGGCACACTCACGGCCAAGGCCAGCGGGCTCCGCCTTGCCGCCAGCCGCAAGGACGACCCCGCGGCCGCCGAGATCGCGCTCGTCGCCGATGCCGAGGACGCTGTCACACACGACCGCGACCGCACCTACCTGATGCTGAAGGCGTCCACCCGCCATGTCTATCAGCGCGCGTCGCTGCGCATCAACGCCAACGTCGCCCCGGCCACCCACGGGGAGACCGTCGAGGCGATCCTCGGCGATGGGAACGGCAGCACCGCCAACCAGCGTTTCACCCTGAACCAGGCGCCGCTCACCTTCGTCGGCGCTGGCACGCCGAGCGGGCGCGCCTCCACCCTGGAGGTGCGCATCAACGACGTGCTGTGGTCCGAGGTGCCCACGCTCTACCAAGCACCGCCCGAGGCGCGCCGCTACGAGACCAGCCGCGACGACGAGGCGGTCACCGCTGTGCAGTTCGGCGACGGCATCGAGGGCGCACGCCTGCCGAGCGGCACAGCCAACGTGCGCGCGCGCTACCGCAAGGGTCTGGGCGCGGCCGGGAACGTACGGGCGGGCAAGCTCACCACGCTGCTCTCCCGCCCGCTGGGCGTGAGCGAGGTCGTCAACCCGGAGCCGGCCACCGGCGGGGAGGACGCCGAGCGCCGGGAGCGTGGCCGCGACAACGCCCCGCTCACCGTGCTCACACTGGAGCGTGCGGTGTCCATCGCGGACTATGCCAATTTCGCACGCGCCTTCGCGGGCATCGACAAGGCGCATGCGCTGTGGATCCCGGCCGGCCCCGCACGCGGCGTATTCCTCACCATCGCCGGCGTCAACGGAGCCGGGGTGCCGGAGAGCGGGGACACCTTCTCCGATCTGCAGGACGCGCTCGCCGCGTACGGCGATCCCCTGGTGCCGCTGCTCATCAAGAACTATCGGGATGCGCGCTTCCGCTGCCGGCTCGCGGTCAAGATGCTGGACGGCTTCGAGCCCGAGCCGGTGCTGGCGGCGGTGGAGAACGCCCTGCGCAATCGCTTCGACTCTGGCGAGCGGCGCTTCGGCCAGACGGTATCGGTCGATGAGGTGGCCGCCGCGGCGCAGGCCGTGCGCGGCGTGAAGGCGGTGCAGGTGACGCGGCTGTATCGTGTCGACGAGACCCCGGTGCTGGCCCCGCGCCTGTTTGCGGTCCTGCCCCTGCCCTCGCTCACCGCGCTGCCCGAACCGGCCGAGCTGCTCACCCTCTCCGACGCACCCCTGGAGCTGGAGGTAATGCCGTGAGCTTCGACGCCAGGATCCTGCTCGAGCTGCTGCCCGCGATTCACCGCATCCGAGACGCCGACATCGCCCGGGCCGAAGGCCTCGAGCGCGGCCCGCTGGAGGAACTGATCGCGGTGTTCGCCGAGCAGGTCGGCGTTGCCGAGGAGAGCCTCGAGCAGCTCTACGACGACCTGTTCATCGAGACCTGCGCCGACTGGGTGGTGCCCTACATCGGCGATCTCATCGGCTACGAGCCGCTGCATCAGGTGGTGCCCGGTCTGGCGAGCCCGCGCGCCGAGGTGGCCCACACCATTGCCCTGCGCCGGCGCAAGGGTACGGCGCTGGTGCTCGAGCAACTCGCACGCGACGTCACCGGCTGGGATGCGCGCGCGGTGGAATACTTCCAGCGCCTCGGCACCACGCAGTACATGAACCACATCCGCCTGCACAACGTCCAGTCGCCGGAGCTGCGCCGGGGCGATGCGCTGGAATGGATCGGCACGGCCTTCGACGCCGCCAACCGCACGGTGGACGTGCGCCGCATCGAGTCCGGCCGCGGCCGCTACAACATCCCCAACGTCGGGCTGCACCTATGGCGCATCCGCGCCTATCCGCACCGCGACTCGCCGGGCTTCCGAGACGGCGCGCGGCGCTACCGCGCGAGCCCGCTGAACCATGATCTGCCGCTCTACAACCGGCCCGTGGCCGAGGACCACATCACCCACCTGGCCGAGCCGGACAACGTGCCCTGGCCGCTCTCGCGCCGGCGCCTGTCCACCCATCTGGAGCGCCACTACGGCGAGCGCCCGAGCCCAGGCGCACCCATCGACCACCCGAACCCGAGCCTGATCCTGGCCGTGGACGGCACGGTGATCGAGCGCGACCGCATCCGCGTCTGCAATCTCAGCGATGATGCGGGCTCCTGGGCCCATACCCCGCCGCCCGACGGCGTCTACGCCATCGATCCGGCGCTCGGGCGCGTCGCCCTGCCGTCGGACGCCGCCGACCCGGCCGACGTGCGCCTCACCTGGCAGGAGGGCTTCAGCGCCGACATCGGTGGCGGCGAATACGAACGCGGCGGCACCCTGCCCGTAGCGCCTGCGGGGACCACGCTCGTGCGGGTGCCGGACGACCATCCCACGCTGGCCGCTGCGCTCACGGCCGTGGCCGGCAACGGCGTCATCGAGATCACCGACAGCAGCCGCTACGGCGGGACACTCACTGTGAACATCGCCACCGACGGCGCCGTGGAGATCCGCGCCGCCAACGGCCGCCGCCCGGTGCTCGACCTGGGAGGGCTGACGATCGCCGGTGCCGTCAACAGCGCCTGCACCCTCAACGGCCTGCTGATCACCGGCTGCCCGCTGGAGGTGCCCGCGGCCGCCGGCAATGCACTGGCGCGCCTGAGTTTGATCCACTGCACCCTGGTGCCCGGCATCGCGCTCAACGGCGACGCCAGCCCGGTGCAGCCGGCCGTCTCCAGCCTGGAGCTCGCCATCGCCGGCCTGGAGACCACCATTGACCGCTGCATCGTCGGCGCCGTTCGCAGCCACGAGCGCGCCGCCGTCTCCGCCGCCGACAGCCTGTTCGACGCCACCGCGCGCGACGGCGTGGCCTTCGCCGCCGCCGACGGCGCCTCGCCCGGCGCGTCGCTCTCGCTGACGGCGTGCACGGTTGTCGGCAAGGTGCACACGGCCGAGGTCGGACTCATCTCCAACAGCATCCTGTTCGCCACGCTCGCGGCGGGCGACGCGTGGGCGGTGCCGGTGCGTGCGGCACGCAAGCAGGTGGGCTGCGTGCGCTTCTCCTGGCTGCCCTTCGAGTCCATCGTACCCGCGCGCTACCGCTGCCAACCCGAATCCGCGGCGGGCGCCCGGCGTATCGCCCCCCGCTTCACCTCGCTCGACTACGGCACCCCGCCCTACGGCCAGCTCGCCAGCAGCACCCCGGTGGAGATCCTGCGCGGGGCCGATGACGAGAGTGAGATGGGCGTGTTCCATCAGCTCTACGGCGCACAGCGCGAGATCAATCTGCGCGTCCGCCTCTCGGAATACCTGCGCGTCGGCCTGCGCGCCGGCATCTTCTACGAGTCTTGAGGAGTCCGCATCATGGGTTTCGATTTGAGCCGCATCCGCTTTGACGCCCGCAAGGACTTCCTCGGGGTGGTCATGCAACAGGGTCGCGTACAACTGGACGCCGACTGGAACGAATGGGTCGCCGAATTGGCGCGCCGCCTGCAGGCGGGCACGCTGGATGCTCTCGGCGGCAACGCGGTGCCACGCATCACGCCGAACGGCTTCTTGATCCAGAGCGCCGCCGGCGGCGCTCTCACCATTGGCCCGGGCCGCATCTACGTCGACGGCCTGCTGGCGGAAAATCATGGCACGGCACCGGAGACCTGGGATCCGCATCTTGCGGAGCTGCACGGTAGCGCAGCCGTGGACTACACCGACCAGCCCTACTACCACGAACCGCCCGAACTGCCAGGCGGCGGCCCGCACCTGGTTTATGTGGACGTATGGCAGCGCGACATCACGCCTGTGGAAGAACCCGGCCTGATCGAGCAGGCCGTGGGCGTGGACACTACCGGCCGGCGCCAAACCGTGTGGCAGGTCAAGGTGCTGCCCAATGTGGGCAACATCACGTGCGCCACGCCCGACGGCAACATCCCGGGCTGGCCGGAGATCATCGCCCCGTCGGCCGCGCGCCTGTCCACCGGCACGGGCACCCCCAGCTTCGAACCCGACCCCTGCAAGGTGCCGCCGGCAGCCGGCTACCGCGGGCTGGAGAACCAGCTTTATCGCGTGGAAGTGCACACCGGCGGAGCGCTGGGCACCGCCACCTTCAAGTGGTCGCGCGATAACGCCACCGTGGCCTCGCGCGTCACCCACATCAACACCGCACGCGACCGCATCACGGTAGAGAGCATCGGCCGTGACGACGTGCTGCGCTTCCACGACGGCGACTGGGTAGAGGTCACCGACGACTGGCGTGAGCTCAAGAACCTGCCCGGCGAGCTGCGCCGCATCCACGTGGCCAACGGTGTTGACGAAACGGCCCGCACCCTGCAATTCGATGATGCACTGCCACCTGGCCTGTTCCCGGTCGACGCCGAGCACGCCACCGATGCCACCCGCAACACGCAGGTGCGTCGCTGGGATCAATCCGGCCAGGTGCGCCGTGAGGACGGCACCGCGGTCCAGGACCTGGATGCACCGGGCGGCGACGGCGAGATCCTCATTCCGCCTGCCGGCACACGACTGTTCCTCGACAACGGTATCCTGGTCGAATTCGACCTTGACCCGGCCGGTGGCCGGTTCAAGAGCGGCGACTCCTGGGCCTTCGCCGCACGCAGCGTGGATGCCAGCATCGAGATCCTCGACCGCGCACCGCCGCTGGGTATCCATCACCACTACGCACGGCTGGCCCTGGTCACTTTTCCCAATCCCCCGAGCGACTGTCGCACCCTGTGGCCGCCGGTCTCTGAGGGCGCTGGTTGCGACTGCTCGGTGTGCGTCACAGCCGAAGACCACAACAAAGGCACCGCCACCATCCAGCAGGCTATCGATCGCATCAAAGACACCGGCGGCACCGTCTGCCTGGGGCCCGGCACTTACAATATCGCCGACAACCTTGCGGTAAGCGCTGCTCGCTCGCTGTGCATCCGCGGCCAGGGCTGGGCCACGATGCTGGTGGGCAGCCGGCCGGGCAGTATCCTGGAAATCACCGGTAGCACCGGTGTGGCGTTGGAAAACCTGACCGTGATCGGATCGGCCAGCAAGTCGGGTACCACCTCGATGATCGCCGCGCATAACCTCATCGACTTGCGTTTCGAGCATATCAACGTGCTCGGTCTGGCGGTGGGTAAAGCCACCAGCGTAGGCATCGGGCTTTCCGGCTTTGTTCTTGGGGCGAGTGTCAGGGAATGCGCCGTCGTGGCAGAACGCGGCGTTGCCAATGTCGGCGAGGAGCAGCCGAGCTACCTGCTCACCGGCGAACTGCAGGCGGCACGCAACATTTTCTTCTGCAGCCAGCGCGCGCTGAACTTCGACGGGCCCAGTCTCCATTACGGTAACACCCGAATCGCGAGCAACCTGTTGCTCGCCGGCTCCCAGGCCGCGGTCGTCGCCACCGGCGCGGTGCTGTCCGGATCGAGCCTGGGGATAGCCGATAACGTGATCTATACAGGCGGTGATGGCATCCGCGCCGGCGTGGGCGGGCTCGCTGCGGAGCGCAACGAGATCACCGGTCTAGGGGCAGGCAGCGGGGACGGCATCGCCCTTGAGGAAGGACTGGATCCGGGCGGCCTCGACCACGCCAAAATCATCGGTAACCGCATGCAGATGTTGCGGGGCAACGGCATCAGTGTCGTCCACCGGGTGGACAACGCAATCATCACGGAGAACGTGATGAGCCATTTGGGCCTCGGCGCACTGGTGATGGGCGAGAGCGGCTCGATCGGCATACTGCGTTTTGCGGGCAACCAGTGCCTGAGGCTGGGGGAGGCTGCGGACCATGCCGAAACGGCCTTCGCGGCGGTGCAACTCATCCTAGTCGAACATGGCGACGTGCTCGACAACGTGTTTGCCAGTATCGCGCGCGGGGCCATTTCCAGCCCCGCCATCGAGGCCCTGCGCGGGGCTGGTGTCGGCCGCCTGCGTATTGGCGGCAACCGCATCTACGACATAGGCCCCGATCGGGGCAGTGGCGAGATCAACGGCATTCGCCTGGTTCCGCACTTCGACTGTGCGGCCGTCCACGACAACCATATCGATCGCATCGCAGACGCGGCCCGGCAGCCCGCTCTGATCGCCTGGCACACCATCAACATCGCCGCCGAGCCAGCCGACGCGGCCGGCTACTTCGCCGCTGCGAGCTTCTTTGACGCGGCAAAAGAAGCCGTCCTGCTCACGTCCACGCGCGCTATCACTGCGCCGCCAGCGCTGCACCCGAGCGTATTGATCCGCGGCAACCGCCTGCGCGGCGAGGCCACGCGCGGTCCCCTCGTCATCTGCCGCACCGTGGCCGACTGCCTGTTCACAGAGAACCACTGCGAAGCGGCTGGCGAAGGAGCCAACCCGCCAGTCATCGGCAATCTGAGCGGAAACACGGTGGATGCAAGCAACAACCGCCTTATCGCCTTGCTGAGGGACCAGGATACGCTGCACCTGCAGACGCAGAACAAGCGAGCGATCGTCATCGGCAACACCAGCACGGGCAACATCCGTGTGCTGAGCGGCGACTCTGTTCCGGCGGACATGGGCCTCACAAACATTATCGGCGCCTAACGAGTCCATGCAAAACGCAACGATGGAACCGGCTGAGCGGCGCCACCCCGCGCGAGCACGCGGGGTCGTGAAGGCGAACGCGACCGTTTCGCGCGCGCGGCAAACGCCCAATGGGCCGCGCACTCGTTTTGCATCAACCTGCTAAGGGAGTCCCATCATGGCCATCGCAACATACCGCGGCGAGAAATCCGTGACCGAGATCGCCGACAAGCTCTTCGTACGGCTGACGCCGACGCAGCGCGCCAAGGCGGAAGCCGAACTGCTCAAGGCCAACCCCCAGCTAAAAAACATCACCAAGGTCCGTGAAGGCGCTATCCTGCATATTCCGGACATCCCCGAGTTGCATCAGACGGCGGCACGCGACCTGGAAAACCCGCGCGCCCAGATCGCTAAGGATCTCGAGGCGGCTCTGGACGACTACGCAAAGCGCCTCGTCGAGCGCACGAAAACCGAGCAGCAGGCCACGAAAACACAAACGACTCTGCTCAAGAGCGCCAGATTCAAACGACTGCTGGTAAACTCCCCCAACCGTCAGGCCCTCGCCGCACAGGCCACCAAAGCGCTGGACGCTCGCGCCAAGGATCTCGGCGAGCGGCGGAAGACAGCCGAGAAAGCCATCAAGCAGGCGATCACCGATCTGGACGAGCATTTCAAATAAGTGAAGCGCATTGTATCCGGCAGCGGCCAATGTCGAGGAACTGGAATCCGGCCGGCATAGGCCACGTCGAACTCAAACTGATAACGGGTTGAGCCGCGCCCGACCCAACCCGTTGATTTTATTGGCGCGCCCGGAGAGATTCGAACTCCCGACCACCTGGTTCGTAGCCAGGTACTCTATCCAGCTGAGCTACGGGCGCCTTGGTGAAAGCAGGGTATTTTCCTGACTGAGCGATGGCGCTGTCAAGTCATTGCTTGGCGGAGAGAGAGGGATTCGAACCCTCGATGGAGCTATTAACCCCATACTCCCTTAGCAGGGGAGCGCCTTCAGCCACTCGGCCATCTCTCCGAGCTGCCACGAGTAACGCGGCAGAACGCATAGCATAACGACCCGGGAGACACGCGTAAAGCCCGAGCATTGTCCAATGAGACGTGAGCCTGAGCGAGGGGAGCGAATCCAAGCACAGATGAGCCTGAGGGCGGCCTGGAGTTTGAGATCATGGAGGCATGATCATGAAACTCCACACTCAGGGACTC
>Ga0102962_1000334_pt1 | contig 24508 bp, 21 predicted proteins | sample SalPonF2_C_D2_MG_FD_84519 | JGI IMG/M metagenome (GOLD analysis project Ga0102962, IMG submission 84519) | Salt pond soil microbial communities from South San Francisco under conditions of wetland restoration - Salt Pond MetaG SF2_C_D2_MG ...
CTGCCGGGCGCGGCGGTGCAGGAGTCGCGCGAGCGCGTGCGCGCGGCCCTCAAGCACCTCGGGGCCGCCCTGCCGCCCAGCCGCATCACGGTCAACCTGGCGCCCGCCGACGTGCGCAAGGAGGGGCCCGCCTTCGACCTGCCGATCGCGCTGGCGCTGCTCGCAGCCGAGCGCCGCCTGCCGGCGCGCGCGCTCCAAGGCGCCCTGGCCTTCGGGGAGCTGGCGCTCGACGGCACCCTCCGGCCTGTTCGCGGCGCCATCAACATCGGCCTGCTGGCCGCAGAGCGGGGGCACCGCACGGTGCTGGCGCCGCCGCTGAACGCCGCCGAGGTGGCGGCCGTGAAGGGCCTGAGGGTGCTGGCCCCGCGCACCCTCTCCGAGGCCGTCGAACACCTGCGCGGGCGCCTCGAGCTGGCCCCGTGCGCCCCGGGGCCGCCACCTCCGCCGCCGTCGGCGCCCGACCTGGCCGACGTTCGCGGGCAGGCGGGCGGGCGCCGCGCGCTGGAGATCGCGGCCGCCGGCGCGCACAACCTCCTCCTCACCGGCCCTCCGGGCGCGGGCAAGACGATGCTCGCGCGCCGCCTGGCCGGCATCCTGCCGCCCCTCACCGAGGACGAAGCGATCGAGGTGACGCGCATCCACTCCAGCGCGGGGCTGCTGGCCGGGCACGGCCTGCTGCGCCACCCTCCGCTGCGCAGCCCCCACCACAGCAGCTCGCAGGGCGGCGTCATCGGCGGCGGCTCGCCGCCGCGTCCCGGCGAGGCCAGCCTCGCCCACCGCGGCGTTCTCTTCATGGACGAGCTGCCCGAGTTCGACCGGCGTACCCTCGAAGCCCTGCGGCAACCCCTCGAGGAGGGGCGCGTGAGCGTGTCCCGGGTCGGCGGGAGCGTCACCTTCCCCGCCCGCTTCCTGCTGGTGGCGGCACGCAACCCCTGCGCCTGCGGCTACGACGGCGACCCGCTCGAGCCCTGCGTGTGCGGGCCCGGCGAGCGCCGGCGCTACCGGCGCCGCATCTCCGGCCCGCTTCTCGACCGCTTCGACCTGCGGGTGCAGCTCCCCCGCCTGACGCCGAGCGAGGTGCTGGCCCGGTCCCTCGGCGAGCGTTCGAAGCCGGTTGCCCGGCGGGTGCGGGCCGCCCGCCAGCGCATGCTCGAGCGCCAGGGCAGCCTCAACGCCGCACTCGGCGGAGCCGAGCTGCGCCGGAGGGCGGCCTTGACGGCGGGCGGCCAGCGTCTGGCGCGGGAGCTGATCGACCGCCTGCGGCTCACCGGGCGCGGCTACGAGCGGGTGCTGCGCGTCGCGCGCACCCTCGCCGATCTCGCATCGGAAGCGCAGGTGGGCGAGCCGCACCTGGCCGAAGCCGCCGCATACCGCGACGGTTGAGGCCCGTTCGCCGCCCGCCCCACGGGGCGGCGGCCGCCCTGTATCATGCGTGCGGCGACGGCGCCGACCGGCCGCACCGGCGAACCGGCCGCGCCGCACACACCACCACCGCCCCACCGCACGCAGGCACCGCGCATCCGCCTGCCGGCCGGCGTGGGGCGCCGACGAAGGCACCATGGCTGACGGAATCCCTCGACCCCCCACCGCCGCACTCGCGACCATCGCCGCGGCCCTGCTCGCCTCCACCTATCTCGCGTCGGCACTGCTGGAGTACCCGCTGCCGTGGCTCGGGACCCTGGGCACGTTCACGGCCCTGGCCGCGCTCGGCGGCTCGGAGCTGCTGCTGGTGGGCCTGCTGTACCGCCGCATTCGCAAGAGCGAAGACGCCTACTCCGTGTTCTTCCTCCGCGCCACGCTGGTCGGCCTCACCGCCTTCGTGGCGCTGACGGCAGCGGTCCTGCTGCCGGAGAGCGTCTCGCTGGTGCACCGTGCGTTGAGCAACGCTGCCGCGGTGGGTCCGTTGCCGGGAGCGCGCTCGTGATCCGCGCGATCGCCTTCGACTGGGGCGGCGTGTTCACCGAGGGCACCTTCGACAGCAGCGCCGTGACGGCGCTGGCAAGGCTCCACGGTGTGCCGGAGCCGCGCCTGGAGAAGCCCTACCTCGACCTGATGGGAGCCTTCGAGGACGGCGCGTTCGACCTTCCCGAGTTCCAGCGCCGCCTGGAGGAACGCACCGGCCTCCACACCGACGAGGCCACGTTCCGCCGCACCTTCCTGGGCGCGGTGCGCTGGCGCGAGCCGATGCTCGCCCTGCTCGGCACGCTCCCGCCCGCCTACACCGTCGGCGTGCTGTCCAACAACGTGCCGGAGTTGTGCGACGTCGTGCGCGACGACCCGCGCATGCAGCGGGTGGAGCGCTGGGTGTTCTCCAACGAGATCGGGGTCCGCAAGCCCCACCGCGAAGCCTTCGACGCGCTACAGGACGCGCTCGGGATCCCCCCCGAAGAGACCGTCTTCATCGACGACAACGCCCGCAATATCGCCGCCTGCAACGATCTCGGGTTCACGGGGCTGCTCGTGGACGACCTCCCCGGCTTCGCCGCACGCTGGCGGCGAGCGCTGCCCGACACCCCCCTCCCGCCCGGCTTCGCATGAGCGCCGAGCGGCAGGACGACCGTCTAGCGGTGCGCCTGCTGCAGGGCTACGTGTGGCATCCCCGCGAGGCCGAGGTCGACTTCGCCGCCTACCTGCCCGCCACCCTCGGTCGCGACGTTCATGTCCTGCTCGACCCCATCCCCGCGGCCCCCTTCACCTTCTTCGACGACGGCACCCTGAGCGCGACGCAGCAGTTCTACCAGTTCACGGTGTTGACCTTCCGCGACGACGAGGAGGAGGACGTTTCGGGCCTGGTGCCGTGGGTGGCGGAGACGTTGCAGCAGAGGCTCGAGGCCACGCCCGAGGGCGTGGGCTGGCAGATCTTCGAAGACACGCGCGAGATCGGCTGACGCCCGCTTCGCGCGCCCTGGTATGCTCGTGGGCACCGTGACCCGTGCCTGGCGCGTCTTCGCCGTCTTCGCCGCCGCCCACTTCCTGTCCTACTTCTTCCGGTCGGCCAACGCCGTCATCGCCGACGACCTGACGGTGGGCATGGGCCTCTCGGCGGCCCAGCTCGGGCTCATGAGCAGCCTGTTCTTCGGCTTCTTCGCCCTGGCCCAGCTCCCCTTCGGCAGCGCGCTCGACCGCTACGGTGCCCGGATCACCACCAGTGTGCTGATGTTGACCGGCGTGGCGGGAGCGCTGGTGTTCGCCGCGGCGCCGAACGTGGCCTGGCTGGGCGTGGGGCGGGCGCTGCTCGGCCTCGGCACGGCCGGCATCCTGATGGGCGGCCTCAAGGCGCTCTCGCTGATCCATCCGCCGCGCCGCTTCGCCGCGGTCTCGGGCATGCTCACGGCCACCGGCTCGTCGGGCGCGCTGGTGGCGACCGCGCCGCTGGCGCTGCTGAACCGGCTGGTGGGCTGGCGCGCCATCTTCGCCGGCGGCGCCGTCCTGCTGCTGCTGTGCGCTGTCGCCATCGCCGCCGTCGTGCGCACGCCCCGGTCTGCGCCAAGACCTCACGCGTCCCCCGGCGGCTTCGGAGAGATCTTCGCCAGCGCGGCGTTCTGGCGGCTGGCGTTCCTGGGTTTCGCCGTGATGGGCACCACCTTCGCCTACCAGAGCCTGTGGGCGGGGCCCTACCTGACCGAGGCCGCGGGGCTGAGCGCCGCGGTGGCGGGCAACGTCCTGCTCTTGCTCGGGATCGGCCTGGTGCTGGGGTTCTTCGTGTCGGGCTGGCTCGCCCAGCGCTTCGGGCCGGCCCGGGTGGTCGCGGTGGGCGCGCTGCTGATGGTGCTGGCGCAGGCCGCGCTGGCGGTGGCCGCGGGCCGCCTGGCGGCGCCTTCGGCGCTGGGCGCGCTGCTGTTCGTGCTGGCGGCCAGCGGGTCGTTCGCGCTGTTGCTCTACGCCCAGGCCAACGAGCTGTTCCCGGCCCAGCTCACCGGCAGGGCGGTGACCGCCATCAATCTCTTCATGTTCCTGGGGGGCTTCGTCCTGCAGTGGGGCATCGGAAACGTGGTGAACGCGCTCGCCCCCGCCGGAGGCAGCGCCTCGGCAGGCGCCTACAGCGTCGCCCTCGCGCTCAGCGCAACGCTGTGCGTCGCCGCGCTGCTGGCCTACCTCCCGACGCTGCGGCGCCCCGTCGGCGCCTCCGCCTGAGCCCCGCTAGGCGCCAGGCGCCAACGCGACGCCCCCTTCGACCACGTGGAGGTCGCGCTGCGGGAAGGGGATCGAGATGCCTTCGGCGTCGAAGCGCTCCTTCACGGCCCGCGTCATGTCGAGCTTGGTGGCGAAGAAGTCGCCGGCACCCGTCCAGTAGCGCAGCAACAGGTTGACCGAGCTGTCGCCGAGCGACTCGACGGCCACCAGCGGGGCGGGATCGTCGAGCGCGCGTTCCTCGCCGGCGACGAGCTCCTGCAGCACCGCCAGGGCCCTGGCCACGTCGTCGCCGTAGCCGATGCCGACGATGAGATCGTTGCGCCGCCGGCCCGCCTGCGAGTAGTTGCTGAGCTGCTTGCCCCACACGCTGCTGTTGGGCAGGAACAGGGGCACGCCGTCGAAGCTGGTGAGCCGGGTGACGAAGAGCCCCATGTCGTCGACGACGCCCGACGTGCCGGCGATGTCGATCGCGTCACCCACCCGGAACGGTTTGAGGGCCAGCAGCAGGACGCCCGCCGCTACGTTGGACAGGGCCCCTTGCAGCGCCAGGCCGACGGCCAGGCCGGCAGCGCCGAGCAGAGCCACGAGGCTGGTGGTCTGGACCCCGAAGCGGCCGAGCACGGCGATCACCGTGAAGGCCAGCACCGTCCAGCGGGCAAGACGCCCGAGCACGGTGACGACGGTCCCGTCCAGCCGACCGCTGCGCGAGGCCGCGCGGCGAACGACCGCCCCGGCCCAGCCCGCCAGGATCCAGCCGACGATCAGGATGACGACGGCGGCGAGCAGGTCGAGGCCCAGACGCGCGGCGACGGCGGTGAGCGACGTGACGGAAGCGTTCATGAAGGTACCTCCCTGGATACGGGACCGAGTGCCTCCCGGGGCCGCCCGCCGGGCGAGCGAACGGATGCGACGGCACGGTGTCGATGTCATGGACGTTAACGTGCGCCACGGCCGAACCGCGTGCCTCAGGAGGCAATCGTCCGGCCGCCGCTCGCGGGGCAGGGAGCGCCGCGGTGGACCTGGAGCGCCGGCGCACCCTCATCTCGCCCCTCACCTCCCTCGGCAGCGATAGCCTGTACCCGATCCCGCCGGCGCCCTCGACGGAAAGGCCTCGCGCTCCTCCGGAGGAACCCATGTCCAGCACGACCCGACCCCTCGCCATCGCCATCCTGGGCGCCGGCAACCGCGGCGCCGACGTCTACGGCGAGCTCATCGCCCGCCGCGCCGGCCAGGCCCGGATCACGGCCGTCGCCGACGCCAGCCTCGAGCGGCTGACGGCGGCAGGACGACGCTTCGGCCTGGGCGACGACGCCCTCTTCGGCACCGCGGACGAGCTCCTCGAGAAGGCCGGGCCCCTCGACGGCGTCGTCGTCGCCACCCCCGACCGTCACCACGTCGCGCCCACCGTGGCCGCCCTCGCCCGGGGCGTCCACGTCCTGCTCGAGAAGCCCATCGCGCCCGACCTCGGCGGCGTGCGCGCCGTCCAGGCGGCCGCCGCGCGGCCCGGCGCGGGCACGGTCACGGTCGCGCACGTCCTGCGCTACACGGCCTTCTTCAGGACGCTCAAGGAGCTGCTGGGCCAGGGGCGCATCGGCCGCACCGTCGCCATCCAGCACACCGAGAACATCGGCTACTTCCACTTCGCGCACAGCTACGTCCGGGGCAACTGGCGCCGCGAGGCCGACAGCAGCCCCATGCTGCTGGCCAAGGCCTGCCACGACCTCGACATCCTGCGCTGGCTGGTGGGCGAGCGCTGCGAGGCCCTGACGTCGATCGGCGGCCTGGCGCACTTCCGCCCCGAGAACGCTCCCGAAGGCGCGACCGACCGCTGCCTCGACGGCTGCGCGGTCGAGCGGAGTTGCCCCTACTCCGCCGTCCGGATCTACCTCGAGCGCTTCGAGGGCGTGACCGGCTGGCCCAACAGCGTCGTCGCGCCCGACGGAGGCGCGCCCGCCCTCCTGGACGCCCTGCGCAGCGGGCCCTACGGGCGGTGCGTGTACCGCAGCGACAACGACGTGGCGGACCACCAGCTGGTGCAGCTCGCCTTCGCCAACGGGGTCGCGGCGTCCCTCACGGTCCAGGCCTTCAGCGCCGAGACCACGCGGACGATCCACGTCATGGGCACGCACGGGGAGGTCCGGGGCGACCTCGACGAGGGGCGGCTCGAGCTCCGCGACTTCGCCCACGACCGCCGCGAGTGCATCACCGTCGGTGGGGCCGGCGCGCGCCACGCAGGCGGCGACGACGCCCTGGTGGTGGACTACCTGCAGCGGTTGCGGCGGCGCAAGGAGGGCCGACCGGCCGGCGCCGCGCCGAGCGAGCTCGCGGCCTCGGTCGAGAGCCACGTGATGGCCTTCGCGGCCGAGCGTTCCCGGGCCGAGGCGCGGCGCGTGCGCATGGACGAGATCGCCGAGGCCTGACGCGGCGGAAGGCACGCATCGCCCACCCGGCCAGCCGATAACGCTCCAATAACGCCTGGTCGTCTACCCTCCCGCAACGCCTGAGCCGCGCGGTCCGGCAGACCGGGACGTCCGTGCACGCGCCACCGGCGCTCCCACGGCCGGACCCGACGTCGGAGCGGCGGTGGGCCCGCCGGCCCTTGGGAAGGGAGCACTCATGGCACGTCCTTCAACGCGTTGGTTGCCGCTCGCCGCCAGCGCCGCCCTCGTCCTCCTCACCGCCTGCAACACCGCCCGACCGTCGAACCCCGGCGCGCCCAGCGCCGGCGCGACGGGCGCGGGTCCCATCCCGGTGGCCTTCAGTCTGGACAGCGGCCACGCGTCCACGGCCACCGTCGACGCCACCGGCGCCAGCCTCACGGCCACCGGCGCCGACGGCACCCGCTACGCCCTGACCGTGCCGCCCGGAGCCCTGGCGACGCCGCTGAAGGTGCAACTCACGCCCCTCACCAAGGTGACCGTCGAGGGCAACGCGGCCCCGTGGCAGGTAGGCGTTCAGCTCGACCCCGAAGGCACGCAGTTCCTGACGCCCGTGACGCTGACGATCACACCTCCGCAGGCGAGCGCCACGAACGCCGCCATCACCCTCGTCACTGCCGACGGCACCCGCTATATACCGCAGGCGGCCGCCACCACGGGGGCAAGCTTCTCAGCCGAGCTCGACCACTTCAGCGACTACCTGGTCGGCCCCTCCAACCAGGCCCTGGTCGGCGACGGCATCCAGGCTCTCCTCGACCACCTGTCCTCGCCGCCGACGATCCTCGACCTCCAGGCCATGCTCCGTCTGTGGCCCGAGGCCCAGGGCTCCACCCTGGCCGACGCTCGCGCCGCCCTCGACCAGCAGATCGCCGCCGAGATCGCGGCCCTGACGAGTCAACAGCAGGCCGACCCCAACCCGCTCCCCGGCGCCGTGATCGGCTCGCTCCGCGCCGGCAAGGCGGCCGCCGCCGCAGGGCGCGCCCACGACGCCGACACCCTGAACGCCAACGCTCAGCACGTGTTCGGGACCCTCATGCGGGCACTCGACCTGCAGCGCCTCCAGGCGGCCTACCAGTCGCCCGTCATCCCGCCGCTCGACGCCCTCGTCAGCCCCCTGGCACAGGCAGCCGCCATCGCGCGCGCCTATCCGTTCGTACTGCAGTACGCCATGGACCCCCAGAGCGAGGCGCAGACGCTGGTGGACGCCATCGTCGCGGCCGCCGACGACGACTGCAATCAGGCCTACTTCGCGCAGGGCCTGACAGGGTTGCAGGACGCGATCGGCGCCGTCAACCTGCTGAAGGTCGCCACGCCCACCCAGAGCGAGCTGCAGACGGACGCCGACAGCTGCGCCGCTCCCAAGGTCACCGGCGTGACGGCGGTCCCCCACTCGGTCTCCGCGAGCGCGTCCTATTCCGACTCGGTCGCGGGTGACAGCCAGAACCAGGCCAATCCGCCTGCCCTCATCACCGGGCAGCACTTCTCGACGAGCGCGTCCGCGGCCGTCGCGGACGCCAGCGCCAACATCGCCATGACGGTCGACGCGTCCGCCGACAGCGCCCAGCTGAGCATCTCCGGGACCGCCAGCGCCACCGTCCCGGACCGGACCGCCTCCTCCGTGGCGAGCGCGACCTTCAACGGCGACAACGGCGCCCAGACGCTGATGAAGGTGATGGGCGAGCCCTTGCGCGGCGACTACGTGGTGACCGTGCAGTGGCAACACAGCACGCCCACCACCATCCCCGGCGAGACCGCGGGCGGCATGACCGTGGGAGGCGTCGCCGACCCCAGCGGCACGCAGACCTACCACGTGCACGGGGCGCACTACTACGCGGGCGACCCCCCACCCCCCGCCGGCCCTCAGGGTGTCTGGGCACCGATCTTCAAGGTATTCGGCAACGCCGGCCTGGCCGACTACTCCACCGACAGCAGTGCTTCGATCTCGGTCGACGGCACCATCACCGTGACGATCGCGCCGGACCCGAACGGCACGGTGAGGTAGCCGCCGTCCTCCGGCTCACAGCGGCATGTTCCCGTGCTTCTTGAACGGCAGCGCCTGCTCCTTGCCCTCCAGCATGCCCAGGTGCCGGATGAGGTGGCGGCGCGTGTCCTTGGGGTCGATGACGTCGTCGATGTAGCCGTGGCCGGCGGCCACGTAGGGGTTGTCGAAGCGCCGGCGGTACTCGTCGATGCGCTGGCCGCGTACGCCCTCGGGATCGCCCGCCGCCCGGATCTCACGCCGGTAGATGATGCTGGCCGCCCCCTCCGCGCCCATCACCGCCACGGCCGAGGTCGGCCACGCCAGGACCACGTCCGAACCCATGTCCCGCGAGTTCATGGCCAGGTAGGCGCCGCCGTAGCTCTTGCGCACGATCACCGTGATCTTGGGAACGGTGGCCTCGGCGTAGGCGTAGAGCATCTTGGCGCCGTGCCGGATGATGCCGGCGTGCTCCTGCGCCACGCCAGGCAGGAAGCCGGTGACGTCGACGAAGGTGACCAGCGGGACGTTGAAGGCGTCGCACGTGCGGATGAAGCGCGCCGCCTTGTCGCTGGCGTCGATGGTGAGCGTGCCGGCCAGGTGTCGGGGGTTGTTCGCCACGATCCCCACCGACCCTCCGCCGAGGTGCGCGAATCCCACGATGATGTTGCGGGCGAAGTCCGGTTGGACCTCCAGGAAGCGCCCGTCGTCGACCAGGGCGCGCACCACCTCGGTCATGGGGTAGGGGCGGCGCTGGTCGGGGTGAACGATCGACAGCAGCTCCGGCGTCTCGCGGTCCTCGGGGTCGCGGGTCGGCCTGCGCGGCGGCGCTTCCCTCGCCGACTGGGGCAGGTACGCCAGCAGCTCGCGCATCTTCTCGAGGACGGCCGCGTCGTCGTCGGCCTCGAGGTGGGCCACGCCCGACTTGCGGTTGTGCACGTCGGCGCCGCCCAGCGCCTCGAAGCTGACGTCCTCCTTGGTGACCTGCTTGATCACCTCGGGTCCCGTGATGAACATGTAGGAGCTGCCCTTGGCCATCAACACGAAGTCGGTGAGGGCGGGGCTGTACACCGCACCGCCGGCGCACGGGCCGAGGATGGCGGAGAGCTGCGGCACCACGCCGGAGTAGATGGCGTTGCGGTAGAAGACCTCGCCGTAACCGGACAGGGAGTCGACGCCCTCCTGGATGCGCGCCCCGGCCGAATCGTTCAGCCCGATGATGGGCGCACCCGTCTTCACCGCCAGGTCCATCACGGTGGCGATCTTCGCGCCGTGCATCTTCCCCAGGCTGCCGCCCAGCACGGTGAAGTCCTGGCTGAACACGAACACCGTGCGCCCGTCGATGGTGCCGTAGCCGGTGACCACGCCCTCGCCGGGCGCCTCGACCCCGTCCATCAGCTCGCCGCCCCGGTGCTTCACGAAAACGCCGAGCTCCACGAAGCTCCCCTCGTCGAGGAGCGCCTCGATGCGCTCGCGTGCGGTCAGCTTCCCCGCCTCGTGCTGCTTGCGAACGCGCTCCTCGCCGCCCCCCGTCACGACGCGCTTGCGCCGCTCCTCCATCTCGGCCGTGAGCTCGTTCATCCAAGCCAAGGTATCGTCGGACACGGAATCAGCCTCCGCCCTCTGGCATGGGCCCAGGATACCGTGCCACGCAGCCTGCGCGCCCCACCCTGACGCGGCAACGAGCCTCGGCGTGGCGTTCGCTCAGGAGCTTCGACGCTGCGGCCCTGGCTCTGGCGGCGTTCGCTCAGGGGGCGTTCGCTCAGGGGCCGGCGCCGGAAGCCCCGGCCGCCGGGGGCGCGGGCTGTTGCGTCACCGCTCGCTGCTCGTCCGGGTACATGTAGCCCTGGCGGCGGGCCAGGTCCTCCCGGTAGCGGCTGTCGCCGGCGTGGTCGATCACCTGCTGGAGCCCTCCGGCCTGGCTCTTCAGGTCGTTGACCTGGGTCTGCAGGTGGGCCACCGCCCGCTGCTCGACCACGAAGCGCCACGTCTCGACGCCCAGCAGGAACAGGGCGTGAAGGCTGCCGACCAGGGCCAGCACCGTGATCACGCGGTGGGCTCCGCGCGCGGCGGCGGCGCGGCGCCGGCGCGGCCGCCTCTCGGTGCCCGCCGCGGCCTCGGCGGGCCCGTCGAGCAGGCGTCGGGGCACGGTGCTCACTCCTGCACCTCTTGCAGGGCGAGCGCCTCGCGCAGGAACCGGGCGGCGTCCTCCGGGGGGGTCGGGTTCACGTAGAACCCGCTCCCCCAATCGAACCCCGCCTGCTGCGTGAGCCGCGGGAGGATCTCGATGTGCCAGTGGAAGCTGCGGTCGCCGGCGGCCGGGAGCGTGTGCACCAGGAGATTGTACGGCGGGTGGTCGAGGGCGTCGTTGAGGGCGCGGATCACCGTCTGGAGCAGGTCGGCCAGCAGCGGCAGGGTGTTGGCGGCCACGCCCGTGAAGGCGCTGTCGTGCTCGCGCGGCAGGATCCAGGTCTCGAACGGCGTCTTTGCGGCGTACGGCGCGATGGCGACGAAACCCTCGTTGTGGGTGACGACCCGCTCGCGTGCCGCCAGCTCGCGCTCGACCACACTGCAGAACAGGCAGCGGCCGTGGGCGTCGTGGTAGCTGCGGGCCGCGTCCACCTCTTCCTCGACCCAGCGGCTGCCGACGGGGACGGCCAGGAGTTGCGCGTGGGGGTGCTCGAACAGCGCGCCCGCGGCACGGCCTACGTTCCGCGTGATCTGCACGTGGCGGATGTCCGGCTTGGCGGACAACAGCGCCAGACGCTCGCGGTAGAGCCGGAGCACGTCGACCAGGTGAGAGCGCGGCATGGTGTCGAGCGCCAAACGGGCGTCCGGGTGCTCGACCACGACCTCCTGGTAGCCGCTCGACGCGGCCTGCCGGAACAGCGCGTCGCCCTCCTCCCGGAAGGTGCGAGGCTCGACCAGCGCCGAGGGATGCGCGATGACCCGCATGCGCCACTCGGGACCGTCGGGCGACGTGGTGCTGGGCCGGACCGCGGCGATCTCCGGGCCGGTCTCGCGCTCGTTGCCCGGCGACAGCGGCGAACGCTCGGCGAGCGGCAGCACGCTGCCGAAATCCGACGCCACCAGGCCGCGCTCCGGGGAGATGAGCACCCAGGCGCGCCCGAACGGATCCTTGCGAAACATCGGCATGCCGACTAAGTCTAGCAGCGCCGACTGGGACGGCGTCGTGAGAAGCTTTATCCGCCCCGATGAGCTCCCGGCCCGCGTCCCGGGGGTTGTGAAGACCCCCACCGTCGTGCGCTGCAGCGCTGGATATCCTTGCCGGGCCGGAGCGCGCCCGCGCTCCGACACGGAGGGCGACCGGTCCGTGCTGGCTCGACTGACAGACGCGAAGCTCCTCATCGTGGACGACGAGCGCGCCAATCTCGCGCTTCTGGGGCGGATCCTGCATCGCGCCGGCTACCAGCGCGTGACGGCCACCGACGACCCCGAAGAGGCCGTCGAGCTGTTCGAGACGCTCGAGCCCGACCTTGTGTGCACCGACCTCCACATGCCGCGCATGAGCGGCCTCGAGGTCATCGACGCGCTCGCCCGGGGCACCGCGCCCGGCGACTTCCTGCCCGTCCTGGTGCTGACCGCCGACCTGTCGCAGGAGGCGGAGGAGGAAGCGCTCTCCCGCGGCGCCAAGGACTTCATCACCAAGCCGTTCCGCTCCACCCAGATCGAGCTGCGCGTCGGCAACCTCCTGAGGACGCGCCAGCTGCACCTCGAGCTGCACGACCATGCGGAGCGGCTCGAGCAGATGGTGATGGAGCGCACCATCGAGCTGGAGGCCGCCCGCATGGACGTGCTAGAGCGTCTCGCCCAGGCCGCCGAGTACCGAGACGCCACCACCGGCCAGCACACGCAGCGCGTGGGCCGCCTGTCGGGGTTGCTGGCGCGCGAGCTGCAGCTCGACCGTGCGACCGTGGAGCTCGTCGAACGCGCCGCGCCGCTGCACGACGTCGGCAAGATCGGGGTCTCCGACAACATCCTTCTCAAGCCCGGCAGCCTCACCGACGAGGAGCGTGCCGCCATGCAGCAGCACGTGGACGTCGGCGCGCGCCTGCTGGCGCGCGGCCGCTCCAAGCTCATCAAGATGGCCGAGCTGATCGCCCTGACGCATCACGAGCGCTGGGACGGCAGCGGCTATCCGCGCGCGCTCGCCGGCGACGCCATCCCGCTTGCCGGGCAGATCGTGGCCGTGGCCGACGTGTTCGACACCCTGATCAGCGAGCGCCCCTACAAGCGGGCGTGGCCGCTCGAGAAGGCGGTGGCGGAGATGCAGCGCCAATCGGGGCACTGGTTCGCGCCCCGCCTGGTGAGCGCGCTGATGCGGGTCCTCGCCGACGAGCCCGGTCTCGTCGAGGAGCTGGACAGCCGCGCCGGGAGCGACGCCGCCCGCTGACGCTCCGGGTCATACTGACGCCATGGCCGGCCTCTTCGACCCTCTCGTCCTGCGCGGGCTCAGCCTGCCCAACCGCATCGCCGTCTCGCCCATGTGCCAGTACAGCTCCGAGGACGGCTTCGCCAACGACTGGCATCTGGTGCACCTGGGCGCACGCGCGCTCGGCGGCGCCGGCCTGGTGCTCACGGAGGCCGCCGCCGTCGAGGCGCGCGGGCGCATCTCGCCGCGCGACCTGGGGCTGTGGCGCGACGAGCACGTCGACGCCCTGAAGCGTGTCACCGGCTTCGTCCACGACGGCGGTTCCCGGATCGGCGTGCAACTCGCCCACGCCGGGCGCAAGGCGAGCACCTGGCACCCGTGGGCCGAGCGGCGCGGCGCGGTCGCCGAGGACGATGGGGGATGGACGGTGGTCGGACCCACCGCCGAGCCGTTCGCTCCGCACTACCCCGTGCCCGCGCCGCTGGCCGCCGGAGACCTGCCCGGCATCGTCGCGGCCTTCGAGGCGGCGGCCGGCCGCGCCCTGGACGCCGGCTTCGACGTGGTGGAGATCCACGGCGCACACGGCTACCTGCTGCACAGCTTCCTCACCCCCCTGGTGAACACGCGCGGTGACCCCTACGGCGGCGACTTCGAGGGGCGCACGCGGCTGCTGCGGGAGGTGACCGCGGCCGTGCGGCAGGTGTGGCCCGAGGACCGAGCGCTGTTCGTGCGCCTGTCGTCCACGGACTGGCTGGCCGGCGGCTGGACCGGGGACGACACCGTCCGGCTGGCGCGGATCCTGGGCGAGCTCGGCGCCGATCTCGTGGACTGCTCCAGTGGCGGCGCGGTGCCGGGGGTGGAGGTGCCGGCGGCGCCCGGCTACCAGGTCCCGTTCGCCCGCCGCGTGCGCGCCGAGAGCGGCGTGCCTTCCGGCGCGGTGGGGCTCATCACCCGCCCGGAACAGGCGCAGGCGATCGTGGAACGCGGCGAGGCGGACCTGGTCCTGCTGGCGCGCGAGATGCTGCGCGACCCCTCCTGGCCCCAGCACGCGGCCCGGGAGCTGGGGCTCGACGCGCGCCCGCTCTTCCCTCCGCAGTACCTGCGAGCGGTTTGAAGACGCGGCGGGCGCGCAGCTCCCCGGCGGTCACTCCCCTTCGAGCGCCTCGAGCGCCTCCTGCTCGCCGCGCTCGACATCCGTCAACAGCGGGCGGCTCAGCAGGTCGTTCACGGCATCGAAGCGTGCGAAGACGACGCTCCCGATCGTCACCATGATCACCACGTACAGCGAGGTCGCCCCGAGCAGTGCCTGGCGCGTGGCCTCGGGCAGGGCGCCGGCATCGGCGGCCAGGCTCGCGATCACCAGGGAGAACTCGCCGCGGGGCAGCAGCATGAGGCCGTGCCCGACCGCGGCGCGCCGGCCGAGCCCGCTTGCGCGTCCACCCAGGAAGCCCGTGGCCAGGCCGGCGACGACGGTGACGGCCACCAGCAGCAGGGCCAGCGGCACCTCTCGCAGGGCGGTCGTCAGGTCCACGCGCAGCCCCACGACCAGGAAGAAGCTGGCGGCCGCCACGTCGTACCAGGAGCGGAGCGCGCTCTCGACCCGCGGCCGGTGCCCGGACTCGGCCACCGCCATGCCCAGCAGGAACGCGGCCACCGCCGCCGGGAAGCCGAGCGCCAGGGCGCCCGCCGCGACCAGCGTCAGCAGCGCCAGGGCGAGCAGCGCCAGCGCCTCCCCCTCGAAGTCCAGCAGCCGCGCCAGCAAGCGCTTGCCGTAACGCGCCAGCAGGCCGTAGAGGGCGAGGAACAGCGCGGCACCGGCGAACGACCCGACGCCGCCGCCGGCCGTGAGCAGGCCCAGCCCCACCAGCACGACCACCATTGCCAGGTCCTCGAACACCAGCACGCCCAGCGTGCGCTCGGCCTCGGGGTAGGCCAGCAGCTCGCTGTCGGACAGCAGTCGGGCGATCACACCGGAGCTGGAGACGTACACCACGCCGCCCAGGAACAGGCCGGCCAGCCAGCCGAAACCCAGCACGACGGCCACGCCGAAACCCACGGCGAAGTTCGCCAGGTCCACGACGCCGGCGAGCAACGTCGGGCCGGTCCCCTCGAGCAGGCGCGCGAGGGAGAACTCCATGCCCAGGTAGAACAGCAGCAGCAGCAACCCCAGCTCGCCCAGCAGCTCGGTGGTGGGGCCGAGGCGGTAGACCGGCACCACCCCATGCGGCCCCAGCAGGATGCCGAGCAGGAGGTAGCCCACCACGGGCGACACCCCCGCCCGGCGGCTGAGCTCGCCGGCGAGGTAGAGCCCGAGTGCCAGCAGACCGAGCTCGAGCAGCAGTGTCACGGTCGTGGCTCCGGGGCCGGCGCGTCAGCCGGCGATCAGGCTGCGGGCCGCGTCCGTCTGGGCCGGCGATCCGATCAGGAGGAGGGTGTCGCCGGGCTGGAACACCGTGTCGACGCCGGGGTTGGCGAGGGCGCGCCCGTCGCGCAGGATGGCGATGACGCTGGCACCGGTGCGTTCGCGCATCTGCGAGGCGCCCAGCGCCCGGCCGGCCAGCGGCGAGGTCTCGCCGAGGGTGACCCAGTCGATCTCCAACGCGCCCAGCACCAGGTCGAGGTCCTCGACGCTGGGCGCCTGGACCAGCGGCCGCCCCAGCAGGTTGGCGAGTTGCTGCGCCTCGTCGGCGTCCACCCGCACGACGTCACGGGGGCGGTCGCCGTGCTCCAGGAAGTGGTGGATCTGGCGCTGCCCGTCGGGCCGCACCACCACCGCCAGGTTGCCCCCCGCCCTGAGGCCCATGACGTACTTCTTGCCGACGCCGGGGAGCGTGACCTCGCGGACCTCGATGCCGTTCGCGGAAGCCGGGTCCTCCATACCGGCAGGATAGCGCGACGCGCCCTCGGTCCGCCGCCCCTCGCGACCGCCCCTCGCGACCGCCCCTCGTGCCGCCGCCCTCGTGCCGTCGCCCTCGCGGCGGCCCCGCGGTCAGCCAGGACCCTCGCGTGCCGCCACCGGCTCGTCGAAGAACTCGTCGCGCTTCAGCTGCACCTCCCGCAGGAAGAGCGTGGCCACCAGCGCCAGCACCCCGAACACCAGCGCGATGGTGAAGAGCTCCCGCGTGCCGCTCGCGAGCGCGCTGTGCACCGCGTCGATGAACTGCCCGTAGAGCTTGTCCCCCTCCGCGCCGAAGGCATCGAAGCGCGAGCGGATGGCCTGCTGCGCCTGGGCCGAGAGGAGCTGCTGCGGGTCGAGGCTGCCGGGCTGGACGCCCCCGCTCGCCATCGCCCGCTCGAGCGGCGCCGGTATGTCCTGGGCGAGGCGGGCGTCCACCGAGCGGGCCAGGACCGTGCCCAGGATGGGTGCGGCGATGACCCCGGCGAGCGAGCGCACGAACTGCTGGGTGGCGCTGACCGCGCCCATCACCCGGTAGGGGAAGACGTTGAGCACCACCGTGTTGAGCTGCGGCAGGAGCGTCCCCAGCCCGAGGCCGAACACGATCATGTTGCGCACCACGCCCACCCAGGTGGTGGCGAGGCTCATCTGCGTGAACAGCACCAGCCCGGCGACCAGCAGCATCGCGCCCACCACCGCCAGCACCTTGTAGCGCCCGGTGCGTGTGACGATCTGGCCGCCGATCATGGAGGCCACCACCAGGCTGAGCATCATCGGCGTGAGGATGTAGCCGGAGCTGGCGGCCGAGTACTCCAGCGCGCCCTGCACGAACAACGGCAGGAAGATGAGGGCGCCGAACATCGCCATGGTGATGAACAGCGCGATGACGAGCGTCGTGTTGAAGATGCCGTTGCGGAACAGCGACGGCTCCAGGATCGGGTTCTCGGCCCGTCCCTCGTTGATGGCGAAGAGCACCAGGAACACCAGCCCCAGCGCGAACAGGCCGATCAGCTCGGGGCTCGTCCAGGCGAGCCGACCGCCGGCCCAGGTGAAGGCGAGCAGGATCGGCACCAGCCCCACCACCAGGAGCGCGCTGCCGCGCCAGTCGAGCTTGACGCGCGCGTCGACGCGCACGCTCGGCAGGGCGAAGAGGACGCCGACGATCGCCAGCGCCGCCACCGGCAAGTTGATGTAGAAGATCCAGCGCCACCCGATGGTGTCGGTGATCCAACCGCCGAGGGTGGGCCCGATGACGCTGGCCAGCCCGAAGACGGCGCCGATGACGCCCATCCACTGGCCGCGCTCGCGCGGATTGAAGATGTCGCCGATGGTGGCCCGCGGCATGGTGAGCATGGCGCCCGCACCGATCCCCTGGAGGCCGCGGAAGAGGATGAGCTCGAGCATGGTCTGCGACTGCCCCGACAGGATCGAGCCGAGGGCGAAGACGCTCAGCCCGAAGATGAAGAACGGCTTGCGCCCGTACATGTCCGACAGCTTGCCGTAGAGCGGGACCGTCACCGCCGACGCCATCATGTAGGCCGTCACGAGCCAGGCGTAGATGTTGAAGCCGTGCAGCTCGCTGACGATGGTGGGGATCGCCGTGGACACCACCGTCTGGTCGAGCGACGAGAAGAACATGGTGAGCAACACGGCACCCAGCGCCCACCAGCGCTTGCGGCCGGTGATGCGGTTGCTCGACTGCGCCTCGGCGCGGACGCGCGGGGCGCGCCGCCGCTGCGTCGGTTCGGTCTCCAAGGGGGTCTCCTTCAGGGAAGCGCCACACGGGCGCCGTGGGCCGGGGCGGCCCGTGCATGCGCCGTGGACTCGAGCGTGCGAGCCTACGAACGCTGTTCGATGACCTCGTTGAGGACGGCCAGATGCTCGACCGCGGCACGCAAGGCCTCGGCCGGCACATGGGCGTAGGTCTTGCCGAGCGTCTTGCGCATGAGATCGCGGATGGCGTCCGCCGTTCTCTCGCCCTCGGGGGTGACGGCGAGGATGAAGCGGCGATGGTCCGCCGCGTCCACCGAGCGCTCAAGATAACCCTTCGCCTCGAGGCGTTCCAGGACCCGGCTGACACTCGCCGGTGGCATGTTCAGGTACGCCGCCACGCCTCCCGGGTGGACCTCCCCGCTCTGCACGACCCGGAGGACCAGATAGTCCTTCGTCGCGAGGCCGTAGCTGGGCCCCAACGCCTCGTCGAAGGCGCGGTACAGGTGGCGCGACAACCGCAGCACCGCCCTCGCCAGGTCGATGTAGTCGGTCGAGCCGGCTGCCCCTTTCATATGGAATAGTCTAGCTCGCCGGGAAGGCGCCCGCCAGGGCGTCGAACACGCCGCTAGGCCGGCGCGAACAGGGAGGGCTGGGCGTCGCCGCCTGCCTCGTCGATCGGCAACGCCGAGACCTCCCGATATTCCAGCCCGAGGCTGCCGAGCTGGTTGAGCGCGGGCGCGGTCACCGCCGGCGCCGCCAGGATGCCGCGCACGCGCTCCGGACCGAGCCGGCGCACGCTCTGAACGTAGCGATCGAGCTGGTGCACGGCCTCCTGGTTGGCCTTGGAGCGCTTGAGTTCGACCACCACCAGGGCGCCTTCGGCGTCGCGCGCGAACAGATCGATCCCACCGACCTCGGTCGGGAGCTCGCGGTGGAGCACCTCGAGACCCGGCTCGATGACGTCCGGGTGGCGCGCCAGCGCCTGCTGCATCTCGGCCTCGCTCCCCATGAGCACGAAGCCCCCCGACTCGCGCAGCACCAGCGCCTGCGCCAGGGCCGGCGCCAGGAAGGCGATCCTGACCATCTCGCCGGGGTTGAAGCGCTCGGCGCGCAGCACCGCCACTCCGTCTTCGACGCCCACGAAGATGTCGTCGGTCTGCGGCTGCCAGTTGACGGGCTTGACGCTGCGGTGACCGTGCACCTGCACGCTGCCGTCCTGCTTGACGATCACCAGATAGTCGCCGGCCTCGGCGACGCTCGCCGCGCGGCCGCTGTAGAGGACCTCGCATTCGCTCACCACCTGCACGAGGCAGTCCCCCGTCCGGAGGTGTTCGTCCAGGAATGCGGCGAGCTCGTCGGGGGCGGGATGGTCGCGGTGTGCGCGGATCACGGCGGCGAGTCTACCACCGGCCTCGAGCCGCCCGATCGGCCCGGGGGCGCCCGCGGTCCCGCACGCCGCCACGGCCCCGCCTCCTCCCCCCGCTTCCGCGGTAGACTGCCGCCCATGGCCCGTCTGGGAGCACACGTGTCGGTCGCGGGGGGAAAGCACAAGGCCTTCGAGCGGGGTCGCGACATCGGCTGCGACGCCCTCCAGATCTTCGTGAAGAACGCCAACCGCTGGCGCGGTAGCGCGCTGGCCGACGACGAGGTGACGTCGTTCCGGGAGCAGCACGCCGACTGCGGCTGGCCGGTGGTGGCGCACGCCAGCTACCTGATCAACCTGGCCAGCCCCGAGGAAGAGGTGCGCGAGAAGTCGTTGACCGCGCTCACGGACGAGCTCGAGCGCTGCGACCGGCTGGGCGTCCCGGGCCTGGTGCTGCACCCCGGCGCCCACATGCGTGAGGGCGTGGAGGCCGGCGTCGAGCGCGTGGCGCGCTCGCTCGACCGCGTCTTCGCACTCCGCCCCGACCTGGAGGCGCGTGTCCTGCTCGAGAACACCGCCGGCCAGGGCAGCACCCTGGGCGCCGATTTCGAGGAGCTGGGAGCGATCCTGGCAAGCGTCGACGACCCCGAGCGCCTGGGGGTCTGCTTCGACTCCTGTCACGCCTTCGCAGCGGGCTACGACCTGCGCGACGAGGAGGGGTACGACGCGACCATGGAGGCGCTCGATCGCGCGGCGGGGCTGGCGCGCCTGCGCGCGGTCCACCTCAACGACGCCGTGCACCCGCTGGGCAGCCGCAAGGACCGGCACGCCTCCATCGGTCAGGGCGAGATCGGCCGTGCCTTCTTCGCGAGGATCATGGCGGACCCGCGCTTCGCTTCGCTGCCCATGATCCTGGAGACCCCGATCGGCGACGACGGCCTGGGCCACAAGCGCGACCTCGAGACGCTGCGCAGCCTGTAGCGCCGGCCGCCCTCAGCCCGTCACCGGACCCGCACCGAGGTAGGCGTCTCGGACACGCTGGTCGCGTTCCAGACGGTCGGCCGGCGCCTCCGTGACCACCTCGCCGGCTTCCAGCAGATAGCCGTAGTCCGCCAGCTTGAGCGCCGCGCGCGCGTTCTGTTCGATGAGGAGCACGGTGACGCCCTCGTCACGCAAGGCGACGATGACGCGCAGGATCTCCTGCACGATCAACGGCGCCAGCCCGAGGCTGGGCTCGTCGAGCAGCAGCAGGCGGGGACCGCTCATCATCGCCCGGCCCAGCGCCAGCATCTGCTGCTCGCCTCCCGACAGCGTGCCCGCACGCTGTCGGCGTCGCTCGGCGAGCCGGGGGAAGATGTCGTAGACGCGCGCCAGGTCACGTCGCACGCCGGCGGCGCGGTTGGCGCGGAGGAAGGCGCCCAGGCGCAGGTTGTCCTGAACCGACAGTGCGCCGAACAGCTCGCGGCGCTCGGGCACCAGGGTGAGGCCGCGTCCCACCAACGTCTCGGGCGGCATGCGGGTCACGTCGGCGCCGTCGAACGTCACCCTCCCCCCCTGCTTCGGGACGACGCCGGTGACGGCGTGCACCAGGCTCGTCTTGCCCGCGCCGTTGGCCCCGATGACACTCACCACCTCGCCGCGGCGCACCGCCAGCGACACCCCGTCGAGCGCCCGCACGCCGCCGTACGCCACCTCGAGCCCCTCGACGCGCAGCAGGGCGTCGGCGCTGCGTGGCGCCGGCGCGCTCACGGCCGCTCCCTCCGCGTGGCCGCGCCCGTCCGCCCGGCCCCGGCCCGCCGTGCGGCGCCCGGCCGGCTCATGCGGCGTCCAATCCCAGGTAGGCGGCGATGACCTCGGGGTCCTGCCGGACCTGCTCCGGCGCGCCCTCGGTCAGCATCTTGCCGTAGTTCATGACCACGATGCGGTCGGCCACGCTCATCACCAGGTCCATGTCGTGCTCGACCAGCAGGATCGCGAGCCCCTCGTCGCGCAGGGCGCCCAGCAGCCCGGCGAGCTCCCGCTTCTCGGCGTAGCGCAGCCCCGCGGCGGGCTCGTCGAGCAGCAGCACCGCGGGGCGCATCGCCAGCGAACGCGCCACCTCCAGCAGGCGCTGCTTGCCCACCGGCAGCGCCGGCGCCCGGGCGTCGAGCTCGCTCAGCCCCACCCGCTCGAGCGCCCCTCGGGCCTCGCGCTCGGCCCTCGCCTCGTCGGCGCGCCCCAGGCCCAGCACCCCGGCCCACACGCCGCCGCGGGTGTGGACGTAGCACCCCGCCATGACGTTCTCGAGCACGCTCATGTCGAACAGGGCGGTGTTCTGGAAGGTCCGGGTCAGGCCGCGCCGCGCCATGCGTTGCGCCGGCTGGCCGGTGACGTCGTCGCCCCCGAGCAGCACCCGCCCCTGGCTGGGCGGCAGCAGGCCGCTGATGACGTTGAAGGCGGTGGTCTTGCCGGCGCCGTTGGGGCCGATCAGGCCCAGGATCTCGCCGCCGCGCAGGCGGAAGCCCAGGCCGTCGACGGCCTGGAGGCCGCCGAAGCTGCGGCCGAGCTCGCGCACCTCCAGGAGGGCGCCGGCGGGTGCCTGCGGGCGCTCGGCCGGCGTGTCGGGGGCGGTGCCGAAGACCGTGGCGGGGGCCGTGGCGGGGGCGGCCCCGGGCCCGGCCGCTCGGGCCGGCACAGCATCCGGCACAGCATCCGGCACAGCGTCCGGCACAGCGTCCGGCGGCGCGGCGGCAGCGGGTCGGGAGCGGAAGCGCACGCGCCACAGCCGCGACAGCAGGGGCTCGAGCCCGCGCGGGCTCGCCAGCATGAGCCCCACCAGGATCGCGCCGTACGCGATCACCTGGACCAGCCCCGCCTGCCCGCTGCCGTTGGGGATGACGTTCTGCAGCACGTCGTCGAGCAGCGTCACCACGGCGGCGCCCAGCACGCCGCCGAGCGGGTGGGCGCCGCCGATCATGGCCATGGTCAGCAACCTTATCGATGCCCCCAGGTCGAAGGCGCTGGGGCTGATGAAGGCGATGAAGTACGCGAACAGCGCGCCGCCGAGCCCGGCCAGCGCGGCGGCCAGCACGAACACCTGCAGCTTGAGGCGGCCGACCTCCATGCCGACGCTGGCGGCCGCGAACTCGCTGGAGCGCATGGCGCGGACGGCGCGCCCGGCGCGGCTGCGGATCAGCGACGCCAGGGCGAGCACCGCCAGCACGGCGAAGATGAGCGTCAGATAGTAGAAGCGGCCAGGGTCGATGAAGTCGACGCCGAACAGGCGCAGCACCGGCACGTTGGTGAAGCCGTTGGGGCCGCCCGTGATGGACGCGAGCTGGGTGAACAGGATGGTGGCGATGATGCCCCAGGCGAGCGTCGCCAGCGCAAGATAGTGGCCCGACAGGCGCAAAATGGGGAGCCCCACGAGGTACCCTGCCGCAGCCGCGAGCAGCGTGCCGAGCAGCAGGCTGAGCCAGGGGTCGACCCCGTAACTGCCGGCCAGGACGACCGCTCCGTAGGCCCCGATGCCGTAGAACGCCCCCTGACCGAGGCTCACCAGCCCGGCGTAGCCGGTCAGCAAGATGAGGCCGGTGGCGACCCCGCCGTAGATGGCGATGAAGCACAGCAAGTTGGCGTAGAACGGCGGCAGCAGCCAGGGCAGCGCGACCAGCAGCGCCGCGCCCGCCAGGCCGAGGGCCGCGCTCCGGGGCCTCACGTCGCCGCTCCGCGCCGCACGGCGATCACCCTCAGGAGCAGGATCGGGATGATCAGGGCGTACACGATGGCCTCGCCGTAGGCCGAGGTGGTGTAGGCGGCGAAGGCCTCCAGCACGCCGATCGCCAGCCCGCCCAGCACCGCGCCCGGGTAGCCCGAGAGCCCGCCGATCACGGCGCCCACGAACCCCTTCAGGCCGAGGCCGAGGCCCATGTCGTAGGTGGCGTAGGTGACGGGTGCGATGAGGACCCCCGCCAGGGCGGAGATGCCGGCGCTGATGGCGAACGCCACCAGCCCCGCGCGCTCCGGCGAGATGCCTACCAGACGAGCGCCCAGGCGGTTCATGGCCGCGGCGCGAAGCGCCTTGCCGAACAGCGTGCGCTCGAAGAACAGCCAGAGCAGCGCCAGCACCACGAACGTGGCGGCCAGCACGAACAGGCTCTGGTAGCTGACCCGCAGGCCGCCGGCGGCGATCTGGCCGCCGTGGACGCTGGGGAAGCTGAAGGAGCCGGGCCCCCAGAACAGCAGGCCGAGCCCCTGAAGGCCGAGGTAGAGCCCGGTGGTGATGATCAGGAACACCACCTCGCCGGCGGCCGCGGCCGGCTGGATGGTGAGGCGGTAGAGCGCCGCCCCCACGAAGGCGACGGCGACGGTGGCCACCAGCACCGCCAGCAACGGCGGCAGGTGGTAGGGCCCGGCCACGCGCACCAACCAGCTCAGCGCGAGCGCGCCCAGAGGCGGCAGCCACAGCAGTGACCAACGCCTCCGGCGCAGGAGCACCAGCAGGGCCCAGGCGGCACCCGCCAGGATCGCCAGCGTGATGCCGCCCGTGGCCTCGCCCGTGGTGAGTCCCACCGCGGTGAGCGCGCCGAGCATGACGAACTCACCCTGCGCGATGTTGATCACGCGCGTGACGTTGTAGATCAGCACGAGCCCGAGGCCGAGCAGCGCGTAGATCGCGCCGTTGGTCAGGCCGGTCACGAACAGGAAGAGCGCGGTGCTCATCGTCATGCCGTCTGCATCCACCTCTCCCCGGGCCGCTCGGCCGGGCCCCAACGCTCCCGGGTGCTACGGAACGAGCTGGTAAGCGCCGTCCTGCACCGTCACCATGATGGCCGAGGAGGTCCCCAGGCCGCTGTGGTCGGTGGGCGAGAAGTTGAAGGTGCCATCGACGGCCTGGAAGTCGTGGAGGTTCTCGATGGCGTCGCGGAGCGCGCTGCGGAAGGCCTTGACGTCGGTGGGCGAGGTCGACGCCAGCACCTGCTTGCTGGCCGCTTCGAGGATGAGCCCGGCGTCCCACGCGTGACCGGCGAACGAGCTGGGGACCGAACCGTAGGCGTCCTGGTAGGTCTTCACGAAGTCTTGCACCACCGAGGCGAACGGCAGCGAGGCGGGCAGCTTGTCGTGCACGATCACCGGCAGCACCGACAGGCGGGTGCCATTGAGGCTGGCGCCGCCGAGCCGCAGGAAGGTCTCGTTGGTCATGCCGTAGCTCTGGTAGATGGTCCCCTGGTAGCCGGCGTCCTGGAGCGCCTTCTCGGCCACGTTGCCGGCGGGCGGGATGGCCCAGATGAGCACGGCGTCGGGGTTGGCCGCCACCAGCTTCGTCGCCTGCGAGCTCAGGTTGGTGTCAGAACGCGCGAACGACTCGGTGTCGACGATGGCGACGTCATGGGCGGGCGCCGCCTTCTGGAGCTCGGTCAGGCCGCCCTGGCCGTAGGCGTCGTTGAAGCCGAGGAAGCCCACCGTCTTGACGCCCTGCGCCACCATGTCCTTCACCTCGGCGGCGACCATGGTCGCGTCGACCGGCGGCGTCTTGAACACCCAGTGGCGCTCGGACGCGGGCTGAACGATGGAGGCGGAGGCGGCGATGGAGATGTTCGGCACCCCGGCGCGC
>Ga0102962_1000335_pt1 | contig 24404 bp, 23 predicted proteins | sample SalPonF2_C_D2_MG_FD_84519 | JGI IMG/M metagenome (GOLD analysis project Ga0102962, IMG submission 84519) | Salt pond soil microbial communities from South San Francisco under conditions of wetland restoration - Salt Pond MetaG SF2_C_D2_MG ...
CTGAAGGCTTCCTGCGAAAGGTTTCAAAGAACATAATCGTTAATCCCCCTTTCATGGGCTTAACTTGGCGCAATAACCCGGATTATTCACCAAGAAATTTTGTCGTGATCACGGCCAAATTTCGCCGCTTTTTTTTAGTGTCCTCAATATCGAAGGTCGGTTTATTTTTTATAAGTTACATAATTTACAATACGATATGTATTGTTTCTTGTTCGTTATGTGAATAATACGGGTTAAAGCAAATATTAATTTGACGTCGTCTCGATATAAAATGTATTCTTATAAAAAATTTTGTTCTGTTACTTTGCTTTTAAGATTTCTCCCCTCCTGACGTATTGACGCGAAAAACGATGGTTGATATTTGATTATGAATACATCAACCAAAGCTCATCTCGAACCCGCTTTTTTGGCGAAAAATCTTAAAAAGATCTAAGAGTAAAAAAATCTTTAGTACATGTAATACACTTAAAGTTACAATAGAACGGCCTCAGTCGAATCGGATCCAATCTTTATCTTCCAGCCATTGGACTAATGCAGGTAAAAATACTATCGCTGATAACAACGTCATGCCAATACCTATAGTCGCCAGCTCACCAATGGATATCAGTCCGGGATGCATCGTAAAAAGAAGCCCGGAAAATCCGAGCATAGTTGTGAGAGATCCCATTGAGATATGCTGACCTGTACTCGAAAGGACATCCCACATACTGTTTTTCCCTTCTTCCCGGTAGCGAGCCGCAAGGTGCACCCCACTGTCCTCTCCAATACCTAATATTGCGGGTAGAACAACGAGATTATAAAAGTTAAGCGACATACCAAATACCATCATGATGCCAAACGTCCATAGCAATCCCACTACCAAAGGCAACATCGCTATTAAGGTCCAACGTACGGACCTAAATGCGACATACATCAAGATGATAATCATAATAAAAGTGGCGATAACCATGTAGGGACTTTCGCTCATCATTAACTGCAACATATTAGCAGCAACAAGGGAAGTACTTGCGGCATAAAAAGTTTGCCCTTTATCCGTAGTTATCTTTCCGATATCCTTTTTAAACGCGATAGAATTTTTCCCATTCGACAGTCCGACACTCGGATAAATGATCACAAAACGTCCGATTTTGCCATTTTTAGTCATGAACCGGTTTTTAAGATAATTAGGAATCTGACTGATTTTGAGTGGTTTTCTTGTTTGTGCTGCCCGCCTCAATTTATCGAGATCCTTGTCTTTCTTGTTTTTTATAAACGGATCATTTAGCAGTTTACGAATCTGTGCAATCTTTTTAAGCTTCGCTTGTTGCGCTTGGTGATTCATCGGGAACCGTTCCTGAATTGCCTCAACATCAGCAATCGTTGGACTAAGCGTATCTTCTTTCATCTTCTTACGAACAGCTTTTAATATATCCATGACCTGCTGATCACTATTCGCTATCACATACGCCGGATTTCTTTTTGTTGAATGAAAGACCCCGCTAATCATTTTATCAAAAGCTTCATATTTGGGAAATTCTGGCTCTAATTTCCCAAAATCATATTGGAACTTGATATCATTATGGGCAATAATCACAACAGCGGAAACCAGCAATCCAATAACCAATATAGTTCGTGCAAATGGATATCGGTGTGGAGCCGTTTTAATCAATCCGTCTTTTTCATTTGTATTGATGAGAATAAGATTATTCCGTTCCAGAACCACTAAAATCGCAGGCAAAATAAATAACGTACACAACAAGGATAAAAGAATTCCATTGCCTGAAATAAAGCCAAACTGTGAAAATCCTTTAAATTGTGCGAATGTGAGTACGTACAAGGCAATAGCCGTCGTGAATGCACTCGTAATGATAGCTGAACCGGTATTCTCATAAGTCGATACCAGTGCCGCATAAACTCCTTTTCCGGCAGAACGTATTTCAAGATATCGCGCATAAAAGTGAATACCATAATCGATACCCATCCCAAAAAGAATCACAAAGAGTACAGATGTCATGGTATTCAATTTACCAAGCGTAAAATAGGCGATCCCAAAAGTATAACTTAAACTTATAAGCAACGGAAGCCCGATGACAATGAGTGGAACAGGAGCCCTCCAAATATGACTCAAAATACCGTGTTTTTGTTCACTATCCGCTCCTTTTCGATAGTTGTAGTACTTCTTAAAGAAGAAATACAACATTACAAGTAGCAAAACACTGGTAATCCCAGAGGCGAAACTGTTCTTAACGTCATTCATGATAGAATCCAGCTCAATCAAATGACGCTTTAAACGTCCACCCGCTTTTACAATCATTTTGGGATTATACTGCGTCGGATGCATAGCATGAATCAAAGAATCGGTAGAAGCATACATATCCTGCAAATACTGGGTATTACTTTTGGAACCCGTTGGGTAAAACTTCAATACCATAACCGTACTGTCAGCATTAATAGGATACTTTTTGGGGATGATTTCATTATAAGCATCCATAAACTTTTGCAGGTTCGCCTTCTTCAGCGAATCATCATTACTGGATCCACTATCAGATGTCAGATTAAAATAAAAGGGGTTTGCTTTTAACTTGGCCTTTTTTATCTCCTTTTGTAAATAATCTTGAATATCATACAGTTCCTGATTGGTAGCCAGGTATAAAGCATTGTCTTTCAGGATCTTTGTATTTTTTTTAAACTCTACATCTTTGAAATACTTCTCATGAAAATGGGGATCGTATAATTTAAGGGCCTTGGGAATAAAATCTTCGGCAAATCTCTTGTTATCTTTAAAACTTGGTGATTTAATGGCCAATTCCATATAAGATTCACCACCAAATTTATTTTTTAAATTATTTAAAGCTTTTACCGTTTCGAAATTCTTTGGTAACAGATTGGCAATATCCGTATCAATTTTAAGGTGTAAAGCAAAATACCCTGTAAAAACTGCTAAAATTATAGATATGGATAAAACATAATATGGATGGCTATAATTTTTTTTAAATAACGGTTTGAATAATTTTAAAATCTTCTCCATTTGTAATATTCAATTGGGCCCTTTGGCGACTGTATTCTGTTTAAAAACTTCACAAGATATGAAATAAAAGATTAATAATGATATCTAACTTCCACGCTATAATTATGCGTGATTTAAGTTTATTTTTTTTACATGATTAAATATTTATCGATTTATAATTTCATAAAATCCCATTTTTATCCCAAAACTTTCCATCTTTACTTATTCCTATGTAATCGGGTTTCAAATCTATACTAAAACGTCCTAAACACAAAATCAGTATAGATAATTTTCATTTATTACCATCTCAAATACCCATACTAAAGACCCGGTAAAAGAATATTCAGACATCAATTTCTGGTATCTACCGGCCTTAATTCAATATCATCATAATCAGCTTCTACCATACTATGCGTATTATTTCCATCACTTAACACCAGAATAGCAATCGGCTTTTTAGGGGGTTCTCCGCCAAACAAGTTTTTATAATCCTGTACGATATTACGCTGAAAAGTAATCCACTTACCTTCATTTTTCTTACCAGATGCCAAAACAACAATTTTTTGCTTATTAAAATTCTTGGATAGTATCGTTCCAACTGGCAATGTAGAGCTCCAGCAATACTTTATTGATTTAGGCAATTTGAAAAGACCGGCGAAACCATATACAACATATATCCCTGCCGCGGAATCGTTTTTATCACTATCATTTTCATCTCCGCCTTTGGGAATCTTTTTAACTCTCCATTTCCAGGTCAAAATGGGCGTTTTCATAATATCGACTCCATTCTTGTTAACAAGCGGGAAATTCAAATGCATGGCTTTCATGCCGTGATAGTGTAAATACTTATTACCGTCCTCTTCTTTGATTTCATATTTATACTTATCCCGATCGCTACCCGTCAATGTCCAAACTTTGACATTCCCATCACGGTTATACCAGCCATAAGGTAATTTACCAACGGTATCCTCCTGGAAATTATCAATGATGATCGTTCCGTTAGCCAATTTTTTAAATTGCTGCGCTTTACTCTCTTTTATGGGTAGTAAGATGAAAACGATCAAAATGAATGTGATCATTTTGATTCGATCATCATATTTTTTGTCGAATTTATTCAAATTCCTGTTTTTTAAATTTCTTAATGAAGTTCATCATAACATAAAGAATGGATTTATTTCGTAAACCATTCCGTAATTATCAATAAATCCTATAGCTAATAAATGAAACGCTTTACATGCAAACAAATTATAAGGATTGTTGTTTACTTTGTTAAACTTTTTATCATGATTTTATGAATTTTTTCCGCAATGATATCCCAATTGGTTTCATTGATGATCCGTTTTCGCCCCCTCTCTCCCATATCATTAGCTAATTTTTTATCCTCCAGTAACTTTATAATTGCTGCTGCTAATTGATCCGGATTTTCTTCATTTACTAACAAACCGGTTTCACCATCAACAATGGCATCAGGAATACCACCTGAACGGGAACCGATGACAGGTTTTCCACAAGCATTGGCTTCCAGATATACAATTCCAAATCCTTCAATATTAAGCGGTTCCGTTCTTGGGGTCATAATAAAAATATCACCTAAATTATAATAACTGTTGACGTACTTATGTGGCACTTTTCCTAAAAATGTGACATTTTTATTGAGCTTCAATTCATCAACTAAAGATTTTAATTCCGGCATATGCTCTCCGTCCCCAACGATCATATATTGAACTTCAGGATGAGTTTGAACCACTTTCTTGATAGCTTTTATACCAATATCCACACCTTTTCTAGGTACCAGCCGTGTTATGGTCATGATGATCGGCTGCTGATCAAGATGTAAATCTGTCCGTAATTTATCTACAGAAGTCGGGTAGAATTCATTAGGATTCGTGCCATTAGGCATAACGGAAATACGCTCTTTAGCCACTCCTTCATGAATTAACAAATTAGCCGTGTAATGACTTACTGCAAAAAAATGATCAACTTTAGATAAAAGCCATCGACGATATTTAACATATTTCTTGCCGATATAAGAATCATTCCGAAAAGGATTAAACAGTAATTCCCGGCCATGTGCAGCTGCAAAAATTTTCTTCACATCTCCATTTTCCCGGGATTTCAATACTCCAAGAACAGTCTGCCACTGAGCATGAAATGTCGTATCAAACTTACCCTTTCGTGTTAGTGACCGAATAACAGGTACGGCAGTATATGGCAGCATGGCATTACTCGATTTCACCCTATGGACGGTATAGGGTAAGCCAATATCGATCTCATCAGCCGTTTTTTTGTTTGGGACAACTACCGAAAAATCTTCATTATATTTGGTAAAGCGTGTTGCTAACTCGTAACAATAGGTTTGTATTCCTCCAATATCCGGTGGAAAATCCTGACTTATTAATAATAATCGCATTTAGTTCTATTCCAAAAGGCTATGCAAAACCGTTCTTTTGCCCAATATCTGTCCCTAAAGCTTTCGGAACTGCGGTTCCGAAGTCGCTCAGGCTTTGATATTGAACAAAATCCCTGGTTTCGCAAAGCCTTCTTCTATTGAAAATTTTTTCCAAATATAATTGTTACATTGACGAATTGCAGTAAAAGGACTCATTCTTCTTATAATCTTATGTAATATTCATAATTCGATCACAATAAAAATCAAACTTGAAAATATACGATTATGAAAAATAATCGTATATTATGTGTCTTTGATTATTTTATCTCTATTCACCGAGTTACATGAATTTTAAAAATTTCAAAAAGTACTGGTCTGATTATTTCAAAAGTGAAACAGGTCAACGCGTAATAAAGTGGTCGAGAAGACTTTTTTTATTGGGTGTCATCACCTGGTTATTTTACCAGCTCACAAGTATCGGATGGGAAAAGGTTTGGTATTCTCTCCCGCTTAATCCGTTATTTTATCTGTTGTTCCTGATGATCTATGTTTCACTACCCGTTACCCAATTATTTATTTACCGGCTGACATGGACGTTCCGGTTCAGAGACGCATTCCCCGTTCTGCTTCTTACCAAAGTATATAATCAGGATGTGATGGGATATTCCGGTGAAGTTTATTTTTATCTTTGGGCTCGTAAAAATATTAATATCAAAGAGATAGAAATACTTAAAACCATCAAGGATAATAATATCATTTCATCGGCTTCCTCAACGCTGGTCGCTTTTGGATTGCTTGGTGTATTCTTGTTTACAGGTCAGATTAAGCTATTGAAATTTATACATATACAAAATAAGCTATATGTATATGGTGGAATTGCATTGGTTTTTGTGATCATTTTATTGCTGATTCGTTTTCGACATTATATCATATCCATGCCTTTTCGAACAGCAGGATCCATCTTTTTCATTCATATTTTTCGGTTACTACTCGGGCAAACCCTGCAGGTGATTCAATGGCATCTGATTTTGCCTAACATTCCGTTATATGTTTGGTTTACTTTTGTTGCCGTTCAGATTATGATGTCAAGAATACCTTTTTTACCAAACCGTGATCTTATATTTTTTGGAGCCAGCATTAAATTAACACAGATGATGCACATTCCCACTGCAGCTATTGCCGCTATTATGCTTGCCAACAGTGTATTTGGAAAAGTGATGAATGTTGTTCTCTTCTCACTGACATCCTTTTTTAAGGATAAGGAAATTCTTCCTACCCCTGATGAAGATGAATCTATTCCCAAAGTTACAAATGTAGCTGAAAAGACGGAATAAGATCTTACACTGAATTAGCATTTCTGACTCAAATTTTACGACACTAATCATAGGTTGAAGTCTATACAAATAATAGCTTGATTAAATGTCAGAATTAGTTAGCTTTATCTAAATTAAGAATCTCTGTACATTAATTTTCTGCCAAGAAAATATGTAAATCTTCTTCTTGAAATATGCGCATAATAATGACCATCGACTATTCCCCATGGTCGTTGTACAGTGGTGGAGCACAACGATCAACTCATCAATTAGCTAAAACATTAGCTAACAGAGGTCATAACGTTACGGTCATTTATACCAAACCTCCCTGGGAAAAAGTACCGATTACCGAAAAGCTCCCATATGATGTAAGGTGGGCCGTTTTACCAGCTTTTAAAAGTCAACGCGACGCTTTTTTCCGACCCTTTAGTTCTATTTCAGTTGCAAAAATGACGGGATCTCTTATAAGAGATGAAAAACATGTGATTGTCCATTCTAACGGTGAAGAAGGTGGGCTTTTGCATCTGCTAAAGAAAAAATATCGATTTGGTTTAATAAGCGAGCCGCATCATCCACATTATCCTCAGGAATTCTTTAACAGAGATGGAATTAAACTGGTCAGATATGCTAAACTGGCTTTAAAAGAGGGAAAATATCTTATGCAAGGCTTTGCTGCCAGAAATGCCGATTATTGCACCCCACCTAGTAAATGGGCTGGTAGCATTATTAAAGAAGCATTCAATTTACAAGAAGATAAAATATTTCCGGTTTACAACGGCGTTCCGGATGAATTTCTTAGATATCACCGGGATATTTCAGCTCCCAAAGGCCCCGCTGTATTCTTTGGCCGGTTAACCCATACAAAAGGGGTCGATACCTTTATTGATGCTTTGGCTCTTTTAAAAGAAGATGCGCCTCAGAGTCTGATCATTGGTAAAGGTGATCTGGAAATTGAATTACGTCAAAAAGTGCAGCAATTAGGACTCTCTGATAAGATTACGTTCAAGCCCTGGCTGAGTCACGATGAATTGGGAAAATTATTATCGACTTCGTATATGGCTGTATTACCTTCAAGACATGAAAATTTCAGTCTCGGTGTTTTAGGTGCGATGTGCGTCGGAACTCCTACGATCAGCACAACGGTAGGTGGTACTCCTGAAATTATCAAGAATGGTAGCAATGGGTTACTGGTAGCACCGGACGATAAATTTGCATTGGCAAACGCAATTGATCAGCTGTATAATCAAGACAAACGAATCACCGAGAAAATGGGGCAAGAAGCTTCCAGATATGTTCGAAATAATCTAACCTGGCAACATACGTCTGAGCAGTTCGAAAACATATATGATCGCGTCTTATCGCTGCAATAGCAGGCTATGCAAAACCGTTTTTTTATCCAATATTTGTATTTTTACCACTTTGAAATCCTCAGATAGGGTAAATATGCTACGGTTTCGAAGTCGCTCAAGCTTTGATCTTGAACAGAAGCCCTGATTTTGCAAAGCCTTCCAATAAATTGATTTTAATGCTTCCCAAACATTCCCGAATACGTTATACCTAACATAAACCCAAGGTTTTTACCATACATATTACCAAAATCACCAGAAACCGCGGTATTGATCACCATACCGGGAACCGTACTAACGGGAATATTGAGCTGATAATAAGCGGAATATTGCGTTTTATGGGGTAGAAATCGATAAGTAGTGCTATTGTGATTTATAGCAGCATCCCTCCCATTATACGTACCATAATTTCTGCCATAAGTAAAAAATGCACGATATGATAAATCAGAGATCATTCCTTCTAGGCCAAAATGCTGAACGACAACTCTGTTATTGTTGATTGAGTTTTCAGCTAAAGAGGTTCGTGTGGTAATGGGCGTAATGAAAGGCGTCCCAATCGTTTTTCCATAATAGGTCCAGCCATAGCGATAAATATAATTATCGAAATAATCATCACGTCCCCCCCAGGGCACACCATTAGCGTTGTGTGTCATTGTGGCACCGGGTGGAAGAGGATTAGGCGGATCGGGAAGTGCCGGACCACTTTGATTTTTCGTATATAGAAACTCCCATAATACACCGTTCACAAGCGAATGTTTGTCTTTTGTTTGAATACCTACGCCGAGTAAACCATCTCGAATACTCCCCTGACCTAATCTTAAGCCCGATTTGTCTTCAAATATCGTCTGGCGATAAATAATGCCTTTATAATTACCAAAATGCCAATTAACGCCTAATTCCCAGGAACCAATATGATTACCGAGAGCATTAATTTGTTCCCCTCTTGGGGAATTACTCGCACCATGTTCACCAAAAAAGGAACGGATATAAGCATTTAGACCATCAGGCAGCTTACCAACTTTGGGATTTGTAGAAGTCCCTCCCCATTGAACATCATCAGTTAAACCCAGATAAGCATTGATCGGTAAATTGCCACCAGCTTTAACATAAAATTGTTTTTGCTGTAATTGAATATGCTTCACGTAACGTGGATTTTCAAACCACCCATAGCCCCAATATCCCTTTATGGACAGATAGCCGTGTGTAAACGGAACAGGTGCATAATGAGGAAATGATAGTACAATTTTTGGCATTGGGGTAGCATTACCACTCCACATAATCGAACCACTTGACAGACTCGGCATGTGCGTGTTTAAACGCTCACGCATTCGGCCTGCCCGAAACTGTAGGGCTCCGTAATGTACTTTGAAATAGATCTGATTAAAATAGACGGAACTATGGTCTGAAGCACGGCCGATGACTTCAGCCCCATATCCATAATCAAACTTTTTAGAAAAGCTGTAAGAAGTTTCGAAGTTTATATCACTTAAAAGATTCGTTGATTTCTGATCTACGATCCCAAAATGATCGGTGTACAACCAAAATGGCAATTTTCCATTGGTACTAAAGTCGGTGTGCAACCCAATTTTGTAATGAGGTATTTTTATTTGGGCAAATGAGGGGTTATATATTAGAGAAAAAACAAAGCATAACGTACCTATTACAGCCAGTTTTGGTTTATCCATTCCGAAGATGATTTATAAATAAAATTTAATAATGTTCTTTCTTTAAAGAACACTTCCTGATAATACCCGCCGTTTGGTTTCAGTAATACCGTATTTTTCATTACTTGCTTTCAAACGATTCCAAACGCGTTCCGAAAATTCATAAAATGGTTGCTTCTGGTGATACCATCCAAAATGCAGACAATATGGTGTCACTTGCAAATAATCAGTCGTACCGGGAACAAGAGAAAATACCTTAAATAATAAGTTCCGTAAAAATTTACTATTCAGACCTCTTAAATTATAAATGAACGGATTACTATAATAGGTGCAAGAAACATATTCAAAATCGGGGTCATTAGATGTCATATCATCAATGAAATCCAGTTGTGGGCTGGTATGCCCTTGTAGCCAGGGATAGACTGGAACATTTAACTTAGACATCGCCATCGCCAAGCTCCACTCACAAGATTCTTCACTGCGACCTTGCTCTAAAGTACGACTTCTAAAGTGGGTTTCTCTTTTACGTGATAACATTTCTTGTGCCAGGGTGCAAATCTTCTTCGTCAAAGCTGCATCCTGGGCAAATATCATCCCCGTTTGTACCCGGCTTAAATACGTTAGGCCAAATCTTTTTAATGTACGTGCACGTCTTCTGAATAAAATATCTGTAACAACACCTACATTTTTAGGACCACCAAAAAAAGAGTCAGAAACCTGTGTTCCTGTTATTGTGAATGGATGAGTCGAAAAAGACTGCCAAAGAGGATCCGGATTTTTACACCATACAATATCGCTGTCTAAATAGATATTGCGTTCGAACAGCATATATTCATGAAGGTTGTGTTTAAAACCAACAATAGAACAATGATCAGGAGCAAGTGGATAAACAATATCGAAGATATCCAGCAGATTTTGTTCCTCCAATAAGTCCCGATGTTTTTTTTCACAAATGAGGGCTACTGGTCGCTCAGTATCATGTCTTCTTAATGAGATGACTGACGCAACCGCATGTTTTAAATATTTCTTATCCCCATATACGGCGTAAATATATCCCTCTGATCCAAAAGTTTTTTGTGTAACAGCCCTGAGCATGTTTTAATATTTGTAATAATAATTCATAAATATTTTTAAAATATACAATACAAGATCGGTTTTGGAAAATTATGTTTATCTATCCGCTCTTTTTTTCAGTACTGCCAATAATGACTTGTAACCTTTTTTTCTTAAATAAGCTTGAAAAGATTTTTGATATGATTTAGCTGTTGAAACATTATCAATAATCATATCTGTAATATACCATTTTCCATTTTCTTTTTTCATGCGATATGATACCGGTGTTCGCACATCTTTCAACTGGGCCACAGTTTTAACAAAAGCTGTATCATTATTAGCAGCTATTTTTTTGTACTCTATATGGGCTCTGTATATATCAAGCTTATTTAAAGATTGATCTCTAATAATTTTTGAAAAGACCTGTACAAATTCTTTTTTTTGAGCTGTGGAAAGGGTATCATATGTTTTTTGAAGAGCAACTTTGGCCATTGCATTATAATCTACGATATCATTGATTATCTTCTTCAATTTGTCTTTCTGACTGCTTGTATAAGTCTTGCCTTTGGGCCCAAGAAGATCTTTTATCTCTTTGTCACGTTGAACAAGCAATTGTTTAATTTGACCACTCTCACTATCATTATTTTTTGTTTGTCCGGCAGCACTAACCATCGGTACTAAAACAAAAACAGGCAGGAAGAGTAAAAATATTTTTCTAAATATTTTCATATTACAATATTCTTTATTCTATTTTTTGCAAATTCTGAATCGGAATACCGGAAGCTTTATACAATTTTGCCATATCCAAATCATAATCATATACTTTTTTTCTGTATTCAGCTTCTAATTCAAGGTTTGATTTAACGGCATCCAACAGATTCTTAATTTTACCTATACCTAAATCGTAATTAATTTGTTCCTGTCTTAACCATTCTGTACTTGTATGAAGCGCGTCTCCCGTTTTTTTATACGTAACTTCAGCTACTTTGGCTGTTTTATAGCTATTTAACAACTCCAATCTGATACCTTGAACGGCGGCATCGCGTGAATATTTTATCTCATTATATTTAATCTTCATTTTGTCAATATCGTTCTTCATCCCCCAAAAATCTAAATTTTGCCGAATTCCAAAACTATAAGCTAAATTGAGATAACTGAATCGATTACCAATCATTGGAGTCCTTTCCGTCGGACGAGGAGTATACACGTATTCTCCACCCAAACCCAGAAATAAAGTCGGTAACATTTGCGCTTTTTTAGCTTTCAAACCAAATTTTGCAGCTGATTTAGCAGCCTTTAAAGCTTTTAATTCCGGTCTGTTTGTTAAGGCCAGACTTTGATAATAGGAATATGATTTTACGGTAGAGTCAACAGGATCAAGGAATTGTTGTTTGGGAAGATAGACCTTGCTCGAATCCGTTCCCAAAACCAAATCCCATACCTTCTTTATAAAATTATCATTTTGTTTAACCTCATCAGCCTTAATCTCAAATTGAGATTTATAAATTTTAAATTTATATACATCAGCTTCATCGAGACTAGAGTCATTCGATTGTTGCATCTTTTTTATCTTTCTATCAGCCTTATCAAATTCTTTCTGAGCATTCCCAAGAAGCCGTAAAAGCTGATTAGTCAATACTCTTGAGTAATAAAGTTGATAGAGTTTCAGAGCAAGCTTGGATTTTTCACTTAAAAATTGATCCCTTGCCGCTTCTGCACCTTTTGTTGCGGCTTTGACTGCATTATTCAAAGCACCCCAGGTAAAAATAGGCTGTATCCCCTGTATTTGAACCTGAGAATAGATACTCCATCTTGACCAATCATTTTTCAAGTTTGGATCCAAATACCATTGACTTTTAGGTAACGGTTTACCGTTACTTAACACACTGTCACTCTCGACACCAGGAACAACGCTATGATTGGTGGTTAACTGAAACTTTGGTAAAAGCTTCATTGATTTAGCCTGATCGATATTATTCTTAGCCATATTAACCTTCGATTCTTCGGCTTTTACCTGATCTGAATGATTTAATCCTATTTGAATAAACTGACGTAACGATACCCTAACTGTATCCTGAGCATTAGCCGTCGAGATACTTAAAAAAGATATAAACAAGGTGAAGACCGTTAGGTATCCTAAATACTTTTTCAGGAAGGGATTTATGAGGGTAAATAATCTCATGTAAATGGTATGTTATCTAAATATCTCATATAGATCTCTAATAATTATAAAAGCCCCTGAAATTGGGGCTCTATTCAGCGGAGAGAGAGGGATTCGAACCCCCGGTCCATTGCTGGACAACGGTTTTCAAGACCGCCGCATTCGACCGCTCTGCCATCTCTCCGTAAAAGAATTACAATATAAGAATTTTTTTTATTTTTCCGATAATGCTTCTGCACCACTTACAATTTCTGATATTTCTGTAGTAATGGAAGCCTGACGTGCCTGATTATATTTCAATCTGAGATCCCGCATCAGATCCTGAGCATTTTCTGTTGCATTATCCATAGCCGCCATACGAGCACCTTGTTCGGAAGCATTGGACTCTAATACAGCTTTCCAGACTTGTGTATCGAGATGTAAAGGAATCAGTTTTCTAAGAATCTCTAATGCATTGGGTTCAAAAATGTATTCCGCATTATCAAACGTTACATCTACCTCTCCCGTACTTCCTTTAAACTGAGGTATGGGTAAAACCTGCTCCACTTTTTTGACCTGTGTCAATACAGATTTAAACTCATTATAAGCCATATAAACGGCCTCGTAATCCTCATTATCGAAACCGGCAATGACCTCTTTCATTAGGGTTGTAGTATTCTCGAAACTTAGATTATCAAAAAAACCGGGATATTCAGCAATTACAGTGTAGCCTCTTTTTTTGAAATAATTGGAAGCTTTACGTCCGACACAGACCAATGATAATTTATTGTTATCCAGATAGGATTGAAAATTTTCACGAAACTCTTTCTCAGCGACTTTAAATAAATTATTATTGAACCCACCGCACAATCCCCGGTCGGATCCTATCACAATAAAAAGAACGTTTTCCGGATTTTCATTGGGTGTCATATATCTGTTTTTGATTTTAACACCCCGTACTAATTTGCTGATAACTTCATCCAACTTATTAGCGTAAGGTCGAGTCGCTATAATCTGATTCTGTGCTTTTCTCAACTTAGCCGCAGCTACCATTTTCATGGCTCTGGTGATTTGCTGCGTACTTTTTATTGAGGAAATGCGTTCCCGTATATCTCGTAAATTAGCCATGTAAATTATTCTTTATCGGACGCGGTAATTTGATTTGCAATAGATCTCGCTTCTTTCACTAATTTATCACCGAATTCCGGTTTGAGTATTCCTGTCTTCCGCAAATCTTTCATTTCCGAGCTGAACTTAGCGGCAGCAGTCTCCAAAAACTCTTGTTCAAATTCGGATATTTCTTCAATCTTAAGCATATCCAAAACACCCTCATTATTTACATGAAGAATAGCAATCTGCAAATCGACCGTTAGGGGCTGATGCAGACCTTGTTTTAGGATTTCTACAGAACGTGCACCACGATTTAACTGACGTTGTGTAGCGGCGTCAAGATCGGATCCAAATTTTGCAAATGCTTCCAATTCTCTGTACTGAGCCAAATCAAGTTTCAAACTACCTGCTACTTTTTTCATTGATTTAACCTGAGCGGAACCACCAACTCGTGATACCGAAATACCAACATCGATAGCAGGTCGTACACCAGAGTTAAAAAGATTGGATTGCAGGAATATTTGTCCATCCGTAATAGAAATAACGTTTGTCGGAATATAAGCGGAAACGTCACCAGCTTGTGTTTCAATTATCGGTAAAGCAGTAAGCGATCCTCCACCTTTGAGCTGCGATTTAATCGTCTCCGGCACATCATTCATATTCTTGATCACATCATCATTATGATTGATCTTTGCCGCACGTTCCAATAGACGACTATGCAGATAAAATACGTCACCAGGATAAGCTTCACGTCCCGGAGGTCTTCTCAAAAGAAGAGAAACTTCACGATACGCCACAGCCTGTTTCGAAAGGTCATCATAGATGATTAACGCATGTCGGCCGGTGTCACGGAAATATTCACCGATAGCTGCTCCGGCATAAGGTGCAATAAAACGCAATGGTGCTGAAGTTGCTGCTGGCGCTGAGACGACGACTGTATAATCGATTGCTCCATGTTCCTCCAGTGTTTTAGCTACCTGGGCAACAGTGGAACCCTTTTGACCAATAGCGACATAGATACAGTAAACCGGTTTATCTGTTTCGTGCGTAGATTTTTGATTTAAGATAGTATCTATAGCAATAGCTGTTTTACCTGTTTGACGGTCGCCAATAATGAGCTCCCTTTGTCCTCGTCCTATAGGTATCATGGAATCGATAGCTTTAATACCCGTTTGAAGAGGTTCTGTTACAGGTTCACGATAAATTACGCCAGGTGCTTTACGTTCGAGAGGCAAGGTATAGGTTTCCCCATAAACAGGACCTTTACCATCCACAGGTTTACCTAAGGGATCAATTACACGTCCCAAAACGCCTTCTCCTACATCAATAGAAGCAATTTCTTTAGTTCTGCGAACAGAGTGTCCCTCTTCTACCGCATTTGTAGCGCCAAAGAGAACAATCCCGACATTATCTTCTTCCAGGTTAAGAACCATGCCACGCACAGGATTACCATCTTCATCAATAGAATCAGGTAATTCTACCAACTCGCCAGCCTGCACTTTCGAGAGACCATACACCCGTGCGATACCGTCACCAACTTCGAGTACAGTACCGACATCATAGACGTCAGCCTCCTTTTCAAGGCCCGATAATTGTTTTCTTAAAATGGCAGATACTTCATCTGGTCTTACTTGACTCATTATAATTCCTCTATGCTATAAACCTATTTTACAAATTTCTTTTTACAAACCGGTGGAATATAACAGATTCTCGAGTTCTTCGAGTTTATGTTGCACCGTTCCATCAATAACTGTGTCCTCAATGCGCACCTTAAGTCCCCCCCGTAACGTTTTATCTTGAGATATCTCCAGATCGACCTTTTTCTGAGTTTTACTCTCCAGAGATTTCTTTAAAGTATCAAGTTGTTTATTCGTCAATTTTTCAGCGGAAACGACCTTGATCTTGACTATCCCAGCGTAATCATTATATAGATCGATAAATGCTCTGAAGACAGAAGGCAGTATATCTTCTCTTCCTTTCCGGATCATAATTTCAATGAACATTTGCGTTAATTCACTGATTTTATCACCGAAGAGTTCATCCAACACCTTTTTTTTTATATCCCGTTTAATAATAGGACTTTTCATAAAAAGCACTAATTCACGGGATCCGCGTAAGGTGTTGTCGATTAGTGTAATATCTTCAAGTATTTCATCGACTATTTTTCGCTCGATAGCCACCTCAATTAAAGAGGTCGCGTAACGTCGGGCAGCTTTAACAGGTATCATTTAAGAATCAATTATTGGATAATTCCTGGATATAACTATCTACCAGCTTACTGTTTTTCTTCGCATCGAGTTCCGCATCAATAATTTTAGATGCGGACTCTATCGCGAGTTTTGCCACTTCGTCCCGAAGTTCGAGAAGAGCGCGTTTCTTTTCCTGCTCGATAGTATGTCGCGCATGTTCTAAAAGCTCTGATGCTTCTTCTTTTGCCTTTTCAATACGCTCGGAACGCAATAATTCCGCCTCTTCAATAGCTTCTTTACGAATTCTCTGAGCTATCAATTCGGCCTCTCTCATTGCCGCTTCGTTTTCTTTTGAAATATCCTCAGCTTTAGCCATAGCTTTTTCGGCGGCTTCGAGAGAATCCTTAATTGAATTTTCCCGCTCACTCATAGCATCGAGAATAGGTTTCCATGCGAATTTTTTGAGCACCAATAAGAGGATGATGAAAGTAACGATCGTCCAGAAGATGACTCCCGGGTTAACTTCGATAATACTTCCACCTCCGGATTCGGCTAAAGCCATTACCGGGAAGCTAAAACTAGCAAGTATAATATTCATTCTTAGAATAGATTCTTTTTATGCGGAAAGCATAAATATTAATTTTTAAAAATTGAATTATCCTTTAAATGCAAGCAGGATACAGATAACCAAACCGAAGAAAGCGATACCTTCGATAAGTGCTGCAGCGATAATCATGGCTGTTCGGATAGGATCAATAGCCTCAGGTTGTCTTCCCATCGCTTCCATAGCTCTACCAGCTAATAAACCGATACCTAAACCTGCTCCTATCACTACAAAACCGGCTCCAATACCGGCACTTAACCAACCTAGATCCATTTTAACTCCTTCTAAATTTTAATTAAAGATTGATGAAATTAATGTTCTGTACTTTTTGCCATTCCTATAAACAAGGAAGTTAGCATTACAAATATATAAGCTTGAATTACAGCCACCAAAATTTCCAGAAGTTCAATAAATAAAGTGAAACCTACTGAAACAGGTGACACATATATAGAATGCATTATAAAAATTAATCCAAGCAAGGAAAAGATCACTATGTGTCCGGCTATCATGTTAGCAAAGAGACGAATACACAGTGCGAATGGTTTGGTAAACAAACCAAGAATTTCCAAAGGAATGATGATAATTACGATCCAGCCCGGCATTCCAGGTGGTACGAGTCCTTTGAAATAATTAATAAGTCCGTGTGTTTTTATTCCACTGTATTGTATTGCGATAAAACTGATCAATGCCAGCGCTGCTGTAACAGAAATATTTCCTGTGGGGACAAGCAAATTCGGGGTTGGGAACAATCCAAATAGATTGATAAATAATATAAAGAAGAACAATGTCAGTAAATACGGCATATAATTTTCGTATCCTGAACCGATCGATGGTTTCACGACCTCATTCTTTATAAACTCAACGATTATTTCAAAAAGATTACTGATCCCTTTAGGTATTAGCGATTTTTTATAACCCCTTGCAGCGATAATGCTTAATACTACAAGTATAGCCGCAACAATCCACATTATAAAAATATCTCTCGTAATTGAGATATCAAATCCAAATAGATGAATTTGTGGCAAATATAGATTGCCCAATGGCCCCATGTTGAGATAATTAGCATCGAGTACATGATGTATTATCCAACTTGTATTATTATTGTTATTGGCAGCGCCACCGGTAGAATCTGCTGCTGCTTTAACAGCTTCTGTTAATAGCATATATCCAGAACTAATATCTTATAATCTATGAATAAATAACCTCGGAAATATTGAAATAAACCGTAAAATTTCAGGTCAAAAATATAAAGCCCATCTTACATATTTCCAAGTAACTTAGTGAAATAATTCCCAATAAAAGTTATAGGAAATACCCTCCTATAGTGCTGTATCATCAATCCGATGTAGTCTTATAATGCCTTATTTGGCCTTTTTTACTTAAGAAATAGATTTCGATCACAGATTTGTAAATATATGAAATAAATAAACAAATTATAAAACTAAATCGGTCGATTTTTATTAATAAAATTACTCCTATAATTATTAGTATTAACAAAATTAACCTTGCAGCCACACTCCCTAAAATGGCCCGCATAAATACTTCTGCATCACTGTCTGCAAATTTATATATGATGAAGTAGCTTCCCAAAAAATTTAGTGAAGTGATAACAAGTGATAGAATACCTGAAGTTACGTATCCTAACCCATATGTGTGATAAACAGGATAAAAAGCAAAAATTATTGCAATAACATCGAACCCTACCACATAATACACAAAATCCTTGAAGCTATACTCTTTATTCGTCTCCTTGATCATCTTTCTTTTTTCCACGAATCATGACTTTATAAATGGCATTAAAAGTACCCAGAAACCCGAATAAAATGCCACCTAAAATACCCCACGGCGAAATATGAAAATGTTGATCTATATAATAACCGATTAATACCGGTACAATCATAGCCGCGGCTATCTCGGACCCCAAACCAATAGCATCATTATATTTTTTCAGGTTTCCGGAATTAAATGGCATTTAAGAAATCATCTCTTTTTTAGGTACTTCTTCCTTTTTTTTCTTAATTGCATCTTTGACGCCATTTTTTGGCATCTTATAACTCGACCGGTCTGTCATTTTACAGGCTCCCTCGAAAACGGCTCCTTCTTCAACCAGAAATTTATTCGTATTAACATCGCCGGTTACTATAGCCGTTTGCCTTAATATAAGCTTTTTTGAGATAATAATTTCCCCTTCCACTTTACCGGCAATATCAGCTTCACTGGCATAAATATCACCTTTTATGAAACCTTCGTTGGTTAAGATAACTTTGCCTTCAGCTCTGACTTCTCCTTCAACTTTACCGGAGATACGTATATCATTTTGAGTTGTAAGTTTACCGTTTAACTCGGTTCCCTGACTAACCATGTTTATTGCGGGGTGTTGTCTAGCTGTCTCCATCTTATTAGCTTTTTGTTTGTTGGGGTTGTTGAACATATGTAGTGATTTTATCTTTTCAGATTAATGAATGTTTAGATATTTAGTGGGATCTAAAGCTATACCATTTCGCCAAAGCTCGACATGAACGTGAGGGCCTGAACTTATCAAACCCGATTGACTCACCGTGCCGAGAATGTCCCCTTTCAGCACAATATCGCCTCCCTTTTTCACTAAATCAGCACAGTGTTTATAGATAGTTATATAACCACCACCGTGCTGAATATATATTACATAACCATAGTTAAATGTCCAAGCCGTATTGATAACCACTCCGTCTGCAATTGCTCTAATGTATGTACCTGTTTTAGCGGCGATATCAATTCCATAATGACCTTCTTTGGGTTCGAAACCCCTGGTCAAAGTGCCATTTACTGGTGGATCTGTTGGAAACTCAGGTGCATTTTTTAAAATATCTGAGTTTAGGATATCCGTATTATCAATAAACTGTTCATTAGAAGAAGTTTCCCCTGGCGGCGGAATAAGTTGGTCGGATTGCTGCTGAACATATAATGGGTCGATAAGCGATTTCTGGGATACCGGAAAAGTAGTATCTCTATTATTTGCAATGACATTAATAATGTCATTGAGTTGTTGTGATCGTACATCCAGGGAATCGTTTAAATTCACCAATTTATTACTCATTTTTATTACTGAATCTCTTATAGCTCTGTCTCGACTGCTGGAAATCAAACTGCCTACCGGGGTAAATGAAAATAATAATACAAAGACAATAAAAAACCCTACTGTTATATAGAGCAATAAATGCAGTATTTGTTGCGGTCTAATATCAAAAGTTTTTGGTTCATCAGGTTTACCATCCTCAAGCAGAACGAGTGTCAACTTATTTCTGCGTAATGAGAATAATGTTTTTATAAAATCAATCATGTATTAAGTAAGAATATGTTTTATTTAGCAATCTTGACATGAGTGAGATCGGTTTTCACGACAAATCTAATTAAAGTTATCTTATTTTCAGAATGGTTATTAAAAAACTTATACTAATTCTGAACTTATCAAACTCATTTTAGCAGGATTTGTTAAGGCAAGCCTCCAGCACATTACAGAGTTCTGATGTAATTTCTTTACGATTAAACTGCTTAACAAAAGCCGTATTTACTTTACTGAATGTCTTATTTACCCATTTTCTGTAAATGATTTGTATCTGTTCTGCAATGGCTCCAACATTCTCAGGATGCGCTATAAAATGAGCGTTATAGCTTCGCAGATATTCAGTAATTAACCCATCTCTTACAAGTCCAAATATGGGTTTATGTGAAGCAATATATTCAAAAAATTTACCAGTAGTAACATAATCATAATTTTTCTTTTGTCCGATAATAAACCAAAGGACATCAGCCTTGCTTAAATTAGAAACGGCCTCATGATGTTCCACATATCCTAAATTTTTGGTTATTTCCTGCAAACCAAGCTTTTTTATTAAATTTATATGCCGAATTGTCAAACCACCCTGAAACCATATCTCAATTTTTCCCTTCAACTCTTTATCTTTATGGATGACATTGGACATCGCCTTTAAAAAAGTATCCGGCTGATTTTCACCATAAAATATCCCACTGTATAAAAAGACTAATTTATCAGAATGGATTGAATTCTTTTCTGATCCGACATCGTAGCTGAAATCTTCCGGATCGTATCCCTGTGGCAACACATAAACAGGTGTCTGCTGTGATATTCGTTTTTGAAATGATTCTTTTAATTTTTTATTGATGACTGTTAACGCATCCATCTTATTAAGGCACTTTTCTTCTATTCCGGCCATCTTGTTATAATGCCAGCACGTTGGATATTGAATCAAATGACTATCCAACCAATCATCCCTAAAATCGGCAATTACAGGCAACTGATATTTACTTTTAAGTTCTTGTGCAATGATATGATTACTATATGGGGGAGCCGTTGAAAAAATTACATCAATGTTGCGATTTTCGATCACTTTTGAGGCCATTTCTATAGCCGGTGTAATCCATCCTGTTTTATTATCCGGTAGATAAAACAAAGTGGAAACCTTTCGCAATTGTCTGGCAACCCATTCCGGTATAAAATTTACTTTGTGTGCTGATTTTCCCATGATATGAAATGGAGTTTGGGCAGCAACTCGGTGCCTTTCTACACCAAGTGTATCCAGTTCCAGCTGCAAGGAATTATCAAAAGTATGATATGCTCCGGGTTCCGGCGCGATGACGATTGGATTCCAGTCAAAATCGCGTAGATATTTAATAAATTTGAGGGGTCTTTGTACTCCACTGCCCCCCATAGGCGGGAAATAATATACGATGAAAAGAACATTTTTCATCTCGTGCCCCCCTCCATTTAGATATCAAAAACCGGAAGAATTTATATCATCCTTCCGGTTTTATGATTATTACGTTTATGCGTTTTTATAAAATTAACGAAGAAAATAATTAGGTGCTTCTTTGGTAATTTGAATCGAATGAGGATGACTCTCATTCATACCCGCGGGTGAAACCCGAACAAATTTAGCATCATGAAGTTGTTCTACTGTCGGAGAACCGCAATATCCCATGGCGGCTCGTAATCCACCAACCATTTGATATACGACCTCACTCAGAAAGCCCTTATAAGGAACCCGACCTTCAATACCTTCAGGAACGAGTTTATTGATATCTTCCTCAACATCCTGAAAATAACGGTCTTTGCTTCCTTTTGCCATGGCTCCGAGACTTCCCATACCTCGATACGATTTAAATTTACGGGATTCATAAATAATAGTTTCCCCTGGCGCTTCATCCACACCAGCAAACATCGAACCGAGCATAACCGCTGACGCACCAGCAGCCAGTGCTTTAGGAATATCACCGGTTTGTTTGATACCACCATCTGCGATCAAACCTATCCCAGCCTCACGGGTGAACTCAGCCACCTCCATAATAGCGCTCAGTTGTGGGACGCCAACACCGGTAACAATACGTGTTGTACAGATTGATCCCGGTCCGACTCCAACTTTCACAACGGTAGCGCCGGCATCAACTAAAGCCTGAGCGGCGTCTTTAGTAGCAATATTTCCTCCTATAATATCCAATTCAGGATATTTACTTCGAATGGTTCGAATGGTTTGTAAAACACCTTCCGAATGACCATGAGCGGTATCAACAGTAATAATATCGACGCCGGCATCTACGAGAGCTTTTACACGATCCATTGTGTCGTCGGCTATGCCCACTGCGGCACCAGCTGCTAAACGACCGATATGATCTTTACATGCATTCGGAAAGTTTTTCTTCTTCTCAATATCTTTGAATGTTATTAAACCTACCAGTTTGTACGACTCATCAACAATGGGCAATTTCTCAACTTTATATTCCTGAAGTATTTGCTCCGCCTCTTCAAGTGTGGTTCCAATCTCGGCCGTTACAAGATTATCGCGAGTCATGATTGTACCTAACTTTTTATCCATGTTAGGTTCGAAACGTAAATCACGATTGGTAACGATTCCCAGAAGTTTGCTTTCTTTATTAACGATTGGAATTCCGCCAATTTTGTGTTTTTTCATAAGGGCACGAGCGTCGCGAACAACAGCTTTTTCCGTAAGAGTTACGGGGTCAACAATCATTCCGCTTTCACTTCTTTTCACAAGCCTCACCTGTTCAGCCTGCTCTTCAATACTCATGTTTTTATGTAATATCCCTAAACCGCCTTCACGGGCCAGAGCAATAGCTAAACGATACTCGGTAACAGTATCCATAGCCGCGCTGAAGATAGGAACATTGATTTTTAAGTTTGGCGTTATCTGTACACTCGTATTGACATTACGAGGCAATACTTTAGAATATGCAGGAATTAAGAGAACATCATCGTATGTAAGTCCACTCCTGGTAATTTTATTATCGGGGGTGGTTTCAAGCATTGGTTTCATGCATTGATTGTTTAGATTACAGTTTCATTAAAATAATGATATCATAGAAAAATCCCTACTGATATCTTCAATGAATACTTATCTAATTTATAAAAGCATAAACCTTATCTATCATTTCAGATAAAATACAGAATGACAAAAGGATATCAATTCTTAATTTTCAATGCGTTCAAAATCGTCTGAAGTGAGCAATTTCCGGCTCGGTAATTATTGATCCAGTAAATAACCCGTTTACGCCTTGCAAGTACAAAAGGATCACGTGTTGAATACATCCCGCGAAGTTCATCGTAAAAGCCTACAACATCTAAAGCTATTTCAAATTTTAAACGATACGGAAGGTCTCCCCATCCCATTGCTTCATAAATTTCATTTAATGCCTGATCTTCATTATCACGATCAGTGCTTACTTTGGTTAAAGCAGACGTATGTGCTAATTGTTGATTGTTTAATTTAACTGCAGTGGTCATAATTTTTACCTTTTTCGTTAATGTTTATGACCAATATAAACCCCTAAAGTGACACCATTATGTCACCCCCTATTTTTATTTTTTTCACTTCTCCGATAAGTCTCCCCCGATCTGTCCAGCGCAAATTTGAGTAAAATAGGTCCTGCGATTTCATGAAGTGTAACAACAGCAACAATGAGCATCTCAAGTTTTGGCCCCCATCCCGGAAAAGTCCGGCTGATTGTCACTGCCAGACCTAATGAAACACCTGCCTGAGAAATAAACCCCATCCATCCATATTTTGCCATTTTGGGTGATGCTTTACCTAACCAGGCACCAGCTAATGTCCCTGCATAAGTAAGAATCAGACGGATAACTACAAATAACAAAGCCACCGACCACATGGCCGTCAGCATATTGAGTTTGAGCCCCAATCCAACGACAGAGAAAAATATTACATAAACAGGCAGGGATAATTTTTTTATGGCTGTGATGAGTTCATCCCCCGTATGATCAGAAAAATTCTCTATAAAAAATCCTGCAGCCAGACAAATTGACAACGGCTCGAGATGATAACTTAATCCCAGTTCAGCAACCAGCAAACAAAATCCCAGAACAACCAGCACCATTTCGGAACCGATATTTTTGACATACAACCCAAGCAACCAACCCAGGAACAATCCCAAACCTAAAGATAAGAGTACCATTCCAATGGTTTCGAATAATGCATAAAAATCGAACTGCATCCCGGGATCTTGTAAGACAACAGCAAAAGATAGCGTAACTGCAAAAATGATCACTACGATCATATCTTTTATAACCGTGGTTCCAAGAA
>Ga0102962_1000337_pt1 | contig 24355 bp, 20 predicted proteins | sample SalPonF2_C_D2_MG_FD_84519 | JGI IMG/M metagenome (GOLD analysis project Ga0102962, IMG submission 84519) | Salt pond soil microbial communities from South San Francisco under conditions of wetland restoration - Salt Pond MetaG SF2_C_D2_MG ...
ACCGTCGGCGTCGAAGGCGGCGGCGACATCTTCGGCCTGCCCCCCCTGTGCGCCGTAGCCGGGAACCAGCACGACGCTGGCGGGGACGCGCTCTCGGAGTGCCGCCAGCGCAGTCGGGTAGGTCGCGCCCACCACGACGCCGAGCGCGCTGTAGCCGTTCGGGTCGCGCGGGAGGTCGGTCGCGCGGGCAGCCAGCCGGTCGGCGAGGGCCTCGTGGAGCCGGCGGCCGTCCGCGAGGGCGAGGTCCTGCAGGTCGGCGCTGCCCGGGTTCGAGGTCTTGAGCACCACGAAGAGCCCCCGGCCGTGCTCCAGCGCGGCGTCCACGAACGGCTCCAGGGTGTCGAGGCCCAGGTAGGGGTTGACGGTGAGGGCGTCGGCGGCGAACGCGCCGTCCGTCAGGTAGGCGCGCGCGTACGCCTCGGCGGTGCTGCCGATGTCGCCGCGTTTGGCGTCGACGATGGCCGGCAGCGCCAGCTCCCGCGCCACGCGCAGCAGGCCCGCCATGGCGCCCAGGCCAGGCAGGCCCATGGCTTCGAAGAACGCCGATTGCAGCTTGCAGCAGGCCAGGGCCTCGTGGCTGGCGCGCAGGACGGCGGTGAAGCTCGCCTCGACGGCAGCGGCGACGTGAACGGCGTCGTGGCCGTGCCGCGCCGGGTCGGTCCACGGGCTCAGCGCTGGGCGCGGGTCGATGCCGAGACAGACGCGCGAGTCGGTGGCGCGGATGCGATCGTGCAGGCGGTCGGTGAAGGCCATGGAGCGCTTGAGCTTACCAGAGCCGTGCCGGCGGCGAGCCGCGCCGCACGGCGAGCGCTCGCGTGGGGCCGGTGCTAGGCCGCGGCCCTCCCGTGGCAATGGGCATTGCCCTGGGACGGGTGCGCGGTTGTGGGGTCGGTGCTAGGCCGCGGCCCTCCCGTGGCAATGCTTGTACTTCTTGCCGCTGCCGCAGGGGCAGGGGTCGTTGCGCCCGACCTTCTTGTCGGCGTGGATGGGGCGGGTGGGGCCGCCCTCGCCGCCCTGCCCGACGCCCGGCTGCGGCCGGTCGGTGCTGTACTCGACCGTGGGAGCGCGCTGCTGCCGGTGCTCCAGCCGCTGGTCGGTCTCCACCTGGACCCGGAAAAGCAGCTTGGCCACGTTGAAGCGGATGTCGCCCTTCATCTCCTCGAAGAGGTTGAAGCCCTCGAGGCCGTACTCTTGCAGCGGGTTGCGCTGGCCGTAGCCGCGCAGGCCGATGCCCTGGCGCAGCACGTCCATGTTGTGGAGGTGCTCCTTCCAGTGCTGGTCGACCACCTGCAGCACGATGAAGCGCTCGAGCTCGCGCAGCAACTCGGCCCCGAGCTCCTCCTCGCGGGCCCGGTAGGCGTTCTCGAGCTCCGGTACCAGCATCTGGGTAGCGTCGTCGGGGTCCTGCCCACGCAGCTTCTCGAAGTCGAAGCCCTCGAGCTGCGGGGCCGCTTCCAGGATGGCCGCGCGCAGCGCGCCGATGTCGTGCTCCTCGGGCTCGAGCGCGGCGTTGACGTAGCGCTGGACCTGCGAGTCGACGTACTCGGCGATCATGTCCTGCACGTCCTCGCTGATGTCGTGGCCGAGCAGGATGTCGCGGCGCTGGGCGTACACCACCTCGCGCTGCTTGCTCATGACGTTGTCGTAGTCCAGCAGCTGCTTGCGGATGCCGAAGTTGCGGTCCTCGACGCGTTTCTGGGCGCGCTCGATGGCGCCGGTGACCATGCGCGCCTCGATCGGCTGGGTGTCGTCCATGCCGAGGCGGTCCATCATGCCGAGCACGCGCTCGCTGGCGAACAGCCGCATCAGGTCGTCCTCGAAGCTCACGTAGAAGCGGCTCGAGCCGGGGTCGCCCTGCCGGCCGGAACGGCCGCGGAGCTGGTTGTCGATGCGCCGCGACTCGTGCCGCTCGGTGCCGATGATGTGCAGCCCGCCGGCCTCGACCACCTTGACGTGGTCCTTCGACGCCTCGTCGCGGATGTTCTCCAGGCGCGGGATGATGTCCTGGGGAAGGCCCTCGAGCTTCTCGGCGTGCGCGCGCGCTTCGTCGGGCTTGTGCCTCATGATGGCCTTGATGAAGAGCTCGGTGTCGGTGTCGTACCGCTCGAAGCCCTCGCGCTCCAGGAGCTGCCGCGCCAGCGCCTCGGGGTTGCCCCCGAGCACGATGTCGGTGCCGCGCCCGGCCATGTTGGTGGAGATGGTGACGGCCCCGCTGCGCCCGGCCTGCGACACGATCTCGGCCTCGCGCGCGTGGTACTTGGCGTTGAGCACCTCGTGCTGGATGCCCTTGCGCTTGAGGAGGCGCGACAGCCGCTCGCTGGCCTCGATGGTGACGGTGCCGACGAGGATCGGCTGCCCGGTCTGGTTGATCTCGACGATCTCGTCGACCACCGAGTCGAACTTGCCCTCGACGGTGCGGTAGATGACGTCTTCGTAGTCCTGCCGGACGATCGGCTTGTTGGTGGGGATGACCAGCACGTCGGAGTTGTAGATCTCCTGGAACTCCTTCTCCTCGGTCTTGGCGGTCCCCGTCATGCCGGCGATCTTGTCGTAGAGCTTGAAGAAGTTCTGGTAGGTGATGGTGGCGAGCGTCTGGTTCTCGCGCTCGATCTTCACGCCCTCCTTGGCCTCGATCGCCTGGTGCAGGCCCTCGCCGAAGCGCCGCCCGGGCATCAGACGGCCGGTGAACTCGTCGACGATGACGATCTGGCCGTTGTCGTCCTTCACGTACTGCTGGTCGAGGTGATAGTGCTCGCGGGCGCGCAACGCCTGCCGGAGCATGTGGCCGAACTCCATGTTCTGCGGGCTGAAGATGTCGGTGACGCCGATGAGCTTCTCGGCCTTCTCGATGCCGGGCTCGGTGAGGTGGATGTCCTTGGCCTTCTCGTCGGCGGTGTAGTCGCCGGTGGGGGGCTCCTCGCCCTCGCCCGGCTCGCCGCGTTCGAGCTGTTGCACGATCTTCGCCATGGTGTAGTACTTGTCCGTGGCGACCTCGGCGGGACCGGAGATGATCAGCGGGGTGCGCGCCTCGTCGATGAGGATCGAGTCGACCTCGTCGATGATGGCGTAGTGCAGCGGGTTGTCCTCGCGCAGCACGAGCTGATCGGTGCGGAACGCCATGTTGTCACGCAGGTAGTCGAAACCCAGCTCGGAGTTGGTGACGTAGGTGACGTCGCGCCGATAGGCGTCGCGCCGCTGCTCCGGCAGGCTGTCGTGCTCGATGACGCCGACGGTGATGCCGAGGCCGCGGTAGACCGGCCCCATCCACTCCGCGCCGGTGCGCGCCAGGTAGTCGTTGGGGGTCACCAGGTGGGAGCCCTGAGCGCTGAGTGCGTTGAGCGCCAGCGCCAGGGTGGCGACGAGCGTCTTGCCCTCGCCCGTCTTCATCTCGGCGATGCGGCCGTAGTGCTGAGCTGCGCCGCCGATGAGCTGGACGTCGTAGTGACGGAGCCCGAGGTTGCGGACCGCGGACTCGCGGGTGAGCGCGAACGCCTCCGGGAGCAGTGCCTCCAGCGACTCGCCGCCCTCCAGGTGGCGGCGCTTGAGGGCGGCGAAGGCGGCCGCCAGGTCGTCGATCTTCTGGACCTCGGGCTCGAGGTCGTTCACCTGTCCGATGACCTCGTTCTCGAGGCGCCGGACTTCACGATCGTTGTTGTCGAAGAGCTTCTGGACGAATCCCAGCATGCAAGACCTTCCAGCGCGCGGGGGGCGGGGTGGTGCTCGTGTCTTCCCGGCTCCGGGCGCGACGGTAACACGCTACTTTAGCACGCCCCTACGGGCCTGCCGGTAGGCGGGGACAGCATTCCGCGGGCGTTGGGCGGGCGCCCCGGAGCCTCACCGCGCGCGCCGCAGCAACGTCAAGGCGTTGGTGCCGTAGCGCTTCGTGCGCGGCGCGTCCAGCCCCGCCTGCAGATCGAGCCCGGGCGGTTCGCGGCTGGGATGCTGGAACACGTAGAGCCCGCCGGGCCGCGCGGTACCGGCATCCACGATCGCCTGGAAGATGGGCGTCAGGGCGAGGTCGTAGGGCGGCGCGGCGAACACCACGTCGAAGGCGCCAGGGTGCTCGCGCGCGAAGCGCAACGCGTCGGCCTTCACGACCTCGACGCGAAGGCCGGCGCGCGCGGCGTTGCCGCGGATGACGCCGGCCGCCTCGCGTGAGAGATCGACGCAGGTGGCGTCCCAGCCGCGGCTGGCGGCTTCCAGGCCGACCGCGCCGGAACCGCTGAAGAGGTCGAGGAAGGGGCCGCCCGTCTCGAAGGCGAGGATGTCGAAGAGCGCCTCGCGCAGCCGCGACGGGCTGGGGCGCGTGCCGCGCCGCGGGGTGTCGAGCTCGCGGCCCTTGGCGGTCCCGCCCAGGATGCGGGGGCGGCTCATGGGTGCACCTCGGCGCCGGTCACGGCCGCCATGCTACCAGCGCGGTCCGCGCGGGCGCGTCACAGCCCGAGATACGCCTCCTTGACGCGAGGGTCGTCGAGCAGGGTATCGGCGCTGCCCGTGAGCGCCACCTCCCCGCGCTCGAGCACGTAGCCGCGATGGGCGATCGACAGCGCGCTGTTGACGTCCTGCTCGACCATCAGCAGCCGGGGCGCCGCCATCAGGCCCCGCGCCATGGCGCACATCTGCTGCTCGCCGCCCGACATGCTGCCGGCGAGCTGGTGGCGCCGTTCGGCCAGGACGGGGAAGAGCTCGTACATCCGCTCGAAGTCGCGCCGCACCGCTGCGGCGTCGCGGCGCCGGAACGCACCCATGCGCAGGTTGTCCTCCACGGTCATGCGGTCGAAGAGCTGACGTCCCTCGGGGACCTGCACCAGGCCGCGCCCGAAGGCCTCGTCGGGGCTGATCGAGGACGCCGGCCGGTCGGCGAAGCGGACCTCGCCGCGGCTGGGGATCACGCCGGACAGGGCGCGCAGCAGCGTCGTCTTGCCGGCGCCGTTGCTGCCGACGACGGCGACGATCTCGCCCTCCTCGACCTGCAACTCCAGGCCGCGCAGCACCACGGCGTCGCCATAACCCGCGCTCAGGCCGGAGACCTCCAACAGCGCCATCTAGTGTCGCCTCCTGCCCAGGTACGCTTCGATGACCTTGGGATCGTCGAGGACCTCCTCGGCCGTGCCTTCGGCGATGAGCTGCCCGTACTGCAGTACCAGCAATCGGTCGGAGAGCTGCCGGATGGCCTTGACCACGTGCTCGATCACCAGGATGGTGGTGCCGCCGTCGCGGATGCGGCGGATGAGGTCCACCACTTCGTCGATCTCCACGGCGTTGAGCCCGGCCATGACCTCGTCGAGCAGCAGCAGCCGCGGCTTCAGGGCCAGGGCCTTGGCGAGCTCCAGGCGCTTGCGGTCGGGCCCGCCGAGGGCGTCGGCCGGCTGATCGAGCTTGTCGCCCAGCCCCACGAACTCCAGCCAGTGGGCGGCGGCGTCGCGCGCCGACGGCATGGTGCGCTCCGGTTGGCGGCCGAACAGCGCGCCGGCGGTGACGTTGTCGAGGACGCTCAATCCGGGGAAGGGCTTCATGATCTGGAACGTGCGGCCGATGCCGAGGTGCGCCCGGCGGAAGGGGGGGAGCCCCCGCAGGGGGCGTCCGTCGAAGAGCAGCGTTCCACCGGTGGGCTCCTGCGTGCCGCTGATCAAGTTGATGAGCGTGGTCTTGCCGGCGCCGTTGGGGCCGATGAGCCCCAGGATCTCGCCCTCGGCGTGGCGGAAGGACACGTCCGACACGGCCACCAGACCGCCGTAGCGCTTGGTGACGTGGCGCGCCTCGAACAGCGCCTCGCCGCGCGCGGCCTGCTGCGTCACAGCCGGGTCTCCCGAACCGTGTCGAGGAAGTAGGCGAGCCCGCGACGGGGGAGCTTGCGCACGGCGTCGATGACGCCACGCGGCGTGAACACCACCGCGGCGATGATCACCAGCCCGAAGAAGAGGCTGGCGACCCCGGTGATGTAGGACGCCAGCACCTCCGCCACGCCCGACAGCATCAGGGCGCCGATGACCGGCCCGACGACGGTGCCGGCGCCGCCGAACACCGCCATGATGATCATGCGCACGTTGAGCGAGATGTCGAAGGCGCTGGCGGGGTCGATGAAGGTGATCCAGTAGGCGTGGATGCCCCCCGCCAGCGCGCTGAACAGCGCCGCCAGGCCGAAGGCGAGCGTCTTGTAGAGCGTGGTCGGGATGCCCATCACCTCGGCGGCGTCCTCGCGCTCGCGGATGGCGATGAGGCCGAAGCCGAAGCGGCTGCGCGACAGCCACAGCACCGTCAGCGTGGCGAGCACGACCAGGCCCAGGCTGAGCTCGTAGAACATGGTGTCGCCGCGGATCAGCGGCAGGATGAGGCCGGTGTTGCGGCCGGTGATGTCGAGGTTGGCGATGATGGCGGCCACGGCCTCGGAGAGGGCGAGCGTGGTGATAGCGAAGTAGTGCCCCCGCAGCCGCAGTACCGGCAGGCCGAGCAGCAGCGCGAAGGCCACGGCCACCACGGCGCCGATGGCGAGACCGAGCCAGAACGGCAGCTCGAACTTGACCATGGCGACGGCCGTGCCGTAGGTGCCGAGGCCGTAGAACACCGAGTTGCCGAACGAGGCGTAGCCGGTGAAGCCGCCGATGATGTTCCAGCCCTGGGCCAGCACGGCGAGCAGGAGCGTGCTGATCCCGAACTGCACGATCACGGGGGAGAGCGTGAACGGCACCACGGCGAGCGCGGCGACGGCCGCCAGCGCCACGATCCAGGCGAGGCTCCTCACGCCGTCCTCCCCAGGATGCCGGTGGGGCGCACGATCAGCACCATCACCAGGAGGCCCAGGCTCACCGCGTCACGGTAGGTGGGGCCCAGCCAGAGGCTCCCGAACGCCTCGGCCAGCCCCAGGACCATGCCGCCGACGATGACGCCGAGGGGGTTGTCCAGGCCGCCGATGATGGCGATCGCGAAAGACTTGGCGGTCAGGGGAACGCCCACGTAGGGGGTGAGCTGGGCGACGACGCCGTAGAGCGTGCCGGCCCCGCCGGCCAGCGCGGCGCCGATCCCGAAGGTCAGGGCGTAGGCGAAGCGGGGCGGGACGCCGTGCAAGCGCGCCGCGCCGAGGTTCTGGGCGGTGGCGCGGATGGCGCGTCCCCAGCGTTGGCGTTGCAGGAACAGCGCGAGCAGGCCGGTGAGCAACATCGCCACCGCGAACGCCATCAGGTTGGCCCAGGGGATGGTGACCCCCAGCAGCTGGAAGTTGCTCCCGGCGTAGGCGGGCCGGATGGTCCGCAGATCGGCCGAGAACAGGAGTTGCGCGAGATAGGTCAGCACCACGTCGATGCCGAAGGTGACGAGCAGCATGTTGAACATGGGGGCGCGGACCAGGAAGTTGAGCAGCCCCCACTGGATCAGATAACCGAGAACGAACATCGCCGCCATCACGAGCGGCAGGCTCGCGAAGGGGTCGAGGCCCAGACCCGTGAACAGGTAGTAGGCGATGTAGCCGCCCAGCATGATGAAGGCTCCGTGGGCGAGGTTGATGATGTCGAGCACGCCCCACACCAGAGCCAGCCCGAGCGCGACGACGGCGTAGAGGCCTCCCAGCAGGATGCCGTTGGCCAGGACCTGGAGAGCTAGCACGATCGACTCCTACGCACGGGGCGCGCGAAGTCGCGCCGCGACCGGCCCGGGGGCCGATCGCGGCGCGAAGTGGCGGCGGCCCGTCCGTCGAGGACGGGCCGCGCGCGGACAACGGAGCCGGAGGGCGCTAGCGCGCGCTCCATGCCGGCATCGGGAACTGGGGTTGCGTCTCGAAGCTGGTGCCGCTGAAGACCGTCGCCAGCTTGCCGTTCTGGACCTGGATGACGGTCTGCGGCAGGTTGATCTGCCCGTTGGCGCCGAACTGGATGCGGCCGTAGAGGCTGTCGAAGGAGACGTTGGCGATGGCGTCGCGCACGGCCTTCGGGTCCAGGCTGCCGGCCGCTTCGAAGGCCTTCACGAAGGCCTCGACGTCGGCGACGCCGGAGGCGGCGTGGTAGTCGGGCTCGTAGCCGAAGCGCTTGTTGTAGGCCTGCTCGAACTGCGCGGCATCCCCGAAGTAAGCGTCCTTGAGGCTCGCCAACGGCAGCCAGGGCGTCATACCGAAGGCGTAGTTGGCGTCGCTGCCGAGAGCCTGGCGGAAGTCGGAGGTCGGCACGCCCACCGTGAAGGAGTACATCTTGGGGCTGAAGTTCAGGCTCTTGGCCTGACGGATGAAGTTGAGCGCCTCGGTCTCGTGACCGGCGACCAGCACGGCGTCGGGGTTCTTGCTCTTGAGCTGCGAGATGACGGTGCTGAAGTCCGAAGCGTTGGTGCTGTAGCGCTGGTCGAGCACCACGTCGATGCCGGCGTGGCTGGCGAGGTTCGTCGTGCCTTCGGCCACGCTGGTGTCGAAGGAGTCGTCGGCGTAGAGCAGCCCGATCGTCTTCACGGGCGGGTTCAGCTTGCCCATCATGTCGATGGTGCTCTTGAAGTACGAGCCGGCGGCCGGCAGGGTGCCGAAGATGTACTTGTAGCCGCGGCTGAAGATCTGGCCGGAGGACCCGCCGCCTTCGATCATGGGAACCTGGTACTTCTCGGCCACGGCCGAGGTCACCAGCACGAAGTCGCTCGCGTAGGGCCCGAGCAGGAAGTCCACCTTGTCCTGCGTCAGCAGCTGGGTGTACTGGCGTACGGCGAGGTTGTTGTCCGACTGGTTGTCGAGCACCTTGAGCGCGAGCTGGTAGGTCGTGCCCCCCACCGTGACCCCGCCCTGCTGGTTGATGGTGTCGATCGCCATCTGGAAGGCGTCGCGGTAGTAGCGACCGGTGTTGGCGAGGCTTCCCGTGAGCTGGAGCGATGTGCCGAAGGTGATGGTTTGAGCCGACGCCGTGACGCCGAACCCTACGAGGGCCAGCACCAGGGCAGCGACGACGAACTTGACGGTTCGCATCCGACCTTCCCCCTTTCGGCGCGGTGCGGCCGCGCCAAAGAAGCGTGAACTCATGTCACCATACCGTGCCGCGCGGGACTTCGCGCAGAGCGGCGGTGGGTACACCGGCAGGGCGGGGCCGGCGGACGCCCGCCCGGGCGGCCGGGACAGGGCGGGGGCCGGTCCGCGGAGATCGTCGGCCATCGGGTAGACTGGTCGACCGTGATCCGAAGCCTCACGCCCGACGAGGTCGCCTGGTTCGTGAGCAGGGCGGTGGCCTACCTCGGGCACTCCGACCCGCGCGGGCTGTCGCAGCGGCTGGCTCCGCGCCTGCGCGACCCGGCGACCGACGCCTCGCGCTGCTTCGTGAACGGCGCCGGGAGAGAGCCGACGGCCGGCGTCTACGTGCGTTCGCCTGCGCCCGAGGACGACGACCAGACGCTGACGCTGGTCAGCCCCTGGCACGTCGATGATCCGGACGGCCTCCGCAGCCTGGTCGGCGCGATGCTCGAGCGCTTCCCCCACGAGGCGGCGGTCGCGCCGCTCCACGCCGTGCCCGAGCGTCGATCGTCCGAGCTCGCGGCCGTGCTGGAGCCGCTCGGCTTCCTGCGCGACGAGATCCGACGGGTGCGCTTCGAGCTCGCCGACGTGCCCCCGCTCGGCCTGCCGCTGGTGCTGGAGTCGTGGTCGCTGCCGGTCGACCGGGCGTTCCGGGAGCTCTACGAGCGCTCCGAGGCCCGCGGCGTCAGCGACCGGTTCTGGGCCTACCTGAAGCGGCGGCACGGGTCGTTCAGGCCCGATCTCTGGTTCATGGCCCGGGAGACGCTCGACCAGGAGCCGGTCGGCTACGCCTTGTGCGGGGCGGAGCGCCGTGGCCTGGACGCCACCTACGTGTTGAACGGCGTGGGCGTGCTGCAGGAGCACCGGGACTCGAGCGAGATGCTGAGGCGCCTGGTGGTCTCCACCCTGAACGAGCTGGCGGGCGTCAGCCCCTTCGGCACGGTGGTGGCCGAGCTCAGCACGTCCGACCCGAAGCTGATCGATATCCTGATGTCGCTCGGGTTCACGACCGTGGAGCGCTACGCGTTGCTGGTGCGCATGCCGGCGTGAGCCGGGCGCCGCTGGCGAAGGTCGCCCTGGACTGCACGGCTATACTCGCGCCATGAACCTCCTCCTGCGATGGGCGCTCAACGCCCTGGCACTGTGGCTGACCGTAGAGCTCCACGTCGGGCTGTCGATCGTCCCTCCGACGGTCGGCGCCTACCTGGTGGCCGCCCTCGTCCTGGGTCTGGTGAACGCCGTGGTGAGGCCGCTCATGGTGTTGCTCACGCTTCCGCTCACGATCCTGAGCTTCGGTTTGTTCCTGCTCGTCGTCAACGCCCTCGCCATCGGCGTGGTCGCCGCGTTGACGGCGCTGACCGTGAGCGGCGTGGGGGGCGCGGTACTCGGAGCCCTGGTGCTGACCGTCATCAGCGCCGTGCTGTCGCGGCTGTTCCAGGACAAGCGCCGCATCCGCCGCATCTAGCCCCAGGCCGGCGTGCCGGCGCCGAGCCTCGCCGCATGCCCAGGAGCGCGCGAGCGCCCCGCCGTGCGCGTCAAGGAAGGTACTTCTCCCAGATCGGATCGATGTCGGGCAGCACGCCGTAGGCGCTGGAGAAGATGAAGCGAGGCGCGTACGGGTCGCGCCGCAACGCCATCCCCGCCTCGTCGGGCGTGCGGTCGCGCTTGCGGGCGTTGCAGCGTTTGCAGCAGGCCACGACGTTGTGCCAGTTGGTGGGGCCGCCGCGGCTGCGTGGCACGACGTGGTCGAGGGTGAGGTCGTTGCTGCGGGTGCCGCAGTACTGGCACGTGTGGTCGTCGCGCTTGAAGAGGTTGCGCCGGTTGAAGGCGACCCGCTGCCGGAACGGGCGCTTCACGAACCGCTTCAGCCGGATGACGCTGGGCACGGGGAAGGCCCGGTTGACCGACCGGAGCACCTTGTCGCCGTCCTCGACGCGCTCGGCCACGTCGTGCATGAGCAGTCCCACCGCTCGCTTGAGCGAGCAGACGTGCAGAGGCTCGAAGCTGGCGTTCAGGATCAGGACGCGCGCATGGTTGACGTTGAGGAGCGGCGTGCGGCGTACTTCGCCACCCGCGCCTGGCGCGACCGTTCCCCCCTGCTCCCCGGCGGTGGCAGGAGTTTCGTCGGGCGCATTGTGCGGACCTCGGGCGGCGGCCGTTACCTCCAGGCTGGATTTGCGAGGAGTATAGCAGCCCGCTCGCAGGCCCCTGCCGCCGCCGGGGCGCTCAGCGCCGTTCCAGGCCGAGCGCGATCAGTCGCCGGATCAGCTCCGGATAGGGGACGCCGGCGGCCTCCCACAACTTCGGGTACATGCTGTGGCGCGTGAAACCCGGGATGGTGTTGACCTCGTTGAGCAGCAAGGCGTCGTTGTCGGCGCGGTACAGGAAATCGACGCGCGCCAGGCCGGCGCCGTCGAGCGCCCGGAACGCGCTCTCGGCGAGGGTCCGGGCACGCTCGGCCACGGACGCAGGGACGGGCGCCGGGATGAGCAACTCCGCCCGCCCATCGGTGTACTTGGTGTCGTAGTCGTAGAAGTCCGCGCGGTAGCGGATCTCGCCGACCGGGCTCACCGCCGGCGCATCGTTCCCGAGCACCGCCACCTCGAGCTCGCGCGCGGGGTCAACGCCCTCCTCGACGATCACGCGGCGGTCGAAGCGGAAGGCGTCCTCGACGGCCTCCCGCTGGGCCGCGGCGGTGTCGACCCGGCGGACGCCGATGCTCGAGCCGAGATTGGCCGGCTTCACGAATCGCGGCCAGGGCAGGGTCTCCAGGGCAGCCAGGCTCGCCTCCCGGTCGCGCGTCCAGTCGTCGCGGCGCACGGCTCCGTAGCCCACCTGCGGGAAGCCGTGGGCGGCGAAGACCGCCTTCATCATGAGCTTGTCCATCGCCACCGAGCTTGCCAGCACGTCCGAGCCCACGAACGGGACCCCCAGCAGTCGCAGCAGGCCCTGGACGCTGCCATCTTCGCCGTAGGGACCGTGCAGCAGCGGGAACACCACGTCGACGCCGTCGCTCGTGAGGCGGGCCAGGGCGCCAGCGAGCTCGTCACCCTCGGCGGCGCCGGAAGCTTCGCCGGCGTCGGCCTCGCCCGCCAGGGCGCGACGGGAGGCCTCCGCCGCCAGGAGGCGCCCGCGCCGGTCGATCACGCGGGGCATCACGTCCAGGGTGCCGCCGGCGGCCTCGAGCACCGAGCGGGCGGAAGCCAGCGATACCTCGTGCTCTTCCGAGCGCCCGCCGCACAGGAGCAACACGCGTGGTGCGGCGCCGCCCGAGGTCACGCCGCCCCGCCAGAGGTGTGTAAGTTACACATGGTGACTATCGTAGGCTTGTGTGCGCGCCGGGTCAAGCGCGCTACGAGCGCCAGCGCGGCTCGCGCTTCTCCAGGAAGGCGCGCACGCCCTCGCGCAGCTCGTCGCGTTCTCGCGCCACGGCGTTCACCTCCGTGGCGTAACGCAGGCCGTCCTCCAGGCTCATCGAGGGCACCCCCGCCAGGAGCGTCTTGGTCATCGCCAGCGACCCGGGGGCGTTCCGGGCCAGCCCTCGCGCCCGGTCGAGCGCGGCCGCCAACGCCTGGCCGGGCGTCGCCACCTCGTTGACCAGGCCCATCGCCGCTGCCTCCTCGGCCGTGATCAGGCGCGCGCTCAGCAGCAGGTCGCGGGCGTGCTTCTCGCCCACCTGTCGGACCAGGAACACCGACACCAGGGCCGCGACGAACCCGATGCGCGCCTCCGTGTAGCCGATGCGGGCGTTGCGATCCATCACGGCGAGGTCGCAGGCGGTCGCGAGCCCCGCCCCTCCCGCCACCGCGGGCCCGTTGACCGCCGCCACGACGGGCTTGGGCAGCGTCGCGAGCTGCAGCAGGAGGTCGGCCAGGCTGCGCGAGTCGGCGCGGTTCTGCTCGCTGCTGCGCTCGCCCATCCCCTCCAGCTCCCGCAGGTCCAGGCCGGCGCAGAACGCCTCGCCGGCGCCGGTGAGCACCACCGCACGGGTGTCCTCGTCGTCGGCGGCCTCGTCCAGCGCCTTCGCCAGGGCGCTGCGAAGGTCCGCGCTGAGCGCGTTCCTGACGGCCGGTCGATTCAAGGTGAGGATACGGACCGCCCCCTGGCGGTCCGTTAGGATGGGTTGCATAGGCTCATTCTACGGGTCGGTCCCGTGGCACCGTCTCGTGGCCCGTTCTCCAAGGGGAGGCTTCACCCTGAACGCCACCGCCAGCGCACTGCAACTCGTCGACTTCCGTCGGAGGGTGGCCGCGGCGTACGAGGTCGCGCGCGGGGCCGGTCCGGGCGAAGCCCGCTGGCGGCGCTTCCGCGCCCTGCGTGACGAGCTGTTCGCGCATCATCCCTGCTCGCCGCTCGATGTCGACGACCGGGCGTCGATGACGGGCGTGCCCTACTATCCGTTCGAGCCCGCCGCCCGGGTGCTGGCCGACGCGCAGGACGCTCCGGGAGAGCCTTTCGAGATCGCCCTGCACGAGGACGGCCTGCTTCGGCTGGAGCGTCTGGCGTACCTGTCTTTCGACCTCGCGGGACGGCGCCTTCGGCTGGCGCTGTACCGCTTCCTGGGATACGGGGGCGGCCTGTTCCTGCCTTTTCGCGACGACTCCGCCGGCGGCCGTACCTACGGCGGCGGCCGCTACCTCATCGATACCCGCAAGCACGCCGATCTCGGTGTCGAGGACGGACGCATGGTCCTCGATTTCAACTACGCCTACCACCCGAGCTGCGCCTACAGCCCGAGGTGGGACTGCCCACTGGCGCCTCCCGAGAACCGCCTCGACGTGGCGGTGGAAGCCGGGGAGTGCCTGCCCGCGAGCGGTTGGCACGCACTGCATGCCTGAGCCGTGTCGTATCGACCATCGTGAAGTCAGCTGCGTTCGCCGCGTAGCACGAGGATCTGGGAGGAAACCATGTACATGCACATCCTTCGAAACGTCCGTCTGACGCGCCTGCGCCTGGGCCTGGTCACGCTGCTGGGCCTGATGGTCCTGGGGGGCGCCACGGCGCAGTCGGTCCCCGCGGGTACCCTCCGGGTGGGGATGGAGTCCCCTTCGAAGCTCGACCCGGCCTACGCCTCCAGCGACGCCGAGATCGCGGTCCTCAACGCCGTCTACGACTACCTGGTCGATGTCGACGCGGACAACAACATCCAGCCGCGGCTGGCCACCTCGTGGAAGGTCTCGCAGGACGGGCTGACCTACACCTTCCAGCTCGCCCCGAACGCCACCTGGCACGACGGCAGCCCGGTCACCGCCCAGGACGTGGTCTACACCTTCGACCGCCTTCGCAACCCGGACCTCAAGCTGCCGACCTCCGATCTGTACGCCGACATCGACACCATCGAGGCCACCGGCACCCACGAGGTCACCTTCACCCTCAAGCAGACCAATCCTTTCTTCCTGTACGACCTCAGCGACAACCACGCCGTCATCGTCAAGAAGGGCACCACCGACTTCGGCTCGACGTTCAACGGCAGCGGCCCCTTCGTGGTGGAGAGCTACCACCCCGACGACCGCATGGTGCTCAAGGCGAACCCGGACTACTTCCTCTCCGGCAAGCCCGGGGTCGGCACCCTGCAGCTCATCTTCTTCAGCGATCAGTCGGCCGAGGTGTCGGCGCTCCGCGGCGGGCAGATCGACCTCGCGATGCGTCTCCCGAGCTCGCTCTACGAGTCGCTCAAGGGCGTGAACGGCATCACCCGGGTCGACGTGCCCACCAACGGCTTCAACGTCGTGCGGCTCCGCAGCGACCACAAGCCGGGGAGCGACCCCCGGGTCGTCCAGGCCCTGAAGCTGGCGGTCGACCGCAAGGCGATCACCGAGGCCGTGACCCAGGGGCTGGGCGTCGTCGGTAACGACACCCCCATCGGCCCGCTGTACAAGAAGTACTTCGACGCCGGCGCCACACCGCCCGCCACCGACACCGCCAAGGCCAAGGAGCTGCTCAAGGAAGCCGGCTACCCCAACGGTCTCAAGCTCGACCTCTACACCCCGAACACCGGCGACCGCCCCGACCTCGCGGTGGTGCTGAAGCAGCAGCTCGCCAAGGCCGGCTTCGACATCAACGTCGTGGTCGAGCCCGAGAGCGTCTATTACGGGGACAACAAGTGGCTGCAGGTCGATTTCGGCATCACCGGCTGGGGCTCACGCCCGTACCCGCAGTTCTACCTGAACGTCATGCTCGAGTGCGGCGCCAAGTGGAACGAGACCCACTTCTGCAACCAGGAGTTCGACAAGCTGGCCAAGGAGGCCGGCAACACGCTGGACGCCCAGAAGCGCATCGACGACTACCACAAGATCCAGCAGATGCTGGCGAGCAGCGGTCCCATCGTGATCCCCTACTTCTTCCCGCAGCTCGGCGCCATCCGGGACGGCTTCACCGGCTTCCAGATGAAGGCGTTCGCCGGTCGCACCGACCTGGCGTCCGTCCACGCCCAGTAGGAACGCGGCTCTCGGGCGCACCGTCGCGTGCGCCCGAGAGCCGGCGTTGGCCCCTTCGATGACCCTCCAACCCCCGGGGCTCTGGCATGGCTAGCTCTGCGGCGGCCGCCGCGCGCCGGAGCGCCTGGCTGCGTGGCCTGCTGGAGCTCTACCGCAAGCCTTCGTCCGCGCTCGGGACCAGCCTGGTGGCGGTCTTCCTGATCCTCGCGGCGCTCGGCCCGCTGGCGACGCCCTACGGGGCCACCGAGCAGGTCTTCACCGACCGCAGCCAGCCCCCGTCTTTGCGGCACCTGTTCGGCACCGATCACCTCGGGCGCGACGTGTTCAGCCGGGTCGTGGCCGGCGACCGCGACATCTTCCTGCTCGCCGGTAGCGGAACGCTCATCGCGGTCGTGGTGGGAACCCTGGTGGGCCTGTTCGCCACCTACCGCGGCCGCTGGGCCGAGGAGATCACCTACCGCTTCTTCGACAGCCTGCTGGCGGTTCCCGCGCTGTTGCTGGCGCTGCTGTTGCTGGGCTCGTTGGGGCCGTCGCGCAGCAGCGTGCTGGCCGTCATCGCGGTCGCCTACACCCCGATCGTCGCGCGCGTGGTGCGAAGCGTCGTGCTCGACACCAAGACCAAGGAATACGTGCTCGCCGCGCGGATGCAGGGGGAGAGCACGGCCTTCGTCCTGGGCCGCGAGATCCTGCCCAGCGTGCTGCCCGCGCTGGCGGTCGAGTCGGCGCTCCGCTTCTCCTATGCCATCTTCCTGGTCGCCTCGCTGGGCTTCCTGGGGGTCGGGGTGCAACCCCCCAACCCCGACTGGGGTCTCATGGTCAGCGAGGCGCGCGACTTCGTCTACCTCACGCCCTGGACGCTGACCTTCCCCGCGCTGGCGATCTCGCTGCTGGTGATCGGCGTCAACTTGCTGGCCGACGGGCTCAAGCGGGTCCTGCAGGTCGGAGCCGGGCCGTGAGCGGTGCCGCCGGAACGCCGCTGGTCGAGTTCGAAGGCGTTACCGTCGCCTACCGGCGCGGTCGGCGCTGGTCGCGCGCCGTGCGCGGTGTCGACCTCCGCCTCGGCGCGGGCGTGACCTACGGGCTGGTGGGGGAGAGCGGCAGCGGCAAGAGCACCCTGGCGCTGGCGCTGCTGCAGGTCCTGCCCCCCAGCGGCCGGGTCATCGAGGGGACCATTCGTTACCGCGGTCGTGCGCTGGCCGAGCTCACGCCCGAGGAGCTCCGCGCCTTCTACCGCAGCGTGGCCCTGGTCCCCCAGGACCCGTTGCCTTCGCTCAATCCGGCGCGGCGGGTCGGACGGCAGATCGAGGAGGTGGTCGACCCCACCGGAGCGTCCGGCGCGGGACCGCGGGGCCGCGCGCTGGAGATGCTGCAGGCCGTCGGGATGGCCGATCCCGAGCGGGTTGCGCGCGCCTACCCGCACCAGCTCTCGGGCGGGATGCAGCAGCGCGTGCTGATCGCCATGGCGCTCGCCGGCGAGCCCGACCTGCTGGTGCTGGACGAGCCCACCACCAACCTCGACGTCACCACCGAGGCCACGATCCTCGACCTCGTCCGGGATCTCGTGCGCGACCGCGACACCGCGGTGCTCTACGTCTCGCACAGCCTGGGCGTCGTTGCCGAGCTGTGCGACCGCGTGGCGGTTCTCTACGCCGGCGAGCTGGTGGAGGACGCGCCGACGCGGGAGCTGTTCGAGCGGGCGCGCCACCCGTACACCCAGGGGCTCTTCGACAGCGTGCCCAGGCTCGGGACCAACCGCCGGCTGGTCTCGCTCAGGCCCATCCCGGGACGCATCCCCTCACCGTCGGCGCTCCCGCCCGGATGCGTGTTCGCCCCGCGCTGTCCCATCGCGATCGACGCCTGCCGTGCCGAACAGCCTCCACTGGAGCGTGCCGGCGAGGGCGCGGTCCGTTGCATCCGCTGGCGCGACATCGAAGCGGGACGCGTGGACCCGCATCAGACCGCGCCCCCGTCGCGCGTCTCGACGCCCGCCGGCGAGCTCGACGCGGTGCTCGACGTCGCCGGCCTGCGCAAGCACTTCCCGCTTCGCCGGTCGCTGGGCGAGCTGCTCGCACGCCGGCCGCAGCGCGCCGTGCATGCCGTGGAGGACATCAGCGTGACGGTGAGGCGCGGCCACACGCTGGGCCTGGTGGGGGAGAGCGGTTCGGGCAAGAGCACCACGGCGCGGGCCATCGTCGGCCTCGATCCCGCCTCCGAGGGCACCATCGAGCTGGCGGGCGAGGCGGTGGCGCGCGTGCTCGAGCGGCGCTCCCAGGCCGCTATCCGCCGCCTGCAGATGGTGTTCCAGAGCTCCGACGAGGCGCTGAACCCCTACCGTACGGTGGGAGCCGCCCTGCGCAGGCCCTTCCGCCGCCTGGCCGGCCTGTCGCGTGCCGAGGCCTCCCGACGCGTCATCGAGCTGCTCCAGGACGTTCAGCTCACGGCCGGGTACGCCGCGCGCCGGCCGTCGGAGCTCTCGGGCGGCGAGAAGCAGCGCGTCGCCATCGCACGCGCCTTCGCGGCCGAGCCCGAAGTGCTGGTGTTCGACGAGTCCGTTTCGGGGCTCGACGTGTCTGTGCAGGCGGCCATCCTCAACCTCCTCAACGCGCTGCAGCAGGAGCGCGATACCGGTTACCTCTTCATCTCGCACGATCTTGCGGTGGTGAGCTTCCTGGCCGACTACGTGGCCGTCGTCTACCTGGGGCGGGTGATGGAGTCCGGTCCCGCGGAGCGCGTGCTGCGGCCCCCCTACCACCCCTATACCGAGGCCCTGCTGTCGGCGATCCCGCTGCTCGACCCGGGCGCGGAGCGCTCGCACGTGCGCCTCGAGGGCGAGGTGCCGAGCGCGGTGGACACGCCCTCGGGCTGCCCCTTCCACACCCGGTGCCCCCGCTACCTCGGGGACGTGTGCCGCGACGAGCCGCCCCCATGGCGGGAAGCGCGGGGCGACCACGGCGTGTACTGCCACATCCCGCTGGAGGAACTCCGCGCCCAACAGGCGCCCGCCTTCCGCTACGCGGGGGGCGCCGAGCCGGAGCAGGAGGACCATGGGTAGGTTCCTGCTCCGGCGGCTGGGCTTCCTGCTCCTGACGATGGTCTTCACGTCGCTGCTGATCTTCCTCATCACGCAGGCGCTGCCCGGCGACGTCGCGCGAATCCTGCTGGGTCGGGAGGCGAGCCAGCAGGCGCTCGATCAGCTGCGGAGCCAGCTCGGCCTCGACCGCTCCCTTCCCGTGCAGTACCTGAGCTGGCTGGGCGACTTCGTCCGCGGCGACTGGGGGACGTCGTTCAGCACAGGTCAGAGCGTGCGCGCCCTGGTGCTGGTGCGGCTCGGCAACTCGCTCGAGCTGGCCGGCCTGACGCTCGTCATCGCCGTCCCGACCGCCGTGACGCTGGGGGTCGTGGCCGCGCTGTACGAGGAGAGCTGGATCGACACCCTCATCAGCCTCGCGAGCCTCTCCGTGGTGGGCCTGCCGGAGTTCATCACCGGACTGGTGCTCATCCAGATCTTCAGCTTCCGGCTCGGGTGGTTGCCGGCCAACTCCTCGATCGCCCCCGACACGGGATTCATCGCGGCGTTGCCGTCGCTCGTGCTGCCGGCTCTGACCGCCACCCTGGTGCTGCTCGCTTACGTCGCCCGGCTGACCCGCGCCAGCATGCTGGTCGAGCTCGGCCGGCCCTACGTCCGCACGGCCGTCCTCAAGGGCGTGCGTTGGCGCCGGGTGGTGGTGGCGCACGTGCTGCGCAACGCTCTGCTGCCGACCATCACGGTGGTGGCCATCAGTTTCGGCTGGCTCATCAGCGGGCTCATCGTGGTGGAGAACGTCTTCAACTACCCCGGGCTGGGCCGGTTGCTGACCTTCGCCATCGCGCGGCGCGACATCCCGCTGATCCAGGCCATCGCGCTGGTGGCGGTGCTCGGCTTCGCGCTGGCGAACCTGCTGGCGGATATCTTATACGCCGCCTTCAACCCCCGCATTACCCTGCGTTGACAGGCGCTCTCGAGCGCCGCGGAGGTGTCGTGTGCAACGGTCCTGGCTGCTCTCTCTCGTGGCGATTCCCCTGGTGTTGACGGCGTGCGCGCCGGGTGCCGAGCCGGTCGTCGCCACGCCGACCTTCACCGTGGTGCCGAGCGGCACCGGCTTCCAGTACGTCGACCCGCCCGGGGTCGGGGACGGCGCCGCCGTCTTCGACGTGCATTTGCGGGCGCACAACCCCAACCCGGTCGGCCTGAGCCTGGCCACCCTCGACGGCGACTTCTACCTCGGCGATCGCCGGGCCGCCACGACCACGTTCCGTCACGGTGTCGACCTGCCTGCGCGGGGCAGCAGCGATCTCACGCTGGAAGTCCGCGTGCCGCTCGCTCAGGCGCCCGCCCTCCTGCAGACCGTCGCCGGCCTGCTCACCGGCGCCGCGACCAGCTACCGAGTGGACGCCACCGTGGGCGCGCGCGTGTTCGGCACCGTGCAGCGCTTCCCGCGCGCGACGCTGGCCCGCGGCAGCGTGCGGTGGTCGCCGAGCTGGGTGGCACCGGAGATCCGTCTGGCCTCTTCCGGCCCCGCTCTGCGCATCGACTCGCTGACGAGCGCGACCCTCGATATCCCGGCGACGCTGCACAACCCCTCGCCGTTGGGCTACGTCGTCCAGGCGCCGACGGTGCGGCTCGCGCTCGGCGGAGCCGACGTCGCCACCGTGCAGCTCGGCCGGATCGTCGCTCCCGCCGGCGAGACCGTCCCGATCGACCTGCGGTTCCGCTTCAACCCGTTGCAGGTGGGCCCCGCCATGGCGGCCCAGGTCTCGGCCGTCGCGGCGGGCGCCGGCAGCCTCGACTTCCGGGTGGCGGGCCCGCTCGAGCTGCAGGCCCCCGGGCTCGGCAGCCACCGCGTCGATGCGGCCGCGCTCCTGACCGGCACCCTGCGCTGAGGCCCGGGGGCCCGCAAGCGGACGGACGCCGCACGGGCGTCCACGGGTCTAGTCCGGGGTGAGCTTGCTTCGCTGCGTGAGGCGCGCCAGCGCCGCCGGCATCCACCAGTTCCAGCGGCCCGCCAGGGTCATCACGGCCGGTACCAGCGCCATGCGCACCAGGGTGCCGTCGAGCAGGACCGCGACGGACAGCCCGAGGCCCAGGGTGCGCACCAGCACCACGTGGCTGAACAGGAACAGCGCGAAGACCGTGATCATCACGGCCGCGGCGCTGGTGATCACGCCGCCCGTGGCCGACAGCGCCGTGGCGACCGCCTCCCGGTCGCTGGCGCCGCGCTCGTGCTGCTCCAGGATGCGCGCCACCAGGAAGACCTCGTAGTCCATGCTCAGCCCGAACACGATCGCGAAGATGAACAGCGGTGCGCTGGTGTCGATGTAGCCGAGCACCGGCCCACCGCCGAAGAGCTTCGTCAACACGCCCTGCTGGAACACCAGCGTGATGACGCCGTAGGCCGCAGCCACGGTGAGCGTGTTGAGGATGATCGCCTTGATGGGGATGAGCAGCGACCGGAAGGCCAGACCCAGCACGACGATGGTGGCGAGGTACACGAGCATCACGGCCCAGGGGAAGCTGCGGTAGAGCACCGCCGCCCACTCGGACTCCTGCACGTAGCCCCCGCCGACCTTCACGTCGAGGCCGAGCGCCCGCGCGCGCTGCTCGATCGCGCTGAGCAGGGAACTGCCCTGCGCCGGGGTGAGGGTCCCCTTGGGGAAGACCCGGACCAGCGCGTAACGCCCTGCCGTGCTGATGGTGGCGCGGGCGAGGGGCGCGATCTCGCTGTTCAAGGCGATGTCGGGCGAAGCGTAGTACTGGTAGAGGAACAGGCGCGGAACGCTGCTCACGGCCATCGGGCTGGTGATGGCCCCCACCCGGTCCAGTCCCGTCAGGCTACGGTCGAGCTGCGAGATCTTGCGGACGTTGTCCGGCCGGTAGAAACCCTTGGGGCCGAAGTCCACCAGCACGTCGAAGGAGTTCAGCAAGCCCTCCAGGCCGAGGTTCTCCAGTGCGGTGACGGTGCGGTTGGCCTCGGTGGCCTTGGAGAGCCCGCGGGGCCCAGGGTCGGCCACCTGCATGCCGAGTGCGGGCAGCCCGGCCGCGATCAGCACGACGCCACCGATCGCCGCCCACAGCACGGGGCGCCGCATGATCTCGTTGGCGCGGGCCCGCCAGAAGCTGCGGCTGCGCAGCCCGGGCTCGCGGCGCGTGACCTTGAGCCAGTTCACCCGGTGCCCCAGCAGGGCCAGCGCGGCCGGCAGAGCCGTGACCGACACCGAGACGCTGATCAGCAGCACGATGATGGTACCGACGCCGATGGAGCGGATGAACGCCAGCGGGGGCACCAGCAACCCGCTCAGGGCCATCACCACCGTCAGCCCGCTGAAGGCCACCGCCTTGCCCGCCGTCTGGGCGGTGCGTTCGGCCGCCTGCCGGGGGTCGAAGGTGTGGCGCAGCTCCTCGCGGAAGCGGTTGACCATCAGCAGCGCGTAGTCGATGCCCGTCGCCAGGCCCAGCATGGTGACGATCGTCTGGGTGAACACGGCGAACTCGACCACCTGGCCCATGGCGTAGAGGGCGGCGAGCGACACCGTGATCGAGGCCAGCGCCACCAGCAAGGGGAGCGCCGAGGCGATGACGGCGCCGAAGGCGATGATGAGGATGAGGAGCGAGAGGGGGAGCCCGAACACCTCGGCGCGCCGGGCATCGCGCTCGCTCACGTGCTCGAGCTCCTGAACGGTGGCCGGCCCGCCGGCCATGGTGAAGCGCAGGCCGGGCGCTCCCCTCAGCGCCTGGCGGATGTGGTCGGTGATGATCTTGGCCTTGCCGAGGTCCGGCGCTGCCATGCTGACCAGCGCGACCGTATAGCTGTTGTCGGAAGAGACCAGGTTCAATCCGGTGACGCTGCGATGGTCGCGGACCGCGGTGACCCCGGGAACCGCCTTGATGCGGTCCACCACCTGCGCGAAGGCGTCGTCGAAGGCGGGCTGCCCCACCTTGTCGCCGACCCCGTGCGCCACCAGCACCACGTTGTAGTCGTCGGGGAGAGCGAACTGCTGACGCAGGACCGCGCGCACCTGCTTGGCGACGCTGTGTGGCGCCATGCCCGGCTGCGCCGTCAGGACCTCGCCGACCCGTGCCGCGAAGGGGAGCGAGATGCCCGCCAGCAACAGCCAGGCGGCCAGGACCCATCGTGGGTAGCGGGCGGTGATCCTTGCGATGCGTCTCAACATGCCGTCTGCCGAGGCCGCGCGGGCCCGCTCACACCCCCACGAAACGTTCGATGATATCGCGGGCGTTGCTCATGCGCGTGCCGGTCTCGCCCGAGACCTGCCCGTCACGCAGGAACACGATGCGGTCGGCGTGCATGGCGGCGTTGGGGTCGTGGGTGACCATCACCACGGTCCAACCGAAGGTGTCGACCCCGTGCCGGAGCAGGTCGAGGACCTCGGAGCCGGTGTGGGTGTCGAGGTTGCCGGTCGGTTCGTCGGCCAACACCACCAGCGGGTCGTTGATGAGCGCGCGCGCCAGCGCCACGCGCTGTCGCTGCCCGCCGGAAAGCTGACGAGGACGGTGATCGAGTCGATCGATGATGGCGAGTTGATCGGCGAGCTCGTCGAGGCGACCGGACGCCTGAGCGCCGCGGCCGGCGATCTCCGCGGGCAACAGGATATTCTCGCGGGCCGTGAGGTTGGGGATCAGCTCGAAGCTCTGGAACAGGAACCCGAGCTTGGTGCGCCGAAGCGCCGTCAGGTCGTCGTCGTCCAACTCCGCGGTGACCTGCCCGGCCACCTCGACCCCGCCTCCGTCCGGCAGGTCGAGCAGCCCCAGCAGGTGCAGCAGCGTGCTCTTGCCGCTGCCGCTGGGACCCATCACCGCCAGGAACTCGCCCGCCTTCACGGTCAGATCGACTTCCTTCAGCGCCTCGATGGTGAGGTCGCCGAGGCGGTAACGCTTGGTCAACGCCGTTGCACGTAGGACGGGAACGTCGCTCGTCGCCATGGTCACTCCACGAATCCCAGCGCCCGGGTGGGGGAGAGTTGCGCTGCGCGCCGCGCGGGCAGCAGCGACGCCAGCAGGCCCACCAGGGGGGACGCCACCAGCGCCAGTCCCACCAGGGACCAGTTGATCGCCGGGGTCAGCAGGAAGCCCGTCAGGGCGCTCGCGCCCGAGCTGATCACGCGGGACAGGAGCAATCCGAAGGCCACGCCGAGTACGGCGCCCACCAAAGTCACCACCATACCTTCTGCGGCGATGAGACGCCTGACCCCGCCGCGCGTCATGCCGACCGTGCGCAACACGGCGATCTCGTGACTGCGGCTCACCAGGTTCATGCCCAGCGTGTTGGCCACGCCCAGTGCGGCGACCAGCACCGCGATGAGCAGCAGCGTGTTGGTGGTCTGGAACGAGCGTTGCGTCAGGCGCAGGATGTAGCGCCGGTAATCGGCGTTGAGCGTGACGTCCAGGTGCAGCCCCGGGAAGCGGTCCAGCAAGGCCTGGCGCACCGCGTGCGGGTCCGCCCGCGGCTTGTCGGCGATGACGAAGAGGTCGGGCGAGCCTCCCCCGAACAGGGGCAGGTCGTGGATGCTCCCCACCACCGTCTCTCCGCCGCCCGTGAAGTCGACCACGACGCCGGCCACGGGGAAGTCCTGGAATCCGTCGACCGTCCGCAAGCGGATGGTGTCGCCCTTCTCGACGCCGTACTTGTCGCGCATGGTGTTGGCCACCAGGACCTCGCCGCCCTTCGACAGAGCGCGGTAGCCCTCCTGGTTGTCGCCCTGCCCCTGGATGTACTGGAAGCGTCCGAACCCGCCGCTGGGATCGAAGCGTTGCGGGTCCACCAGGATCATCGCGATCGAGCGCCCGCGCCCGCCTCCCTTGGGCTCGAACCGGACCACCCGGATGCCGACGCCGCTGGCCACGTTCACCCCGGGAACCTGCTGCGCCTTCTGCTCGAAGTCGTTCGGGAAGCTG
>Ga0102962_1000339_pt1 | contig 24284 bp, 23 predicted proteins | sample SalPonF2_C_D2_MG_FD_84519 | JGI IMG/M metagenome (GOLD analysis project Ga0102962, IMG submission 84519) | Salt pond soil microbial communities from South San Francisco under conditions of wetland restoration - Salt Pond MetaG SF2_C_D2_MG ...
CAAAATTAAGAGCGGCAATCACAGTCGTTCATGGCTGGTTACCCGAATACAGGCTTACCAACGATGAGCTTAGCACAATGGTGGATACATCGGACGAATGGATAATGCAGAGGATCGGCATTAAGGAGCGTCGGATACTAAAAGAAAAGGGTAAAGCGACATCGGATATGGGTGCCGAAGCTTTGAAGGGCCTTCTGAAAAAGACAGGGACCAATCCCGACGATGTTGATCTACTGGTATGTGCTACGATTTCCGCCGATATGCATTTCCCTGCCACGGCGAATTTAATATCCGATAAAGCAGGCATTAAAAATGCCTGGAGTTTCGATCTTGGTGCCGCCTGTTCCGGTTTCCTGTTCGGACTTGAAACGGTCAATAATTTTATCCTTTCAGGACAGTATAAAAAGGTGATACTCGTTGGCGCCGACATGATGTCGGCCATCACCGATTATACCGATCGTACCACCTGTCCGCTGTTCGGTGATGCCGCCGCTGCGGTACTCGTAGAACCTGTCGAAAGTGAAGATGTCGGCGTGGTCGATCATATCCTCAATGTAGATGGCTCCGGGGTGAAGCACCTTCACCTGAAAGCCGGCGGCTCGCTTATGCCCCCTTCCCATGAGACTGTCGATAAGAAGCTGCACTATATTTACCAGGAAGGACAGGCCGTCTTCAAAGTGGCTGTTTCAAAAATGGCCGACGTCTCTGTCGCTATGATGGAAAAACATGATCTTAAAGCTGAAGATGTGGCATGGCTTGTACCCCACCAGGCAAATATGCGAATTATTGAAGCTACAGCCCGACGCATGGGCCTCGATAAGGATAAGGTCATGATCAATATCGAGAAATACGGAAACACCACGGCAGCAACTATTCCCCTGTGCCTTTGGGAATGGGAGTCTCAACTTAAAAAAGGAGATAATATTATCCTGACAGCCTTCGGCGGCGGATTTACATGGGGCTCCATCCTGCTCAAGTGGGCCTATGACGGCGATAAGATTAAAGCATAATTCTATTTCCCGCTTGCCGGCCTTATAAGCCGGACAAAATGAAAATTTTGCAGAAGGCGCAGGGCATGATCAACATCATCATCGCTTTGGCGCCTTCTGCTTCTTAAAAAGTAAGAATAATGGACGGAAATATTTCTTATATTTGTCCTTTATCATTTTTTGTTTCTTTTTTAATACAGAGTTAACTATGGCAAAAAATATTGAAGCAGAAGGCAGTACGATCAACCTCATTGGTGCTGGTACGGTTATCGAAGGAAATATTACTTCCAATGGCGACATCCGGGTTGACGGGACGCTTAACGGAAACCTCAATACCAAAGGAAAGGTTATCGTTGGTGAAAGCGGTAAGATTAATGGCGAGGTCTATTGTAAAAATTTTGAATTGGAAGGCTCTATTGAAGGAAAAGTATTTACGTCCGAGCTTCTTTCTCTCAGGGCAAAATCAAAACTCGTCGGAGAAATAACTACCAATAAACTGGCGATTGACCCGGGCGCCGTGTTCTCTGGAAAATGTGATATGTCAGGTTCAAATATGCCAAATGTCGGAGCAAACCCCGAATCGAAAGAATCGAAAGAAAAGTAACTCTTCTGATACCGGAAAATACCTCAGGTACACGGGAATAGCTTTTGAGATGATCGCCATCATCCTGGTTGCGGTCTGGGGTGGTCTGAAACTTGACGAAAAATATAACGGGGGTAAGCCTTTATTCATTGTCATTTTTTCTATCTTAGGCGTCTTTATTGCACTCTACACCGCCCTCCGGGATTTTATAAGGTTCAAAAAATGAAAGCGTTCATTAAAAATACCGGTTATCTTTTTGTAATTTATCTTGGTCTTACCGGCATTGCCTATTTGTTGAACTACTTTTATGCTTTCGGGATTGCCTTTCACCAAACGGTAATCCTTCTTACCGGCGGAGTGGTTATTTCGTTCATTGTTTCGGCAATTTTCTATTCAGGGTTTTCGAAAGATGAAGCCCGGAGAGTCCAGCGGACATTGCTGGCAATCGGCCTTAAATTTTTATTATATGCCGCCCTTATCGGGATTTCTGTCCTTTTGTTCAAAAGGCTCTCTCTTCAGTTTATTTTGACATTTTTTGTTATATATTTAACATTCACAATTTATCTGTTGGCTAATTTTGTAAGTGTATTGAAATCTAAAAAGTTATAATTTCTGATGGCTCAGGGAAAATTTTTTATCAGGGGATTGATTTTCATTTTGGTTGTTTTTTTGTCGTACCCGGCTATTGCCTCCGAGAAGCAAGAGCACAAAACGGATGGCAGCGGGGAAGCAAAAACGGAAGAGAATTTTGACCCGGCCACATTCATAATGGGTCATATTAAAGACTCACATGAATGGCACCTCTGGACAAAGCCGGACGGTGAGGCCGTTAGTGTTCCCCTGCCGGTCATCCTATATAGTAAAGATAAAGGACTTACGGTTTTCTTGTCGTCCAAACTTGAACATGGCCACGAATACCGCGGCTTTATGATTCCCGAGGAAGGTCCCGATGCCGGAAAAATCATTGAAAAAACCCAATCGGGCGGGATTGTCCGCCCTTATGATTTTTCAATTACCCGTACCGTGGTTGGTATCCTGTTCGCAGCAATCCTTCTGATACTGATATTCGTTAGAATGGGTAAATCTTACAGCAGAAAAAAGATCATTATCCCGAAAGGCATGAATGGTTTTATTGAACCTATGATCGTTTTTATCCGGGATGAGGTCGCTATACCGAATATCGGGGAAGAAAAATATGAACGGCACATGCCTTACCTGCTCACCGTCTTTTTCTTTATCCTGCTGAGCAACATCCTCGGACTTATACCCGGTATATTCCCTTTTGGGGCGAATGTGACCGGGAATATCGCCGTTACCATGGTACTGGCTGTTTTCACTTTTATGATTACCCAGTTCAGCGGTACCAAAACCTACTGGAAACATCTTATTGCTCAACCCGGAGTGCCCTGGTGGCTCGCGCCCATCATGGTGCCTGTGGAATTCATCGGACTGTTTACAAAACCCTTCGCCCTTATGGTTCGTCTCTTTGCGAATATTTCGGCCGGACATATCATTGTGCTGGGTCTTGTGTCCCTGATATTCATCTTTAAGTCTCTGGCAGTTGCTCCCGCATCGGTAGTATTTGTCGTATTTATGGATTGTATTGAAATCCTGGTGGCCATATTGCAGGCTTACGTTTTTACATTGCTTTCAGCCTTGTTTATCGGGCTTGCAACACGTGAACACCAGCATCAATAATATCTCTTTTTTTTGTTTAATTTAAAACCAAATCATTATGACTGGTGCAACATTCGCCGCAATAGGCGCAGGTCTTGCCGCAATAGGTGCAGGAATCGGAATCGGAAGAATAGGTGGTTCGGCTATGGACGCTATAGCCCGTCAGCCTGAAGCTGTATCAATGATACAGACCAACATGATTATTTCTGCCGCTCTTATCGAAGGGGTAGCACTCTTCGCTGTGGTTATTGCATTGATTAAATGAGTCTTTACCCGGACTGCAACGGTTGGTTGCAGTACCGGGTTCATTATGAAACTAACAAATAGTCAGATATCATGAATCTTATAACACCGGATATTGGCGTTATTTTTTGGACGGTGATCATCTTTTCGATCCTGCTCATTGTCCTGAGGACGTTTGCCTGGAAACCCATCCTGAACGCTGTAAAGATAAGGGAAGACAGTATCAGGTCAGCACTCAAATCGGCCGAAAAAGCAAAGGAAGAAATGCAGAAGTTACAAGCCGATAATGAAAAGATCATGGCTGAGGCCAGGTCTGAACGCGATAAATTGATGAAAGAAGCCAGGGAAGTTAAGGAGAATATCATTACCGAAGCCAAAGAAAGAGCCGACGAGGAAGCTAAAAAAATGATCGAAGCAGCCCGGCTGAATATCCGTAATGAGAAAGCCATGGCCATTAGTGAAATCAAAGACCAGGTCGCTAACCTCTCACTCGAAATTGCAGAGAAAATTCTCAGGACTAAACTGAGCGACGATAAGGAAAGGAAAGACCTTATCCAACGACTTCTCGACGATATTAAGATGAATTAAGAAAATTTACGTCTCTATGAACGACAGTAAAATCTCAGTAAGGTATGCCAAGGCGTTGTTCCAGACTGCGCTCGAAGACGACCTTACCGAAGAGGTGATGAAGGATCTCACGCTGCTGGTTGGTAGTTTGAAAACCCCGGATTTTAAGGAGATTCTTGAAAGTCCGGTGGTGAAGACTTCACAAAAGAAAAACCTGATCACAACGGTGTTTCAACCGTCTGTAAACGAGCTCACCTATAATTTCCTGATGTTGTTGCTCGAAAAAAAACGGGAATCATACATCGAAGGAATCATCAGGAATTTTTCCAGGACCTATCGTGAAAAAAAGGGCATAAGGAAAGCGGAGATTACCATTGCTTCCACTATCATGGATTCGACAAGGAAGGAATTCCTTTCCATCCTCGAAAAAACCTTTGCTGCCCGGATTGAACTGGAAGAGATCATAAATCCCTCCATTATCGGCGGTTTCGTTTTGAAAGTGGAAGATGAACAATACGATGCCAGTGTTTTAACCGGGCTGGCTAAAATGAGAAAACAATTACTGCAAACATCAATAGAAAAATAATAACAGACAATGGCTCAAATTAAACCTGCAGAAGTATCTGAAGTATTGAAGAAGCAACTTCAGGGTTTTAAGACTGAAGTTGAACTTGAAGAAGTCGGTACCGTGTTACAGGTAGGTGATGGTATTGCCCGCATCTACGGACTGTCGAAGGTACAGTCAAATGAACTTATCGAGTTCAGCAGTGGTGTCATGGGAATCGTTCTAAACCTTGAAGAAGACAACGTGGGTGCCGTTCTTCTGGGTTCCTCTGAACTTATCAGGGAAGGTGATACCGTAAAAAGAACCAAACGTATTGCTTCGATCAATGTTGGCGACGGACTTCTCGGTCGCATCATAAACACCCTTGGTGAACCTCTCGACGGACGTGGCCCTGTTCAGGGCAAGAGTTACGAGTTGCCACTGGAACGGAAAGCCCCTGGTGTGATTTACCGGCAACCAGTGAAAGAGCCTCTTCAGACAGGTATCAAGGCCATTGACTCGATGATCCCAATTGGCAGGGGACAGCGTGAGCTTATTATTGGCGACCGGCAGACCGGTAAAACTTCGGTAGCGATCGATACCTTCCTGAACCAAAAATAATTCTACGAAAAGGGCAACCCGGTCTATTGTATTTACGTGGCCATTGGACAGAAAGGATCTACCGTGGCCAACGTAGCTAAAGTACTCGAGGAAAACGGTGCCATGCCATACACGGTCATCGTTGCTGCTACTGCCGCTGACCCGGCCGCTCTCCAGTTCTTTGCCCCGTTTGCCGGTGCCACCATCGGTGAATTCTTCCGGGATACAGGCCGTCATGCCCTCATCATATACGACGATCTGTCGAAACAGGCCGTGTCGTACCGCGAAGTGTCGCTTCTGCTCCGCCGTCCGCCCGGACGCGAAGCCTACCCCGGTGATGTTTTCTATCTCCATTCAAGGTTGCTTGAACGTGCTTCCAAAATTATCGAATCTGACGAAATTGCCGCTAAAATGAACGACCTTCCCGACGCACTGAAACCTATCGTCAAAGGCGGTGGTTCACTAACGGCCCTCCCAATAATCGAAACACAGGCCGGCGACGTTTCTGCCTACATACCTACTAACGTGATCTCCATTACCGACGGACAGATCTTCCTCGAAACAAACCTGTTTAACTCGGGTGTCCGCCCCGCTATTAACGTCGGTATCTCCGTATCGAGGGTAGGGGGTAACGCACAGGTGAAATCCATGCGAAAAATTGCCGGGACACTTAAGATAGACCAGGCCCAGTTCCGTGAACTGGAAGCTTTTTCCAAGTTCGGTTCTGACCTCGACGCCGCTACCCTGGCCGTACTCGATAAGGGAACCAAAAACGTGGAAATCCTGAAACAGGGACTTCATCAGCCTATGTCTATCGAAAAACAAGTGGCTATCATCTTCTGCGGAACAAAAGGACTGCTGAGCGATATTCCTCTTGAACGGGTTAAAGATTTTCAAGAGGAATACCTCGAATATCTTGAAGTAAAACATAAAGATGTTCTTGACAGGCTCGCTAAAGGTGAACTCACCGATGAGATAACAGAAACCATGACAAAAGTGGCTCGCGAGCTTACAGCAAATTACAGGAATAGCAAATAATAAGAAACGCTAATAAATGGCTAATTTAAAGGAGATACGTACACGGATCAGCTCGATTACCTCAACCAGACAGATCACCAGCGCCATGAAAATGGTGTCTGCTGCCAAACTGAGAAAAGCACAGGATGCTATCGTGCAGTTGAGGCCCTATGCCGATAAGCTCCAGGATATCCTCAAAGCGATTAGCGATGCCCTGCATAATGATAACGATAATGTCTACCTGGTTAACCGCAACGCAAACAAGGTTTTACTTGTAGTGATAACATCTAACAAAGGCCTTTGCGGGGCTTTTAATACCAACGTTCAGAAGATGACCGTTGTCGTTGCTCATGAGAAGTACGGGCACCAACTGGCTAACGGAAATGTCGATTTTTATGCCATTGGTAAAAAAGGCTATGAATTCCTGAAAAAAAGGAAATACAATGTCGTCAAAGAAGATAACGACCTGTTCGATGACCTTACTTACGAAAATGCAGCCGAAAAAGCTTCCGGGATCATGAAGATGTTCGCCGAAGGTCGTTACGATTGCATTGAATTGATATATAACCAGTTCAGGAATGCAGCCGTACAGAATTTGACCGAGGAACAGTTCCTCCCGGTGCCCGAAGAGAAGGATGAACCAGAGAAGGAGAAGGGTAAAATTCTGCAGACACATACCGATTATATTTTCGAACCTTCCAAAGAAGATATTATCCACGAATTGATCCCAAAGAGCCTCAAGCTTCAGTTCTTTAAGGCACTGCTCGATTCTTTTGCCTCGGAACACGGTGCTAGGATGACGGCTATGCATAAGGCCACCGACAATGCTACCGACCTGATCAAAGAACTTAAACTCGATTACAATAAGGCCCGCCAGGCCAGTATTACCAACGAGATCCTTGAGATCGTAAGTGGTGCTAATGCACTGGAAGACGGGTAAGCAGGTACATGGCCGGAAGCCTGGAAGCAAAACGGACCTTCAGCATAAGGCCCTGACGATCAATGACGTAAAGGGTCTAACGATCATGTTATCCTGAAATCATTATCGGCGATACACCGGCCATACCACCGTCCACTCTTGTTGATTTTCCGAAAAAAAATTCTTGTAATCGACCCAAACAAGCCCCATCCGGCCATAATCACCCCATTCATAATCGTCGAGAAATGAAATTGCTAATATTCATTCCAGCTCTTCACCGATAGCTGATCGATGTCCATTTTGCAGAAAGCAATGATGAAGGCACTGGCCAGCCGGGCATTGGTGATCAGCGGTATGTTGAAATCAACGGCACTGCGCCTTATCATGTAGTCATTCGACAACTCGACTTTTGAAAGATCCTTGGGGATATTGATAACCAGGTCAATCATGCCCTCTCGGAGATAGTCAAGCGTATTTGGCTTCTTGTCTTCATCGGGCCAGTGCAACGGTGTCGATTCAATACCGTTTAGTTTCAGGAAATGGTGTGTCCCAAAAGTGGCAAATAAGTTGTAGCCCTTCCCGGCCAGCAACTTACAGCTGTTAACAAGCTCTACCTTAGACCGCATCGGGCCGGTTGAGAGCAGAATGTTTTTCTTCGGAATGCGATGACCTACCGAAAGCATTGACTTGAGCACAGCATCGTAAAAATTTTCTCCGATACATCCCACTTCCCCTGTCGAAGCCATATCGACACCAATAACAGGGTCGGCTTTCTTAAGTCGTGCGAATGAGAACTGGGGCGCTTTAATGCCGATGTAATCGAGGTCGAAACTCGATTTATGCGGTTTTTCCACGGGCGCTTTCAGCATGATCCTGGTAGCCATCTCAATAAGGTTGGCTTTTAGCACTTTCGATACGAACGGCATGCTTCTCGAAGCCCGAAGGTTACATTCGATCACTTTAATGTCGTTATCCTTGGCCAGGAATTGCATATTGAAGGGACCGGATATTTCAAGCGCTTTGGCCAGGTCGCGGGCTACACGCAGGATGCGGCGTACAGTTTCGAAATAAATCTTCTGCGGAGGAAACACCATGGTGGCGTCACCCGAATGAACCCCGGCAAACTCGACATGCTCCGAAATGGCATAGGTGAAAAGTTCCCCGTCTCTGGCAATAGCATCTATTTCAATTTCTTTGGCCTGTTCGATGAATTCGGATACAACAACGGGATACTGTTTTGAAACCCGTGCTGCCAGCTCCAGGAAGTGTACCATCTCGTCGCGGTTAGACACCACGTTCATGGCGGCCCCCGAAAGTACGTACGAGGGTCGGATAAGGACGGGGAAGCCTACCGTTTCCACGAACTCGTCGATCTCCTCAATGCTCGTCAACTCTCTCCACCGTGGCTGATCAATGCCGAGCTTGTCGAGCAGCATCGAGAACTTGTTGCGGTTTTCCGCATTGTCGATTGAGACTGGTGAAGTCCCGAGAATGGGTATATCCTGCTTGAATAAGCGCATGGCCAGGTTGTTGGGTATTTGTCCTCCCATAGAAACAATAATACCTTTAGGCATCTCCAGTTCACAGATGTCCATCACTCTTTCGAAGGAAAGTTCATCAAAATACAACCGGTCACAAACATCGTAGTCGGTACTTACCGTTTCGGGATTGTAGTTGATCATCACCGAGCGGTATCCCTCTTCATTGACCGTGTTCAGCGCGTTAACACTACACCAGTCAAATTCAACAGAGCTCCCTATCCGGTAGGCTCCCGAACCGAGCACAATAACCGACTTTCCGTCGTTTTCATACGCGATGTCATGTTCGTCTCCGCTATAGGTCAGGTACAGGTAATTCGTTTTTGCCGGATATTCAGCGGCCAGTGTGTCAATCTGCTTTACAACAGGCATAATGCCGTGCTTCTTACGATAGGTTCTCACTTTGAGAAGGTTCTCTTCAACGTTTTGATTCTTATAAACAACCCTTCCTACCTGAAAATCGGAAAAGCCGGCGATCTTTACGTCTCTCAACAATTCATCGGGAAGGGCCTCCAAGGTATCATACTTAGCCAGCTCGTTTTTCAGGTCGAAGATACGTTTGAGTTTAAACAGGAACCAGTTGTCAATCCTGGTCAGGTCATGGATTTTTGCCACATCATAACCTCTTTCGAAGGCCTCTTCGATAGCGAAAATACGCATGTCGGTCGGTTCACTGAGCTCGGTGTCGAGATCATTTTCCTCACCTGCTTCATGGTTTCCTATGAAGCCGTGCATGCCCTGGCCGATCATCCGGAGACCTTTTTGTATGGCCTCTTCAAAGGTTTTCCCAATGGCCATTACCTCACCAACAGATTTCATGCTACTGTCGATTTGCTTCGATACTCCGATAAATTTATTAAGGTCCCAGCGGGGAATCTTACAAACGATATAGTCAAGCGAGGGTTCAAAAAACGCAGGGGTGGTACGCGTGATCGAATTTTTTAGTTCGTGGAGCCCGTAGCCGAGAGCCAGTTTGGCTGCAACAAAGGCCAGGGGGTACCCGGTAGCTTTCGATGCCAGGGCGCTGGAACGCGACAAACGGGCATTAACTTCAATCACCCGGTAGTCTTCCGATTCCGGATCGAGGGCGAACTGAACATTGCATTCACCAACTACACCAATATGCCGTATTAACTCAATGGATATCTTCCTGAGTTTGTGATATTCACTGTTGTTAAGCGTCTGGGAAGGCGCTACCACGATGCTCTCCCCGGTATGAATACCCAGCGGGTCGAAGTTCTCCATGTTACATACCGTGATGCAATTGTCGTAACGGTCGCGTACAACTTCATATTCTATCTCCTTCCATCCTTTCAGCGATTCCTCCACAAGGATCTGGGATGAGTAGGAAAAGGCTTTTTCCGCCATCTGTCTCAACTCATCCATATCGCCGCAAAATCCGCTACCCTGGCCACCAAGCGTGTAGGCTGCCCGTATTATGATAGGAAATCCAACCTCCCGGGCGGCCTCAATGGCCCCGTCCACACTGGTCACGGCAAATGACCGGGGTGTCCGGATATGCTTCTCCCCCAGCTTCTGTATGAAGTATTCACGGTCTTCCGTGTTAATAATTGACTGGATAGGCGTTCCGAGTACCCTAAGATTATATTTCTCAAGAATACCACCCCGAAACAACTCAATACCGCAGTTCAGGGCCGTTTGGCCGCCAAAGGACAAGAGTATGCCGTCGGGATTCTCTCTGGCAATGACCTTTTCAACAAAATATGGTGTGACTGGCAGAAAATAGATCTTATCGGCAATACCCTCACTGGTCTGCACAGTGGCAATATTGGGATTTATCAGTACCGTTTCAACGCCCTCTTCACGCATGGCTTTAAGGGCCTGCGACCCGGAATAGTCGAATTCTCCTGCTTCTCCGATCTTTAACGCTCCCGATCCCAGGAGTATGATTTTTTTTATTGATTGGTCCATGAAAAATGAAGCTTTTTAAGGTTGGTCTATGTAGCGCGTAAAATTAATGATAATCAGTTATTTTTATGTTAAAGTGCCAGGTATCTAACCCATATTGACATTTACAGGTTAAATTTGTTTTACTCTTCCTCAACGAAATCTCAGAACATTGCCCTAATGCCCCTTACGCATTGCCCTGAATCTCTGTTGACCTCCGGCAGCAAACGAAACCCCGGCATTCACATTTCTGCCCTACGGGCAAAACCGGAAAAGGCATAGCTGATCACACCTACCAGGTTATTCCGGGAATGTCTTGTTCTCCCGGAAGGGTTAAACAAGGCTCCTGATGATAAAATCAGCTTCAAAAGTACAATTTTTTTCTAAAAACCTTGTTTTGCAATATAAAAAATGTATAAATTTGCAGATAAAATGTATAAATATACATGAAGAACAAAAGCGAACGGCTTTTAGCCATCAGGAAACTCATCCGGGAGGAGAAAATTGCCAGTCAGGACGAGCTGTTACGTCGTTTGAAAAGCAACGGCTTCAAGATGACGCAGGCGACCTTGTCGCGGGATCTGAAATACCTGCGGGTATCGAGAGTGCACGATGAGGAGAAGGGTAATATTTATTATCTGCCGGATAATGAGGCCAACGCGCAATCGGTGCCCTGGACAAATTTTTTGCAGGATGGACTCGTGTCTTTCGAATTTGCCCAGGGCCTGGCAATCCTGAGAACGTTGCCGGGATATGCCAGCAGCATTGCCTCAGCTTTAGATTCGATGAACATAGTTGAGATTGCCGGGACCATCGCCGGGGATGATACCATTCTTATCATTCCCCGGGACGGGGCCACCAGGGAAGCAGTCATAGAACAATTATCGGCAGTGATGCCGGGGATTTAACTTGATTATTATGGAAAAATTTATTGTAAAAAGCGCAGGCGTAACAGATCTTGTTTATATACAGGATGTTGTAGATGCCATTTTTGAAGCTTCGCAACATAAGGGCACCGGCATTGCTATCCGGACACCCGAATATATCAAGGGGAAGATTTTAGAGGGAAAGGCCATCATTGCCGTCACCGAGAAAGGCGACTGGGCTGGTTTCTGTTATATTGAATCGTGGGGACACAACAAGTTCGTCGCTAATTCCGGACTTGTGGTCTCAACTAAATTCCGTGGACACGGGCTGGCTCATGCTATCAAGGAAAAGGCCATGAACCTTTCACTCAACCTTTTCCCGGGCGCAAAGCTTTTCGGTCTCACCACAAGTCTGGCGGTGATGAAGATCAACAGCGACCTTGGCTACAGACCCGTTACTTTTTCAGAACTTACAGATGATTTGGAATTCTGGAAAGGCTGCGAGAGTTGCCCTTACTACGACATTCTTGTACGGACCCGCCGGAGCCACTGCCTGTGTACCAGCATGCTCCTCGATCCGGTAAAGCAAAACAAGGAAGCCGATTCGGCAAAGCTTAAGTCGGAAAAAATTACCATTCTGACCTGATCTTAAACAACACGTTAATGCCTTTGGCGGATTGTGTTGCAGAAGTGCCTGATGCCAATACTCAACGTTCAAATACACATCGTGGTGACACCATAACCCCCTGAGAGGATTTGGGGTCTGCCTAAAAATGAAAGTTACAACATGAAAGAAAAGATCGTCCTGGCGTTCAGTGGTGGATTGGATACCTCCTTTTGTACGGTTTACCTGGGAAAAGAAAAGGATTACGAAGTACATACCGTCATCGTCAACACCGGTGGTTTTGACGACAGTGAGCTGAAGGTCATTGAAGAAAAGGCCATGCAGTATGGCTCAGCCAGGCATACGGTGATTGATGCCCGACAGGAATATTACGATCGGTGTATCCGGTACCTGGTTTACGGAAATGTGCTGCGCAACCGAAACTACCCGGTATCAGTAAGTTCCGAGCGAACGTTCCAGTCACTCAAGATCGTGGAATATGCCCGGTCGCAGGGAATTACCGCTATGGCACACGGATCGACAGGTGCGGGTAATGACCAGGTCCGTTTCGAATCGGTGTTTCAGATTATTGCCCCCGAGATTGACGTGATGGCACCTATCAGGGACCTTTCCATTAGCCGTGAAGAAGAAATCGCCTACTTGTCTGAGCATGGTTTTACGTACAAGGCTGAAAAGAAAGACTATTCCATTAACAAGGGCTTGTGGGGAACCAGCGTCGGCGGCCGTGAAACGCTTACGTCCCACATGGAACTTCCTGAGGAAGCGTATCTTGACCAGGTCGAAAAACAAGGGTCCGAGATAGTTACCCTCGGTTTTGAAAGGGGAGAAGCCGTCAGCCTGAACGGCCACGATTACAAAAACAGGGTCGGTTTGATTCATGATCTTGAACGCCTCGCGTCGAAGTATGCCGTGGGAAGAGACATGCATATCGGAGAAACCATCATCGGGATCAAAGGCCGTATTGGTTTCCAGGCTGCTGCCGCCCGCCTGATCATCGATGCACACTATACGCTTGAGAAGCATGTTCTTTCAAAATGGCAACAGCACTGGAAAGAACAACTGGGGAACTGGTACGGCATGTTTGTGCATGAAGCCCAGTTTCTCGATCCGGTCATGCGCGATATCGAAGCTTTCCTGGATCATTCTCAGCGTTACGTAAGCGGAAAGGTGACTATTCGCCTGCGCCCGTACAGTTACCTGGTGACCGGGATTGAAAGCAAGCATGACCTGATGAATCCCCAGTTTGCAAAATATGGTGAAGAAAATCTTTCCTGGGATGGCAACGATGTGAAGGGCTTTACAAAAATCATGTCAAATCCGGCCAGGATATTCTATTCCATAAACAGCGAAGAAAAAACGAACCTGTTTTAATCCGGCAGATAATTTTTGGCAATAAAAAGGCATATCAGTTGATAATCTGAACTATAATATTACATAAAGCAAGTAGAGTTATGAGTTACGAAAAGAAAATTGCCATTATCGGTGGAGGAAATATCGGAACAGCTATCCTGAAAGGCTTCCTTGCCTCGGGGAAAATACCGCCAGCAAATCTCAGTATTACGCGGCGAAAGACGTCATTGCTTGCCGGCTTCCGGGAAGAGGGTGTAAATGTGTCGGCCGATAACCTTCCCGTGGTAAAATCATCCGACATAATCATACTGGCCGTATTGCCACGCCAGCTTGAATCGGTGGTCGAGGAAATAGCTCCGGTACTCGACGGAGGCAAGATACTGGTTTCCGTGGTCACGGCCTTTACCATCGAAGAGATCGGGAAGATGGCCGGGAATAAATCTCCGGTTGTCCGGGCCATGCCCAATACCGCTATTGCTGTTGGTGAATCGATGACCTGTCTTTCCGCCTCGGATGAGACCGCGGAAGCACTCGGTGAGGTGACACGTTACTTTGAACTTTGTGGTGAGGTATTGCCGATCAACGAAAAACTGCAGCCGGCGGCTACCATTCTCGCGGCATGTGGCATAGCCTTTTTTATGAGGTATATCAGGGCCGCCTCGCAGGGCGGGATACAAGTCGGATTTCACGCCAGTGAAGCCCAACTTATTGCGGCCCAAACAGCTAAAGGCGCTACACGACTGCTCCTGTCGTCGGGGAACCATCCGGAAACCGAGATCGACAAAGTGACCACCCCCATGGGATGTACCATTGCCGGTCTGAACGAGATGGAACATAACGGCATGAGTTCTGCCCTGATTAAAGGTATCATAACATCATACACGGAGATTACAAAACTTAAATGAAAGAAATAGATCATAACCAGGTGTTTTCTCTCTTAAAGCAGATTGTGGCTATTCCATCAATGAGTGGTGAGGAAGAATTATTAAGTCATTTCCTGCAGGAATGGATCGAAAGCCAGGGGATTGCTGTAAAACGCAAACACAGTAACCTTTGGTGTGAGTCGATGATACATCCCGGCTACCCCACGATACTCCTTAATTCCCACATGGATACAGTGAAACCGGTGGCCGGATGGACCATGGATCCCTACCTGCCTGAGGAAACCGGAGATTTGCTTTACGGCCTCGGAGTGAGTGACGCCGGCGGATCAGTCGTTGCCATGATTTTTACTTTCCTTAACATGGTTCACGATGAAAGCCGGAAGTTTAACCTGATCCTGCTTATTTCAGCTGAAGAGGAGAGCTCGGGAGAGAAAGGCATCACCAGCGTTATAGGCGAACTTGGAAAAATTGATCTCGCTATCGTGGGTGAACCCACAGGCCTTGATATGGCTGTTTGTGAACGCGGACTTATCGTCTTCGACTGTTATGCACACGGGAAAGCCGGTCATGTGGCCCATCGAAATGGAGAGAATGCCATTCTAAAAGCAATAAGTGATATTGAACGTATCGGCAAACTCGACCTGGCACGTACATCTGAATTTCTCGGCGATATTCAGTTCGAAGTCACCCAGATCGAGGGCGGGTATCAGCATAATGTCATCCCTGATACATGCAAATTCGTGGTCGATGTGAGGACCAATGAAAACTATACCAATGAAGAAGTGGCCGAAATATTGAAAAACGAACTTGATTCGGAAGTGAAAGCCCGTTCTCTTCGGTTGCGGTCGTCTTTCATCGACACCAACCACCCGCTCGTACTTAAAGCCCGGCAACTGGGCATTCATACCTTCGGCTCTAAAACCATGTCCGACCAGGCACTTATCCCTGCACCTTCCGTAAAGCTCGGCCCCGGGAATACCGAACTTTCACACAAAGCAGATGAATATATAGAAAAAGATCAAATAATACGTGCTATTGATCTTTATATTAATTTACTAAAAGACTTTGAATAACATGAAGCTCTGGGAAAAAGGTCAGAAGACCAATACTGATATGATGGAGTTTACAGCTGGTAGAGATCGTGAACTTGATCTTCAGATTGCCGCCGTTGACGTGATTGGTTCAATGGCCCATGTGATAATGCTTCAGGAGGTTGGATTGATTGCCGAAGACGATAAACTTCGCATTTTGAAAACCCTGCTTTCGATTTACGGAACGGTCAAAGCCGGTAAGTTTTTTATTGAAGACGGCGTTGAGGACGTCCATTCCCAGGTAGAGAATCTTCTGACCCGGGAACTCGGCGATGCCGGAAAAAGGGTGCATACCGCCCGTTCACGAAATGACCAGGTTATAACCGATCTTAAATTATACTACCGCGAAAATCTCACTGACATCGTCAGCCTGGTTAACGGTCTGGTCAATACCCTCATCGAAAAAAGTGCCGAGACCAAAGACGACCTGATTCCGGGTTATACCCATTTCCAGGTGGCTATGCCCTCGTCGCTGGGTATGTGGTTCGGTTCGTACGCAGAAGCACTCACCGAAGACCTGATGATGGTGCGCGGGGCCTTTAGTTATACTAACCAGAACCCTCTTGGCTCAGCTGCCGGCTACGGATCTTCATTCCCTGTAGACCGTGACCTGACCTCCCGCCTGCTGGAATTCGACGACTTGCATGTAAATTCCGTAAATGCCCAACTTTCGCGTGGTAAGACGGAAAAATTCCTCATGTCCGCTTTGTCTTCCGTCGCTTATACCTTATCGAAAATGGCGATGGATCTGGTGCTATACATGAGTCAGAACTTCGATTTTATCCGCCTGAGCGAAGACCTGACAACGGGTTCCAGCATCATGCCACATAAAAAGAATCCCGATGTTCTTGAGCTCATCCGTGCCCGCTGTAACCGGGTCCAGTCAAAAGAATTTGAGGTGATGTCGGTGATCAACAACCTGCCATCGGGGTACCACCGTGATTTCCAGCTGCTGAAAGAGATCTGCTTCCCGGCCGTGAGCGAACTGAAGGAATGCCTTCAGATGATAACGTTCATCATTCCAAACCTTATTCCGAATAAGGATGTCCTTTCAAAAGAGATCTACCAGTATGTTGGCAGCGTTGATGCTATTAATGAAAGAGTGAAAGAAGGACTGCCTTTCCGGGACGCTTATGTGCAGGTAGCTTCAGAGATCGACAAAGGCCGGTTCAGGCCCGGCAGCCAAGTTAAAACAACACATACTGGCAGCATTGGAAATCTGTCCAATGACAGGATCGTCCGCAAACTGGAACGGATTATCCCCGACTTTCAAATCGAAAAATACGCCACATTCCAGGAAAGATTTGTCGAAGATCTAAAGAAGAAGTTGACATGAAGCATCGTAAGAATTTAATTAACAAGCAAAAAATCGTGCTTAAGATAGGGTCAAGCTCACTGACCCATCCTAACGGCCGGCTGAATCTTATGCGGATAGAAAAACTGGTTCGTGTTATTGCCGACATGCACAATGAAGGCCGCCAGGTGATACTGGTGTCTTCGGGTGCCATTGCTACAGGAGCGGGGAAAATGGGCCTGGATAAAAAACCGGGGGATAAGATTAAGAAACAGGCTCTCGCGGCCATTGGCCAGGCCGAGCTTATCAAGATATATGATAAGTTCTTTGAAGAATACAACCTGACCGTTGCGCAGGTATTGTTGACAAAAGACGGTATCGAAAATACCGTCCGTCGTCGCAATGCCCGGAATACCATCAATGAGCTGGTCAATATGGGTATTATTCCCGTGATAAACGAGAACGATACCGTGTCGACCGATGAGATCGAATTTGGTGATAACGATACCCTCTCGGCTACCGTTGCAACGTTAGTGGATGCCGATCTGCTAATCCTGCTCAGCGATATTGACGGCATGTTCACCAGCAATCCGAAAGAGAATGAGTCGGCCAGACTGATCTCAAAAGTTACAGAGCTTACCGATGAGCTGACAGCCTGTATTTATGAGAACAAGTCAAGTTTCGGTACCGGTGGGATGACCTCGAAGTTGCTGGCTGCAAAACACTGCATTGAACACAACGTTGATATGGTGATCACCAACGGAACCGACCCTTACGTTATTCACGAACTCCTTGAGGGTAAGGATGTGGGAACCCTTTTTGTGTCGAAGGAATCACTCGCCTGTTGCGGTGAAGAAGATTAACGTTTCATAAATCTGCTACGAACGGACCGGTCTCGCCCAGTGACCCGTCACCAAAAACATCAACACCATGGAAGAATTAATCCAAAAAGGGAAAAACGCCAAAAAGGCCTCCTATATACTCTCGAATGCTTCATCTGTAGCAAAGGATAACGCACTGCTCACAGCGGCCAAAAATCTCGTGACCCAATCTGCCACCATATTGCAGGCTAATTCAAAAGACCTTGAGAATGCAGGCCAAAACGGACTGAAAGGCGCCATCATCGATCGGCTCAGGCTTACGGAAGAAAGGATCGCCGGAATAGCTGAGGGCCTGACACAGCTGGCAGCTCTTGACGATCCGGTAGGCGAGGTGGAGTCGATGTGGAAACGCCCCAACGGGCTGATGATAGGTAAGAAGCGTGTTCCGATCGGGGTTATCGGGATGATCTATGAAGCCCGGCCGAATGTGACCGTTGATGTATTCGGTCTATGTATCAAAACCGGAAATGTTACCATTCTTCGCGGGGGAAAGGAAGCCTTCAACTCGAACAATGCTTTGGTTGAAATTCTGCGTTCATCCCTTCAGGAAGCAGGCCTGCCGGGGGATGCTGTGCAACTTGTTCAGGATACAACGCGCGACAGCGCCGTGGCCATGATGAAACTCAATGACTACCTTGATCTTCTCATTCCAAGGGGCGGGGCCGGACTGATACAGACTGTTGTGATGAACTCAACGGTGCCGGTTATTGAAACGGGAGTGGGTAACTGCCACGTTTATATCGACGAATGGGCAGACAAGACCAAAGCTGTGCAAATCACCTATAATTCAAAAACCCACCGCCCGGGGGTATGCAATGCGGCCGAAAGTCTTCTTATTCATGAAAAGGTTATGGCGGAATACCTGCCAGTGATTTACGAATGGCTCAGCAAAAAGAATGTAGAGATCAGAGGTGATGAGAAAGTCTGTGCCTTGCTGCCCGATGCCAGGCCGGCTACTGAAGAAGACTGGTCGACCGAATACCTCGATTATATCATGTCGGCCAGGGTGGTAACCTCAGCAGAAGAAGCCATACAACATATCAACAAGTACGGATCGGGTCACTCGGAAGCTATCGTTACCGAAAATTATACCAATGCGCAGAAATTTCTCAACGAGGTAGATGCTGCAGCCGTCTATGTCAATGCTTCCACGCGCTTTACCGATGGTTTCGAGTTTGGCTTTGGTGCCGAGATCGGCATCAGCACCCAGAAGCTCCATGCTCGCGGTCCCATGGGACTGAAAGAACTGACCTCGACGAAATATGTGATTTACGGCGACGGGCAGATCCGGGAGTAGAAAGCCATGGTGAGAACTGGATCATAAAAGGCGGATCTGAAATTTTATGGCTGTTTAATGGCTGCCCCGGTCCATGGCTTTTAACATATCTTCCAGGTCCGGCTCAGGAATTTTAACGATTGAACCATGACGAAATACATCTTTAAAACCCACCTTTTCAGGTGTTATTTCGGAGGACCAGTCTTCCATGTTATGTGAGGTTATGTAACGGTATCCTTTATTTTTATCATAAGAGTCATAATACAGGACCAATGCAGTGTCAGCGGGAATGACTATGGCGCCCTCGGTGAACCGTTGGGTGATAGCATGGTTCCCGTGAAAAGGTCCTTCAAAATACCTGGAATGTGCCAGGACAATATTCTTCCCCGTTTTCCTCTCGTCTTTAAAGAAGATGTAGTATAACGAATCGGTCTTGTAAATGGTGGCGTCGATGGCATTAAAGCCCGGATCCCAGAATTTACGTGCAGGGGTGAAGGTCTTAAAATCTTTGGTACTGCTTATGTAGAACCGGTGATTCCACACTGCTGTCCACCATTTATCGGGATTTCCTGGGGGAGTGTAATCCTTCTTGAGTGTCGAAGACCAAATGACATAAAGACTGTCATTACCTGCATAAAATTCTGGTGCCCATACGTTGACGAAATCCTGCCCGCGACCGGGATTACTGACGGTTACAAACTTTTCATTTGCCCAGTGGAGGCCATCTTCAGAACTTGCATAACCAAAACCACTTTCTCCGCAGGTCCATACAATGTGGAAGCTTCCGTCTTTCGTTCTGATTACGCTCGGATCCCTAAAGACTTTCCATTCGCCCAGCTCAGGGTTAAAAATGCCCGAAGCCAGTTTATGCCATGTTTGCAGATCATGGCTGTATGCCACGTATAACCCACCATGTTCCCCTGCCTGGCCCTCGAAGTAATAGAGGAGGTAAGCATCACGGGTTTGGGCCCGTGCTATGCCTGCCGGGAATAATACGCCCTGTAGTAGTAACAGGAGGGAAAAAATCGGGAAATACATTTTCTTCATAATCATAAAGTATTAAAATATAGCGATATAAATGTGTTTATCAGGTCATTAAAATTGACTAAAGGATCACGATTGCGGGCCCTGTTCTTAACACGGGTAACCGTATAATGTAGGCCTGGTTTACTTTGTAAGCACAATTATGATCCTGACTTCCGCATCAATTACCGAGTCGCGCATTATGGCCCTGCTCCAGTCCGGACCGTTCTTTATGAGGCGGATGGCTTCGTCGGAGAAATCATTTCCCGGAGACTTTACAACTTTGATGCCCGCCGGCCGGTTGTCCTCGTCGACGGAGAATTTTAGAACGACGGTGGCCTTGTCCCTATCCGGATGCCCGGAAGGGAATACCCGGTTTTTTTCAAGGTAATTATCAAAAGCATCGAATCCACCCACCGGTTTAGGTGGCGTATATGCCGGTTTATCCTCTTCGGAATGAATGACTGTAACGGCCCCGGTGACATCAGCCTTTTTCTTTGTGCCATATCCGGTTACCACGACTTCATCCATTGACAAAACGCCGGGCTCAAGGTCGAGATTGACATCCGAACCGGGTCCTGTTTGTTTTTCGCGGCTTTCCATACCAATCATGCTGGCTACCAAAGTAACCGTTGTATCTGAAGCTGGCACGGCAAGATTATATTTACCGTCTACATCGGTTACAGTTCCTTTTGTAGTACCCTTTATCATCACGGTAGCCCCGGGGATGGGTGACGAATCTTCGGCAGAAATAATTTTCCCCGAAACCGATGTTGGCATGGCCGCTCTTTTAGCCGAAGCGATGTTTCTGTCGGGGAGCCGTGTTTGAGGTGCGGCCTTTTCTTTCGTGAAGGATGGTTCGTTTAAAGCAATTCCGGGGACAATCTCAGGTTTGTCTATTGTTTCAGACAATTCAGGTGATTCTGACCTGGCAGTGACGATGGCTTCTTCAGGTACTGCCTCAGACGAAATCTCGGGCTGTTCCTGAATCTCTAAAGTCTTCTCTTCCCGAGGCTGTCCCGGTAGTTCCTGTTTTGCCTGCACGTCTCCGGAAGGTTTCACATTTTTATCCCGGTTGGAATCATCTGCAGCAACTATTTCCTCATCGTTTGAGGCTATAGGCGGTATGGCTTTTTCCCTGTCGGGGGGCGTCTTTTTCCCGGCATTTTCGATCCTGGCCATTCGTTCAGACCTCAGTTCACTGATCTTATGATCGAAAACAAGGTATGCCGAGGTGACCAGGATCAATCCGGCGATTACAGCTGCCACACGATAGAGGACGATGCGGTGATGGTGGTCCGTCCTGCTTTCGTGCCATCGTGACTGAAGCTCCTCCAGGTCATTGTATACCTCCTCCTCGGGGAGTGAAGTGAGCCCTTCGAGTGCCTCCCCGGCAAACGGATCTTTCTGTAGTTCCTTTTCAAACGCATTGCGTTCTTCACCACTCATGCGGTCGGCGAGATAATCGCGTAAGGCTTTCGGATCCAGGTTTCTATGCTTCTTTTTGCCGGACATGTTTTTTCTGTTCAAGGCAGTTTTTTAAGTTGCGTTTCCCGTTCTGCAGATAACTTTTCACCTTCTTCTCATCCATCTCCAGGTTAGTCGCTATCTCGCGGTAACATTTATTATTATAATAGAACATCAGGATACATTCCTTCTGTTCAGCCTTCAGGTTTTCGATGCAATCCTTCAAGTCAGCATCGGTATGAGCTGTCTCTTCATCAACAGGATGCAGATCGTGTTCATTTTCCATAATAAAAGCCTGCTCAATGGCGAATATCTTATGTTTGTCGTCTTTCGTTTTAGCAGACCTGATATGCATCAGGCAGTGATTTTTTGTCATAACATAAAGCCAGGGCCGGAACTCCCTGATCTCGTGCCGGAGCATCTTTCCCGGCAGCGTCTCAAAAATCTGCATCACCGCATCTTTCGACTCCTCACGGTTGTGAAGATGTTTAAGACATACACCATATACCAGGTGCATGTACCGATTGAATAACTCACCGATCACATGCCTGTCTCTTGTTTCCCGGTAGATAACAACCAGCTCCGGGTCGGAAAGAGATTGGATATTTCGGCGCCGTTTCAGATTCACAATGAATTTTATTATACCTGAATAAATGGGATTATGGAGGAAAATTAGGGTTTAATAGTGACAATGGCAAATGGATTATTTCCAAAGAGAAGAAGTTGTTTTATACGGTGATTTCGACGGTTGAAGCTTATATCCTGTTCATTGGAGGACGTGCCTTTCTTAAACAGCAAGCCGTGAAGGACAAATTGAAAGAGAGGTTAAAACGGATGGTATTTTTAAGATATACGTCAACACTAAACCTTAGATAATATGATTACTACCTCTGTTGATCCGAAAAATATAAGACTGAAAAACATTCGGTTTTATGGAATTTCCAAAACCCCTGCATCCTGTTCATGAATTCAAACCATAAAAATCCGAAATCATGAAAACAATTATGTCAGTCATTACCGTTTTGATCCTGTCGGCTATCCTGATGTCGGCCGGGCAGACCTATACCATTACCGGTAAAGTTACCGATGAAACGGGCAGTCCGTTGCCCGGAGTTACCGTCGTTGTAAAAAGCACCAACCATGGCGTGGTTAGCGGTGTTGACGGTAAATACAGTATTAACGTCGCAGATAACGATAAGACCATTGTCTTTTCCTGCATTGGATATGAAAGTCGTGAAATAAAAATCTCAGGCCGGCTGATTATTGATGTGGTCATGAAAACCAGTAATCTTCAGCTAGAGGAAGTCGTTGTGTCCGGCTATGCTGTAAAAGATAAGCACCGGGGCAACCGGGTTGCCAGTCTGGAAATGAAATCAGTCGGCCGAATGGCTTACGATGCTTCTCCACCTGCCACGTATTATAATCCAGACTTTAATACGGAGGGTTACTCAACCATCCACGAAAACGGTTATAAAGACGTGTTGAAACAACCGCTGTCAACTTTTTCGGTGGATGTTGACAAAGCGTCCTATTCGAACGTTAGGCGGTTTATCAATCAGGGACAACTTCCCCCGGTCGATGCTGTCAGGGTTGAGGAAATGATCAATTATTTTTCATACAATTATCCTGAGCCTGAAGGAGAACACCCGTTTTCAGTTTACACCGAACTTTCAACATGCCCATGGAACGGTAAGCACCAGTTATTGCATATTGGCCTGAAAGGGAAAAGCATGGATAAGGAGGAACTGCCACCGTCCAACCTGGTTTTCCTGCTGGATGTTTCCGGTTCCATGAATTCACCGAATAAACTGCCATTGCTGAAATCGGCTTTTCGGATGCTTGTAAACGAGCTAAGAGCATCCGACCGGGTAGCTATCGTGGTTTATGCCGGTGCTGCAGGCACTGTTCTCGAATCGACCCCCGGAAACAGGAAGGAAAAGATCATGCAGGCGATAGAAAATCTGCAGGCTGGTGGGTCTACAGCCGGAGGACAAGGACTCCAACTGGCATATAAGTTAGCCTCTCAAAATTTTGCCGAAGGCGGAAACAACCGGATCATCCTGGCTACAGACGGAGACTTTAATATAGGTGTGTCAAGCAATGCCGAAATGGAACGACTTGTGGAGAAGGAAAGAGGCAGAGGTATTTATATGACGGTCCTGGGCTTTGGTATGGGCAATTACAAAGATGACAAAATGGAGATCCTTGCCGATAAAGGAAACGGTAATTATGCTTATATCGATAATATCCAGGAAGCACGAAAAGTGCTGGTTAGTGAATTTGGCGGCACACTTTTTACCATAGCCAAAGATGTTAAGTTCCAGCTCGAGTTTAACCCAAAACGGGTAAAGGCATATCGTTTAATTGGTTATGAAAATCGTTTATTAAACGACGAAGACTTCAACGACGATCGGAAAGATGCCGGTGAAATTGGTGCCGGTCATACGGTAACAGCTCTGTACGAACTTATTCCTGCCGGTACCGAGGAAATAAGCGGGAAGATAGATCCTCTTAAATACCAGGAAAACCGTGGAAAGGCAGAGGCAGATCTGTCTGCTGAGCTTCTCACCGTTAAACTCAGGTATAAAAAACCCGACGGGAATACGAGTATTCTGATAGAGAAACCGGTTCGGGGCAAGGTACTGGATATGGACCAGGCATCTGATAATTTCAGGTTCTCAGCTGCCGTTGCCGAATTTGGCATATTGCTTCGCAATTCTGAGTATAAGGCCAGTGCAAGTTTCGAACAGGTTACTGAACTCGCCGGGAAAGGAAGGGGCGCGGACAGCGAAGGGTACCGTGGTGAATTTATACGACTGGTTAAGACCACCGAATCTCTGCAGGGATTATCTTTGAGGGACAACTAATTGTTATGGACGGAGTTTGTCAAATTTATTTTCTGTCACCGGAGGGACAGGTCAATGCCTGTCCCTCCGGTTTTA
>Ga0102962_1000340_pt1 | contig 24282 bp, 20 predicted proteins | sample SalPonF2_C_D2_MG_FD_84519 | JGI IMG/M metagenome (GOLD analysis project Ga0102962, IMG submission 84519) | Salt pond soil microbial communities from South San Francisco under conditions of wetland restoration - Salt Pond MetaG SF2_C_D2_MG ...
CCTCAAGATCATCGAGGGCACCGTGACGCATGTCCCGCCGCAGGGCGGGCGCAAGCACCCCCATCAGGAGCTCATCCCGGTCGACACCACCAACATCCTGTTCATCGTGGGGGGCGCGTTCGAGGGGCTCGAGGACATCCTGCGCCGGCGCGTGAGCGTATCGCGCGTGGGCTTCCAGGGCGACCCCGCCGTGCTCGGCGGCCCCGACCCGGTCGAGCAGGCCGAGGTGCTACCCGAGGACCTGATGGCCTTCGGGCTGATCCCCGAGCTCATCGGCCGGCTGGCGGTCACCGTGCGCTTGCAGGACCTCAGCCTGGAGGCCCTGGTGGACGTGTTGACCAAGCCTCGCAACGCACTGGTCAAGCAGTACCGCGAGCTCTTCGCGTTGGAAGGCGTGGAGCTGAGCTTCAGCCAGGGCGTCCTGTACGAGGTCGCGCGGCGGGCCCGCGAACGCCGCACCGGCGCCCGCGCGCTGCGGTCGGTGCTCGAACGCGCCCTGACCGACCTCATGTACGAGATCCCCGGCAGCGAGATCACCCGTCTCACGCTGGAAGAGGGCGACCTGGACGAGCCGGCGCGCGCCCTCGAGCGCGCTCAACGCCGCAAGACGGCCTGAGCGCCCCCAACGCGGCTCACGCCACCTCTTTCCTGCACCGTGCCACGGCCCGCTCGAACAAGCCCGCCGCCTCGATGGCGTCGGCCTCGCTCACGCTGTGGGCGAAGCTGAAGCGCACGCTCGCCTTCGCTTCGGCCGCGCTCAACCCCATCGCCAGAAGCACGTGGCTCGGCTCCAGGCTCCCGGCCGAGCAGGCGCTCCCCGCACTCGCCTGCACGCCGAGGTCGTCGAGGGCGAGCAGCAGCGTCTCGCCGTCGACGCCATCGACGCGCAGGTTGCTGTGCTTGACGCCGCGGGGCGCGCCACCCCCGTTCACCCGGACGCCCGGCACGCTCGTAGCGGCGGCCTCGAAGGCGTCGCGGGCGCGCCGCGCCGCCTCGCTGCGGGGGCCGCGCTGCTTCGCGGCACGCTCGGCGGCCGCGCCCAATCCGACGATGGCGGGGGTGGCGTGGGTACCCGGCCGCAGGCCGCGCTCCTGCTCGCCGCCGAACAGCAGCGGCCGCACCTCCACGCCGTCGGCGACGTAGAGCGCACCCGCTCCCTTGGGACCGAAGATCTTGTGCCCCGACACCGCCAGCAGGTCGACCCCCAGGGCCCCGGCGTCCAACGCCTCCAGCCCGAAGCCCTGCACCGCGTCGCAGAACAGGAGCGCTCCGTGCCGGTGCGTCACCTCCGCCGCGGCGCCGACGTCGGTGAGCACGCCGGTCTCGTTGTTGACGGCCATCAGCGCGACCAGGCGGGTGCCCGGCGCGCCGGCCAGGGCGGCGTCGAGCGCCTCGATGTCGACGCGCCCGTGCTCGTCGGGTCGGACGTAGCGGACCGGCGTCCCGGCCTCCTGGAGCACGCGCGCGGTGGACAGCACCGCGGCGTGTTCCAGCGGACTGGTCACCAGGCCGCCCCGGCTTCCCTCCAGGATGCCGCGGAGGGCCTGATTGTCGGCCTCGGTCGCTCCGGACGTGAAGTGGATCTGTCGCGCACGCGCGCCCAGCGCTCCCGCCACCTGCTCGCGCGCGCGCTCGACCAGCCTGCGCGCGCGCTGCCCCGCACGGTGCACGCTGGCGGGGTTTCCGTATCCGTCGGTCAACGCGGGCATCATCGCTTCCAGCACCGCCGGATCGAGCGGCGTGGTGGCGGCGAAATCGAGGTAGAGGGGCGCGTCGCGCCGGCTGCCGGGGGCGCCGATCAGCCGGCCCGCCCGAAGCTCTCGGCCTCGCGGAGGCTTCCCAGCCCGAGGATCTGCCGCTGCGCCACCAGATCGGCGAGCGAGGTCGACCCCAGCACCTCGCGCACGGCGGCGTCTACACGGCGCCACAGGATCTCGGTCGAGCAGTGGCCCACGCGCTCGCAGGTGCCCTCGTCGTCGATGCAGGTGACCGGCGCCACGCTGCCCTCGAGCAGCTCGACGACCTCGAGCGCCGGAACGGCGTCGAGCGAGCGCCCCATGCGGTAGCCTCCGCGGGCGCCTCGAACGGACTCCACGATCCCGGCCCGCCGCAGCACGGCGAAGATCTGCTCAAGGTACTGGTGGCTCAGGTTCTGGCGGTCGGCAACCGTCTTGAGACTGGTCGGATCGTCGCCGCCGAGCGCCACCTCGACCAGGGCTCGCATGCCGTATTGGGCCTTCGTCGAGATCCACATGGTTCGTCATCCCCTAGGCATATCCTCGGAATCATTCCGAAGAATCGTCACAAGCGAGTATAGCCGCGCTTCCCCACCAACGTCAACGAAAATCGATGCGAACGGCGCTTCTCGCGCAGGGCACCGCCCACGCATCGTCGATGCGTACCTCGAAGGCCTCAACCGCCGCCGGTGCGACCCGCGCCCGACGCGATCACGCCCCGGGCGAGCTCGACCAGGCGGCCCGGCCGGAAGGGGTGGCGAAGCTCCTCGAACAGCGGCGCCAGAGGGCGAGCGTCGGGTTCGCCCTGGGCCGGGGGCTCGGTAGACGCGCACGCGCCCTCCGGCCAGCGGGCGTGGTCGACGATCTCGCCGCGGGTCGAGGCCTGGTGGGTCGCCTGCCGGGAGGCGGCCGCAACGTGGGTGGCCGCCTCGGCGTTCGGGGTGCGGTGGACCGCGAGACCCGACCGCCCCTCGAGCACGATCAGGGGCACCCCGCAGAGCTCCGGGTCGCGGGCCAGCAGGCCGGGCAGGTCGAGGCCGGCGGCGTCGCGTACGGAGCCCTCGACCACGATGACGTCGGGCATGCCGCGGCGGGCAACGCCCAGCGCTCCCTCGCCGTCGACGGCTTCCACCAACTCGAAGCCCTCACGCTCGAAGCGGCGGCGGAACACGCGCCTCAGGTGATCGTTCGGCTCTACCAGTAGCACTCTGGCCACGCCCACACGCTACGCTCCCGGGTCGAGCCCCGTCTGTGTCCGTTCCCCGCCCGCTCAGGGCGTCGCCATCGGCTGCAGGTAGTCGAGCGGATCGACCGCCCGGCCATCGAAGCGCAACTCGAAGTGAACGTGCGGCCCCGTCGACGCGCCGGTGCTGCCGGCAAGCCCCAGCACGTCCCCCTGCCGCAGGGCCTCGCCGACGTGCACGTCGATGCTGCTGAGGTGGGCGTAGCGGGTCTGCGTGCCGTCGCCGTGGTCGAGGTACACCACGTCGCCGTACGTGCCGCCCCAACCGGCCTTGGCGACGAGACCGTCGCGAGCGGCGTGCACCGGCGTCCCCAGGGGAACCGCCAGGTCCACGCCGGCATGGAAGTGGTTGCCGTTCACGCTCAACGCCCGCCAGCCGAAACGCGACGACACCCTCCCGTGCACCGGCGTCCGGAAGGTGTCGCTCTCGAAGGAGACCGCCGGCAGGCGGGCGACGGCCGCGCGCAGGTCGGCGTCCTGCAGCCGGCGCAAGCGCTCGCGCCCCGAGCTCGCGTCACCGGGCGCCGCAGCCGCGGCGACGGCCGAGCGCGCGCCGGCCGAGCGCGCGCCGGACGCGGGTGACCGCCCCGCCGGGTCCGGGCCCGCCGGGTCCGGGCGCGCCGAGGACGGGCCCGCCGGGGAAGGCGCAGACGTGGGCGCCGCGGTGACACCGTCGCCAGAGCCGCCAGCGGGCGCCGGTCCGGCGCCGCCGATGCCGTTCGCCCCGCCTCCCGCACCGTTGGCGCCCAACGGCAACAGCACGGCCTGGCCGGGTTGCACGACGGCATCTCCCGCCAGGTCGTTCAAACGGGCGAGGGCTTGGGCGGTCGTTGCCGAACGGGCTGCCAGGCTGGCCAGGGTGTCGCCCGGAGCGGCCTCGACGGTCACGCCGTCGGCCGGGGGCACCGAGATCGCCGCGCCCGCCGCCACCCCGCCCGAGGCGAGGCCCGGGTTGGCGGACGCCAGCGACGCGGGCGTCCGGCCCACGCGCCGCGCGAGGTCCGCCAGGGTCTCGCCGGGCCTCGCGATGGTGATGCGATACCCGCCTCGCTGCCCGCCCGGCACCCGGAGCACCTGACCGACGTGCAGGACGTCGCTCTCGAGCCGGTTGGACGCCACCAGGGTGGCGACGGTGGTGTCGAAGCGCCGGGCCAGCGCGAAGAGGGTGTCGCCGGGGCGCACCACGTAGCTCTGCTCGGCGTGCCCGAGCGCGCCGAGCAGCAGCGGCAGCAGCGCGATCACGACGACCGCGCCCAGGCGCGCCCTGCTCATGGCACTACGCTGTCACTCAGCCCTGACCCAGCGTGGCGAGGAATTCCTCATTGCTCTTGGTGCGCGACAGCCGCGAGAGCAGCATCTCCATGGCCTCGGCGGCATCCATGTCGCTGATGACCTTGCGGAGGAGCCACATCTTCGCCAGGATCGCCTCGCCCAGGAGCAGGTCCTCACGCCGGGTGCCCGACTTGAGGATGTCGATGGCCGGGAAGATGCGGCGCTCCTCGAGGCGCCGGCTGAGGTGCAGCTCCATGTTGCCGGTCCCCTTGAACTCCTCGAAGATGACGTCGTCCATGCGGGAGCCCGTCTCGACCAGCGCGGTGGCCAGGATGCTGAGGCTGCCGCCGCCGCGGATGTTGCGGGCCGCTCCGAGGAAACGCTTCGGCCAGTGCAGGGCGTTGGAATCCAGACCCCCCGACAGGGTGCGCCCGGTCGCCGGCGTCACCAGGTTGTTGGCGCGCGCCAGACGGGTGATCGAGTCGAGCAGGATCATCACGTGCCCGCCCTCTTCGACGATGCGCCGTGCGCGCTCGTGCACGAACTCGGCCACCCGGATGTGGTTCGCGGGGGGCTCGTCGAAGGTGCTGGCGATGACCTCCACCCCGCTCACCGACTCGCGGAAGTCGGTGACCTCCTCGGGCCGCTCGTCCACGAGCAGCACGATGACCTTGATGTCGTCCTCGTTGCTGACCACCGAATTGGCGATCTTCTTGAGCAGGGTGGTCTTCCCTGCCTTGGGCGGCGCCACGATCAGGCCGCGCTGCCCCCGGCCGATCGGCGCGAGCAGGTCGATCACCCGGGCCGAGAGCTCGTTCTGATCGGTCTCCAGCTTGATGCGCCGCTCCGGGAAGGTGGGGACCAGATCGTCGAACCGGGGGCGCTTGGCGGCGTGGAACGGATCCACGCCGTTCACGGCCTCCACCCGGATCAGGGTCCCGTAGCGCTCGTTGTCGCGCGGGCGCCGCGCCTTGCCCAGGATGTAGTCGCCGGTGCGCAGCTTGAACTGCTTGATGAGCCCGGCCGACACGATGATGCTGCGCGAGCTGAGCTGCAGCAGCGACTCCTGCAGGAAGCCGTAGCCGTCCGAGGAGATCTCCAGGTAGCCCTGCACGAGCTTCAGCCCTTCGCCCTCGGCCGAGCGCTCGAGGATGGCGAGCGCCAGATCGTCCTTGCTCATCTGGCGGTAGTCCTCGAGCCCGACCTCCTTCGCCAGGAGGTGCAACTCCGGCACGATCTTGGACTGGAGCTCGCGGAAATTGAGCCCGCCCTTGCGCCCGCCGCCCGAGCGGCCGCGCCGGTTGCGGCCGCCGCGACCGCCACGGCCGCGCTCCTCTTGCTCGCCGTCGTCGCCGGCACGCTCCTGGGAACCCCCGGAGCCTCCCGGGTCGCTCTGAGCGGACTCGGCCGCTTCCGCGCCGCCGCCGCCTCCGCCGTCCTGGCCCCCCTTGCTCTTGCCGTTGTTGCTCCCCTTGCGTCCGCCCGAGCGGCTACCCTTCTTCTCACCGCCGCGACCCGACTGCGTCTTCTCGGTGGTGACGCCGTCACCGCCGGCCTCCTGCTGGCCGCCGTCGGCCGCCGCCTCGGCGGCACCGCCCGGTTCCGGCGCGCCATCGGACGCCGCGCCGGCCACACCCGCCGACGCGCCGTCGGCCGCTTCCTGCTTGCGCGGCCGTCCGCGCTTACGCGGCTTCACGTCCTGGGCGTCGATCGCCTCGGACGCTTCGTTGGCGCCGCTGTCGTTGGCTGTCTTCCGGCTTCTGGGGCTCATGCCATCTCCGTTCCGTGCGCTCGCCCTCGAAGGGTTCCGAGGATGGGATGCAGGACTCGAACTGGATATCGGACGTCGTCGTGGTTCACGGAAACACTCGTTGTCCACTGCCTGGCAAGATCGCACGCCGTGCGTCCGTGGAGCATGCGCGCACCGCGAGGACGCACGAGCAGGTTGTGCGAGGAGTCGCAGCGGCAATATTGACGTTGTCACGGCCTGCTGCTAGGTTTAGTATATGCGGGGCCGTCGAAGATTGTAAAGCGGCTCCGAACTGCCGGCTACGGCACGGTGCACTCCGGCCGGCAGGAGGCGACGACGGGACCGAGTACGCCTGCACGTAAGGACCCTCCAGCGAACCGGGGACGGTGCGAGCCCGGTCGGGAACCGACAGGCGGAAGATCCTCCCCGAGCCGCTCCCCGAACCCGCCGCGCCCTCGGGCCGCGGCGACAGTAGACGGAGCCGCGCGGCGCGCGTCACAGCGCCAGACTCTCCCGCTTCCCGTGAGCGGGGCAGCCGATCGAGTCCGGATCTCGCAAGGGGCCGGAGAAGTTGGGTGGTACCGCGCGGCACGTCACGCGCCCCAACGCCGCAAGCGTTCGGGGCGCGTTCTCGTGGCCGCCCCCGGAGAGCGAGGTAACACCGTGTTCCGTGAGGTGCCGTCCGGCGTCCGCTTCCCCGATCTCGAACAGCGCGTCATCGCCTTCTGGCGCGAGCGCGACATCTTCCGCAAGACCCTCGACAAGCCCGCCCCCGAGGGCCGCTTCGTCTTCTACGAGGGGCCGCCCACCGCCAACGGCAAGCCCGGCGTCCATCACGTCATCAGCCGGGCATTCAAGGACCTGTTCCCGCGCTTCAAGACGATGCAGGGCTACCGCGTCGGGCGCAAGGGGGGCTGGGACACGCACGGGCTGCCGGTCGAGATCGCCATCGAGAAGCGGCTGGGCTTCACCAACAAGCAGCAGATCGAGGCGTACGGCATCGAACGCTTCAACCGCCTGTGCCGCGAAGACGTGTTCAGCAACATCCAGGACTGGAACGCCATGACCGAGCGCATCGGGTTCTGGCTCGACCTCGAGAACGCCTACGTCACGTACACCAACGACTACATCGAATCGTGCTGGTGGGTGCTCAAGCAACTCTGGGACCGCAGTCTGCTGACCGAGGACTACAAGACCACCTGGCACAGCCCCAGCAGCAACACCACGCTGGCCTCGCACGAGGTGGCGCTCGGCTACAAGGAGGACGTCGAGGACCCGAGCGTCTTCCCCAAGTTCCCGGCGCTGACCGAGGAGCTCGTCGCACGCGGCCTGCTCGACGCAGGAGAGCGGCGCCCGGTGTTCTTCCTGGCATGGACGACGACGCCCTGGACGCTGGCCGCGAATACCGGCCTGGCGGTGGCGGCGGACGCCGACTACGTCCTGGTCGAGGCGCCGGCCCGCAAGCAGGGGCCCGCCGACGAACGCGCCCTGCTGTGGCTGGCCGCCGAGCTCGCGCCCACCGTCCTCGAAGGCACCGGCTGGCGCGAGCTGCGGCGCGCGCGCGGCCGGGAGCTGGAAGGGGCGCACTACCGGCCCATCCTCCAGGGGCGCGTCGACGCCGGCCAGGACCCTTCCACCGGCTACCGGGTGGTGAGCGACGAGCTGGTCAGCCTCGAGGACGGTACCGGCATCGTCCACCTGGCGCCCGCCTACGGCGATCTCGAGCAGGGACGACGGCACGGCCTGCCGACGCTCTTCTCGGTGGATCTCACGGGCCAGGTGCTGAGCGATGTGCGCCCGCTGGACGCCGCCGACGGCGACGGTCCCTACACCGGCCAGTGGTTCAAGGACGCCGACGCGAAGATCGCCGACGACCTGCTGGCGCGTGGCCTGATGTGGCACCGGGGCGTCATCCGCCACGCCTACCCCTTCAACTGGCGCGACGACACGCCGCTCATGAACGTCGCCAAACGGAGCTGGTACATCCGCACCAGTCTTCTCAAGGACAAGCTGCTGGCGAACAACGACAAGGTGCACTGGCACCCCGACCACATCCGCACCGGCCGCTTCGGCAAGTGGCTGGAGAACAACGTGGACTGGGCGCTGAGCCGGGAGCGCTTCTGGGGAGCGCCGCTCCCGATCTGGGTCAGCGACGACGGCGAGGAGCAGGTGTGCGTGGGCAGCGTCCGCGAGCTCGCCGAGCTCACGGGCCGCGACCTCGAGGGGCTCGAGCTGCACCGCCCCTACGTCGACGACGTCACCTTCGAACGCGGCGGCAAGACCTTCCGGCGCGTCCCCTACACGGTCGACGTGTGGTTCGAGTCGGGCGCCATGCCGTACGCCCAGTGGCACTACCAGGGGGACGCCTCCACGCCCGAGGCGGCGCGAGCGCTCGCCGACAACTTCCCCGCCGACTACATCTGCGAGGCCGTCGACCAGACACGCGGCTGGTTCTACAGCCTGCACACCCTCGCCACCCTGCTCACCGACAGCGGCGATCCGGCAGCTTCCCGACCGGCCGGGCCGCTGGCGCGCCTCGCGCCGGACACCTCGGCGTTCCGCAACGTGATCGTGCTGGGCCACATCGTCGACGAGCGCGGCGAAAAGATGTCGAAGTCCAAGGGCAACGTCGTCGATCCCTGGGCCGTGCTGAACGAGCAGGGGGCCGACGCGCTGCGCTGGTACCTGTTCAGCGTGTCGCCGCCCGAGGCCACCAAGCGCTTCAGCGCCGGCCTCGTCGAGGAGACGCTGCGCGATTTCTTCATGACGCTGTGGAACACCTACAGCTTCTTCGTGCTCTACGCCAACCTCGACCGTCCCACCTTGAGCGCGGCCCCGCCGGCCGGCGAGCGGCCGCTGGTCGACCGCTGGCTGCTCTCGCGCCTGCACGAGCTGATCGCCGCCGTCACCGACCAGCTGGAGGGCTACGACCCCACCGCGGCCAGCCGCGCGCTGCGGGACTTCGTGGTCGACGACCTCTCGAACTGGTACGTGCGCCGCAACCGCCGGCGCTTCTGGCGGGCGCAGGGCGACGCCGACAAGCTCGCGGCCTACGCCACCCTCTACGAGGCCCTGGTGAGCGTGGCGGAACTGATGGCGCCGATGGCGCCGTTCACCTCCGAGGAGCTCTACCAGAACCTGGTGCGCTCGCTCGACGAAGGTGCGCCGGAGTCGGTCCATCTGGCAAACTGGCCAACCTCCGACGGGGCGCGCGTCGACGCCGGGCTCACGCGCGACATGCGCGCCCTGATGCGCCTCGTCGAGCTCGGGCGGGCGGCCCGCGCCGCCTCCGGCATCAAGGTGCGGCAGCCGCTGCCGGAGGTCCTGGTCCGGCTGCGCAGCGCCGAGGAGCTCGCCGGCGTGAAACGCCTGGAGGACCAGCTCCTGGAGGAGCTCAACGTCAAGCAGGTGCGCTACCTGGGAGTGCACGACGACTTCGTCGACTACCAGGTCAAACCCAACCTGCCGCGCGTCGGCCCCCGGCTGGGCAAGCTGGTGCCGGAGCTACGGAAGGCGCTCGACGCCCTCGACGGCCGCGTCGTGGCGGCCGCTGTGCGTGACGGTAAGGACACCGTGCTGGAGGTCGGCGGCGGCGAGGTGCGACTTCAGCCCGACGACCTGCTGCTCGACGCCCGGAGCCCGGAGGGCTTCGCCGCGGTCGAGGAACGCGGCTACCTGGCCGCGCTCAACACCACCCTCACGCCCGAGCTGGTGCGCGAGGGGCTGGCGCGCGACGCCATCCGGCTGGTGCAGAACGCGCGCAAGAACGCCGGCCTGGCGGTGTCCGACACCATCGCGCTGACCCTCGAGGCCGAGGGCGGCCTCGCGAACGCCCTGCGCGAGCACCGCGACGCCATCGCCGCGGAGGTGCTCGCCAGCGACCTGACGCTGGGCCCCGCCGAGGAAGGCGCCTTCCGTGAAGAGCACGACGTCGACGGCGAGCGCCTCCGGCTGGGCCTCCGCCGGACGTGACGGCGCCGCTGGCGCCCTCCGGGTCGTTTGCCCGATTGCGGACGCCCCGGAGGGCGGGAGTATCATGAGGCCGTTGTCATCGGATCTCGTGAGTACACAAGCTGCATCGGAGGACTTCCATGAACATCGGCATCAACGGCTTCGGACGCATCGGGCGGCAGATCTTCCGCATTGCACATCAGCGAGGTCTGAACGTCGTTCTGGTCAACGATCTCACCGACAACGAGACGCTGGCGAACCTCCTGAAGTACGACTCCAACTACGGACCCTTCGCGGGCGAGGTCGGCTTCGATGACGAGAACCTGATCGTCGACGGCAAGAAGGTGCGGGTCACCGAGGTCCGCAAGCCCGAGGAGCTCCCCTGGAAGGAGCTCGGCGTCGACATCGTGGTCGAGTCGACGGGCATCTTCCGCAAGCGGGCCCAGGCCGCGGCGCACCTCACGGCCGGCGCGAAGAAGGTGCTCATCAGCGCGCCCTCGCCCGACAGCGACTTCGACATCATGCTCGGGGTCAACGAAGCGGACTACGATCCGGCCCGCCACGACGTGGTCTCCAACGCCTCGTGCACCACCAACTCGCTGGCCGCCGTCATGAAGGTCGTCGACGAAGCGTTCGGCGTCGAGCAGGCCATGATGACCACCATCCACAGCTACACCAACGACCAGATGCTGCTCGACGGGCCCCACAAGGACCTCCGCCGCGCGCGCAACGCGGCCACCAACATCGTCCCCACCAGTACCGGGGCCGCCCAGGCGGTCGCCAAGGTGCTGCCGCAGTTCGAGGGCATCTTCGACGGCATGGCGTTGCGGGTCCCCACTCCCACCGGCTCGATCTCCGACGTGACCGCCGTGCTCAAGCGCGAGGCCACCGCCGCGGAGCTGAACGCCGCACTGCGCAAGGCCGCGGAGGGGCCGCTCGATCACGTCGTCCGCTACACCGAGGACCCCATCGTGTCGCGCGACATCGTGGGCGACCCGCACTCCGCGATCGTGGACGGCGCGCTCACCAAGACGATGGGCCGCATGGCGAAGATCCTGGTCTGGTACGACAACGAGTGGGGCTATTCCAACCGCATGGTGGACGTGCTCGAGCTCATGGGCGAGAAGCTCTGAACGGGCCTTCGGGCACCGCTCGCCCCACCGCGAACGCTCGGATAGGAGCCCCCATGTTCAGGACCCTCGAGGACCTCGACGTCAAGGACAAGCGCGTCCTGGTCCGGGTCGACTTCAACGTCCCGCTCAAGGACGGCCGCGTCGGCGACGACACCCGTATCCGCGCGGCCCTGCCCACCCTGGAAGCGCTGGCCTCGCGTGGCGCCACCCTCATCCTGATGAGCCACCTCGGTCGCCCCAAGGGGGTGGACGACGCGGCGCGCATGCGGCCCGTGGCCGCGCGCCTCGAGGAGCTGCTGGGACGCGACGTGCGCTACCTGGCGTGCGACGGGCCCGGCTCCGCCGAGGAGCAGGCCTTCGTCCGCGACGCGCCGCACGGCAGCGTGACGCTGCTGGAGAACACCCGCTTCGACGCCCGCGAGACCAAGAACGACCCCGCCCTGGCGCGCATCCTCGCGGGCTACGCCGACATGTACGTCGACGACGCCTTCGGCTCGGCCCACCGTGCACACGCCAGCACCGAGGGCGTGGCGCGGCTATTGCCGTCGGCCGCCGGCCACCTGCTCGAGCAGGAGCTGCACGCCCTCGGCAAGCTGCTCGACAGCCCGGAGCACCCGTTCGTGGTGATCCTGGGCGGCGCCAAGGTGTCGGACAAGATCGGCGTCATCAGCACCCTGCTGGAGGTCGCCGACCGCATCCTCATCGGCGGCGCCATGGCCTTCACCTTCGCCGCGGCGCAGGGCGGCAAGGTGGGGGCCTCACGTGTGGAGGAGGACCAGCTCGACACCGCCCGGAGCCTGCTGGCGCGGGCCTCGGAGCGGGGCGTGAGCATGGTGTTGCCCGAGGACTCGGTGTGCGCCCGGGAGTTGAAGCAGGGAGCGCAGACTTCGGTCCATCCCACCGACCAGATCCCCGACGGGCTGCTCGGGCTGGACGTCGGCCCGCGCGCCATCGCGGCCTTCCGCGAGGCGCTCGACGGCGCGCGCACGGTGTTCTGGAACGGGCCGCTGGGTGTGTTCGAGACGCCGCCGTTCGACGCCGGCACGGTGGCCCTGGCCCACGTCGTCGCCGAGCTCCCCGCCTTCACGGTGGTGGGCGGCGGGGACTCCGTGGCCGCCGTCAACGCCACCGGGCTCGCCGACCGCATCGGCCACATCTCCACCGGCGGCGGTGCCGCGTTGGAGTTCCTCGAAGGCAAGACCCTCCCCGGCGTCGCGGTGCTGGGATCCTGAGCTCGTCGCCCCGCAACCCGTGACGACACCGCTCTTGCAGCTCGACCCGAAGGTGTTCGGCCCCGACGCTTCGCAGAGCGTCGGGGCCGACCTGGCGAACATGGCCGGCGACTACGGCTACCTGGCCAGCGGCTATTACGGCTCGCTCGACGGCGAGCTGCAGGGCCTGCGGCTCATCCCGACCACCGCCGACGCGCTCGACGCCTACGTCGTGCCGATCGCCATGGAGAAGGCCCGTCTGGCCGGCCTGCCGGTGCCCTCGTTCCGCATCACCACCTCGCGCTTCCCTCCGCCGCCGCTGATGGCGTACCCGGTCAACCCCTTCTCCGACAGGGGCGAGCTGCTCGTCGACCCCGATGCCATCGAGGCGCGCCGCAGGGGCCTGACCTACACGGGCAAGTACGCGGTACTGTGCCAGGAGCTGCCGTCCGACTACCGCATCGACGTGGTTCGCTGCGTGCTGGGCCGGACCCTGGTGCCGGAGTACGAGGCGTTCGCCCGCACGGTGTTCGGCACGTTCCGGCTGCCGCTCGCCCGGGTGCGCGTGATCGTGACGCCCAGGGCCTTCCTGCTGTCCGCCCTGATGCCGCTGCCGCTCGCGCAGCTCACGCCCGACGAGCGGGCGCTGATCGAGGAGCTGGGATCGTGGCGCGACTAGCCATCTTCGCCGAGCGCTACACCATCCGCTCGGCGGTGGAGCTGACCGCCCTGACGAACTTCCGGCTGGCGGCGTTCGAGCTCGGCCACGAGCTCGACTTCCTGTTCAAGGACGAGCTGAAGTACCTCCGCAACTACGACGGCGTCCTGATCCGTGCGCTCACCGACCCGCTCAACACCAGCTACGTGGTGGCGCGCACCGCCGAGCTGCTCGGAATCCGCGTGCTCGACCACGCCGAGTCGATTCGCATCTGCTGCGACAAGGTCAACATGTACGCCCGGCTCGAGAAGGGCGGCGTCCCGATCCCCGTGACCCGCTTCCTGGCGGAGGACGAGGTGAACGAGGCCACGGCGGAGGCGCTGTTCGAGGCGCTCGGGTCGCCGCTGGTGCTGAAGGCGCCGAACTCCAGCTTCAGCCTCTACGTCGACAAGGTGGCGACGCCGGAGGCGTTCGTGAAGGTCGGCCGTCGCTTCCTGCGCCGCGCCGACCGGCTGGTGGTGCAGCAGTACATGCCGAGCGACTTCGACTGGCGCGTGATCACGTTGGACGGCCGGGTGCTGGCGGTCGTGAAGTACCGTTTCCCTCCGCAGGGCTGGCGCACCATGGACCGCAGCGAGGCCGGCGAGGGAGCGAGCGTCGAGGGCGTCCCCCGGGAACGCGCCGACCCTCGGCTCCTGGAGGTGGCGCTCGCCTCGGCGCGCGCCATCGGCAGCAGCCTCTACGGCGTCGACCTCAAGGAGATCGACGGCGATTACTACGTCATCGAAGTGAACGACAACCCGACCATCGCGGCCGGCGAGGAGGACCAGGCCAACCCCGAGATCTACGACGAGATCATCCGCTACCTGGCTGGCGACGGCTGACCCGCCCCCAGCTCTCGACGAGCACCATGGCGCGGTGGCGGCGCTTGCCGAAGCGGCTCACCGCCTCGAAGGCGTCCCGCCGCAACGGCAGGTGCACGCTGTCGGCGCGCCCGGCGCCGTCGGGGATGAAGGGGTCGTGGAGGTACAGGTGGTCGGCGTCGAAGCCGGTCACGATCACCCAGTGCGGTACCTTCTCGGCGTAGAGCCGGTAGCCCGACAGCATCACCAGCGGAAGCGCCCCCCGCTTGAGCGCGTCCACGACGTCACGGTCCGTGAAGTCACGGAGTTCGGCGCGCCCGCCCAGATCGCGCAGGTCGCGCTCGAAGGTGTGGTGCGCGATGCGGATGACGTCCTTCTTGTCGCCATCGCGGACCGAGTCGAGGAACGGCACCTCGCCGTCGCTCGTAACCACGGTCGCGCGGAACCCGCGCCGCAACGCCGCCACCGCGAGCCCGTGGGCGCTGCAACCGCCGTGCCCCGAGAGCATGAAGATGGTCGTCGCCTCGCGCCACAAGGCGAGCTCCAGCCAACGCTCGAGCGGCACAGGATAGCCGTAGTGGCGCATCGCCATCATCAGCGCCGCCGGCCCGCAGGTGAACTCCAGCGATTGCGGGTAGTAGGGGACTCCCAGCACGGTGGCTCCGCCGGCGGCGAAGCGCTTCTGCATGCGCAGGGCGTCGGAATGGTCCTGATAGTAGTCGGCGGTGCGGCCCACCACCTCGTAGCCTGCCTTCTGGTAGAGCGCGATGGCGGTCGCGTTGTCCTCGCGCACCTCGAGGCGCAGGGCCACGGCGCCGCGCTCCCGCGCTCCCTGCTCGGCCTGCGCGAGAAGCGAGCGCGCCACGCCCCGGCGGCGGCTCTCCGGCTTGACCACCAGGGAGTACAGCCGCGCGGAGACGAAGCCCTTGCGAAACAGCACCACGGCGTCCCCGACCACGCCCCCGGAGGCCTCGGCGACCCAGAGCTCCGCGCTGTCGCGCCCCAGTAGGCGAGCCAGGGAGCTGCGCCGGAGGCGCTCGCCGGGGAAGCTGCGCTCCAGCCCGGCCAGCGCCTCGAGGTCGCCCTTGGTGGCGCGACGCACGCGCACCTCGCCGCCCTCGGCCGCCGCGGGTCCGCCTCCAGCCCCCGGCTCGGCGTCGCCTGCCCGGCCGGCCACGCTAGCCCTGGCGCTCCGCCAGCGCCTCCCTGAGCGGCGGCACCACGGCGTTGACGTCGCCCACCACGCCGTAGTCGCACACCTTGAAGATGGGGGCGTCGGGATCCTTGTTGATCGCGACGATCACCTTGGACCGGTTCATGCCCGACAGGTGCTGGACCGCGCCGGACACGCCGAGCGCCAGGTACAGGTCGGGCGCCACCGTCTTGCCCGTCTGCCCCACCTGCTCGGCGTACGGGCGCCAGCCGGCGTCGACCACCGCGCGCGTCGAACCCACGCCCGCACCCAGCAGGTCGGCCAGCGGCTCCACCAGGTGAGCGAAGCCGTCGGCGTCGCCCACCCCACGACCACCGGTGACGACGATCTTGGCGTCCTCGAGGGCCACGCGCCCGCCCTTGGCGCTGGTGCGGTCGCCGACCTCGACGCGCCCGTCGTTCTCGCCGAGCGCAACCTCGGCGTCCCGCACGTCGCCTGCGGCATCGGACGGCTCGGCGGCGGTGAACACGTTCGGCTTGACGCTCACGACGGCGGGCAGCGCCTCGGCCCGCACGGTCTCGGTCACGCGCGCCAGGTAGGTGAAGCGTTTGGCCGTCACCTTGCCGTCCTGCACCGCGATCGAGGTGACGTCCTCGAGCAGGGGCGCACCGAGCCGCATCGCCAGACGCGGGGCCAGGCTCTGCCCCGAGCGCGACGCCCCCATCAGCACCACCTGGGCTCCGGTCTGCTGCACGAGCCCGTGGACGGCGCTGGTGAAGGGCTCGGCCCGGAACGGCGCCAGCGACGGGGAGGCGAGGCGGAGCACGGTCGGCAGGTAGCGGCCGAGGTCGCCGGCCTTCGGGGCGGGGTCGGCGCCCAGCACCGCCACAGCGAGCGGCTGGCCGAGCTCTCCTGCGAGCTCACGGCCCGCCCGGATCAGCTCCAGGTCGGCCTTCTGCGCGCGGTCCGCGTTGGCTTGGGTCACGATGAGGATCATGCCGTCTCCTTGCACGCCTACGACAGCACCTTGGCCTCGTCGGCCAGGAGGCGCGCCAGCTCGCGAGCGGCCTCGATGGGGTCGCCCTCCAGGACGTTCCCGATGCGCTCGCGGGTCTGGATGGTCTGTTCGAGGGTGGTCGTCAGCGGCCTCGCGCCGCCGAAGTCCTCGAGCGTCTTCTTGGCGAGCTCCTTGCGCTTGGCCTTCATGATGTTGGGGAGCGTCGGATAGCGGGGCTCGTTGAGGCCCTGCTGCGTCGTCACCACCGCCGGCAAGGGGAGCGTCAGCGCCTCGCTGCCGTCGTCGGTGTCGTGGCGGGTGCGAAGGCTCTCGCCGTCGAGCTCGAGCTCGGTCGTCCAGTCGCTGTGCGGCCAGCCGAGGGCCTCGGCGACCGCGGCGCCCAGCGCCGCGCTGTCCCAGTCGGCTTCCTTGCCGCCCACGAGGACCAGATCCGCGGCCTCCTCCTCGATGACGCGCGCGAGCACGCGCGCCTGCGCGATGGCGTCGAGGGCGTCGTCGGTCTCGACGTGCACCGCGCGGTCCGCCCCCATGGCGAGGGCGGTGCGGACGGCTTCCTCGAAGCGCTGCGGCCCGAGCGCCAGCGCGATCACCTCGGCCTCGACCCCGCTCTCTCGGATCCGCAGCGCCTCTTCCACGCCGTACTCGTCCATGCCATCGATCACGAAGGTGACCCCTCCGAGGTCCACCTTCCCGTCGCCGGCCCGCACCCGCGCCTCGGCGTCGGGTACCTGCTTCAGGATGGTCACGATCTTCACGGTGTCCTCCAGGTCGCGCCGCAGGGCGCGACGTCGTTCGAGGGTCTCACGGGGCGGGCCCTGCAGCGAGGACTTCCGGCCACCCGGGCTCGAGCCCGAGGCCGGCCGAGCGGCGACGCCTTCGAGCGCCGATGCCTTCGCGCCCCGCCCCACCCGACTATTCTAGGACCTGCCGCAGCAGCCCGCGCGCGATGACCAGGCGCTGGATCTCGTTGGTCCCCTCGTAGATCTGGTTCAGCTTGACGTCGCGCATCAGCTTCTCCACCGGGTACTCGTTGACGTAGCCGTAGCCGCCGTGCACGTTGAGCGCCTCGTCGGCGGACCGGAACGCCATGTCGGAGGCGTAGGCCTTGGCGATGGCGGCGGCCTCTCCGTGCGGCAGGCCCCGATCGGCCAGCCAGGCGGCGTGGTAGGTCTGCCAGCGCGCCGTCTCGATGCCGATCTTCATCTCCGCGAGCTTGAACTGGATCGCCTGGAACTGCGCGATCGGTCGGCCGAAGGCGTGGCGCTCGGCGGCGTAGGAGAGCGCCTCGTCGAGGGCCCGGCGCGCCACCCCCACGGACCCTGCGGCGACCGGGATGCGCGTCTTGTCGAGCGTCTGCATCGCGATGCGGAAACCGTCCCCGGGTTCGCCCAGGATGTTGCTGCGCGGCACGCGCACGTCGTCGAAGACCAGCTCGGCGGTGGGGCTGGCGCGCTGCCCCAGCTTGCCGTGAAGCTTCGTCGCGCTGAAGCCGTCCCGGCCGGACTCGACCACCACGGCGAGCGTGCCGCGGTGCTTGAGCTCCGGGTCGAAGGTCGCGAACACCACCGTGAACTCGGCCCGATCGCCGTTGCTGATCCACATCTTGCTGCCGTTCAGGATCACGTCGTCCCCGTCGAGGACGGCCCGCGTCTTCATGGCGGCGGCGTCGCTGCCGTTGTCGGGCTCGGACAGCGCGAACGCAGCGAGCTTCGGCCCCTGGGTCAGCGGGCGCAGGAAGCGCTCGTGCTGCTCGCTGGTGCCGGCGAGCAACAGCGGCGTGATGCCGAGCTCCGACGCCATGAAGATGGTGTAGATCCCCATGCAGCCGTACGCCAGCTCCTCGCCGATGATGGCCTCGTCGAGCGAGCCCAGCCCGAGGCCGCCGGCCGACTCGGGCACGATGGTGTTGAGCAGGCCGAGCTCGTGACCGCGCCGGATCACGTCCTCGGGGTAGCTCTCCTCCCGGTCGTGCTGCGCGGCCACCGGCTGGATGCGCTCGCGGCTGAACTGCCGCGCCAGGCTCTGGAACTGCTTCTGCTCGTCGGTGAGCTCGAAATCGATCACGCGTCCGCTCCTGTTCGATGCAACCGGTGGTGGCCGCCTAGCGTCTCTCGAGGTCGCGGTAGATCTGACGGTGGATCACCATGCGCTGGATCTCGCTGGTGCCCTCGTAGATCTCCGTGACCCGTGCGTCCCGGAAGTAGCGCTCCACCGGGTAGTCCTGCGTGTAGCCGTACCCGCCGAACACCTGGATGGCGTCGTGGGTGATGCGGCCCGCCGCGCGCGAGGCGAAGAGCTTCGCCTGCGCCGCCTCGCGCGTCACGCGGTACCCCCGGTCCTTCAGCCAGGCCGCGCGCAGCGTCAGCATGCGGGCGGCCTCCAGATCGGTGTCCATGTCGGCCAGCGAGAAGCCGATCGCCTGGAAGTGGTGGATCGCCTGGCCGAACGCGTTGCGTTCGGCAGCGTAGTCCCGCGCCGCCTCGAACGCCGCACGCGCCACGCCCACGGCCAGCGCCGCGATGCCGATCCGGCCGCCGTCGAGCGAGGCCATGGCGATGATGAACCCCTGCCCCTCGGGACCGAGGAGCGCCTCGTCGGCCACGTAGCAGTCGTCGAAGGTCACGGTGGTGGTGATGGCAGCGTGCTGGCCGAGCTTGCGCTCCGGCCGGCCGAAGGTCATGCCCACGGTGTCCTTCTCGACGAGGAAGCAGCTCACGCCACGCGCGCCGGCGTGCGCATCGGTCTTGGCCATCACCAGGTAGAGCTGCGCCTCCCCGCCGCTGGTGATCCATGCCTTGGTGCCGTTGAGCACGTAACCCCCGTCGACGCGCCGGGCGCGCGTGCTCATGGCCACGGCGTCGGAGCCGGCGTGCGGCTCCGAGAGGCAGAAGGCCCCGATCCAGGCGCCGCTCGCCAGCTTCGGGAGGTAGCGCTCCTTCTGCTCGTCCGAGCCGTAGCGCAGCAGCATGCTCTGCGGCAACCCGTTGGTGACGCTCATGATGGTGGCGTGGCTGGCGTCCGCGGCGGCGATCTCCTCGAGCAGCACGACGTAGCTCAGCGTGTCGAGGCCGGCCCCGCCGTAGCTCTCGGGCGTGGTGACGCCGAGCAGGCCCAGCTCCCCCATCTTGCGCAACGTCTCCCAGGGGAAGCGGGGCTCACGGTCCAGCTCGGCGGCCAGCGGCGCCAGCTCCGTGCGGGCGAAGTGCCGCACGTGCGTCTGCATCGCCAGGAGCTCTTCGGAGAGGGAGAAGTCCATGGTCACCACGCGCCCGCTCGACGGGCGCACCGCCGAGTATACCGAGCCCCTGCGGACCCGCCGCGAGCGGCCCCCGGCCGGCGTACAACCGCTAGACTGGCTCCATGACCGCGAAGGAGCTGCTCCACCGCATCCCCGAGAGCTTCGACGGCAGCGACATGGGTGAGGACGCCATCATCCAGTACGCCATCTCCGAGCCCGTCTACCACGTGCTCGAAGACGGCAAGCTGACGGCGCACGACGGCGAGGCCGATGCCCCCGACGTCACCATCCGCGTCAGCGACGAGAACCTCATCCGGCTGATGAAGGGGGAGCTCAACCCCATGTCGGCGTTCATGACCGGCAAGCTCAAGGTCGACGGGAACGTCATGCTGGCGCAGCGCCTGGTCTCCCACGTGGACCGCTCCAGCCTGGCCGACCTCGCCTGATCAGCCCTCCCCGCCCTCCTCCGTTCCGAGGAAGACGCCACCGTCGCCGTAGAAGACCGCCCGGTATCCCTGGTAGCGGCCCCCTTCGTAGCGCAAGCGCGCCGAGAAGAACGGGGGCCGGTCGAGCCAGGGCAGGAACACGCGATCGCCGGGCCACAAGGCCAGGTCGAGCAACGCTTCGTTCGGCACCCAGTGCAACGTGCCCTCGCGCGAGCGCGCCGCGACCTCGCCCGAGAAGCGCGGCACGACGTAGACGAAGGCGTACCAGTCGTCCTCGCCGTCGAACGCCGGGAACGTCAGGAAGCCTTTGAGGAGGGCCTCCTCGACGCGCAGACCCGACTCCTCGAGGACCTCGCGCCGAACGCACTGCTCCGGCGACTCGCCCGGCTCGAACTTCCCGCCCAGGCCGTTGTAGCGGCCCCGATGGTAGTCGTCCTCGCGGCCGCTGCGATGGAGCATCAGGGTGTGGCCGTCGCGGCGCAGGTAGGCCAGCGTGGCGAGCTTCAGGCCCATGGCGTCCCGTGCACGGGGTCGCGGCCGGGGTTCATGGCTCCCACTGCGGATCCTCGCCCTGCTCGTGTGCAAGTGTCGCCACCAGCAACGCGCGCAGGCGAGCGTCGTCGACGAGATCGCCGCGGCGCTCGACGCGCAACCGCAGCCGGCCGGAGGCGACGATGCCGCGCCGTGCGAGGTGGACGCCGGCGAAACGCACCGCTTCCTCGGGCGAGCCCGTCGGGGCCTGCAACGTCTCGCGCTCCCGATCGCCGGCGGGGGACTCCAGGACCATCAGCAACTCGATGCGGCCGGCACGTCGCCGTACGAACACCTGCTCCACACGGTCGACGCGCACCGGCGTCCTCCTACCCCGCCTGCTCGGGCGCGTCCAGAGCGAACGCGGTGTGGACGGCACGCAGCGCCTCCTTGGCGCGCAGCGCCGGGATGACGACGCTGATACGGACCTCGCTGGTGGTGATCATCTCGATGTTGGCGCCGGCGGCAGCGACGGCGTCGAACATCCGGCCGGCCACGCCCGGCGTGGACCCCACCGCGATCCCCACGATGGAGAGCTTGGCGACGTCGGGGTCTGCGGTCGCGCTGGCCCCTAGCCCCTCCAGCACCGGCTGCAGCGCGTCCAGCGCCTCCTGCATGGCGTCCTGCGGGACGGTGAAGGCCATCTGCTGACGGCTCTCCGAGACGGCGCGCACCCCCTGGACGATCATGTCGGGGCTGACCCCGGCGCGCCCCAACGCCGCGAACAGGCGCCCGGCGATGCCCGGCTCGTCGGGAACGCCGTGCACGTCGATGCGGGCATGGTTGAGGTCGAGGGCCACACCGGTGACCGGTTTCTCCGTGATCATGCGGGCCTCCTCGGGGCGCTCGATCCGGGCGACGAGGGTCCCCGGGTTGTAACTGAACGAGCTGCGGACGTGGATGCGCACGCCGTAGCGCCGGGCGTACCACACGCTGCGCGGGTGGAGCACCCCGGCGCCCAGCGCCGCGAGCTCGAGCATCTCGTCGTAGTCCACGCTCTCGAGCTTCCGCGCCGTCGGGATGAGGTGCGGGTCGGTGGTGTACACCCCCTCGGTGTCGGTGTAGATCTCGCACTCCGCGGCGCCCAACGCGGCCGCCAGCGCGACCGCCGTGGTGTCGGAGCCGCCCCGCCCCAACGTGGTGATGGCGCCACCGGCGTCCACGCCCTGGAAGCCCGCCACCACCGCGACCTCGCCGGCGTCGAGGGCGGCGCGCACGCCCCGGGTATCGACCTCCAGGATGCGGGCGCTCCCGTGCTGCGCGTCGGTCAGGAACCCGGCCTGCGCCCCCGTGAAGGAGCGTGCCTTCACGCCCAGCGATTGCAGCGCGATGGCTAGGAGCGCGATCGACTGCTGCTCGCCCGTCGCGAGCAGCACGTCGAGCTCGCGCCGCGACGGCCGGCGAGCGAGCTCGCGCGCCAGGCCGACCAGCCGGTCGGTGCTGTGGCCCATCGCGGACACGGTGACCGCGACCTGCCGGCCGTCCGCCGCGGCCGCAGCGATGCGCGCCGCCACCTTGCGGATGCGTTCGACGTCGCCGACGCTGGTCCCGCCGTACTTCTGCACCAGGGGCGCTTCCGGGGGGACGGCGCTCGCCGCGCTCCTCGAGATCATGACCCGCCAGGATACCCGGCGCTCCCTCGCAGACGCAAATCCCGGCGGGTGGAGGGCCCGCACGCGCGCGAGGACATTCGGCCTGAGGTGGGACATTTCGCCTTTTCCCGTGCCGGAAGCCCCGTGGTACAAGGAACGCATGAGCTCTGTGCAGCCTTCTCCCCTGCGCGTCGCCGTCATCGGCGCCGGGCCGTCGGGCTTCTATGCCACGGACGCGCTGCTCAAGCAGCGTGAGGACGTGTCGATCGACCTGATCGACCGCCTGCCGACCCCCTACGGCCTGGTGCGCTACGGCGTCGCCCCCGACCACCAGAAGATCAAGTCGGTGACCAAGCTCTACGAGCGCACCTGCAAGGACCCTCGGGTCCGCTTCCTGGGCAACGTCGCGTTCGGGCGCGACCTCACGCACGAGGACGTGAGAAGCCACTACCACGCCGTCATCTACGCCGTGGGCGCGCCGTCGGACCGCAACCTCGGCATCCCCGGCGAGGACAAGGCGGCCTGCCTCTCGGCCACGGAGTTCGTCGCCTGGTACAACGGACATCCCGACTACGTCGGCCTCGAGGTCCCGTTGGACGCCGAGAGCGTGGCCGTCGTCGGCATGGGCAACGTCGCCGTCGACGTGGCGCGGGTGCTGGCCAAGTCGGTGGACGAGCTGGCGAAGACCGACATGGCGGACTACGCCGTCGAACACCTCCGCACCAGCCGCGTGAGAGACGTGTACATGCTGGGGCGCCGCGGCCCCGCCGAGGCCAAGTTCACCACCAAGGAGCTGCGCGAGCTCGGCGAGCTTCCCAACGCCGACATCGTGGTCCTCCCCGAGGAGCTCGAGGTGTCCGAGGCGAGCATGAAGGGCATCGAGGGCGACGCCACGAAGCTCAAGAACCTCGAGGTGCTGCGGGAGATGGCGGCCAAGCCGCTGGAGGGCAAGCCCAGGAGGCTCCACATCCGCTTCTGTGTCTCCCCCGTCGAGGTGCTCGGCGACGAGCGCATCGCGGGCGTCAAGCTCGAACGTAACCGCCTGGAGCCCACCGACTCCGGTTACATGCGCTCGGTCGGGACCGGCGCGTACGAGACCCTGGACGCGCAGTTGCTCCTGCGATCGGTCGGGTACCAGGGCACGGCGCTGCCCGGCGTGCCCTTCGACAGCCGCAAGAACGTCATCCCGAACGACCGGGGGCGGGTCCTCGAAAGCGCCGGCGGCGCGCCGATGGCGGGCGCGTACGTGGCGGGCTGGATCAAGCGCGGCCCCACCGGCGTCATCGGCACCAACAAGGCCGACGCCATGGAGACGGTCGAGTCGCTGCTGAGCGACGAGCTACCGTCGCTGGACGCCGCAGAGGCCTCGCCGGCCGCCGTCGATCGGCTGCTGCAGGCACGCGGTGTGCACCCGTTCGGCTTCGAGCAGTGGTTGGCGTTGGACAGCCACGAGCTGGAAGCCGGCAAGGCCAGCGGACGGCCGCGCGTCAAGGTCACCGCGGTCGAGGACATGCTGCGCTTCGCCAAGACCGAGGTCTGAGGAGGGCGCCACGCTCGAACGCGGGGGGCGCGGCCGGCCGGCCGCGCCCCCCGCGTTCGTTCGTCGCCGGATCGTCGCGAGCGGGCGAGGAGGGGCGCCCCGGGCTCAGCCCCGCCCCTCGCCCCCGAGCTCGGCCTCGCGCGAGACCACGGCTTCCTCGCCCATCAGCCCGCGGGGGCGCAGCACCAGCATGAGCATGAGCACCAGTCCGATGAGGATGATCTGCAGAGCGCCGCCCTTGACCTGCAGGCCGGAGGGGAGGACCGCCTGGGTCAACGAGCCCGTCCCCGTCCACAGCGCCCACACGAGCACCGAGCCGAGGATGGCGCCGCGGTTGTTCCCGCTGCCGCCCACGATCAGCATGGCCCAGATCTCGAAGGTGAGGATCGGCAGGAAGTCGGTGGGCGCGGTGAAGCCCACGAAGCTGGCGTTCAGCGCCCCCCCGAGACCCATGATGGCGCAGCCGATGACGAACGCCTGCAGGCGGAACACGAACGGGTTCTTGCCCAGCGCGGAAGCGGCCGACTCGTCCTCGCGGATGGCCTTCAGCACGCGCCCCCAGGGCGAACGGACCATGGCCTCCAAGGCGTAGTAGATCGCTACCACCACCGCGAGCACCAGCACCATGTACACGACGTTGCTCCAGAAGTTGTTGGTGATGAGCTCGGCGAAGGGGCGGGGGATGCTCTCGGCACCTCGGCTGCCGCCGGTCAGGCCGCGGGCGTTGAGCGCCACCAGCTGCAGCGTCACCGCGATGCCGATGGTGGCGATCGCCAGGTAGTCCTCCCGTAATCGCAACGTCGGTATGCCCACGATCAGCCCGGCGATCGCGGACAGCACGATGGCGCCCGCCACGCCCACGATCCAGGGCAGGCCGAAGCCGCCCAGGTGGGTGAGGTACGGCGGCCCGCTGAGGATGGCGAAGGTGTAGCTGCCGATCAGGAAGA
>Ga0102962_1000341_pt1 | contig 24243 bp, 20 predicted proteins | sample SalPonF2_C_D2_MG_FD_84519 | JGI IMG/M metagenome (GOLD analysis project Ga0102962, IMG submission 84519) | Salt pond soil microbial communities from South San Francisco under conditions of wetland restoration - Salt Pond MetaG SF2_C_D2_MG ...
CATGTGGTATGGCTATCAGAATTTGACGATGATGTGTATGGGCTATGAGCTTCACACCCGCTAAACAAACGCAGTGAACAGGCTGGGCCAACTTGCCCCGCTCGATATCTGGGCAATGGGCAGTGCTAGCCTCCCATACGCGAGCCCGGCAAGCAGAACTGCGGGCGCGCTTGGAGCTCACGCTTGAGATCAGTGACATAGCGCAGCTCAGTCGCGCATTGCGGCGCATCGGACAGTTGCGCAATGTGGTTGAGGTGCATCGAAGGGATTGATGGTCCGGTGGGTCGGGGCCGTTCCAGAATTGAAAGCGCCGACGCGTCTGGCGCTAGACCGCATCGGTTCGCGTTGGGCGGCGGCAAGCGGCGCCGCGGTCCTTTATGCGCCGCGGAACCGGGCGGTTCCTTGGATGTCGGCCCTGGACAGCGACTGATTCGGCAGTGCTAGGACGGCGATTCGCTTGTGCCCAGATAGGCCTGAACGATAGCTTCGTCGCGTTGCAGTGACTCCCCGTCACCCTGCATCTTAACAACGCCGTTTTCGAGCACGTAGGCGTAATGCGCAAGCTTCAAGGCCAAGCGTGCGTTCTGTTCTACCAGCAGAATGGTGGTCCCGGAATCATTCAGCCGTTTGATGATCCGCATCGTTTCCGTCACCAGAAACGGCGCCAACCCCATTGAAGGCTCATCCAGAAGCATGACGCGCGGCTCCGCCATGAGCCCCCTACCGATCGCAAGCATCTGTTGCTCACCGCCTGACAGCAGCGACGCGTCCTGCCCGCGGCGCTCGCGCAGTACCGGAAATATTTCCTGAACCTCGCGGATACGCCGTTGTCGCTCCCTATGGTCGCGTATGCGGAACCCGCCCAACTCAAGGTTCTCGGTGACGCTCATGCCTTTGAGAACATGCCGCCCTTCGGGCACATGGACCACGCCCATGCGTGCAATCTCGTGAGCAGGTTTCTGCGTAATATCTTCGTTCAGGAGGGATACTCTTCCCCTGCGAGCCCGTACCAGCCCCGAGATGGTTTTAAGCGTCGTGGTCTTGCCAGCCCCGTTGCTGCCCAGCAGGGCAACAATCTGTTTTTCGCGTATGTCGACGCTTACGCCGTGGAGCGCCTGAATTTGCCCATAGAACGCATCAACTTGATCGACGGAGAGAATTGATTCGCTCATGCGCTGTCCAGCTCCACATCTTCCTGCCCCAAATAAGCTTCAATGACCAGCGGATTCTGTTGTATGGCCGAAGCGCTCCCTTCAGCGATCACCTTGCCATGGTCCAGCACCGTTATGTTCTCAGAGACTTTCATGACCAAGCCCATATCGTGCTCGATGAGCAACACGGCAACATCCCATTCATCGCGGATTCTCTGGATGAGCCCCACCAGGTTATCCTTCTCCTGGCTCGTAAGCCCGGCAGCGGGCTCGTCGAGCAAAATTAGACGGGGTTGCGTGGCAAGCGCACGGGCGATTTCGACCAGTCGCTGGTGCCCATAGGGGAGGTTGTTAGCCAACCGTTCAGCGGCTTGCAGAAGCCCCACGAAATCGAGGCACTTTTGCGCATAGCGATGAATCTCCTCTTCTTCGCGCCGGTGCCGGGGCGTTTTTAATACCGCATCAATCGCGCCGCTCCGGGTTCTGCAATGCATCCCGGACATCACGTTTTCAAGTACCGACATATGTCGGAATAAACGCACATTTTGAAACGTCCGGGCGATACCCTGTTCGGTGATTTGATGGGGCTTCTTGCCCAGTAAGGGCTCCGCTTCGAAAAGAATGCGTCCGGACTGGGGTTTGTAAAAGCCGGTGATGCTATTGAACAAAGACGTCTTTCCCGCTCCGTTAGGGCCTATAACGCTCGCAATGGTCTTTCGGCGCACCCCGAATGAGACGTCCGAAAGCACCTGGTTGCCGGAAAAGCTCAAGTTGAGGGCGGAAATGTCGAGCAGAAAGCTATTGCCGTGATCCGTCATGATCGGCGCTCCGGCCATAGTCCCGTGGGACGGAACAACATTATCAACAACAATACAACGGCAAAAATGAGTAGCCGAACCTCCCCTAACGGGCGAAGCAGCTCAGGACCCAGTACAACGATGAACGCCCCCAAGATGACCCCCGGAATTTTACCCATACCGCCCAGTATTACGGCCATGAGAAACAACATGGATTGTTTGAACGAAAAGCTCGGCGGCGAAATGGCGCCGAGGTTGACCGCGAAGAATACGCCTCCGATGGAACCGTAGATGGCGCCAATCACGTACGCTGCGAGTTTGATGCGCACCCGGTTGATGCCCATGGCCTCTGCTGCGTCTTCGTCGTATCTCACGTAGTGCCACGCCCGACCCAAGCGCGAGTGAAGCAGGCGGTAGCTGGCGATGACGGCGAGCACTGCAAGTGCTGCGAAAATGTAGTAGTACGTGATGGAACCCGTTAGGCGCCAGCCGAATAGCGAGGGATCGGGAATCCCGGATAGCCCGCTGGCCTGGCCCGTGATTTGGAGATTACGCGCGATGATGCGCACGATTTCGCCGAAGCCTAGGGTCACGATTGCCAGGTAATCGCTGCGCAGGCGCAACGTCGGACCGCCAATGATCACACCTGCGACAGCGGCCGCTCCGATAGCGCAGGGGATGGTGAACCAGAAACTGACGCCATCCAACGTGAGAATACCCGTTGCATAGGCACCGACCGCGAAGAAGGCTGAGTAGCCCAAATCGAGCAGCCCGGCATAGCCCACCACGACATTGAGGCCGAGACACATGATCGTGTACAGCAACGCATTGGTGACGATGACGGTGCCGTAATTGTTCAGCACCCAGGGCGCACCAAGCAGAGCGGCCAAAAGCGCAGCAATGCCTATTCGGCGGTTGGGGGCATTGTCGAACACAGAAGGAATGGCGGTGACCAGCCGGTACGCTCGGGAAATCAAAGTGGGTGAGCGGGTGGCCTCACGTGTGTCCATGCTACATGCGCTCCACTTCAGGTTGGCCCAGTAACCCGGTGGGTTTGACCACGAGGACCAGTATCAGGATGGCAAACGCGAACACGTTCTTCCATTCGCTACCCACAAACTGTGTGCCTATGGCTTCCAGTAATCCAAGTATGAGGCCGCCCAACATGGCGCCGGGTATGCTGCCGATGCCCCCGATCACGGCTGCAGTGAATGCTTTGATGCCGATAAGAAATCCCATGAAATACCAGACGCTGCCGTAATAAACGCCGGCCATGGTGCCCGCCGCAGCGGCTAGCGCCGAGCCGGTAAAAAAGGTTATGCTAATGACCCGGGTCACATTAATGCCCATGAGTCGGCACATATCCATATCGATTGCCACCGCGCGCATGGCTTTTCCGTACATCGTACGGGACACAAAAAGCTCAAGCGCAATCATCAGAACGGCCGACGTGGCAACCAGAATTATTTTTGTGTATGTGATAAATATCGAGCCGAGGTGCACGCCACTGAAGCCTAGACTGACACTGAACGCGGTGAACTGCCCATTGGTTATCACCAGGGCGGCATTGCGCAAAACCAGAGAAACGGCTAAGGCAGTGATCAAAATGGATAAGCGTGGGGCCGCCAGCATGGGGCGATAAGCGACGCGGTCGATCAGCACGCCGAGGAAGCCGACAGCGATCATGCTGAGTATCATTGAAATGGTGATGCCACCCCATCCCGCGCCCAACATGCCGGTAACGACGGAGAGTATCGCGTACGCCAGGAAGGCGCCCACCATGTAGATGTCGCCATGAGCAAAATTCAGGAGCTTGATCACACCATATACCATGGTGTAGCCAAGCGCGACTAAGGCGTAGAACGATCCTAAAATCAGACCGTTAACGATCTGCTGAAGGAACACATGCAAGGTCATGGTTCACTCCACGGTGTGGGAAAGGCACGATACGTGCTTTTGGCGTCGGAGCCGTCCCTGGCTCCGGGCGCCTGGAACCGGCTAGCGCTTATACAGCGTCCACTCTCCACCCTTGCCTTTGAGCACGACAAAGTTGCTGCGGGCAAGTGTGTTCTTTTTAGTGAACGAGATGGGACCGGTCAGCCAGCTCGGCCCGTTGGCGGATGCGAGCGCCTGAACGACCTTTTTATGGTCGGTGCTGTGGGCCTTGTTCATGGCCCAGGCAATCAAACGCATGCCGTCATAGGTGAGCGCCGAGTAAGGACCGGGGTCCTCATTGAACTGCTTCTTGTATTCGGCAATGAAGTGCTTCGCCTTGGGCAGGAACTTCACGATGGGATTGGAGAAGCAGTAAACGCCCTCGGCCGCGCGTCCGGCGATCTTGAACAGCTTGGGGGAATTGCTGCCGTCGCCGAGTGCTATCAGCCCGGTATAGCCGTTCTCCCGTAGCTGGCGTATCAACAGCGCGCCCTGCGAATAGTACGCGGTCCAGAACACAGCATCCGGGTGGGCGTTGGTGATTTTGGTGACCAACGACGAAAAGTCCTGCTGGCCGCGGTTGACGGTCGCATAGACGGGGACCTTCTTGCCGAGTTTTTCCCATTGCTTGCGCGTGAGGGATGCCAGGTTCTGGGAGTAGGCGTCTCCGCGGTTGACGATAGCCAGAGACTTGACCTTCTGGGACTGAAAGAAATCCACGGCCTTTTTGACCTGGGCAAAGCCGGTGGAGTTGATCATAAAGGCATTGCCGGGATTGGCCGGTATCAGCTTCGTGGAGTTTGAGGCAGTTATCACGAAGGGGATATCGGAGTCGCCATACACCTTGAGCGTGGGCAGAGTGGCACCCGAGCAGTAACCACCGACGACGGCGTCGACGCCTTTAGATGCCAGTTTGCTGGCTGCGTTCACCGCTTCTTGCGGATCACACGCGGAGTCTCCCACAGTGAGTTTGATCTTTTCTCCGTTGATACCCCCGTGGTTGTCCACATAGTTCGCAGCGAGTTTTACGGCGTTCAGCATATCCTTGCCGTAAGTCGCCTGCGGGCCGGTGATTGGCACTTGCACGCCAATCAGGACCGTGTTGGCGGCTTGGGCAGTCAATGTCCCTATAGCCAGAAGTCCAATCGAAGCAAGCAAATATCTCAGCAATTTTGACATGGTAGTCGTCTCCTCTCACGCTGGACAGTATCTCTAGCAGTTTATAGCGGTCCGGTTCTCTGCGTATCCCGCACAACGACACGATACCCGGTTGAAGATGTTTTAGGGTCCGATAGTTCCTCCGCATTTTCCTGAGTCTGAATGCTCATTATTTCGAGTCGGTATATTTTATACGAAACCTATACCACACCACAGCAAAAGAGCAAGCTTAAGTAATCTGGAGCACAGGCTGTCCCAGCACGGACGTGTCCGCGGTGATGCCGAGGCCTGGCGACTGCGGGGCGGCGAGACGCCCGCGCCGGCGCCGGGGGGCATCGGAAGCCGTGGATACGGTCACGTAGCTGTTGAAGTCCGTGACGGAAAACAAATACTCCGGCGGCGTGCTATGGGCGAGGTGAGCGATGGCGGTTGTCGCGATGTCGCCTCCCCAGGAATCCTCAATGGTCATCGCGAGGCCCATGGACATGCATACATCGCGCAGCCGCCTGGCTTTGGTGAGTCCCCCGACTTTAGAGATTTTAATATTGACGGCGTCCATGGCCCGATCGGCAATGCCCCGCAGCAAAGGACCCATGCCGTCGATGCTTTCATCGAGGACCATGGGATGGTCGATGTGGCGGCGAACAGCCAAGCACTCCTCATAGCTCGGGCATGGCTGCTCAATGTAAATATCAAGGTCGCGCACGGCAGCGCATACGCGCAACGCCTCGTGGGAAAACCATCCGGTGTTGGCGTCTGCGACGAGCGTATCACTTGGGCCGATCTGGGCGTGGCAGGCCTGGATACGCTCAATGTCATCATTAACCTGGCCACCGACCTTGAGCTGGAACTTGGTATAGCCTTCATCGCGATAGCGCGCGACGCTTTGAGCCATCGCCGCCGGTGTATCCTGGGATATGGCTCGGTACAGGGCGAAGTCGTTGCCGAATCGTCCGCCCAGTAGGTGACAGACAGGCAGCCCCGCTGTCTGTCCCAATATATCCCAGCACGCGACGTCGATTGCGGATTTGACATAGTGATGCCCACGCATCGCGTGGTCCATCACGCGGTTCATGTGGGCTGGCTGCGTCGGGTCTAAGCCAATCAGCTCCGGTGCGAGGCGCTGGATGCCGATGCGCGCTCCTTCTGCATAAGCCGGAAGATAGGCGGGCCCCAGGGGGCAGACCTCGCCGTAACCAGTGATCCCTTCGTCGGTGATAGCTTCTACAACGGTACTGTCAAAGACTTCCACGGTCTTGCCGTCAGCCCAGGCATACGAACCTTCATGCAGTGGGAGGTCGACTTGGTACACATTTATTGCTTTTAGTTTCATGGTGTTCACTCGCTCATGCGGCACTCATCAGTAAGACCTTATGGGGAATCGGCCGTAGGCCGGGCCGCCAAGGATGCTATCAAGTCGTCCCGTGCCGCCAGGATATGCTCTCTGAGCAGACGCGTTGCCTCCACCGCATCGCGCGCTTCGCAAAGTGCCACTAACTTATTGTGTTCTGCCCGGGCCCGATCGCTCGTGTGGTCAGTAAGTTGGAGCTGGCGTCTGAGGTAGCGGTCGGCATTGCGGTGCAGATTCTGTAGCATACGCATCGTCCGCGGTCGCTGTGCAGGACGGCATAATGCCGCGTGCAGCTCCCAATTGAGTTTGCCCCATTCCTGTTCCCGCGACCCCCGTCGTAGCAATTCGTCGAAGGTATCCAGGACGCGGCGCGCGGCGCTCAGATCGCTGTCCGCGAGTTTGGGGATCGCCCGATTCAAAAGATCCACTTCGATGAGTGCCCTTAGGTCGAATAGTTCGCGTATGTCGTCAATGGACAGCGGGGTAACCGTATAGCCTTTATGAGCGGTCTGGGTGACGAGCCCTTCGCCTTCGAGCTGCAACAGCGCCTCGCGTACCGGGATGCGGCTGACACCGAACTGGTCCGCCAGCATATCCTGGCGTAACGGTTTGCCCTCCGCTATATCCATGCTAAGGATGTGCTCGCGTAGTTCCTCGGCTAAGGCCGATGATACGGTCCGTGCCCGAAACGAGGCGCTTTTGGCTGAACTCATAAAAAACCTTCCAAAATCGGCAGCCGGGCCCTGCGAGCGCCTGAACGGCAGCTTCATCCGACGAGCCCGCTCTCCCAAAGCTGTGCGCTTGACTGGTTAATTGTATAAATTATACTAACGGCGAATTCAAGCCCTGATGACCCTCATAAAGTAAGGGGACGACGATGCATGTGGACTGGCGAGGTATCTATCCGGCCGTAACGACGCAGCTCACGCAAGACGGGGCCTTGGACCTGGATGCGACCCAGACCGTCATAGACAGGCTCGTGCACGACGGCGTTCACGGTTTGGTGATGCTTGGCACCGTTGGTGAAAACTGTTCGTTGTCCGCTGACGAAAAGCGCGCCGTTGTCAAAGCCGCGCTGGAGGCATCGAACGGCCGGGTGCCGGTTCTGTCCGGGGTGGCCGAATACACCACCGAACTCGCCAAGACATATGCCCGTGACTGTGAGCGCATCGGCCTGGACGGCCTGATGGTGTTGCCCGCAATGGTCTACAAGGCGGACGCGCGGGAAGCCAAGGCGCATATTGCCGACACAGCGCGAGCCTGCGGTCTGCCGGTCATGATCTACAACAATCCGGTGGCCTACGGTATCGATCTCTCGCCGAAGGATCTGATCGATTTATCCAAGGTGGATAATATTAGGGCAGTGAAGGAGTCGTCCGAGGATCCGCGCCGGATTACCGACATTATGAATCTGGATGCCAGCGCGCTGTCGCTGGTGGCGGGTGTCGATGATGTGGCGATGGAATGCATGATTCTGGGTGCAATCGGATGGGTGTCGGGCTTCGCCAACGTGTTTCCGGCTGAAAGCGTGCGGCTGTACGAGTTGCTGCAGGCCGGAGAGATTGACAAGGCGCGCCAGATATATCGCTGGATGATGCCGGCCCTGCATATGGACACGCATCCGAAGCTGGTCCAAATGATCAAACTGGCAGAACAGGTGGCGGGTCGCGGCAGTGAGACCGTCCGTAGACCGCGGCTAAGGTTGGAGGGTGGCGAGCGGGACGAGGTGGTCAAGATTATAGAGACGGCGCTGGCCAATCCACCCGCGGTCTGAGTCGCTGGGCCGATGCCGAGGCGAACAGGTAGCTGACGAATGGCACGGCATACATTTATGTGCGTGGACGCACATACGTGCGGGAATCCGGTACGCGTCGTTGCGGGCGGTTCGCCCGCCTTAACCGGCGATACCATGAGCGAGTATCGGCAGTATTTTCTGCGCCATTTCGACTGGATCCGCCGGGGTCTGATGTTTGAGCCCCGCGGCCACGACATGATGTCCGGTTCCATTCTCTATCCGCCGCTAAGAGCGGATTGCGATATGGGCATTCTCTTTATAGAGACCTCGGGATGCTTGCCCATGTGCGGTCACGGAACGATCGGCACCGTTACCGCGGCCCTCGAGGAAGGCTTCGTGACGCCGAGGCAGGAGGGGCGCCTGGCGCTCGATACGCCGGCGGGGCGCGTAGACATCGAGTTCGACCGGCGGGGCCAATATGTCGAAAGCGTGAGATTGTTCAATGTCGGGGCGTATCTAGCTTACCGCGACGTCGAGGTCGATGTGCCGGGACATGGAACGCTCAAATGTGATATCGCCTACGGCGGCAATTATTACGCAATCTTCGATCCCCAGCCTGGATTCGAGGGGCTGGAGCAGATGACGGTGGATGAAATCCTGCGGCTGAGCCCCGAGGTGCGCTCGCGCCTGAATCGCATCGTGCATCCCCGACATCCCGAGGACAACACCATTGAAGGCGTGAGTCACGTCATGTGGACGGGTCGCCCGACCCAGACAAATGCCGACGGGAGAAACGCGGTTTTCTATGGGGACCGGGCGATTGACCGTTCTCCTTGTGGAACGGGTACGTCTGCCCGCATGGCGCAACTCTATGACCGTGGTGAGTTGCGCGCCGGCGATGACTTCGTGCATGAAAGCATAATCGGCAGCTTGTTCGAGGGGCGAATAGAAAGCGAGGTTCGCGTGGGCGACCATGCCGGTATCCGCCCGAGCATCGCCGGGTGGGCGAGAATCACCGGCTACAATACAATTTTTATTGACGAGCGCGATCCCTTTGCACAAGGCTTCGTTCTCAAATGATGTAAAGCAATTTACATGCCTCTTCGTTCTGTTCGATAGGGGCAGAAGGGATGGCTCGCCGAAAGACCCTCCTTGCGACAAGGAGCCGGCCAAGAACTTAAGAATCAGACAATGCGAATACATTCCGTAGAAGAAAAGGCATTGGCGAGGGCTCTGCACGCATACAGCGCGACGGATATGCACACTGCCGGCGAGCCGGTTCGGCTTTTTACCGGCGGGCTTCCGAGGCTTACCGGCGATACGTTACTCGCCAAGCGCCGCGATGCCATGGAAAGGCATGACTATGTGCGACGCCATCTTATGCTTGAGCCGCGCGGCCATTCTGCCATGTATGGGGTCTGGCCGCTGGAGCCGCATCTGCCCGAGGCTGCGTTGGCCGTGCTGTTTACCCATAACGAGGGCTACAGCACGATGTGCGGGCACGCAACGATTGCCCTCGGGCGCTGGGTGATCGATCAAGGGCTCGTTGCGGTTCGCTGCCCGCAAACCAAGTTCGTACTCGAATGCCCCTGCGGTCCCGTTTCTGTGAGCGTGGACGTCGACGAAGCGGGGCGGCCCGGCCAGGCTCACTTTGCAATAACCGGCGCTCGGGCGACGCTTTTGGACGCGCAGATTTCGGTGCCAGAGATTGGCAAGATAAACATCGATGTAGCCTATGGCGGGGCCTATTATGCGATCGTGCCGGCGTCCCGTATGGGACTGAATTTATTCGAGACGCCCTACGAGCGGTTAGTGACGACGGCAAACAAAATCACTGAAGCGGCTCGGGAGCAACTGGACATCGTTCATCCTGTGGCGCCCGCGTTGGGATTTCTCTATGGCACGATTTTGACCGACGATGCGCCCGCCGGGGTCGATGCTCCAAGCTATAACCTGTGTACGTTCGGAGGTGGGCAAGTTGACCGGAGTCCGACGGGGTCGGGGGTTGCCGCGCGCTTGGCACTGGATTTTGCCAAAGGCAAAGCTCTGCCGGGCCTGAAACGTCAATTCCGCGGCATCTCCGGGGTCGGATTTGCGGGCGAGCTCATGGAAGCGGACGAAACCGGCGTTACCGTACAGGTGGCGGGCCAAGGTTTTTATGTGGGCTGCGCCCGTTTTTGGGTTGAGCGCGACGATCCTCTTGCCGATGGGTTTACCGTGCCGGACGTCATTTCGCCGGACATCTGATGCCGGCTGATCGGGGTAGCCGATAAACGGGGTCCCGAGCTGAATACGTTGATGCCCCTGCGTGGGCGGTAGCCCCCGCAGGGATCTGCGCGTTGCGGCCCGTTTATAAGCTCATCGTGTCTTGCTTGCTGGTGGCTGTTCAGCGAATTTCACTGTGTGGGTCAGGGGGACCGGTGGCGCGTTCCGCATTTGGGCGAGCCTTGAGTTCTGGCGGTGGTTAAGGCGCGCGGCCGTGGAATCTAGCAGTTAGTGGGCCTGGCCACGAAGGTCAGCCTTCGCCGGAAGGGAAGGGACCACGCGCAAGCGCAAGAGAGGGGGGGTCTTTGTGCCTCGTTTACTCGTTGTAGGTGGCGGCATAGTCGGCTTGGCGAGCGGACTGATCGCTCAGCGCCGAGGGTGGCGAGTGACCGTGGTGGATCCTGATTTTGAAGGCGACCGGGCATCACACGGCAATGCAGGCGGGATCGCGGTCTCCGAATCCGTGCCTTTCAGACTCGCGGGCCTCGGCATCCAGCCCTTGCGCTGGCTGGTCGATCCGCTGGGACCTCTCGCTATCCGGCCGGCGCATGCAATCCGCATGCTGCCTTGGTTCATGGCCCTGCGCAGGATTTCCGCGCAACACCGCTATCTCGCGGCCGCCGACGCGCTGGCTGCTTTGAACGCGCGTGCACTGCAGGATTTCGAGAGGCTACTCGCCGCTGTCGGCGCAGGAAACGAGCTGCACAAGCTGGGCGCACTGACGGTGTATGAGTCCATGGAAGCGTTTCAGCGCGACGCTGGCGAATGGGAGCACAAGCGCTCGCTGGGGGTGCGCTGGCGGGAGGTTGGGGCGTCCGAGCTGCATCGGCTAGAGCCAAATCTGGCGCCGGTTTTCGCGCGCGCGCTCGTGCTGGAGGATTGGGCGCACGTCGATGATCCGGAGCGCGTGGTCGCTTGCGTGCGTGCGCAACTGCTCGCAGACGGTGCTGAGCTTGTCACCGGCGAGGCGGCGCGGCTCGTGAAGTCCTCAGAGCGGCCGGCAGTGGCAATGGCCGATGGTCGGCAACTGCAGGCGGATCGCGTGGTCGTGGCCGCAGGTGCATGGTCGGGGCGTTTGGCCCGAACGCTCGGGGATCGTGTCTTGCTGGAAAGCGAGCGGGGCTACAACACCACCTTGCCGCACAGCGTTGGAGTCCTCCGGCGTGAAGTGATTTTCGCCGAGCGCAAATTCGTGGCGACGCCACTGGCGGTCGGCCTGCGCATCGGCGGTGCGGCCGAGTTTGCGGGCTTGAGCGCGCGGGCCAATTTCCGGCGAAGCGATGCCTTGCTGCAGTTGGCCCGCCGATACCTGCCGACGCTCGATGAGCGTGATGCGCGGCGCTGGATGGGACATCGCCCGGCTACTCCGGACTCTTTGCCCGTCATTGGCCCTTCGCCCAGCGACCGGCGAATTCTCTATGCGTTTGGGCATGGCCATTTGGGCCTCACCCAGTCGGCAACCACGGCCGAACTGATCGGTTGTTTACTCGATCAGCAGACACCGCCAATCAATATGGCCCCGTACGCGATAACGCGCTTTTCGTGACTCCGCGGGCCCATGAATCGACTGTCTGGTCACGAGGCACCAGGATCCTGAGGTTCTTGAACAAACATAACGGCGGGGAGAGGCGCACCATCCGGCCGCCTAAGCAATGAGGGTTGCCAGGACCTCTTCGAGCGCAGGCAGCTCTCCGGCCTCCTCGAAGCCCGAAAGGCGCTCATAGACCTCGCGTGCCGCCAAGTGGAACCCGGCCGGCAAACCGGCGGCGTCCAGTGTGGATGCGATCTCTTCCATCTCGCCGGAAAACCGCCAAGCCTTGGCCGTGACGCCGCGCACACGCTCGCGTGTCTTGCGGGCCTGATCCGAACCGTTGCGCGACCACTGTGCCTCCAGCTCCCGGCGCACGCCCAACTGCTCGGCGGCAGCGAGGATAGCGCAGAGCAGTGCGGTCGTACCCTTGGTATTGGCTGCGAAGCACATCTTCAGCGCCGAAGCCTTGCCGACGTCGTCGCCGATGACTTCCACGCCCAGCGGTCCGGCGTCGAAACAGGCGGCCACGCGTTCTGCGCTTTGGCCGGACAGGTACAGCCAGGTGGTATCGGGCTTCCAGGCTGGCAGGCCGATGATACCTCCGTCCACGAAGTCGGCGCCGGCCGTGCTCATCAATTGCCCGATGTGTTTCGCTTTCTGCGGTGAGATGGCATTGACGTCGGCATAGATGCCGCGGAAGCCGCTGGCCTGCACCTGCTCAGCCACTTCCACGGCGGCATGGGGCGGACAGACGCAGACGATTATGCCGCAGATCCTGCAGAGGGCTTCCAGCGACCCGGCATCGACAACGCCGTGCCGTGCGGCGCGCGCCCGGCTCTGCTCGCTGCGCCCGGCAGAGGACCAGTACACAGCATGGCCGGTGTTGCGGGCGGTTGCGGCCAGCGATACGCCCATGGCCCCGGGGTGGAGAAAACCGATGATTTCGCGGTCATCGCTCATGGCGGAGCCCTTTCTTGCGGCGGTGGCGGCTGCATACTCCATGATCCGTGGAACGGGCGGCGAGAGCAATCTTTGTGGATCGCATTCCTCACAATGGCATGGTGTGCAGGCTGCCGGGCCGGGTTATCCTTGTGTCATCGACGGCCCTTGAGGTGTCGCCTCGCGGCGGTCAGGCGAGCAGATACCAGTAGTTGCTCAGGACAGGACGGCAATAGCTCTTTACGGCGAGCCCGAAAGGCGTTTGATTTGATCGAGTGCTGTTTGCCGCTGCGCCGGACCCGGCCACAGCGATAGCGGTTCGGGTTTTTCACAGCGGTCGCGATTGCCCCGTCGCGCGGTAATGAAACAGATTCTGTCTGCTTTAGCCGCGGCCGATAAACGGCATCTTCGTCGCCATCACCGTCATAAACTGCACATTGGCATCTGGCGGTAAGCCGGCCATGAACACCACGGCCCGTGCCACATTGTCGACGGCCATGACCGGTTCGACGGCTGTCGATCCATCGGCTTGCGGCACACCTTGCTGCATGCGTTCGGTCATCTCGGTGCCGGCGTTGCCGATGTCGATCTGGCCGCAGGCGATATCATAGGCCCGTCCATCCAACGATGTGGATTTGGTCAGCCCGGTTATCGCGTGCTTGGTCGCGGTGTAGGCGACCGATCGGGGACGTGGTGTATGCGCCGAGATCGAGCCGTTGTTGATAATCCGGCCCCCTCGCGGTTGCTGGCGCTTCATCAGCCTGAAAGCCGCCTGCGTGCAGAAGAACGCTCCCGAAAGATTGACATTGACCACCGCCTGCCACTGTTCCTCGGACAAGTCTTCGAGCGGGACACCCGGGGCGTTCATCCCCGCGTTGTTGAACAACACGTCCAGACGCCCGAACGTCTCTTCCGTGCGCGCGAACAAAGCCCGGACGGCGCCCGCGTCGGCGACGTCCGTCGGTACCGGCAACGCGTCAGATCCGATTTGCGCGGCGACCTCCTCCAGCGGCTCACGCCGGCGCCCCGCCAAGACCAGTGAATGACCCGCCTTGGCAAGCGCTAAAGCGCAAGCGCGGCCGATGCCGCTTCCCGCCCCCGTGACCAACGCTACCTTGTTGCCCATGGACATAATGCCTTCCTTGTTCAGCCGCCGCTCCGCGTCCGATGGCCCGGAGCGGTTAGACCGATGTTGAGGTGTATCGCTGCCTGACACGATACGATGCCCGCCCGGGCGGACTCCAGTCTAGGGTGGAATGCCGTGCGGCAATGAGCCGTAGCGGTCCAGCAAGCGTTTACCTCTGGTTGAAGTTGCCCGGATGCCTACGCGAGGGCCTCTGCCGTGAGGCTATGCGACTCTCGCAGTCCGCTGCAGGCGCCGCCGCCCGGCAAGGATGATCAGGGCCCCGCTCATGGCCGAACCCGCGGCGAGCAGCCAAGCGGTTTCATACGAGGCATGCGTTACCACGAGGCCAAACACGAGGGGACCGACCACGCCGCCGGCGCGACCGCCTATAGACGTGACGCCCGTGGCTCGAGCGGCCTGGGTAGGATAGCGGCTGGCGATGGCCAAGTTGAACACCCCGTTCCACCCCCAGCCTGCGGAGAAAGCCAGCACAATGCCCGGGATCAGCAATGCCGACAGTGCGCTGGAAGCCAGTGCGAGCATCACGTAGGCTGCTACTCCCACTGCAAGCATCGTGGACACGATTACCAAGTGGGCGCTGGCATGCCGATCGACATGGCGCCCAATGGCAATGCGCGTTGCGGCTGCCACAACTCCGCCCAGGCTTGCCAAAAGTCCGGCGGTTGCCTTGGTCTCGCCCGCCGCCGCAGCAGCCGTGACAATGAATGCGGACAGCGCGCTGGCAGCGGCAACCCCGAGGGCGAAGCCCACGGCCAGCAATATGAGATTGCCCGCGGCGGCGCGGCCCAGGGGAGGAATGGGCGGACGCGCGCGATACTCGGCCAGGGATGTGCGCGAGCGTGGCATGGTCGCGCCGGCCACAAGCGCCAGTAATGCGGCGGCCACAAAGGCCCACCGCCAACCCACGGTGAGCGCAAAGACTGGAACGCAGAGCCCGCCGAGTAGAACCGCCACTGGCACGGCGGCCTGCTTGATGCCGAACGCGAATCCGTGATGCGCCCGGGGGATTCTTCGGATAAGGAACAGGTTGGTCGCGGGCTGCAGCCCTGAACTGACGACACCGGCTGCGACCATAAGGAGCGACAGCCCCAAGAGCGAGCGCACCGCCGCTGCCAGCACAATCAGCAGCATCGCCATCAAAAAGCACCCGAGGCGCATTGCCCGGAGCGCGCCGATGGCCTCGACGGCGCGGCTTAACGGGACCGAGCCCAGGGCAGCGCTGAGGTAATACAAAGAGACCACCACGCCCAGACCGGCCACCCCGAAGTGCAACGACTCGCGGATCTGCAGCGCCAGGGCGGCCACCAGGAAAACCGCCAGCGAGGAAAACACGGATGTCGTGACGGCTGCACTGACATCCCGGATGCTTAGCCGGCTTGTTTGTGCCGGGTCTGTAGGGTCCATCGTGCGTCGCCTGTTCGAGCCTTAATCGTGTGCGTTTTATCTGACGAGCGATGCGCCCATGCCTGTCCCAGCATGGGCGCGTGTATCCATGCGATGAGGAGTGTCAGTCGACCCGGTCGCGAGCACAAGCGTGCCCGGCGCCGCGGCGCGAGTGAAATCGGACAGCCCCGCGCGTAACAAGCAAGCCCCCGTACACCCGAAATCGCGTGATCCCCGGAAGCGCCCGAGAGAAAGGGCGCGCGGCCCTCGATATTCTCACGTTGATTGTCGCTGGACAGCCCAGTGACGATCGTGCGTGCGCCGTTTGTTCCAGTTCAAAAATGAGCGTGCGCAAAGGGGTGTCCATGCAGCCGAAGACGATTGGTTTCGCTCATGGCGCCGTTCTCCGGTATTCGCCGCGGCAAATCCGTGAGGGCGTCCGTACGCATTTCATCGGGCGTGACGCCCAACATGATGCGGCCTCGATATGATCTGGTAAAGTTGAATCTGACAGGTCTTACACCGCTTTCCCCCCGCCTGTAGCCAGTATATCCGCCGGCTCGGGCTCGGGAACCCTGTCACTCGGGACACGCCCTGGAGAAGCAAAATGGCAGCCAAATTAAGGAAAGACGCTGGCCTGATCGGTTTGTTGTTCGCTGGTGTCGGCGGGATGATCGGCTCAGGCTGGCTCCTGGGGCCGTTCAATGCGGCGCAGGAGGCGGGCCCTCTGAGCATCGGTTCCTGGGCTATTGCGGCAGTCGTGGTGCTGTTGCTGGCGCTCGTCTACGCCGAATTGGCGCCGATGTTTCCGCGTAGCGGTGGACTGGTGCATATCTGCCACGTCAGCCACGGTGATCTGTTGGGGCGTATCTGGACCTGGATCCTGTTCCTAGCCTACGTGACCATCCCGCCGGTGGAGACGATGGCCGTGGTGAGCTACGCCAACAACTACCTTCCCGGACTCGTGCATAGTAACGGCCTGCTGACCGCGCCGGGTTTTTTCGTCTGCCTCGTCCTGCTGGCCTTCATGATCGGGTTCAACTTTCTGGCCGTCAAAGTGGTGCTGGCCATTAATACCGTCGCTACCTGGATCAAGCTGCTGACGCCGATCGGCACCATCGTGGTCTTTCTGCTGCTGTCTCACCATACCGGCAATCTCGCTGTCCCCCACAATGTCGGCTCGGCGGGCATGTTCACGGCTGTCTCCACCGCCGGGGTGTTCTTCGCCCTGTTCGGGTTCCGTCAGGCCATCGATCTGGCGGGCGAGACGGACAATCCCGGCCGTAACCTGCCCATTGCGGTGCTCGGCACCATCATCATCGGCGCCGCGGTCTTCATCGTGTTGCAGTATGCTTTTGTGACCGCGATTCCCCACGGGGACATCGCCAAGGCCGGCTGGGCTGGTCTGAGTTACAAAGGCGCTTCCGGACCTTTTGCTGGCCTCGCAGTGATTCTCGGTGCCTCCTGGTGGGCGGCCGTGCTGTATGCGGATGCGCTGATCTCACCGGGCGTCTGCGGGTTCATATGGTCGACTACCACGTCGCGGGTGGTGATGGCCGCGGGCGAGACCGGGACCACGCCGAAGATCACGGCTCGCCTCAATGGTAATGGCGTACCTTGGGTTGCCTTGCTGGTGACTTACGCCATCGGCGTGATCTTCTTCCTGCCGTTTCCTTCGTGGCAGAAGATGGTGTCCTACGCGTCGGCGGCCACAGTCCTATCCTACGGCATAGGCCCCATTGTTCTGCTCAAGATGCGCAAGGATGTGCCTCAGAGCCGGCATCGGTCCTTTCGCCTGCCGTGGCCCTACCTGTTTGCGCCGCTTGCCTTCATTGCCTCGAACTTTGTCATTTTCTGGGCGGGCTTCGCCACGGTGGACTTCATGTTCATCCTGCTGCTGGCCGTCTTCATCCTCTACACGGCCTACTATTACGTGATCAAGCGGGGCGACGGCACCGGCATGGAATGGCAGCATGTATGGTGGCTGGCGCCCTATTTCGGCGGCATGTGGGCGCTGAGCTACTTGGGGCCGGCCAAGATGGGCGGTGTCGGCATGCTGCCGATCTACTGGGATATGGCTGTCGTGGCGGCGTTCAGCCTGTTCATCATCTGGCTGGCGTTGCGCGTGGCGGTGTCGACGGAAACTGCGGTCGAATACTATGAGAACGAAATTCTTGCCGAAAGCTGATGGGCAAACACCCGAATGGGCAGGTTAGGATCTTTGAGAAATCAAAAGTACGCTAGTTTTCGATACCAAGATCGATCTTATGAACCCATAAGAGTAAATTTTTGGCAAGATGAACCCATTAATGTGAATTGTTAAAAAGCTAATGAAAACAAGATATCAAAAAAATCTATTTGAGCAAACGTTCGTTTTGCCGCCATCAGGATCTCACCGGCGCGGGCGTCTTGGCTGCGGCTAATCGGGACGTTCATCGTCGATCAGTTGCAGTCCCGCAAGACGGCGCATCGGCTCGATCTCATAGAGTGCATCCTTATATGCCCGGGCCGGATAGCGTATGCCATTGCTACATTAGGTAGTTCCGCAGCATCGACTCCAACGGCATCGGCGCCGCTTCTTGGCGTCATAGGTCACCGTGAGGCGCAAAAGTAGTCTGTCCATCGATTTGGCTCTCAGCGATGGCACTCGCTCGGTTCGATTATGCTGGCGCAGGCCTGAATTCATCAAAGGTCCCGTAACGCTTGTGTCAGACTCTCTATAGCAAGGACCCGTTAGAGGAGGGGGGCGAGGTTACCTACACTGTGCTAGATCCCATTATCATCGGTCACCTTGGCGTCAAGTGCGGTGTCACGGACGATGTATCCCATGGCTCGGTAAGCGCGCAGCCTTTTCGCGAACATTCGCTCCAGTACGGGCACGTGCCCGTCCACATAATCGTGTATCCGCACATCCCTTTTGCTACCGTTGAGGCGATGAAGACGGCCGGCATACTGGGTTACGACACCCCTCCAGGCCACCGGCATCGTTAGAAAGAGCGTGTCGAGGCGACGATCGTCAAAGCCCTCACCTACATACCGTCCGGTCGCCAGGATCAGCCGTTCCTCTTGATTCGGGATGTTCGCGAGTTGATCTGTCAATGCCTTGCGCGCTCGCTTTCCCATACCGCCCTGAAAGATGACGAGATGGCGCACAAACCCGGATAGGTGTTTGGCGAGAAAACTCAAATGATCCTTGCGCTCAGTGAGGAGTAGCGGGCTCCGGCCTTCATCGACCGCCGCGATGACGTCGTTGAGAATCAGGTCGTTGCGAGCCGCATCGCTGGCCAATTGCCGGTAGATATCTTGAATGCCGGCCTTTTCCCACCCGTCGGGCAAGCGAAACGCTGTGGTTCGTGCAATGACGTGATGGTCGAACGGGCGTTCCAGGGCTTGATTCTGAGCATCAACGGTGAAGCGTTGCGGTCCGAGCTGCATTTCCAGGATCGGGTGGAGCCCATCGCGACGACGAGGAGTCGCGGTCAGGCCCACAACGTGACGGGCCTTGATCTCCGAAAGCACGTGCTCGAAGGATACCGCGGGGACATGGTGACATTCGTCGACAATCACCTGGCCATATTCGGCGACCAGGTCCGCCACCCTGTCTTTGCGCACGACGCTTTGTATTGTGGCTACGTCGAGACGACCGTTCGGCCGCTTTCGCCCGCCACCGAGCCGGCCGATATCTTTCTCGTCTACCCCCAGAAACGAAGCGAGCCGTGCAACCCATTGTTCCATCAAGGGCTGCCGGTGGACTAGTACCAGCGTGCTGCAGCGGCGTTTGGCGATCAGGTAGGCCGCGACCACTGTCTTGCCGAAACCCGGCGGCGCCACCAAAATGCCCATATCCTCGCAGAGTAGCGAATCGGCCGATTGTTGCTGCAGCGCTGTCAACTCCCCCTTGAAAGTCACGTCGATAGCTTCGCCAGCCAGGCGGTCGTCGCGTACGGTCAGTTCGATGCCGTTGTCGGCAAAAAGCATGTTTACAGCGGCGAGGCAGCCTCTCGGTACGGCGATGTAATGGCCGACCTCTTCGGCTCTCGCGATGACCCGAGGGGTGAGGGCCGTTGAAAGGCGCATCCTTTGCTTTTTGTAAAACTCGGGGTTTTGGAATGCCGCGAGCCGCTTGATGCGGTTGAGCAGTGCAGATGGCAGCCCTTGTGCGTCTATGAACACTCTTTGCGCCAGTACCGCATTGACCTTGGCCGGCATTGGCCCCACAACGCGTCCCAAATCACGCCAGCCCGAGGGTGGCCGCCGCCAGGGTGTGTCCTCGTGGCCGGCATCGGACTCGGGGGAGGGTACATCGATCACCCTGCGCTCACGCTCGGCTCGCAGGGCAATTGATTGGATGGTGACGGCAGAAATTCGCGTCAGGGAAGCCAAGTACGCCCATTGATCGCTGTATGGCTCGAAGTCCTCGTCAATGAACAGAGTGTTGCCCCGCGAACGCGACCGGTATTGCAAAGGTAAGGCGATCAGATTGCCAAAGCCGCCACGGGGCAGCGTGTCCTGGCTCGGGAACAGCCGGTCGTAAGAGGCCATGCTCAGTTGGTGCCTGACCGACATCGTCGCTGTGAGGAGATAACATCCCATCTGCCGCGCCAGGGTTGCGGTAACGGGACTGCTAAAGAAAAACCAAACGTGCGCGCCGTTACCGGACTGCGAGCGTTCCACCGCGCATGGGACACCCTCCGCCTTGCAGGTAGCTCTGAATGCTGCCACCTCCTCACGCCAGGAGGCTTTGTCAAAGTCTGCCGCGAGAAACCAACACGTTTCGTTCTCAAGCAGCGGGTAGACGCCTATGATGTGGCGTCCCTGCAAATGGCCTAGCAACACGCCATCATTCACTGGTAGAAATGCTTGGTTCGGGCATTCGCCGCACTTGACCTGAGGCAGCCCGCAAACGCCAGGCACGAATTTGTTCTTGCAAGCTGGAGCGTAGCCCGTTTTGCCGGTCTTCTTACTGACGAATTTCAGCGGGAAAATATCTTGTCGGCCTGCGAAGAGCTCCCGGAATAGGGCGAGTTTCTCCTGCGGCTTCGTTGGTGCGGCGTCGGAGCGGGCCCTGAACTCGTCATCGGTACCGCCCGAGAGCGGGCCGCGTGCTGCGAGTCGGTTCTGGACCGCCTTCAGCCGGGTCAGGCGCTCTTCGATTTGAGCACGCTCCCTGTCCAGTTCGGCAAGGACCTGTTCTTCGCGAGCAATTTGCGCTCTGATAGTTTGAAGTTTGTCCAGATCGTCGGTCATTGGTAAGCGGAGGCAATGGGAACGTCGCTCCTTGTGCGATCTCCGTGAGTCCCAACAGGACTGTGAAATTTTGATCGTAAGGCCGAAGAGTAGCCTTCGGCACGTTGAGGTAACCGGATGGCGGCTCGCTTACTGATTGTAGCAGGGCATAACGCTGTGCTCTTTCAAGTCCTCCGCGCGGGGCCCCGAACTGAAAAAGAACCACGAGGTGGCAGGGCGGACCTCATCGACGGCGTCGATGTCTGATGCAAGATGTTGGCAGTTGTGAAATTCAAACAGGATGACGGGGCCTTCGACCGGGACGAAGCAGTAGCGCGCCGGGTTGTGCAGGCACCAGACGGACATGTTGCGGCTGTCGGTCGCGTAGCGGATGTTGACCGGATCGAAGAGCACGCAGGCGTCGCACGCATGCCGTGTGAGCTGTTCACGAACTTTCGTGAGCCGTTCGGCGCGCAGCCGTGTGAGATCAATCGTCGCGCTGGGCCGTTCTTCGCTATTGGCTTTTGATGACAGGGACATGGTTCAAGGGGCTCAAGCGTGGTGATAAGGGATCCAATCCAATGATACGGACGTGGAGATGACGCATTCGCGGTGAACGTGTCTGCACTACCGCCCACCCAGCAGCCGCTCATCGAAAGGATAATCGGAGAGCAGCTCCAGGTGATCGTCGTGCACGAAGAGCTGCTCCTCGAGCTTGACGCCCTCGCCGCCGTCCTCGTGGCCGATGTAGCTTTCCACGCACAGCGTCATACCGGGCTCGACGATGCCGTCGTAGCCTTTGTCGTCCAGATCCTCGCGGTGCACGATGTAGGGGTACTCGCCGTTCATGCCCACGCCGTGGGCGAGCGCGAAATAGCGCCGCGCCTTGTAGGGTTGTGGAATGGGCCAGGCGCTGGCGGCGAAATCGCGAAAGCGCATGCCCGGCTCCAGGCGCTCGCAGTTGGTGCGGATCTGCTCGTGGGCGAGCTGGTAGAGCTGGCGCTGCGCCGCGGTGGGGGCGCCGTCGCCGCACAGGAAGGTGCGCGAGAAATCGGCATAGTAGCCGTAGCGGCCCACCACGTCGGTGTCGAGCGCCACCAGCTCGCCCGCCTGCACGCTGCGCGCACTGCTCTCCTGAAACCAGGGGTTGGTGCGCGGCCCGGAGCTGAGCAACCGCGTCTCCACGTAATCGCCGTCGGTCTCGATCACTTGCTGGTGCAGCCGCGCCCACAGCGCGTTCTCGCTCGTGCCCGGGGCGATGGCGCGCTCGAGCGCGGCCACGCCTTGTTCCACCGCGCGCAGGCTCGAGCGGATCATCTTGATCTCGCCGGCCACCTTAATGGCGCGCGCACGCTCCAGCGGGGCCTGGGCGTCCACGACCTGCCAGCCGCGCGCCTGCAGGGCGAACGCCGCCTCCGCGGTGGCGCTCTCCAGTGCGATGCGCCGGCCGCCCCCGGCATGGGCCCGGCATAAGGCGTCGATCTCGTCGGCCCACTGCGCGGTGATGTCGGCGAGCCGGTCGCCGCAGAAGTAATACGAGATCGCAGTGGCGGGGCGCACCTCGTCGATGGTGTCGAGCCCGGCAGCCAGATGCGCGCAGCCGGCGAACTCGAACAGCACCACCGGGCCGGTGGCCGGCACGAACAGATACCGCGCCGGGTTGCGCGAGGAATAGATCTGCATGTTGCGCGAGCCGGTGGCGTAGCGGATATGGGTCGGGTCGAACAGGATGCAGGCGCCGATGTCGGCGCGCGCGAGTTCGTCGCGCACGCGCTTAAGGCGCGCGCGCCGGATCGCGGCGACCTCGCCGGCGCTGGGCTCGCAGGCGTCGGGGGCGGTGACCGGGTCGGTGAGTCGCATCGGCCGGGTCTCCTTCAGTCGGTCAGGCTGTCGCTGCGCATGGGGCGGCGCTCGGCCTCCAGGTGCGCCTCGGACACGCGCCCGTAGATCTGGCGCGTGCGCTCCACGCGCCCGATCACGCCGGGCTGCTCCGAATAGGCGAAGATCGCGGTGTGGCGCTCGCGCGCGCCGTGCACCCGGGTGACCCGATGCAGCGAGTAGCGTCCCATGAAGAACTGCAGGTCCCCGGGGCGCAGCCGCAGCGTTTTCACCGGCGCGCGGTCCTCGTCGAGCAGCACCGCGCGCACCGCATCGAACGCCTCGTCCCGCGGGCTGCGGATATGGGGGCAGTACTCGAACTCGCCGCCGGCCTCGGGGGCCTGCGTCATCATGGTCACGATGAAGGCGTTGGTGTCGTAGTGCCAGGGCTGCTGCGTGCCGTCGGGCAGGATATTGATCACCAGTCCGGCGAAGGGGTCCGCGTACTCGTAGACCCGCGCCTCGCCCAGGCAGGCGGCGACGAAGGCTTTCATGGCCTGCGCCACATAGAGGCGGTGGATCACCTGATCGGCCGGGATCATGTCGCGGGTGACGAAGCCGCTGGTGCGCTCCATGAAGATGCGCCGCGGGTCGTCGGCCGCCAGCGTGGGATCGTCGGCGGTGAAATAGGGGTTGGTGCGACGGCGGGCGAAAAAGCCCTTGGTCGCCAGTGCCGCGCCCTCGCGCCGCGCCTGCTCCAGCGCCTCGGGGCGCACAAAGCCCGGCAACACGCTGCAGCCCTCGGCACTGAGCGCTGCGCGCACCTGAGCGATGACCGCACGCAGATCGGCGCCGTGCGGATCGTGCAGCGGATAGCGCCCGGTGTCGACCAGATCGCTCAGATCGGTGGCCTCGGCATCGGCCAGTCGCGGAGCGGTGCTTGCCATGGGGTGGCCTCCTGGATGACGGCAAAGGGGTGTCTTTTTCTGTGTTTCCAGCATGGGCATCCCGAGCCGATCTGTGAAACAATTTCGACCAATGGTAGCCATTGACAAAACTCATGAGCCCAGCGCCGCACAACTCGATGCGGCGCTGTTGCACACCTTCATCGCGGTGGTGGAGTGCGCGAGCTTCACCGCGGCGGCGAAGCGGCTGCACAAGACCCAGTCGACGATCAGCCTGCGGGTGCGAAAGCTCGAGACCGCGCTGGGCGTGAGCCTGCTGCACCGCGACGGCGGCGAGGTCCGTCCGAGCGCACCGGGCGAGGCCTTCCTCGCTTATGCACGGCGCATCGTGCAGCTGCAGGCCGAGGCGGTGAGCGTGGTGGGGCGGCCGCAACGCCAGGGGGTGATCCGCGTCGGCGCTCCCGAGGACTACGCTCAGCGCTGGCTGCCGCGCGTGCTCGACCGGCTGCGCGAGCGACACCCCGACGTGCGCCCGGACGTGCACTGCGAGATGTCCATGCGCCTGATCGAGCGCCTCGCACGCGGCGAGCTGGACGTCGTGCTGGCCGTTCGCCATGCCACCCACAGCCGGGGCGAGCACCTGGGGCGGGTGAAGGTGTGCTGGGCGGCCTCACCGCAGCTGCGCCTGGATCGCGAAGCGCTGGTGCCGCTCGCCCTGTTCGGCGAGGGCTGCGTGTTCCGCGAGCGCGCGCTCAACGCGCTCGCCGGCCTGGGACGGCCCTGGCGCATCGTCTACACGAGCCAGAGCCCGACTGGTATCGCGATCGCCATCGACCGCGGGCTCGCGGTCACCGTGGTCGATGACCGCACCAAGCCGCCGGCCTGGGCGGTGCTGGGCGAGG
>Ga0102962_1000343_pt1 | contig 24172 bp, 19 predicted proteins | sample SalPonF2_C_D2_MG_FD_84519 | JGI IMG/M metagenome (GOLD analysis project Ga0102962, IMG submission 84519) | Salt pond soil microbial communities from South San Francisco under conditions of wetland restoration - Salt Pond MetaG SF2_C_D2_MG ...
ACGCGAGGCTCAGTCCGCGCGGCACCCCGAACAGCTGTCCGACGCCGGCAATACCCGAGAACTCGGTCAGCAGTGCGCCCACGGCGGCAACCGACAGGCCCAGTACCGAGACCCAGGCCCAGCCGGTGCCGAAGGTTTCCCGGATCAGCTCGCCGTGGCCCTTGCCGGTGAAAATACCCAGGCGTACGGTCAGTTCCTGGACGATATAGAGAATGGGAATCAGCAGGATCTGCAGGCCGAGCAATTGGTAGCCCCAGCTCGCGCCGCTCTGGGCGGCCGTAATGATGCTGCCTACGTCGGTATCCGCGAGCATGACTACTAGGCCGGGACCGAGTGCGGCGAGGAAAACGAACCAGCGGGTCTTCTGTGGTGCCGGGTATTGTGTCAATGAGTGGGAGTGGGTCATTAAAGCCGTAAATCGCGTTCCAAATGCAAATAATAACGATTCGCATTTGCAAATGTAAATGATTCAGATCATTTGGCGCCCATCAGGGCGTGGTAGGCAAAGCATAAGAGCCAGTGGCTGGCCGGACGACGATCTCAATCATGTATCCGCCACATTACTCGAGCCTTGTATGACACCGGGGCTATGCCTCAGGTGCGGCCAAGCATGCGGCGGTATGCCGGGTACCAACGCGAGCTTTTCTTGTAGAAACCGAGCCCATGCGTGTTCGGGAAAATAATCCGTCTGGCGCCGGCATAACGATCGTGTGCCAGGGGCAGTCCCTTGTCAGTGGCAATGCCGAATGCGTAACCGGCTGATTCAACGGCTTCCCGTTCGCGATCCCCCCACTCGCCGTAGGGATACGCAAAGCTTCGGACCGGGGCTCCCAGCAAATCCTCCAGGCTTTTTTTGCTTTCTCTGACTTCGTGCTCGAGCCGTTGTGCATCGATCTGCGGCAGGTGCGCATGGGTGAGTCCATGGGAGCCGATCTCGACGCGTCCGCTGGCATGACAGGCGCATAGCTCCTCGTCGTTCATCAATGCCTCGCTCGGTCCGCCGTACCCTGCATCCCAGACATTACTGGCGAGACTGCGGTCGCCGAGCGCAAAGATGACGGCGCGCGCATCGAACTGCTCCAGCAGGGGCAGCAGATATTCATGGTTGTCCCTGTAACCGTCGTCGAAGGTGAGGACGACGGGTCGCTCGGGGAGTGGCCGGTCATCGAGGAGGTCGGCGAAAGTGATTGTTTGCATGCCGCGCCGCTGCAGTTGCCTGAGATGGCTGGCCATGACGTCGATCGTGACGTGAATGTTGGGGCCGGGCTCGACCGGTGGCTCCGGGACGACCCGGTGGTAGCAGAGTATCGGCAGGCCGCGCTTGCCGATACGGCGTTCGATGCGGGCATCCAGATAACTCTGTTCAACGGCCGCGGCGATGCGTTCTCCGTCATACCGCGACAGTTCGGCGTCGAGCCTGGAGATATCCGGGCGGAAGCCGTCAATGAATCGTTTCAGGTCCGTTGCTATTGCATCGGTATCCAGTGCCGTTTTTTCGCCGCAGTCGCCGAAATTGGTCCGGGCGGCATTCATGAATGTATCCTTGCCCACGTATCCGGCCCGGCAGGCTTCGCCGATGGCATAAACCGCAACGCCGGCCTTTATTGCTTCAAGCGCTACACGTCCCGAACCGAATACCAGGTCGGTTTCTGAGAATATGGCATTTAGATCCGAGCGCCAACCTGTGAATTCGATATTCGGTGGCGCACCGGCCTTGAGTTCTTCGGTAACCGGTCCACCCACCACCAGGAAACGGGTCTCGGGGAAGCGGTTGAAAACCTCTCTGGCGAGGCGCCGTGCAAGCTCGCCCTTGGGCCCGGTCAGGCGGCCGACGAAGGCAATGCATAATCGGCCGCCGGCCTCAGTCGATGCCATTGGGAATCATTCGCACGCGATGGAGGGGGAGGCCGAGTTCCGCGGTCAGGTGGGTTTCCAGCCAGGGGCACACGGCGATGACGCGTTGCCCGTAGACATTGAAGTGGCGGCTGGTGAAGTGAAGGCTCTGCCGCCCGTGCACGGTGGACACGTAGGGCACGCCGGTCAGCCGGGAGACGATGTTGGCGACCCAGCTGGCTGCCCGCGAATGGGCATGCAGCATGTCGATGCGTTGTTCCAGGACCAGTTTGCGCACGGCGAGTATGTTGCGCAGGCGGCTGCGGTAACGCCGGTTGTCCAGCGGTACCGGATGGAAGGGGAATTCGCACGCGACGTTTAGCTGGTCGGAGGCGAACAGGCATTCATGCCCGTTGCGGGCCTGGTGGCGCGCAAGCGCCAGGGCATAGACCTCCGCCCCGGTGAGTTCGCGCTGAGAAAGCATGTGCAGTATGCGCATGTACCGTATTCCTTGTTGAAGGCGAGTTGAAGTCACTCGTTGTTTCCACGATGGCCGCACGGCAGTTGCATAAGCCTTGGGCGGGCCAACCGGAAATTGGACATCGAAAGTGCGGAAATTATCCTCTGGCTGCGTTATTCGAGTCGGAAAACATCCAGCCCGGGAAAGATCATCCTGGCGTTCCGGCGGGGCACCCTTCGTATTTTCCGCCGTGTTCCAGTTGCAATGCGATATGGCGAATGCCGAAGCGTTCCGATAGCGACTTCTCCAGCCGGCTCAACAGGGCATCGTCCAGTTGCCCGTCCGGCTTGACCAGGTGTGCCGTCAGGGCTACCTCGGTCGTGCTCATGGCCCAGACATGGAGATGATGCACCTCGGTGATTTTGGGCTCCTCGAGCAGGGCGTCGCGAATCGCATCCGGGTCTATTCCGGGAGGCACGGCATCCAGCGAGAGATCGAAGGATTCGCGCAGCAGAGACCAGGTGCTCCACAGAATCACGATTACGATGATCAAGCCCATCGAGGGGTCGAGCCATTGCCATCCGGTCAACATGATGCCGACGGCTGCAAGGATCACGCCGGCGGACAGGGCTGCGTCGGAGAGCATGTGCAGGAAGGCACCGCGCAGGTTGATGTCCTGCTTGCGCCCGCGCATGAACAGCAGTGCGGTGGCCCCGTTGACTACAACGGCCAGTGCGGCGATGCCGATCACCAGCGGCTCGTTGACCCGGTTGGAGGATACGAGGTGATCAATGCATTCGGCGGCCAGGAGTACCGACATGATGATGAGCAGCAGGGCATTGGCGAGCGCCGCGAGGATGGTGGCACGGCGGAATCCGTAGGTGCGCTTGTCGTTGGCGGGCCGTTGCGCCAGCCAGATCGCGCCGCCGGCGAGCACCAGGCTGAGCACGTCGGTGAGATTGTGCCCCGCGTCGGCCAGTAGCGCCGTGGAATTACCAGCCAGGGCTGCGATCGTCTCGCCCGCGACGATTACCAGGTTCAGGCCGATCCCGACACTGAAGCGCCAGCTGCTGCCGGACGCGTGATTGTGGGGATGGCTGTGGCTATGACTCATGGTGTGGCGCGTGGCCGCTATCGGGCGCCCAGTGTAGAAGGCCGCCGGAACCCATGCAAGATGCCGCTACCAGGGTATGGGCTTGCGGTTGCGGTAGAACAGGCCCGATTCCGGTGCGGGCTCGCCGGTCGCCAACCAGATGGCCGTGTCGGCGCCTTCCTCGGGGCTGCGGGCGGCGCTGTCGCCGCCCATGCGTGTGCGCACCCATCCGGGGCAAAGCGCATAAACCTGGATGCCCTTGCCGGCCAGTTCGTTCGCATAGACCCGGGTCGCCGCGTTGAGCGCGGCCTTGGAAAGGCGATAACCGAGGCGGCCCGTGCCCATGTCTTCCAGCTGCCCCAGGCCCGAGGACAGGTTCACGATCCGTCCGCCGGCAGGCATCAATGGCGCGATCGCCTGGATCATCCGCACGGCACCCAGCGTGTTGACGTTGAAATGTTCCAGCAGTGTCGACATGCCGACCTGCATGGGGTCGGCCGAATGTCTGGCGCCGGGTTTATGCGATTCGAGGAGGATGCCGGCGTTGTTGACCAGCACATCGACGTGGCCGAATTGCTCGCGCAGCCATTTCGCCAGGGATTCGGTTTCCTCGCTGCGGGTGATGTCGAGCTTGCGCAGGACCACGGACAATCCTTCCGCCGCCAGGCTCTTGTGCGCCTCGGTGCCGGCGGCCGGATCGCGGGCGCACATCACCACGGTGAATCCCTGCCGGGCCAGAGCACGGGTGATGGCCAGGCCGATGCCGCGGTTGGCCCCGGTTACGACGGCAATGCGGGTTGCGTCATTCATGATTTTTGGCGAGTCTCGGCTGGCGGCGGCCCCAGCGGATGTTCAATCGTTCCATGGCGACGTAGAAGGCGGGCGTGACATACAGGGTAAGGAATTGGGAGAAGAACAGTCCACCCACCACGGCGATGCCCAGCGGCCGGCGCGCATCGGCACCGGCCCCGAAGCCGATCGCGATCGGCAAGACGCCCAGGATCGCCGCCACCGTGGTCATCATGATCGGGCGGAAGCGGATGCGGCAGGCTTCGATGATCGCGTCGGCCGGATCCATGTCCCGGCGGCGGCGCGCATCGATCGCGAAGTCCACCATGATGATGCCGTTTTTCTTGACCAGTCCCACGAGCAGGATCAGGCCCACGAAACTGAACAGGTCCAACTGCTGGTTGGTAAGCAGGAGCGCCACGAGCGCACCGAAGATGGCCAGCGGAAGCACCGTGAGGATGGTGACCGGATGGATGAAGTGCTCGTAGAGGACCGCGAGCACCATGTAGATCACCAGGATAGTCAGGATGAGCAGCACCGGCAGGGTGCTCAACGAGCGTTCGAAAACCTGTGCGTTGCATGCAAAACTGCCGGTCACGTCTGCCGGCAGTGAACTGGCGGCCAGGCTATTGATCCTGCTCGTCACCGAGCCGAGCGATACGCCGGGCTGCAGATCGAACGAGAGCGTGACCGAGGGCAGTTCCTGGTAGTGGCTGATCGCCAGCGGCCCCACTCCCGGCGTGATTTGTGCAATGCTCGCGAGCGGCACCAATCTGCCGCCTCGTCCCGGCACGTACAGGGCATTCAGGGCGTTGATATTTTCCTGGTAGCGCGGTGCGAGTTCGAGAATCACGTAATAGTTGTCGGTCGAGCCGTAAATGGTACTGACCTGTTGTCCGCCGTAGGCGGTCAGTAACGTGCTTTGGATGGCGGCAGGGCTTACGCCGAGTGCCGAGGCCTTGTCGCGCAGTATGTGGATGTCGATCTGCGGGTTGTCGAGTTGCAGGTCCGTATTGACGTCGGCGATGCCGGGAATCGCCTTCATCTTCTTTTCCAGTTTTTCCGCAGCGGCCTGCAGTTCGCCGAGATCCGATCCCTGCAGGATGTAGTTATAGTTGCCCTGGCCGCCGCCGGTGCCGATGTTGACCGCCGGGGGCACGTTGAAAAATCCTTCCAGGTCCGGGATTTGAAAAGCCGCACGGCGAAGCTTTTGGGCGATCTGTTCGGCGCCCATGCTGCGATCGCCGCGTGGTGTCAGGCCGATCATCATGAAACCGGAGCTCTGGTTGCTGTTGCCGCCATGGCCCTGGCCAACGCTCGACATGATGCCCCGCACTCCGGGAATCGCGAGTGCCTTGTCAAGCAGTTGCTTCTGCCGGGGAAGCATGTCGGTGAACGACATGCCCTCCGGGCCACGGATATGGCCCCAGATGACATTGGTGTCTTCGCTGGGGATGAATCCTTTCGGTACGACCCAGAACAGGAACCCCGAGAGCGCAAGTATGCCGACTGCAAGGGTGAGCGTGGTCTTCCAGTGGGTGACAGACCATCTCAGGCTGTTGACGTAGGCATCGCGGGCGCTATCGAAAAGGCGTTCTCCGGCCTGGTAAAGCCGGCCATGCGTGCGCGCCGGGCGGAGTAAGCGCCCCGACAGCATCGGGGTCAGGGTCAGGGCCACGACACCGGAGAGCAGGATGGCGATGGCGATGGTGATCGCGAATTCGCTGAACAGGCGGCCGACCAGTCCTCCCATGAACAGGATGGGAATGAATACGGCCACCAGGGAAAGGGTCATGGAGAGCACGGTGAAGCTGATCTCGCGGCTGCCGAGCAGGGCGGCTTCGAGCGGCTTGTGCCCCATTTCCATGTGGCGGACGATGTTTTCCTGCACCACGATCGCGTCGTCGACCACGAAGCCCACGGCGAGCGTCAGCGCCATGAGCGACAGATTGTCGAGGCCGAAGCCCAGCAGGTACATCACCGCGAAGGTGCCGATCAGGGAAGTCGGCAAGGCGAGGGCCGTTACCAGGGTTGCGCTGCCGTTGCGCAGGAACAGGAAGATCACCACGATGACCAGGCCGATGGCCCCGAGCAGGGTCCAGGTCACGTCCTGGATCGAGTGGTGGATGAACACCGAGCGATCGTAGATGACGTGGAGCCTGGCGCCGCCCGGCGCCTCCTTCGACAGCTTCGGCAGCAGGTCGCGAACTTCTTTAGCCACCTTCACGGTGTTGGCACCGGGTTGGCGGTGCACCGACAGAACGATCGCGCGTGTATCGTTGTAAGTCGTCTGGCGCTTGTTCTCCTCGATGCTGTTGACCGCGTGCCCGACGTCGCTCAGGTGTACCGGCGAACCGTTGTTGTAAGCGATCACCAGGTTGTTGTATTGCTCAGCGTCATCGAGCTGGCCGGAGGCCTGCACGGAGTAGGTGCGGTTCTGTCCCTCGAGCGTGCCGGACGGCAGGTTGCTGTTTCCTGACTGGATGGCATCTGCCACCTGGGTCAGGGACAGTCCGCGTGCGTTCAAGGCATAGGGGTTGATGAACACCCGCACCGCGTATTTCTGCGAGCCCCACACGTTTACTTGCGCTACGCCAGGCAGTGTCGAAAGCCGCTGGGAAACGCGGGTCTCGGCAAACTCATCGAGTTTGGTCAGGGACATATGCTTGGCCGTGAAGGCGATATAGATAATCGAGTAATCCGAGGGGTTCACCTTGCGCAGCGTGGGCAGGCTCGGCATGTTCTTCGGCAGCCTGCGCGAAACGGCGGAGATCGCGTTCTGTACATCCTGTGCCGCGGCGTCGATGTTGCGGCTGAGGTTGAATTGCAGCGTGATGAATGTCGAACCGGTGCTGCTTACCGAGCTCACCGAATCCAGACCCGAGATCGAGCTGAATTCCCGTTCCAGGGGCGTGGCGACCGTGCTGGCCATGGTCTCGGGATTGGCGCCGGGTAGTGAGGCGAAGACCTGGATCGTGGGGGAGTAAACGTTCGGCAACTCGCTTACCGGCAGACTGCGATAGGCGAAGATGCCGAACAGCACCAGGGCTGTCATCAGCACGGTCGTTGCTACCGGACGGCGAATGAAAGGTGCCGAAAGGTTCACGGCGGCGCTCAGCTGCTGGCGCTGGGGGCGGTTGAGGTCGCGGCAGTGTCCGCGTCGGCAATGGTGATGGCGGGGAGCATGTGGGTCCGCACGGCCAGTCCTTCGCGCAGGGCACGGGGAATGTGCACCACGACTTTATCGCCGGTGTCCAGGCCCCGGCTGATCACGGAGTAGCTCTCGTATTGACGCTGCACCGTTACGTTCTGAACTTTCACCCTGCCATTGTCGACGGTGTAAACGTAATTCCCGTCCTGGCCCGGTTGCACGGCGCTATCCGGCACGAGGATCGCGTTGGGCTGCACGGTCAACTGCATGCTGACATGCACCAGTTCGCCCGGCCAAAGCTCGTCCTTGCGGTTGCGGAATTCCGCCTTCAGGGTGAGTGTTCCGCTGTCCTGGTTCACGGTGTTGTCAATGAATACAAGCTTGCCGTTGTTGGCGACCAGCGAGCCGTCGGAATTGCGTACGTAGATATTCAGCGCGGGATCATGCCGAAAATGCTGCAGGGTGGCGATCTGCGATTGCGGGATGTCGAACTGCACGAGAATGGGAGAAATCTGGTTGATGGTGACCAGCGCCGTCGTGTCGTTGGACTGAATCAGGTTGCCGGTCTTGTAGGCCAGGGCGCCGGTCTTGCCGCCGATCGGTGCATGGATATGCGTGTATTGCAATTGCAGCCGTGCCTGTTCGAGGCTGGCCTTGTCTGCGGCCAGCGTGCCCTTGTCCTGCAGCACCAGCGCGGCGGCGTTCTGGTTGTCCTGGTTGCTGACGTAGCCCTGCTTGACCAGTCGCGCCGAACGTTCGGCGTTGGCCCGGTCGGAAGCGAGCTTGGCTTTGTCCTGTTCGACTTTGCCTTTTGCCTGGGCGACCAGTACCTCATAGGGCTTGGGGTCGATGACGAACAGCAACTGCCCGGCCTTGACTTCGTCGCCTTCGTTGAACAGGACTTGCTGCAGGATGCCGCCCACCTGGGCACGCACCGCCACGCTATGGTGTGTCTGCACCGTCCCTGCGGCATGCAGTACCAGCGGGACAGGCTGGCGGGTAACGCGCAAGGTATCGACTTCCATCGAGTCCGCCATGCGTGGGTGGTGCCGCGCCGGGGACATCAGTCCGGAAATACGCCAGGCGAGAACTCCCATTACGGCGAGTACCGCGCCAAGCAATATCCAGCGGACTGGTTTGTGTTTTCGGGTCATGAATTTCCTCTCGCAGGCCGCACGAGGGGGACGCGGCTTCGCTCATTCTAGCGGTTTCGCCCCCGCCGCCGAAGTCGTCCGGAGCGGGATAGCCGTTTTATACGCCGGATCGAGCGGTTGTGCGTGCCGGGTTTGTAACCCAATGTTGCACGGGGCGGTTTCTTAATGTTGCGATGCAAAGCCGCAACGGGATAACGAGATATTCAAAAAAAGCCCCGTTTTGACGGGGCGAATCGGGCCGGTCTGTTTCTATGCATATCCGAGACCGGTTGTTTCCCCTCCGTCCGGGCCTGTGTGTACGAGCCGGCGGGTTCCGCAGCGTTCCGACACCCCAAGAATCACGGCAGGCACCACGCATCAGCTGCATGGAGTGTATGGGCTGGCGCGATGCCGTAGGCGCCATTATCTCAACAACGGGGTAGTGGAAACCAGTTACTGATCAGTAGGTATCGTCGGGCGTCAGTTGCTGCCCGGGCATCGGCGCAGCCAGGCATGCTTCGCGGCCGCAATATCTACGAAACGGCCGTAGTCTTCAGTGCCGAATTCAGTTGCTTGAAGAAGCGTTTGGCAATGCGCTTGGCAACGGCCCGGGCGATCGGGGTGCCGACGCGGGCGAGATAGCCGTCGAGCTGGGCTTCGACCGCGTAGCTCAGATGCGTGAGATCTTCCGCCTGCTCCAGCTCGATCACCGCCACGACGCTGTTGGCCTGACCCGATTCGCCAAACAACAGCCGATAGCTCCGGTGCGGATCGGCATCGGCGATGCGTACCCGGCCGCGGTAACTGCGGTGGGTGTTGCCGATGCTGAGTTCGATCTCCGCCTCGAGGGTGTCTCCACCGATCCACTCGATCTGTTTGCAGCCCGGCACGCATCGGGCAAGCAGCGCAGTATCGTGCAAGGCATTCCAGACCTGCTCCGGAGTGCCTTGCAGTTGGTGTTTGCCCGCGAGATCCATCGCTAGCCTCCCTGTATGCGTTGTTCCTCGAGCGTCTCCCAGCGCTCGAACTGCCTCTCCAGTGTACTTTCAAGTTGTGCCAGGCGCTCTTGTGCCGCCTTGATGCTCTCGCCGTCCTGGCGGAAGAAGCCGGGATCGCTCATGTTTTCCTGCAGGGCCTTGAGTTCGGTTTCGGTCTGCTCGATCTGTTGTGGCAACAGATCGAGTTCCCCCTGCAGCTTGTAGCTCAGCTTGCCCTTGCCCGGCGTGTTGCGCGGCCGGCTCTCGGCCGCTTCCTGCGAGGCGTTCCTGCGCGTCTCCACCGTCTGTTCTTTCCGCTGGCGCTGCCAGTCGCGGTAGCCGCCCACGAAGTACTGGAAGCCTTCGCCTTCGTTCACCAGCAGCCCGTCCACGACGTTATCGAGAAACGCGCGGTCGTGCGAGACCAGGATCACCGTGCCCGGATAGCCGTTGATCAGGTTTTCGAGCAGTTCCAGTGTCTCGATGTCGAGGTCGTTGGTCGGCTCGTCCAGGATCAGCACGTTGGAGGGTTTCGCGAGAAGCCGTGCGAGGAGCAGCCGGTTGCGTTCGCCGCCCGAAAGAAGTGCCGTGCGCGTCTTGGCGCGCTCGGGCGTGAACAGGAATGCCTTGAGGTAGCCGAATATATGCAGGCTCTTGCCTTCGAAGTCGATGCGCTCGGCGCCGTCGGCCACGTTCCAGGCCGCGGTGCGTTCCAATTCCAGTTGGCGGCGGGTCTGGTCGAAGTAGGCGATCTCCAGGTTCTCGCCGTACTTGATCGTGCCGCTCTCGGGCTCGTGCTCGCCAAGGAGCACCCTGAGCAGGGTGGTCTTCCCGCAGCCGTTCGGGCCCATGATGCCGATCACGTCCCCGCGCCGGATCTTGTGCGTGAACTGATTGAGGACCGGCTGGCCGTTGATGCCTGCCGTTACCCGGTGCAGTTCGATCACCCGCCGGCTGGAGGGGTCGCTGACCTGGGTGCGGAAGGTCACGCGGCGCTGGTACTTGCGCCTGCCCGCGGCTTCTTCGCGCATGTCCTCGAGCGCGCGCACACGCCCCATGTTGCGCGTGGTGCGCGCCTTAACGCCGCGGCGGATCCAGTCTTCCTCCTCGGCGAGTTTCTTGTCGAATTCGCGGTTGGCCTGCCGTTCCTGCTGGAGCTGCTCAGCCTTGGCCCGCCGGTAGGCGGCGAAGTTGCCCGGGAAGGGATACAGGCGGCCGCGATCGACCTCTATGATGCGCAGCGCGACGTTATCCAGGAAGGCGCGGTCGTGGGTGATGAACACGAGCGCACCGGGAAAGCTCGCCGCGACCTGTTCCAACCATCCCACGCCGCTGATGTCGAGGTGGTTGGTCGGCTCGTCGAGCAGCAGCAGGTCGGGCTTGCTCACCAGCGCGCGGGCGAGCATCACGCGGCGGCGCAGCCCACCCGAGAGCGTCGCGAAGGGCGAGTTGCCATCCAGCTCCATGCGCGAGAGGGTGGCGGCAACTTCGACGTGCGTGTTCCAGGCGCCGGCTTCCTCCAGCTCATGCTGCAGCTTCAGCAGGGCTTGCGGGTCGCCGCCCGCGTTCGCCGCGTGTTCGTACTCGATCAGCCGGCGTCCGGTTTCGCCCAGTCCGCGCGTGACGATGTCATAGACCAGCCCTTCGGTGTCCGGCGGCACGTCCTGGTCGAGCATCGCGACGCGCAGCCCGTCGCGGGCGATGATCTCGCCTTCCTCGGGGACGATCTTGCCCGCCAGCACGCGCAGCAGGGTGGACTTGCCGGCACCGTTGCGGCCCGCCAGGCACAGCCGGTCGCCCTCCTGGATCGAGAGGTTGACGTGGTCGAGGACGGGTTCGGCGGCGAACCGCACGAGGACGTCGCGAAGGGTCAGCAGCACGGGCAGGGTCTGGTACGTCGAGGGATCGGATTCAAGGCGCTTGTCTTCATGGGCAGGCTCCGCCTGCATGATCGGGCTGTCGGGTCAAGAGCCTATTCTAATGTAGGCGGGCGGCCGCGGAGCCCGAGTTCGCGGGTCGCAAGCGTCGGTGGCGCCGCATCCGCGCGGCCCGTCCGCCGGGACGGGGTACCGGTTGCCCACTGCGGGGCCAGCTGACTAAGCGAGCCCCTTGAAGCGGGGCAGGAACTCGATGAATTCCTCCGCGGCCATGGGCGGGGCGATCAGGTAGCCCTGCAGCCGGCCGCAATGACGTTTGCACAGGAAATCGGCCTGGGCATGGGTTTCCACGCCTTCGGCAACGATCGGTATCTCCAGCTCCCGCCCCATGGCGATGATCATGGAGATGATCTTTTCCCCCTTCTCGTCGCCGGGAATGTCGCTGACGAACATGCGGTCGAGCTTGATGCCGTCGACGTTGAAATGCTTCAGGTAGCCGAAGGACGAATACCCGGTCCCGAAATCGTCGGTGATGATCCTGATGCCCTGCTCCTGGAGCACGCCCAGCACCTTGCCTTTCTGCTGGGGGTTTTCCATCAGCAGGTTCTCGGTGATCTCCAGGTGTATCCGCTCCGGTGAGAGCTGCTCTTCCTCGATGACCTCGAGGATGGATCGTGCCAGGTTGGGGTCCTGGAATTGGCGCGGGGACAGGTTGATCGAGGCCTGGATTCCCGCATGGCCCATTTCATCCAGCTTGCGCAGCTGGCGGCAGCTCTGGTGCAGTACCGCGTTGAAGATGTCATGGATTGCCCCGGTGCACTCGGCAACGGGGATGAATTCATTGGGGCCGATGATCTTGCCGTCCGGCCGGATCCAGCGCGCGAGGGCCTCCATGGAGGTGACCTTCCAGGTGCGGGCGTCGACAATGGGCTGGAAGACGGCCTTGAATTCGTTTCTTTCGACGGCCTTCTGCATCGGGCCTGCAAGTCGGATAAACCGCCGGCTGACCGCCTCCTCACCATTTTCGTAGAAGCTGTAGCCGTTACCTCCCCGTTTCTTGATCCGCCGCAACGCGACGTTGGCCGTGCGCATCAGCTCATCACAGGTCTCACCGTCCTTCGGGTAGCTGCTGACCCCGATGCTCAGCGATACGCTGAACTGGTTTTCATTCAGCGCGATCGGCTCATGCACCGATTCGTTGATCCTCGAGACGAGTGCGGCGATGTCGGCCGTCGAGTGCGCGTCTTTCGCCAGCACGGCGAACATGTCGCTCGTGTGCCGGAAGAGCTGATTATCCGCTCCCATGGCGTTGTGCAGCCTGTGTGTAAGGAGGGCCAGTGCCTTGTCCGCGGTTTCGTAGCCCAGCGCCTCGTTGACGACGCCGAAGCTGTCGATATCCATCAGCAGCAGGTAGAACCGCGCACGTTCCGGGTTGGCATGACCCAGCGCCTTGTCGAGTTCATGCTCGAGGAACGCGCGATTGGGCAGCCCCGTGGTCGGATCGTGCAGCGAGACATTGCGCAGCAGCTGCTCGGTCTCGCGGATCGCGGACACGTCGGTGAGCATCACGATGCGGCTGGTTTCCCCGTGCCGCAACTCGGCCACCTGGGATATTTGCGCCCGGATCGGGTAAACCTCGCCGCTGCTTCGCCGGCTGTGCAAATCCCCTTCCCATTTTCCCTCTCGGGCGAGCGCTTCCTCGATCTCTTCCAGGAGTTGTGGTTCCTGCTCGCCCAGGTAACGCCTGAGCGGGGAGGGTTTGCCGACCAGTTCCTCGCTCGTAAAGCCCGAGCCGATGGATTTGGCGGAATTCGCCCACAGGATTTGCCACTCCGCGTCGGTGACGTAGATCATCAATGGCGATTGCTCGGCAAGCGATTCTCCCATGCGCAAGCCGTAGTAAGGTTTGTTGCTCTTGGGTCGCACTACCAGTGCAATACGTTTCAGGTCACCTACGGGAAAGCTCGCGCAGCTTATGCCCACGCGCTGCTGATGCCCCTGCTTGTCCCGCATCCATTCCTCATGCTCTTCCAGGGATTCGAGGTCTGCATGGTTCTCGCGGTAACATTTCGCCAGGGCGTCCTTGCTCCAGATCAGCCCGATATCGCCCGCGAGGAATTCTTCCCTCGTGTACCCGAACAGCCGCGAGGCCGAGGGGTTGGAAAAGAAGAGCCGGCCATCGGGTGCGGCCAGAAAAATGGCGTCCTGGCTGTGGTGTGCGACGAAATCCAGTAACTGCGTATTGCGTTGGGAGCCGAGCTCATAGACGTTCATGTCGTTGTCCTCCATCGTTTCCTCATCACGCATCTTGCACGAATGAGTTGATGGTGTATTCAGTACTCGTTTACTCCAATTTGGACGGAAAATCAATCAGATGGTTCTTGTGAATCAATCTTCTGGTGGAAATAATCGCCCCCTTTCAACTCCTCAAGGGGCGACTTGAAGAGGTTCGTCGACCGGTGCGGGTGACGCTCCCGGGGCGCCCGGACCTTTTCCCCGGCGCCGGCCGGGAGCCTTACGCGGGTGCCGTTTGCGCGAAATATTCCAAATATTCAGACATCCGGGACAATCGGGTCCATTCTCTCCATCGCCTTACCGGGTATTGCCGGTGTGTCCCAGCGAATAGCGTCCCGGTTGCGGCCAGACCGTGAGCCCGTGCGGCTGGCGCCCGACGCGTATCTTGTGCAGCAGCCTTCCGCTGCGCGTATCGAATACGTACACGACATTATCGTAGCGGCCCGAGAGCCACAGTTGCGTACCTGAGGCATTGGTGTTGCCCATGTCGGGGCTGCCGCCTCCGGGGATGGGCCATTGGGCTACGATCTTGCGCGTCGCCGGGTCGATGACGGTCACGCCGCCGCGGTGCTTGCCCCACACGCGCGGGTTGCCGCGGTCGCTCACATACAGGTACTTGCCGTTCCGGCTCGGGTAGATGCCGTGAGCCCCGTAGCCGGTAGCAATGAATCCGGTCTGCTTGAAGCTGACCGGATTCACCAGCTCAACGCCGTCGCCGCGCAAGTCGGCCACATAGAAGGTGGTGCCCTGCGGACCCACGCGGACGTCCTGGGGCATCGCACGCTCATGGTTGGGCGGCTGCAGTTTCAGATACCCCACCACCTTGTGCGTTTCAACATTTACCTTGACCAGGCCGCCGTTGAATTCGCAGGTGGCGATCAGGTAACGGCCGTCCGCGGTGAAGTCCATGTGGTCGATGCCCTTGCAATGGGTCTTGACGGAGTCATGCAATTTCATCGTATGCGGATCGCGGAAATCCAGCCGCTCCATCTGTTCGGCGACCACGATCGCGTATTTCCCATCGGGCGTGAAATACATGTTGTACGGATCACGCACCGCAACGTTCCTGCCCGGCTTGCCGGTCACCGGATCGATCGGCGTGAGGCTGTTGCCGTAGTCGTTGGTGACCCACAGCGTACGCAGGTCATAGGAGGGCACCACGTGCTGCGGGAGGGCGCCGGTCTTGAAAGTGTCGATCACCTTGAAGGTTGTCGGGTCGATGACCGACACCGTGCCGTCCAGCGTGTTGGGCACGTACACGAGTTGCCTGTCGTGTTTCACCACCCGGCTGAGCATGTCGACGCCGGCGGCGGAGTAGATGTTGTGCGGGTCGAGCACCGGCGGCATGCCGGGCAGTGCAACGCTGCGAACCGCGGGGGCCGCAACGGCAAGGCCGGCGCAGGCCAGCAAGGCGCCCGCGAATGCCGGGCGCGTCAGGAAGGAGAGCAAGGTTTTCATCGGCGGAGGGCCCTGGAGACACCCCATATGGGGCGATATAGCATAGTCCGGAAAAAGGTTTTTTCCAGCGGTTTTTTGCACTATTTTTTCGTGCGCTGCCGGCCCCTTCGGGCGCCGGCGCCGCGGCTATAACCTGAGCCCCGGCCAGAGGGCCCCGATAACCAGGCCGAGGATGAAAAGCCAGCCGAACACGCGGTTATGAACCAGCGCCTTGCGGTGATACCACAGCGGCCATCCGACATAATCCGGCGGCGCTTCATCCGGGCGGGGACGCAGCAGGGTCCCGATCGCACGCGCTGCATGCGGGAAGGCGGCAAACGCGATTGCACTGAAGGGAGTGATGACGCCCAGGGCGATCAGGATGCCCGTGACCGCGTACATCAGGACGATAATCGCAATTTCCAGGGCGCGGGATATACGTTCGCCGAGCAGGACCGGCAGGGTGCGGATTTTCTTGCCCCGGTCGAACTCGCTCTGGTCGATGTGCTTGCCGACCAGTATCGACATCACGCCTAGGCCGTAGGGGATCGAAATGAAGAAAACGGCGCTATCGACGCGCCCGGTGATCATCGCATAGCCACCGCCCACCATCAACGGGCCCCAGACGAGGAACACCGCCAACTCGCCCAGCCCGATCGTCTTCAGCGATACGGGCGCCGCGTCATAGGCAAAAAGCAGCGTTACGCCGGCAATGAGGAAACCGCCGGCAAGCCAGCCATGCTCGAGGACGAAAAAGGCCGCTATCGCAATGCCGGCCGCCGACAGCATCAGGATGCCCGTGACCAGCGATGCCGGTCTTATGATGTCGCCGGAGAGCGGATGGATCGTATAGCGCATGCGCGGCGAATCCGGGGTGTCGTGGCCGCGTCTGTAGCCGAAGTAATCATTGCTCAGGTTGCTGATCATGTGGGCGATCATGAATCCCAGGAATACCAGCACGAACTCCCGCCAGTGAAACGCCCGGGAAGTGGCCGCCAGCAGTCCGGCGATCAAGGCGGCCTGGGCGGAGATCACGAGGATCACGCTTCGGGCCGCGTAGAGGAAGCGCGACACGATATCCAGTGCACGGATTTCGGATGGGCTCGGTTTGTAGAAACCGGTAAAGGCGCCCAGCCAGCGGGTCAGTGTCAAACGTAAAGTTGATGCCGTCATGTCAAGATTCCCGATCTATGGGAGCATTCAGCCGTTATATATTCTTGCGCTGAAAAACCACTCTGTAAAACCCGATGATGCGTTAGTGAGATGCGGTGTTTCCGCGGGGCATGGACGCCAAAGGCCTCGGACTTGAAGCACGCGTTCATTCTCCGCCGATGGGAGCGACCTGCAGCCGCCCCTCATTGTCTATCCGGGTGCTCATGAGCTTGTCGTCAAGATATACCGCGACATCCCCGTAGCCGCCGGAGCGCAATTGGCGGGCCGTGGCGACCTCCAGTATGGCTGCGGCTTTGCGGCGGTCTTCTGCCGGCACCCGATAGATTCCGAACGTCTGGCGCTCGCCGTCGGGCTGCTCGTAGTATTCATGAATGCTGATCGTGTGTCCGTCAAGCGCTTTACCCGCGAGGGGCGGGGCGGCTACGAGTTCGTGATGTTCCGGTCCCTTTTCGTGGACGATGCCGAGCTTGTCATGCTCATCGACGAACACCGTGACCGGCTTATCGTCGAGGAATACCGCCGTTTTCGGATATCCGCCGGCACGGCGTCCTTCGGCGGACAGGACGTTGAGCAGCGCCGCGACCTTGTCGGGTTCGCTGTCAGGGATCCTGTAGGAGCCAAGAATTTCTCGAGTCCCGTCTTCGCGAGGATAGAACTCTTCGATGCGGAAGGTCGCCATTTCGCCTCTCCGTCGGTGACGCGTGTGCGTTGGAATGAGTTTGACATCGAGTACGCAGTGCGGGCTTGACCGCAATCAATTTTGCGAACCGTAGAGTCCCGCGCCACCTTCGCAAAGGTGCGCGCGGGCGTATTATTGAGTTGTGTCTTTCATCTTGAGGGGGGTTCGACATGAAGGCATTCAAGGTCATCCTGGCGGCGGGGCTTTTTGCGTTGCCCGTGGCCGCCATGGCGTCGAGTGGTTCCGGGCAGAAACTTTATGCCGATCATTGTGCAATGTGTCACGGCAACGACGGCAAAGCCGTCATGCCCGGCGCGGGGGACATGACCGATCCCAAGGGTCCCCTGTCGAAGCCGGATGCCGTGCTGGAAAAGAGCACGTTTGAAGGCATCGGCAACATGCCTGGGTTCAAGGGCGTGTTGAGCAAGGAACAGGTCTCGAGCATTCTCAAATACATGCGCGAGCAGTTCGGGGTCAAGGCCGGGCACTGAGCGGACGGGCTGTGTCCGGCGCCGCTCCGGATGCCATGTCCGGGCCGGCGCGGATAACGACCCGGCCCGTTTCGGCGGGCCGGGCACGAGCGCGCGGGGCCCTGTCTTCCCGGCGCCGGAATTGATCACCGGCTTTCGCGGTCATGGAAGAGTACGCGGTTTCACGCATTTTCCCCCAGGCGCGGGAACGCGTTTATGCGCTCGTGGCCGATATCGAAACGTACCCGCAATTCGTTCCAGGCTACAAGTCCGTGCGCGTGCGCAAGCACGGCCCTGATCGACTCCGGGTCACGCAAACGGTCTCCATCCTGGGCCTCGAGACGACGTTTGATTCCTCCGCCCGGCTAGAACCACCCCATGCCCTGGTCGTCGAAGCCTCGCCGCGGGGCTTTCGCACGATGCACATCGAATGGCGTTTTGAAAGCCTCGGGGCCAAAGGGACACGCATTGACGTCAGGATCCGCTATGAAGCGGCCGGGCGCTGGGTGAGCCGGTTTTCCCGCCCCTGGGTCAAGGCCTTCATCGAGATGCAGATCAGGGCCTTCCGCGCCCGTGCTGAGGCCTCGGAACCTGGTGCATTTCGGGCCCGTCGCTAGCTGCAACTCCCTATCCGGATAGGCTTTGCGCGCCCGGTTTGCCAGCCTGATTGACGTGGATCAACCGGAGCGCGCTTTGGCCCGGATTACCGCGTTACGGCGTCGGATCAGGAGTAATCTGGGGATGGTTCACCTGATGGTGTTTCTGCGATGGGTATCGATGGCATCAGCATCTGGCAGCTGCTTATCATCCTGCTTCTGGTCGTCGTGCTGTTCGGAACGGGCAAGCTTCGCCGGGTAGGCACGGATATGGGACACGCGATCCGGGGTTTCAAGCGCGGCCTGCGCGGGGATGCCGAGGAGTCCTCGGCGGACACCCCCGAATCCTCATCTGATACGAAGACCGAAACCAAGGCGCGGGGCGGCAAGGCTGCGTCCACCAAGCGGCATTAGCCGCCCGGCCGCATCATGTTCGGCGGCAGCACGGGCGAGTTGGCCCTGATCTTCCTGTTGGCGCTGCTCGTGTTCGGGCCCGAGCGGCTGCCGGGGCTCGCCCGCAACCTGGGCAAACTGGTGCGAAGCTCGAGGGTGCTCGTGCAATCCGTGTGGCGCCAGCTCGAGGAAGAAATCGATCGCGGGGAGAAAGCCGAAGAGAACAAGGCGGCGGCGGTGGCTCTTGCACGTGACGGCGAAGCGGGTGCGCGTCCGGAGCCGGCGAATGTGGCTTCGCCGGAACATTCGATGGGGACGCGTACGCAGGATTCACCGTGATGCAACCCAAGCGAGCTTTCGCGGCTGCCCGGTCTTCTAAACCACTTGAGCGCAACTTCGTTCCGGTGTCTTCCGGGTCTGGAGCATGTTGAGTTTGTGCCTGCGCCCGCATGAAAAGACCGGGGAGGGGACCCCGCTGATCGCACACCTGCTGGAGATCAGGCGCCGCCTGTTGATCGTGGTCGCGGTATTCATCCTGGTCCTGATTCCCTGCGCTATATTCTCCCGCCAGCTTTTCGTGCTCCTCGCCTTGCCGATCATGCAGCGCCTGCCGGCGGGCTCGTCCATGATCGCCACCGGGGTGTCATCGCCGTTCCTCACCCCGTTCAAGCTCGCGGCGGGTATTGCCGGATTCGCGACGGTCCCGGTGGCCCTTTACCATGCCTGGGCTTTCCTGGTGCCCGGACTGTACCGGCGGGAACGGCGGATGCTGGCCCCGTTGCTCGCGCTGAGCCTCGCGTTGTTCTACCTCGGCATGGCGTTTGCATACTTCGTGATCGCGCCCCTGGCCCTGCATTTCTTCATTTCCATGGCGCCGCCCGGGGTCAAGGTGATGACCGATATCGGGAGTTACTTCAGTTTCACCATGACGCTTTTCTTTGCGTTCGGCGTCGCATTCGAATTGCCGATCGTCGAAGTGGTTCTCGTCTGGCTGGGTTTTCTTAGCACTGAGCGTTTACGCAAGTTTCGTCCCTATATGCTCGTCGGGGCGTTCGTCATCGGAATGATCCTCACCCCCCCGGACATGTTCTCGCAGACCCTGCTCGCCGTTCCTCTGTATGCGCTCTATGAGCTTGGCATACTCCTCGCCCGGTTCATGCTCAATACGAACCCGGATCTCAGCGCGGAGACGGCGGGTTCCGAATAGATCGCAGCGGGGCATGGCCCGCCGGCGCCGCCTCAGCAGATGCGCGGGAGCGGCTCGTTCTCCAGCTCTTCTAGGACACGTTCGCCGCCGAATCCGGTTCGTACCATGACTTCCGGATAGCCTTCGCGCACCTCGCCGATCACGCGCGCTTCGGGGGCCGCGCCGGTTTCGCCGAGGCGGACGAGCGCCGCGTCCGCCTCCTGCCCGTCCATCACGGCAACGATACGTCCTTCGCAGGCGAGGTAATACGGATCGAAGCCCAGGATCTCGCAGACCGAGGCGACGCGCGCGCTCACGGGAATGGCGTCTTCCTCGAGATGCAGCCCCAGGCCGGTGGCGCGGGCGATCTCGTTGGCGACGGTGGCGATGCCCCCGCGCGTGGGATCGCGCATGAAGCGCAGCCCGGGGAACGCGCGCAGGACGCGTGCCGCCGGCAGCCCGCTTCCCGCGTCCGAGAGCAGTTCCGCGCTCAAGCCGTAGTCTTCGCGTGCGAGCAGCACGGCGGCGCCGTGGTCACCCACTGGGCCGGTCAGCACGATGCGGTCACCGGGGCGGATCCGGTCCATGCCGAGGTTGAGCCCGCGTTGCCTGATGCCCACGCCGGTCGTCGCGAAATACACGCCCCCGCATTCGCCGCGCCCCACCACCTTGGTGTCGCCGGCCACGATCGCGACCCCCGCGTCACGGGCCGCCGCCGCCATGGAGTCGAGCAGGCGCTCCAGCAGCGCGATCTCGAGCCCTTCCTCGAGGAAGGCGTTGAGCGTCAGGTAACGGGGTTCGGCGCCGGCCACGGCGAGATCGTTGACGGTGCCATGGATGGCGAGCGAGCCGATGTCGCCGCCGGGAAACTCGAGCGGCTGCACGGTAAACCCGTCGGTCGTGACCATCAGGTCGCCCTCATCAGGCAGCGGCAACCGTGCGGCGTCGACGTTGACATCGAGCAGGGGCGAGGCGAGGCGCGAGGCAAAGACGTCCTCGATCAGCTCGCGCATGAGTTTGCCGCCGTTCCCGTGCGCCATGATGAGATGGCTGTCGTGCATTAACGTCTCCGTCTAGGTGAATGCCGATGCGCTGCCGCCGGCCAGCGGCTTGGCGAGTCCCGCCTGCGCCGCCGCCTCCACGATCTGGCCGTAGGCGATGCCGCCATCGTTGACCGGGATTCGGCGGGGGAACAGGGTCCGGAAACCGGCCGCTTCCAGGCCCGCAATGACGGCTTCGGTGAGAATGCGGTTCTGGAAGACGCCGCCGCTCAACGCCACCGTCGAGAAGTGTTGACGGGTGCGCAGGGCGGTTGCCTGGTCCACCAGCGCCTGGGCGAAGGTGGCGTGAACGAGTGCGGCACGATCCGCGGCCGGGCGGTCGTCGTCGAGCAGGGCGCCGAACAGCGGTTCCCAGTCCGCGACGAGCATGCCGTCGCGGGTATCTGCGATCGGTAACGGGATGGCCTCGGCGCGGGTGCCGCGCGCCAGGGTCTCCAACTGCATGGGAGCCTGCCCGTCGTAACTGGCCTCGTGGATGCCGGCGACGATCGCCGCGGCGGCATCGAACAGTCGTCCCACGCTGCTGGTTCTCGGGCTGTTGACACCATCGCGCCAGGCCGCTTCGAGAAGGGGCGTCGCTCTCGCTTCGCCCGCGGCCCAATTCAGGCCGGCGTCCCAGCAGGCCGCCAGCGCGGAACGCCAGGGCTCGAGCATCGCGCGTTCGCCGCCCGGAAGTCGCAGCGTTCGCCAGCTCGCCACGCGTCGCCAGTTGCCGGGCCCTCCGAGCAGGGCTTCCCCGCCCCAGATCGTGCCGTCGTCGCCGAGACCGGTGCCGTCCCAGGTAAAGCAAAGTACCGGTTCGTCGAGCAACGCGAATTCGCCGGCGGCCGCGCTGGCGTGGGCGTGATGATGCAGGATCCGGGTGACGGGCTTGCCGCGCGCTGCCGCCCAGCGGCTGTTGGGGAAATCGGGGTGGGCATCGCAGGCGAGCGCCTCGGCCTCGATTCCATAGAGGCTTTGAAGATCGCCGCAGACCTGTTCGAAGACGCGGCGCGAGCGGGGACTCGAGAGATCGCCGATATGGGGCGAGACCACGACCCGATCCTCCCAGGCGAGCGCCACGGTGGTCTTCATGAAGGCGCCCACGGCGAGCATTGGGCGCTCGAGCCGGAAGGGCAGCGCAAGCTCGAGCGGGGCGATGCCGCGTCCGAGGCGTATCGGTTGCATCCCGCCGGCCATGGGCCGCAGGACCGGATCGTCGGCGGGGCGTTCGATCGGCCGGTTATGGTGCAGGTAGGCGTCGGCGACCCGGTCGAGCCGTGCTTCGGCGTCCCGGGGCGCGGTGAGGACAGGCTCGCCGCTGATGTTGCCGGACGTGGCCACCAGGGGTCCCTGGAAGGCATCGAGCAGGAGGTGGTGCAGCGGACTGTAAGGCAGCATGAGGCCGACCGCGGTGAGATTCGGGGCGATGCCGCACGCGAGGGGTGCTTCCTCACGGCGCTCGACGAGCACGATGGGACGGACCGGGTCGCGCAGCGCATCGGCTTCTTCGGGAGTGATCCGCGCCAGGGTTCTCGCCCAGCCGAGACCGTCGCCGCCGGTGGCCGGGATCATCACCGCGAGCGGCTTGTCCGGGCGATGCTTGCGTTCGCGGAGCCGCGCAACGGCGCGCTCGTCCGCGGCGTCGCAAACCAGGTGGTAACCGCCGATACCGCGCACGGCGACGATCTCCCCTGCGCGCAGTGCGCAGAGACAGGACAGCAATGCCTGTTCGCTGTCCTCAATCGCGTATCCGGGCTCGCGCGCGGAAGACCAGCTGAGCCTCGGGCCGCACACCGGGCAGGCCAGCGGCTGGGCGTGAAAGCGCCGGTCGAGCGGATTCTCGTATTCGCGACGGCAGTCCGGACACAGCTCGAAGCCGGCGAGCGTCGTGTTCGGGCGGTCGTAGGGCATCGCGCGGATGATCGTGTAGCGCGGCCCGCACTGGGTGCAATTGATGAACGGGTAGCGGAAGCGGCGGGCCGCGGGATCGTTGAGCTCGCCGAGGCAGTCCTCGCACGCGAACTGGTCCGGGGGTACATGAATGTCGACGGCGGCCGTCGCCTCGCTCTTCAGGATCGAAAATCCGCTCAAGCCTTCCGCCGCCGATGGCTTGTCGCTCTGCAGCGTAGGGCGCGCGAGTGGCGGGGCCTGTGCGACCAGCTCGCGCGAGAATTCCTGCAACCGGGCGGGATCGGCCCCCTCGATGTGGATATCCACCTCGCCGCCCGTGTTGCGCACCCAGCCGGCAAGGCCGTGGCGGTGGGCGAGGCGATAGACGAAGGGACGGAAACCGACGCCCTGCACGCGCCCGGTCACGGTGAGGTCGCGGGCCACGGCAAGCGGGGAGGGCGATGCCGTCATGGCGACGGCCAACCGCTGCCCGGGCCTTGCCACTCCAACCGGCGGTGGCGGGCGAGGTACAGCGGCGTCCACGCATGGGGCACGCGATGTACGAACTTGTAGCGGGCGACGTGGTAACTGGGGTCGAAGCCGTAGAAATTGAGCTTCATGTGTTCCAGTTCCTCGTCGCGGTATTGCGCGAGCGGACGCAGCGTTTCATCGCGGTTCCTTTCCTCGCGCTTGCGCCGGATGCGCCGCGCGAAATCGCCGGCGTCGGCCAGCTGGTGGGCGCGCTCGCGGACCGCGGCGAGAAACGTGGCCGGATCGGGATCGCCGACGGCGTCGACCAATCCCCACGATCGGGTGGTGTCCGCGAGCACGGGGAGGCGATGTTGCATGAGGGCCGCGGCCGTTTTGTAGCCTAGCCGGCGCGGCAGCAGGTAGGTCCAGTATTCGGAACCGTACAGGTTGCCCATGTTCTGGTAATGCGGGTTGAAGACGATGCCGCGGCGCGCGTGGATTTCGTCGGCGGCGAGCGCCAGGAATACGCCGCCGGCGCCGGCGTTGCCCTGCAGGGCGGAGACGGTGAGCTTGTCGGTGGTGGTGATGATTTCCCGGGCGAGATCGTCCATCGCCACGATATTGCGCCAGGACTCGTCGGCCGGGCTGGCGGCGGCCTCGATGGCGTTCAGATCGAGGCCGTTCGACCAGAACTCGGCGCCCCCCGCGAGCACGATTACCCGGGTGGGCCGCGCGCGGGCCTGGCGATAGGCAGCGAGGAGGCGGCGGCAACGTGCCGTGCTCATCGCGCCATTGTAGAAATCGAAATGCAGGAGTCCCACCGGGCCGTCTTCTTCGTAGCGGATATCGGCATACCCCTCCGCGGATACTGCGGTGATGTCCCCGCCGAGCCGCGGGACGCCGGCCAGGCGCCTTTCCCCCAGCACTTGCGTGGCGGGCAGCTTGAATGGCGGGGCCCCGTCGCCGGGCCCGCGCAGTCGCCCGATCCAGACGGCGCCGTCGGCCGTCGCCAGGCAGACCGCTTCGCCGTGACAGCCGATTACCTGTCCCGCCTCGCCCCGCCAACCCGGCGCCGGGCGGGCATCGAAAAGGCGGCAGGCGACGCCGAGGACCGTCGCTTCCACGCCGGGGCTGCCGTCGGCGCAATGGATCTTTCGAAGCACCGTGGCGGTGGTGTCCGACTCCCAGTCGATGCGGCGTGCCGACGGGTTCATGGACGGCTGCCA
>Ga0102962_1000345_pt1 | contig 23991 bp, 17 predicted proteins | sample SalPonF2_C_D2_MG_FD_84519 | JGI IMG/M metagenome (GOLD analysis project Ga0102962, IMG submission 84519) | Salt pond soil microbial communities from South San Francisco under conditions of wetland restoration - Salt Pond MetaG SF2_C_D2_MG ...
GAATATGCATCGGGATATACAAACATCGATTATGAAAAACGCCGGGGTAATGTTCGCCTCCCAGCTGATTACCTGGACATCCAGTTTTGTCTTGCTTCTTTTTCTGCCACGTTATCTGGGTAGCGAAGATTATGGACATTTGTTCCTGGCTATTTCTCTGACGATGATTGCGGGTGTTATTATAGATTTTGGAGGGAATTTCCTCATTCCTAAAAACATATCACGCTCTCCGGATCATGCCGCTTCTCTGTTGTCAAGTTATATTGGGATCAGAACACTTTTGTGGTTGGTATGTATTGCCATTTTATGGGCTTTCAGTGTCGTGGCCCATTATTCACCGCTTGTGCAGGGACTCATTTTTATTCTCGGGGTGGCCAAATTGTGGGAAGAGATCCGGATGGCGTATAGAAGCTATTTCCAGGGAATAGAGCGCATGGAGTTTCCGTCGATTGGCGTGATCGCAGAGCAGGTGTTCATCTCATTATTCGCCGTTATTGCTCTTCTGTTAGGTTTTAATTCCTTTACAGTTGCAATTATTATGGCGATTGGTGCTTTATTGGATCTGATAGTCTGTATGAATTTTTCGCATCGTTTTTTACCCAAATTGTCCCGTTTCAATTTACTGCAATCGGTAAGGCTTTTAAAAACGGGCCTCCCCTATTTTTTATGGTCCATCTTTGCCATCATTTACTATCGTCTCGATGCCGTGATGTTGTCATTGATGACAGTCGATAATGTGGTGGGCTGGTACGGAGGCGCCTACCGCTTTTTTGATATGTTTATGTTTTTGCCCAGTATTCTGACAACCGTGATATTTCCCATATTTACCCGGCTCAGTATTTCTGAGAAAGAGCAATTGGTCATGGTCCTTCAAAAAGGATTCAAATATTTATTGCTATCCGGAGTGCTGGTGGGGATCATGGTTTATTGTTTCGCCACCCCCATCGTCGTTTTGTTTTTGGGACTGAAGGGATATACACCATCTATCAATATTTTGCATGTATTTGCTTTCGGAGTGCCGCTGGTCTATGTGGATTTCATTTTTGGTAATGCCATAATCGCTGCTGATAAACAACGACAATGGGCTATTATAGGATTTTTGGCCATATTCTTAAATATATTTCTGAATTATTTCCTCATTCACTATACCCAATCAGCTTTCGCGAATGGAGGGATTGGTGCCGCGATAGCAACCCTGGTAACCGAAATGTTCATCATGGGCAGCGCCATCATTCTGATACCGGGATATTATTTAAGTGGCATCCGTTTAAATATGATCACCAGAATTCTCCTTGTGGGAAGTGCGACCTTTGGTGTTATATGGCTCATGCAATCCGTCCAATGGTTTTGGATCTTAAGTGCACTATTTGGAGCAGCCTTTTATGGAATAGGGGCCATTTTACTGAATATCATAACCCAAAGCGAATTACAAAGTCTCCTGTCATTTTTAAAGACAGATAACCTGAAATCAATCGTATCTCCCAAAAGAATAAACTAACTAATATGAAGATATTGAATATCATGCCATATTCCCCTTTCCCACTCTTCTATGGGGGAGCTTTACGAAATTATTATTTGTTGAAAAATATGGTCGAAAAACATCAGGTTACCCTGGTTACTTTTGGCGGCCCCAGTGAGGATCTGGTTCTTGTTCAGAATTTGGGAGATCATCTGGATGAAATCCGTGTCGTTCCGAAGGGTATCATTAGACGCAATCACCGTTTAGGACAAATTTATGCGTTGTGGACTTCTCACAGCCATGATTATCTGGAAGCGAATTGTGATCACATGCAGCGTCAGCTGGATAAATTATTAAGCCGGGAAAAGTACGATATTATTCAAACCGAATTCTCCTTTATGGGGAATTATGATCTTCCCTCCGATGCCCCAAAAATACTGGACGAGCATAATGTTGAGTATGATATCTATCATCAGATGTATCAATACAACCGTTCCGCGGTTCGGAGAATGTATTATCACGTGGAATACTCCAGAATGAAGAAAGAGGAATTGGAGATATGTCGAAAACATGATGTGATTCTTGTTACTTCGAATAGTGATAAAAATAAGCTGGATCATGATTTACCCGAGGTGCCCAAATATGTTCTCACAAACGGGGTTGATACGAATTATTTTCATCCTTTACTAACTATACCGGAACCTAATTCAATCGTGTTTACCGGGATGATGGGATACGAACCCAACAGTGATGCCATGATATTTTTCATCGATGATATCCTGCCCATTATTAAAAAAGCGATTCCTGATGTTAAACTTTTTATTGTTGGCAAACGCCCCACCATGAAACTAAAAACAAGAGCATCAGATCATATTTTCGTAACCGGTTTGGTCGATGATGTCAGACCATACATTTGGCGTTCAGACGTGTATGTGGTTCCTTTGCGAATTGGTGGCGGTACGCGCCTTAAAGTCCTGGAAGCTCTGGCCATGAAGAAACCCGTTGTGACAACTTCTATTGGCTGTGACGGCCTTGACGTGAAAGACAACGATACCGTTCGAATCGCTGATGATCCGAAAGAATTTGCCGAATTGGTGATTCAGATATTAAAGAATCAGAATTATTCCGACCAAATCATTAACCGGGGATACGAATTGGTTCATGAATATTATGATTGGAAAGTGATTGGGGAAACGCTGGATCAGCTTTATGAAACTATCCTGAAAAAACATAAAAACAAGCTCAGCGATTCTATCAAAGCCTGAAGATTTCAGTCTTCCTTCTTTAACCCGGATTATTCACCAAGAAATGTAGTCGTGATCAAGGCGCTCCGAAAGTTTTCGGAGCAATGCAGAGCACGGCCAAATTTCGCAAAGTTTTTTAGTGTCCTCAAAGTCGAGGATCAGTTTATTTTTTATAAGCTACTTTATTTACAATATGATATGTATTACTTCATAGTGGTTACGTGAATAATTCGGGTTAGTAATATCATCAAACCAATTCTTAGAACATTGTATGGGAATAGGGGGAGTATACCTAAAAGGTATTTAAAAATCAGTGCATTATACCGGCTATATAGCAAGAACAGAATGATCAGGAATTACACTTACTCAATATAAATGATGGGTAAAAAGGTAACACACAAATAAAAACAATGTACTAAACACTAATTAATTGCGGATAACGTGATAATTAGATGGATAAAATCAGTCTCACACTCAAATTCAAATTTGGCACATTGATTGCATTTAATAATGAAAAGTACATAAATAAAAATTTGATCCGGAGTACTGCGGCAACAATCAGTAGTCCCATAAGAATAAAAATAAATGATCAATACCGCTGTATCACACAACATTAAGGTTTTAGTTTATCATCGCATTGTGGATGATGAGGAATTAGCCCAAAAAAATTGGATGTGTGTGCATGTAGATCAATTTTACAAGCATCTGAAATGGATCGAGCAGATGGGATATACCAGTATCACGCTCGAGGACTACTGGCTTTATATGATGGGTGAGCTTCAGCTGCCGCGGAAACCGATTATCATTACCTTTGATGATGGGTATGAAGAGATCTATAAACTCGCCCGTCCGGTACTTCAGGAGTTTGGTATGCGCGTCGTATTGTTTGTACTTGGAAACCGTAATCTGCATGAAAATGAATGGGATAAGAAATTAGGTTTGCCAGCCGCGCCTCTGTTAAAAGACAGACAAATTGTAGAATTATATGATGATGGATTTGAAATTGGCGCTCATACACTGAATCATGTTCACCTCCCGAATTTGTCGCCCGTTAATGCCTGGAAGGAGATATATGATTCAAAAAAAAATCTGGAATCATTGATAAAAGGGAGAGTGTATAGCTTTTCTTATCCCTATGGGGCCATAACTAAAGATATTCAGGATATGGTGGCGCAAATCGGTTTCTTCTTTGGTTGCAGTGTGTTTACCGGGCCCCCTCAGTTTGGCCGCGATCCGCTTCAGATTCGACGATTAACGATTGCCGGAAATTATATGGGACTGGCATTGCGTCTTATGACACCATACGAATATGCTGAGTGGATATGGTGGCGTTTTCGCTCTTCACTTCAATCGGGTGCTTCAGGGGACGATCTTCATCATATTCGGGAAGATCCGGGAGTACATGTCTAATGACTTAATTCCTGATTGTAAAAAGATCAAACGATCAACATTAATTTAATGATTTGAGCAGTAGCATGAACCTGACGGGAAATAGTAATAATGAGAAATCTGTATTGATACCTCAGGCTGATATAACCCATTCTGATTCAGCGTTTACGATCGATATCGTAATGAATGAAGCAGAATTTGATGCCCTTAAAATGGAATGGAATCATTTGGTTGATCAGGCGAATATCAGAATATATCAGACCTTTTTCTGGCTGAGAACCTGGTGGAAACACTTTGGACAGTATGCGGATCTTCATATCGTTCTTATACGTAACAACGGACGTTTAGTCGGAGTGGCACCTTTATATCTTGAAAAGTATTCCTATCTCAAAATTTATAAATACCGGTATTTACGAATGATAGGAAGTACCATCCCACAAAAAAGCGTGCATATGTCTTTTTATAAATATGGGATGAGTGATTATCTCGATTTTATTGTTCAGCCTGATTTTGAACAGAAAGTGGCCGATTTATTCATTAAGCATTTGCAAAGTGATCAATGTTCCTTCGATATCGCTGTTCTGCTGGATGCCCCCACCGGAAGTTTCATCGCACGATTTCTCGTACCGAAATTGAAAGAAAACAACGTTAGGATTTCGGTTAGAAGAAGTGAACAATGTCCGTATATCGAATTACCGGATCAGCCTGATAAATTTCTTAAATCGCTTGATAGCAGCACGCGATATAAAATACGACGGTCCGATCGTGCCGTTACCGAAAAAAAGTTGATCCGTATTTATGATGAATCATCACTGGAAAAGATACCCATTGTGTTAAAAGATCTAATAAGACTGCATCAGCAAAGATGGCATAATAAAAATGAACCAGGGGTTTTTGCTGATCCACGATACAGTTCGTTTCTCTTCGATGTAAGTCAGGAAGCAGCGAAATACGATTATTTGTGGCTGATTACAGCTTATCATGGATCGGATTGTATTGCGATAAACTGCAATTTTGAGTTCAAAGGCAGAATTTATGATTATGTCAAAGCATTTGATGATCAGCATGAGATGTCGACTTACCGGCCTGGGATGGCCATTTTATATGCGATCATCAAGAGAGCTATTGACCAACAAATTCCTGTTGTTGATTTATTACGTGGCGATGAAAGCTATAAAATGAAATTGACCGATAAAGCGGATACTAACTGGAATATCATTTGGATGGATCGATCGGGAAGCCACTTTGTTAAGAGAGGTTTTCATCGAATCGACACCTTTCTTTATGTGAAAAGCCGGTTGTTCAAAATTGTGCTTTACCTTTTTAAAACCGGCTGGAAAGAGCGCGATACGACACGTGCGCGGTACACCTTGAATTTCTCACAGTTTATTCTGGACAGTGTCACCACCAAGCTTCTGGAACGTTTGAATTTTAAATCTGTAAAGAAATGATATATGGAAACAAACCGTAAAACGGGAAAAATAGAAGAATGGATTCGGATCCGAATGAGCAAAAGCCGCTTTCCTGTTTTGAAATGGCTTTCTCATAGTCTAAAACGGGATCATAACTTTCCACTAAGATGGAAGTTCAGGCGGGGCGTTCATTTTTTTGCAGGAATGGTCGCTGCCAAGTTTTATATGCGAAGTTGCACGAAGGTAGGCAAACGTGCCAGAACGTATGATGGGAGACCTTATATCGATAACGCGGGAACCATGATTATGGGGGATGATGTACTCATAAACTGTAAAAATGTTCGAAGTGATTTTGTCACACGTCCGAATGGATTACTCGAGTTTGGAGATCGCGTATTTGTCAATTTTGGAACATCATTTGTCGCTGAAAAACATATAAAAATCGGAAATGGGTGTCAGTTTGGCCCCTACTGTTTTATTCTGGACAGTAATGCACATCTTACACAAGGTGACCGTTTTGAATGGGCGCCGGGTGAGACGATCATATTGGAGGATAACGTTTGGCTGGGTTCGCGTGTGATTGTCATGAAAGGATCCACGATCGGGGAAAATTCCACTATTGCGGCTGGCAGCGTGGTTTCAGGGTATATTCCTCCCTATACTATCGCTGGCGGGGTACCGGCAAAAGTCCTGAAATATTTACGTCCGCCTGAAGGGGTGAAACGCCCGTGGGTGCAGGAACGAAAAAGAAAAGCCATTTCACCGGAAATTAAAAAACGGGTTAATAAAGTTATTCGTCTTGTTTTCGGTTTAAACGAAGATCCTGATGAAGGTCAGGGATTACAAGAAATACAGGGGTGGAATTCATATAAACAACTGCACGTAATGGAAGCACTGGAAAATGAATTTAACATCAGGTATTCCAATGAGGATTTGGTAAAAATGACAAAATTAAACCGATTATATGAGATAACCACTCACCAAGTAAAACGACAACATGAATTAATCACCGTCAGAACGGTACAAGGAAAATGAATGAGATCAATTTAATGAGAGTCATAGGGGGGATTATACGGTAATGCTGAATGAAATAAATGCCATTTTTCAGATATTATTGTTATTACTTTTCGGGTTTCCGATGATTTATCTTTGCGTATTAAGTTTTTCCGCCCTGGCAATGAAACGCCGCTATAGGCCACCAAAAGCCGTGCATACACGGAGTTTTGCGTTATTAATACCTGCTCATAACGAGGAAAAAGTCATTTCTTCCTTAATGGAGGATTTAAAAAAGTTAGATTATCCGTCGGATCATTATGAGGTTTTTGTCGTTGCTGATAATTGTTCCGATAAAACAGCCCGAATTGTTAAGGATTATGGTAATGTTGTCTTTCAACGTTTTGATCCACAGAACAGAGGCAAAGGTTTTGCTTTAAAATGGGGAATGAAACAGATACTCAGCAACGATAAGAAATATGATGCTGTAATCATTTTGGATGCGGATGTTCATGTTTACCCAAATTTAATACAAGTGATGAATGCGCATTTAGAGCACGGAGCCAATGTTGTACAGGGGTATGTTTCATTAAAACCGGAACCGGATGAATGGAGTAGTGAAGCAACACGTTTCGGTCGAACGTTGAATAATTATGTGCGCGCACTGGGACGAAAATATCTGCGTTTCCCAACGAGTTTGAAAGGGATTGGGATGTGTTTTTCCAAGGAAGTTTTGAAGAACAATCCCTGGAAAGCTTATTCATTGACAGAAGATCTGGAATATGGTCTGCAGCTGTTATTAAAAGATATTGATATCATCTTTGCACCGGAAAATATCGGTTACGCGGTTTCGCCACACGATCCTAAAAATGCGGAAAGTCAGCGTGAACGCTGGGAACTCGGTCGTTATCCACTTATTCATCGTTACACCGGTACGCTATTACGAGCGTATTTCAAGAAGAGATCATGGAAATATCTGGATGCACTCATTGATCTGATGACTCCGCCACTTGTGAATTTCATGGGATATATAGGAATCCTTCTAACTATGAATATAGCATTATATAGTTTCGGATTTAGTTCATCCGGTTACATGGCCATCGCATGGTTTGTACTCATTTTGCTGGGTTTCCTTCATGTGCAAACGGGATTGATAGTCGCACAAGATCGGTCGCTGTATCGTGTTTTTGCCTACGTTCCACGATATGCACTGTGGAAAATCAAAATTTACCTGAGAGTCTTGTTTAAAGGGAGGGAGAAAAAATGGGTACGAACTGTTCGGGATTAATCCGGCTGTACTTTAATTATTCCCGAATGATTTGAAATGAAATAAGAGGATATGATTGATAAAACATTATTTGCAACATGAAGAAAGCCGATTAAAAGGGATCACTGTGAAAGGATAATATAGTATGAAAATCTTACATCTCTCACCGTATTCACCAGTACCAGCCGATTTCGGTGGGGCTCTGCGTATCTATTATTTGTTACGTGGGCTGTCGCTCCGGCACGAAGTGACATTTGTAACATTAGGTGATGATAAAGAGAAAAAAGAATTAATTGATGAATTTGGGTCATTGGTTAAGCAAATCTATGTTATCAATCATGAGCCCCTACCGGTTAAATCCTCGTGGCTGGCCATGCTGCATGCACTCTGGAATAGACAAGGTTATTTCGAGATGTATATGAAAAATATACAGTTACAAAAGTTGCTCGATAAACTCTTTCAAACGGAACAGTATGATCTTGTTTTGATGGAATTTCCCGTTATGGATGCATTTAAATTGCCCGATAATATCATTCAGATTTTGGATGAGCACAATGTAGAATACCGGAATTTTCAGAGGATGTATAAGGGTACGAAATTTTTATTTCGCAAATTATTTTATTTCAGGGAATTTCGAAAAATGCTAAAAAAGGAAATCCGAACCTGTCAATCGGTTGATGCTATCATGGTAACTTCGAGGCATGATAAGAGGATCCTGAAGAGAAATATTAAAAAAACACCGATTTTTATCATTCCTAATGGAGTAGATACCACTTACTTTACACCAACATCTGAAAAGATCGAACCTTTCTCGATGGTTTTTACGGGAACAATGAACTATCTCCCGAATTCAGATGCGATGCATTACTTTTTGGATGCCATCTTTCCCTTGATAAGGAAGTCGGTTCCTGAAGCTAAAATCTATATCGTAGGTAAAAATCCGCCTGCATCCCTAAAACGTCGAGCCTCTGAAAATGTCATAATTACCGGTATTGTGGATGATGTAAGGCCATTTGTTCGAAAATCGAGTGTTTATGTAGTTCCATTGAGAATGGGCAGCGGAACGAGGTTGAAAATTCTGGAAGGACTGTCCATGGAAAAGGCCATTGTTACGACAAAAATTGGGTGTGAAGGGATTGAAGTTAATGATGAGAAACATGTTTTAATTGCCGATAAACCGGCTTCATTCGCAAAAAAAGTGGTTGAACTGATGCACGATAAAGAAAGGATGAAAACATTGGGAAGTAACGGCAACAAATTGGTAAATCAAAAATATACCTGGAACGCCATTGCTTCCTCCATGAATGATGAGCTCATGAATTTTTATGATCATAGAAAAGATTTAAATACCACTGAATCTGAATTTTTAAAGTAAGAAATACATCCACAGAACAGCGGAACAGAATAAAAAAGGAGTCTGTATTAAATGGAGAAAAAACAAAAAAATAAGCAGGATATTCTAATTATAACGGGGAGAGAAAAGTTGCTGAGGTATGGTAAGTGTTTTATAGGGGACGAATTATCAATCGATAGTAATGAATAATGATAGAACCTGAGAGAACATATTGGAGTGTATCTGTAATTCATTACACCAATGAGATCAATCGTTACCGGGACCTCCCAACGTTATCTATTGAGGTCGTGGATGATGTAACAGCAATGCAGCTGCTTGAGGAAGAATGGGATACATTATCTGGAAAATCATCTTCTACTATTTATCAGACGTACGAATGGCAATATTACTGGTGGAAACATTTTGCAAATAAACCTGAGCATCATTTATTTATCGTTTTATTTAAATCGGATAAGCGAGTCGTAGGAATAGCACCATTCTTTATTCAGAGTTTCCTGCTAATGCATATAAAATGGTATTCACGGTTAATGTTACTTGGATCCGGTTTGCAGGATTCAGCATCTATGATACAAACACTTGATAAAAAAGGCCCTTGTGAATATTTAGATATCCTGGTCGAATCAGGTTTCGAGGATGAAGTAAGTAACACACTCGTTTCATTTATGGATCAGCAATCTCATCTTTGGGATGATATCATGTTTCAAAATATCCGTGAGGATGGATTTATATATCGGTATTTGCTCCCAAAGCTGAAAAAGAAAAATTATGGGATCAAGAAACATATCAGCGAGATCCGTTCTAAAATTATCTTGCCGAGCCTACAACATAATATAAGATCGACAACGTCAAAAAGGACCAACAATATAAAATCGCATAATCAGGAGCAATTACTGCAACATGCGGATTATAGCATTAAAGAGGTCTCCCAAAAGGGGAAAATTGATGGTATTTTGCAGACGGTCACTCATATTAACGAGATGAATGCTCAGGACTTTGCCGAAGAAAATCAGGGTTTGTTTTCTGATCAGCAATATATCGGTTTTTTGAGGGAACTGACCAAAGCAATGACCGTTAAGAACCGCCTTTGGTTAAAGAGTCTGCGGTTTGAAGGGAAAAATATCGCCATTCTATTAGGTTTCGATTATAACAAGCGATTTTATACGTATGCAAGTGTTGTTGATAATACACATCAAAATGACCTGATAAGAGAAGTGGGTCCCGGAATCGTGTTATTTTCACAGATGGTAGATGAAGCGAGAAAAATGGACATGCCGATCATTGAAATCGGAAGATCGCATAGAATCTTTGAAGGGCAGCATACGGTGGAACATTTCAGAAACTGGGAAATAATAATTCGGACACCTAAAAAATCGGCTTATCATCATCAAAAAGGAAAACAAATAATATTCAGTAACTATCATCAGCTTTCAAAATTAAAATCAACATGGAAGTACGAAAACTCTATTGTTAAGTCGATTGCCGGAAATACGGGAAAAGTTCAGGTAATCCCGGAGTATCTAAAACTTATTGGGAAACGATTATCAAAAAATACGAAAAAGTATCGTTTGAAAACTAAGAGCAATGTTGATAGTAAACAAGGCATATTTGCATCAAAAGAAACAAATGAGCATAAAAAACAGACTGATCTATTGCTCGATATCGATAACCCGCTCGAATCCTTTGGTAAGGTTGATCCCCAATTCCAAACAGAGAAAAATGGGTGTGGTGATTTTATCAAAGAAATGGTGACCGAAGAAAATCATCTCGTAAATCTCAGTGGTGAATGGAATGAATTGGAATCGAATTTTGGAACACCTTTACTTTCCCACGATTGGTATCTTTCGAATGCCCAGACATTTTGTCCGCCAGATAAGTTGAAAATGATCTCCATCAAATCAGGTGATAAACTCAGAGCCATTGCTCCGTTAAGTGTGAAAGGCAGGTATTCCGGCAAAATGGAATTTGTGGGAAGCTCCGTTCTGAATGAACCGGGGGGAATGATTTACAACGACCGGTTTTCGTTAACGGCATTGATAAAGGCTCTTCTTGATTTGAAAAAGCCACTTTATCTGAAAGGAATGAACGCTTTTTCACCTGAAATTCAAATTCTGGAAAAGACATTGAAATCAAGGTCCTTTTTAAAAATGGTATCCGAAGAACGCCTGCCCTGGGTAGCGGTAGATGGTCAATGGAAAGATTTTGAGAAAAAAATATCCTCAAGCCGTCGATCCAGTCTGAGGCGTCTGCAACGTCTTGCCGAAAAAAAAGGAAAGGTGAAATTTGAGGTAATTACTCCAAATGAGGAAAATTTGGAAGAATACCTGAATGCCGTTTTCAATATTGAGGCGGCGAGTTGGAAAGGTAGAACCGGAACAGCCATGAAATTTGATCCCGCACTGAGTACGTTCTTCCGCTTATATTCACAACGGGCGGCAAAAAAAGGACAGCTTTATTTTTTCTTTCTCAAGGTCGATGACGAACTCGTGGCTGTACAGTTAAATATATTACATGCCAATAGGTTATGGATTTTTAAAATTGGTCATAATGAAGCCTGGTCATGGTGCTCTCCCGGTATTTTGTTGATGCATAAAGTGATAAAATATTGTTTTGACAATAGATTGAGGGGCTGTGAATTTTTAGGCAGTAACGAACCTTGGCTGCACATATGGGCAAATGAATTTCATAGTTTAGTTACGTATCAAATTTATAACAAATCTGTGCCGGGAATACTTTATTTATTATGGGATTTATTTCACAACTATGCCGGTAGAATCACTGTTAAATTACGCAGTAAGTTGGCACACTGAAGATGATATTTTAACTCGAAATATTCACATACCAATATTAAGTAATATATATCATATTATAAATAAAGTAACTTATGAAAAATAAATTGATCCTCGATTTTGAGGGCGCTAAAAAAAGTTGCGAAATTTGGCCATACTCTGCGTTGAATTTGAAAATGCTTGATCAACGTACCCATGTACGTTTCATGCACATTTTTAATCCCGAAAGCTTACGGGACACGACAAAATTTCTTGGTGAATAATCCGGGTTAAGGGGGAAATAATTCATGTTGAGGACTATAAGAAATCGTATTATCAGGAAAGTTGCGCTACGCCATATTGCCGGACCTGATATCAATAATGCTATGGTCGTTTGCCGTTGGGCCGATAGTAAGGGATTCCGTTCGATACTTTCACCCTGGGCAGATATTGATAGTAATGACAGACCTGCCTCCATTGTGAAGAAAAACATGTTTGAACGATATAAATTAAGTATCGATAAGTTAAATAGTGAGAATCTGAACGGTTACCTTTCCATAAAATTAAATGCCATAGATTTCGATTATGGAATATTTAAAGAGCTGCTGCAATACGGACAAAAATATCATACACGTATTCATGTGGATTCACTGGATCCGGATTCGGCAGATACGACGTTCCGCTTTTTAGAACAAGCCTCTGATTATCACGATATTTTGGGTTGTACCCTGCCTTCAAGGTGGAGGCGCAGTTTAAGGGATGCGGAGAGAGCCATTAATTTAAATCTCTCGATTCGCATGGTGAAAGGGCAATGGGAAGATCCCAACAGGAAAATTGACAGCAAAAAAAATTACATCTTAATTGCTGAAAAATTAGCCGGTAGAGCAAAGCACATTGGGGTTGCAACTCACGATGTTTCACTTGCTGAAACGGCATTAAAGCTTTTTACTTCTTCAGCTACTCATGTCGAACTGGAACAGTTTTTCAGTCTCCCATTAAACGGCATCGACCTGGCTAATAAATATATTTGTCCATATCGGTTGTATGTAGCCTACGGACATCCGGGAATCCCATATAATTACCGGTTCGCCCTTACCCGCCCCAATCTTGCCTTCTGGATGATCTCCGATTTCGCATTCCATCGCAAAAAGCCATGGTCGGATTATAAAAATAGAAACACGATGAGCTCCACCTAAACGGTGGGATCCATCTAATTATACCTCAAAATAATCAATTTAGGTTATTGATTTATAAAAGCCGGCACCACCTTACAAGTTTTGCTACATTAACCCGGATTATTCACCAATTGTCTTTGCGAGGAATGAACGGAGGTGAGTGGCGCGGCAATCTCCAGCCGTTGTTGGGGCTTATGGCTGTGGTTACGGAAGGGGATCGCCCCGAAAGCATGCGGGATTCCTAAAGTCACTTCGGCAAAAAGCGTCTCGCGATGACACTCATGATGTTTGTATAATCGCTGCATACTCGTTCCCAACGTCCCCGTTGGTAATGCTAACTTTGAAACTCCGTTTCAACTCAATTGGATTATCACAGATTCTAAAGCAAATCGAATGAGCCGTTTCGTTTTAAAGTGGAGGCAGAGCTTCTGTAATATTATTCCTAAAGGGAATACGGAAACAAGGAAAAGTGTTGGAACTGAGTCGTGTTGTTTGAATTGCAAATATTTAACGTGAATTCGATATAATTATAGACCAATTCTGTTTCATATCCACGTTTGGAAGATCGCTCACCCAAAAAGCGGGTTCGAGATGACGCCTTTGCGTGATGTTTTTTTAAACAGGAACATCATCTTCGCCTATTCGCGTCATTTCGACCGGTGGGAGAAATCTTCAAAGTAACCTATTCATCTCGAGACGCCGTTTTGAGAAGATTTTATTTCGAACTCACGCTACATTACATAAATATTAATGATTTAGAATCCATAAAATCGGTAGGGACATTGCATACAACGTCCCTACACCGGAGTTGTTTATTGTTTAAATGATGATTGATCATTAAAAATATCCCGTAAGGATAATAGATGGGTTGAACCCAAGAATTCGCCTCCTGATCTTTGTGCCATTAAGTACAAAATGGGATATATCTAACCCGGATTATTCACAGCTTTACTAACGTCCTCAAAATTGTAGATTATTTAAATTTACATAAACTTTTAAAATACAATAGTAAGCATGCTATTTTTATTATTAACGTGAATAATTCAGGCTTACTGTGTAAATGAAGTAATAACCAGTGCTTTATAGATGATATTTTTCGAATGACTTTTTCCCATTCCGATGTGGATTTCCTGTCTTGTCTGCAAAATCACATGTGAAAAAACTCAGATTTGTAAATAATAACATTACACAACAGTGAGGCGGGACGAGATAATAAACTATGCTTAGTGGTTTCAAATGATGTAAACAAATCATTCTCGCTGTGTTACTTTTCATCGCTGAACTTGGCCAAAAATTGCAGGCGGAAGGATACTGACTAAATCCGACGCACTTCAATGGACTCTTCATGGAAATCAATTACTTCTTTCTAAGAAGGCTATGCAAAACCATCTTTTGCCCAATATCTGCATTTTCGCGACTTCAAAATCCTCGCATATGCCTAATATGCCGCGGTTCCGAAGTCGCTCAAGCTTTGATCTTGAACAAAAGCCCTGATTTTGTAAAGCCCTCTATAAATAAGTAACACATTGTGCAATAATGACTTCCCAATACAAAAAAATAAAATATCTTGTAACAAATCCCATAGTCAATGCTCATGCAAGTGTAGCTATAGATGTAAATACGAAAATCCTGGATCAAATTAGGTGATAAATTCCTTTTGTTTGGAAGTTGATAGGAGCTTTTAAATGTCCTCAGTAACGTAGTTTGATTTAAGACCTCATTGGGCTGAAAACTCTATATAAAATTATAAAAGCATAAGGTATAAGTGCGTTTATCCGGATCTTCAGGTAAGGTCAGGTGTTAAAGATTTACTACGGTAGGTTGGAGAAAAGGTGACAGAAAAGTTACCATCATCCGGAAAACTTAACAGCGTAAACACGGTATTATAAGGTGCATAAAATAGAATCTATGCATTCAGAATTGGATAAGAATTAGAACTGATATAATAACCATTATGCATAAAGCAAATACCATCTTTATGGTCATTAACAAAGGCAAGTATATAAAAAAATGATGAGTGTCTGAATTACGGCAATAACAACAATTATAAACTTTAGAGTAAATAATATGGGATCAAGAACAAGTTTTTTAGAAATTATCAATGAGACTGAGAATGACATCATATTAATTACCGTGGATGAAACGGATAATTATGATTGGGATGGAAACAGCAGGCCGGATCATAATTTTAATGGTGTCACCCTTTCTAAGCATAAATCGAAAAAAGAGCGGGAAGAATTAAATAGTAATGCTCAAAGTGCCTGGTTTAGAATGCATATTATATTGAGCAATGGAGACAAAATAAGCTTTAAAAATGATCAGCAAGACGCATTTTCCAATATTCAAAGAATCTATAAATTGGATGGATCAAAAAGTCAAGATTATACGGTATTCCAGTCAAACTCGGGTGATGAGGTAAATACTTTTAAAATATTTCCTTTTTCTTTGAAAAAATGGATGAAATCTATTCCAGATAATACTTCATTGTTAAATATGTCGATACCCGGAACGCATGATTCTTGTGCCACTGAAATCTCTGAACATTTCTTTGACGACCTCCCTGACTTTATAAAGGGTTTAATTGATGACTCTTTAAATATAACAATTGGTAAATTTGCCCAATGTCAGAATTGGGATCTTACTGAACAATTAGAAAACGGTGTAAGGTTTTTAGATATACGAGCTGAAGCGAAGAAAAGAAGTACCGGTGACTATTTAAAATTACGGCATGGCTTCTTTGAACTACCTATGGTTTTTAAAGATGTACTTAAAGAGGTTATAAAATTCCTAAAAGGAAACCCCTCGGAAACCATTTTATTGCAGTTAAAGCAAGAATCATCAAACTGGGATCCAATTGATTATGCCAATTTAGTACAAACATATATCAATAATAATGCGTACAAAGATTATTTCTTAATAACAGATCATATACCAACTATCGGTGAAGCAAGAGGTAAAATAGTATTAATAAATAGATTTATAAATAGTAATGACTTTGGTTTTAGTGTAAACGATTGGGAAGATAATGCCAGTTTCTCAAAGAAGAATAACGGAATTCAATATAATGTCCAAGACAACTATTATGTTCCTAGCGATTCAATTGAATGGTGCAGGGATGATAAAATGAATCACGTGAATTACTTTTTTGACAAATTCGCATTCCAACGGGACTCATTAAACTTATGTTTTTGTTCAGCGGTCGGCCTTACAGACGTAAATAGTGCTGAGGATCTATTAAAAATCAGACCATGGGCATTACCTATAACTTTAGCAGCTGGACCTAATGGAGTTAATGAAAGGACATCTAAGCAGCACCTGCAATCAAAAAGAAGCTGGAATGGAGTAATATTATTCGATTTTATTGACTCATATTATTTTTTGACTATCCCGTATATCGTTAATAACAATTTCAGCAAATAATCTAAAAAAGATGGGCCCCACTTTTAAAAGTGGGGCCCATTTCATTTTCTTAACAAATATTCAGTCTTTATATAAAAAGCGAGATAAGCCTTTTATAGCGGGGAGCTTCCGCGATGGTTAGGAGTTTTGTCATTAAATATTCGAGTGATTGCTCATCGAATGTGTTAAAAATGGACATTGTGTTTTCTTGTATCTCATGATTTGAATTGTGAATGAGGGATGCTTTCCTGGCAATTTGCAAAAGTCCCCGCTGTTTCGGCTGGGATACAATGCGACATGACAAGCGTTTTGATAATTTCCTGAGATTATCACTGCAATTTCTGGGTGCGAACGCATAGGAAACCTTTTCAAGCATAGGAATGTCATCATCAGAATCACCGACTGCAAATAACGATTCGGCTGTATAATCCCAATAATTTTTCAAATAATCGACAGCCGTGCCTTTATTACAATTTTTATCGACAAAGTAGGTATCCGAATTTCGGGTTATGATCCTGATGTTTTTCAGTTCATGTTCCTTTAGAATAGATTCCGCTTCTTTTTTACTTAATCCCTGATTCTGGGAATTCTTAAATCTAAAGGCACGAATAGTATAATGGTAATTGGAGTCGATGAATATCTCCTGATTTTCCTGCAGTATATTTCTCAAGCGAGAAATTTCTTGAGCTCCTTCAGTGGATACGAGGGGAATTTCTTTTTGGTGTGTATGATCGATAATAACACTTCCGTATTCGCCAATGCCCCATTCAAAATCGTAATTATCACAATAATTTTGTACATTTAAGCCACTGCGTCCCGTATTGGGTATGATCATAAAATCATTCGAACGCAAAAGGGAAATGGCTTTTAATCCGCTTATCGTAGTATGAGGAAATCCAAGAATCTCAGTATCAAAAACGCCATCAATATCCAGAAAAAAGATACCCTGGTTTTTCGTTTTATATTCCCGGTTATTTAGTAAAGATGCTGTAAAATTATTCATAGTGAAGACCCTAAAATCCCAGCTCCATTGAATGCGGTTGATCACGTTTTTAAGCTCTTCTTTATTTGCGATATCTTTAATCCGGTGATGTAATCGATCAGTTTCTGCTTTGGCATACAGCAACTTATACAAAAATATTCTTTCCGTAAGCGTTTGTTGATCACCGCTTTCACCTATATAACCGGAAATCAGTTCGGATTCCTGCTCCTCATTGAGTTTAAATTCGAAAGAGGTGATTGCGAGATCATAAGCGGGATCAACGACATCCAGTTCGGGTGCTCCGAAATTGTGATGTTCAAAATCGACTTTGAAATATCGGTTATGATCCGGGAAATCCGCGGTTTGATTGGTTATGAGCCATTCTTCGGGACGCATTCGCCCGTCAACAAGAATTGGTTTTGAATGCAGTGCCTGCTTTAAATCTCCCAATAATGCGTCGTACTTCAAGTATCCCAAAAGATGGTGGTAAATACTTCGTAAAATGCTGAGAATCTCAAGCCAGCCCCAGCCAAGATAAGCCCGGTCGGACCGTGGGTCTTCATTCAAAATCAGGGTTTTCGAACGTTGTGCCAGATAAGATGACATCCGGTGAATCAGATCAGTCGAGATATAATCTGGGGTCACGGGTTCCCCATCAAGCCATTCCATAAAAAGTATGCCATTGCGGAGTCCGATTACATTAGGTACATACGCACTTAAACTTTTTCCCGCTAAATAAGCGTGATAGCCATACCAGCCTGTCCCCACGCTTTTGGCCAATATCTTCTTGAATACTTTTTCGCCATTTCGTTTTTTGAGTTCGAGTTGATAAACGCGTTTTAATCGCACTTGAAAACTATCGGAATAATGGCTTCTTAACTCTTTATTTGCAAACTGCGTATCCCGATTCTCTTTTAGCGTAATTTGCTCATAATGTTCTGTTGATAAAAACTCCTTTAACAATTTTTCTGTCTTGCCGGGTAGCATTTGTTGTGTAATATAGAGGTCATTTTGATAGAGCGGAATAATCGTTGTTTTATCAGATTTCGTTAAAAAATCAGCATAGTTATGGGTTTTGGGCTGTCGGGCGATTACAACCGGATGGATCGGGGCCATCATAATTATATGTTCGGATGGAACTCCGATTGACCAAACGATCCGTTCCAGCATGTGAAAAGTATTTCCGGTATTTGCGTAATCGTCAATAAGTATGACTTTTGTATGGGGTGCGATAAGTTCATTAAGCTTTGACTTCTCAAAGCGACTCAATCCCTGTTTAGGTCTTAAGGTTATCCAGTCTATATCGGTAACATTTCTAAATTCCAGGTAGGTTTTTAACAAAGGAGCGAGATAATTGCCAGCCGTTCGTGAACCGATAATAACATAATGTGAATCTTTGTCCGGATGGGTTTCCAGAAACCGGTCGGCTAAGGTGAATACGTCCTGCGGAGAAAGATCCTGACAACGGAATCCTTCGTTAAGTTTCATGCGTGCATGAAGGAGTTTTTCTGGTAATTTGGTGGATTGTATTTTTTTTACACTCTCCCGGCATAGTTGGATAATATCGGTTTCCAGATAATCGAGATCAATCTGAGGATGATCCCCACCTCTTTTCGAAATCAATAACTGACAAACATACTCCACGATATTTTTCCATTCCCCGTGTAACTTCAGAAGTTTACGCCGCTCAATGGCAGTTGTAATCTCATGAGGCAAATTCAGCGTCGATTCCATCCCTAAAATAGGTTTCTCAAGACTTGGAAAACGTTTAGCAAGCGGTCGGAGTTGCCATGGACGTTTGGACAAATAGTCGGTAAACGTGCAGTCGATGGCACAGGTAAATAAATATAAGTTGACAACCGATTCTTCTTGCTGCCAGTTCTGACTGTATGTCGAAAAGTGATCGGTTTCATCAACTAAACGGGTTAATAGGTCCTTAAATGTCAATATAGGATTCAGGCACCAGCTATAATTAGAGAAATAGACGCTCTCTTCAGTAGTCTTCCTCATTACAATCATCTTTTAGATATAGAATATTCTTCAACACGTTATTAAATGCCCCAAAAACTATAAACTGGATTATATGAATGCTGAGGGATAGAACAGGCCTTTTTTGGAAGCCATATCATTCAACATTTTCAAGTTTTCAGTTACAAAGTTAAAATTGGTAAGTGAGTGGCTACTATTCTTGAATGTTACAGAGAATTAACGATTAAACTGGTCGTGAGAAGTTATGATGATCTAATATAACGCGAGTTCGATATAAGAAAATTATAGAACAAGAGTTTGAAATAAACATATGAGATGATAGACCGTAGATGGTAGCCGTCCGGATGCTTCAAATTGCTACATTAATAAATTAGACATAATACATAAAAACAATAGCTTGAGTCAAGCCTTCTTATATTTTTACAGATCGTATTCTTAATGTAATTATTACAACTCTGCGATTCTTATCCAAACCTCACGTTACATTAGCATAAAGAGAGCTGCCTATAAGAATGACCAATACGATTCCAATCATGGCAATCAGTTTATTATCCCACGGTGCTTTGAATTGTTGTCTCATGAAGATATCTCCCCTATGGAAAAATTTAAGAAAACAGGTGTTCCTCTTTAGACCTTTGCTCATTTTATCTAAGGAGGATACATCGGCTACATTAGAATCTATTTATCGATAAATGATATGTTTGTTATCCGGATAAATAGCAAAATTGTGTAATGATAAGGATCATCGCTAACCAAAGTATACTTGAAATCAGGTTCACACAAGAGGAATAACGATATTTTTTTTACTTTTTAAGCGGCTATCCAGGACACAAATACCGATTTGCCACATATCGACAGAAATCTTTACCTCTTTGTCTGATGATATATGCTTCCAGGCTCTTTGCATTCCGCCCGACCAGGCGATGTCATCGAATACCATAACGGCGCTATCCGAGAGAAACGGACGAATTTTGTGGTAATAGTCTATAGTTGCTTGTTCATCGTGGTGTCCATCAATAAAAACAAAATCTATGGAATTATTAGCTCTGAGTATGCCATCCAGCGTGTCTTGAAATCGGCCTACGGCTACACGAACATTATCCAGGCTGAGGGATTGTACATGCCTTTTGGCCAAAGTTGCCAGAGAATCCGATCCTTCCAGCGTAATAATCTTTCCCGATCCATTCAGTTTAAGTGCGGCGGCCTGATAAGCGGCTGAAATTCCCAAAGAAGTTCCTAATTCCAGACATTGACCGGGTTCGAATTTTCGGATAAGTTTGAATAAAAGCAGTGACCAAAAATATGGTTTACTGGCACTTTTCGAGATTTCACTTATGGTTCGAGTCACTTCACGACCCTTGCGCATTTCGTCCTCAGAAAGCTTTTGACCTGGTTTTCCGGCGCCATAGTCAACGATCGTTATTTTAGTGTCAGATGCGTTCAGTACATCCCGATGCAATTCTATCCTTTCGATCCACATTTTTTCATCGGAAGGTACCTCGTTTTGCAGCGTCTCTCTCAAAGCTTCTCCAAGTGATTTAGAAACGCCATCACTTTCACATAAACGGGATATGACCCCGTGAGCTTTTAGTTTTAGAATCGACCGCAGGAAAGGTCTGGCAATTTTTTTCAACTCTCTCATAATGGAAACCTCCTGGAAACCGGAATAATAAAATAACCGTCTAATAAATAGTTGTTTATGCTTATAGCTTTAATATATTCAATTTAGATAGATAATCCAGTGGGAGAAGAGTTAACTCAATACTTTTTCTATCCTTTAATCAGAATTCACGTATTCGGATAAAGTCATAACAAAAAGTGGAGAATTGACTAACAGATAAAATGAGATAGATGAACAGTAAGGTAAAATCGTTGGCAGAAAGATACCATTTTTAAACGCTATATAATACTACTAAAAACATTAAAAAATGAATTTATCTGAATTCATCATACCATTTTTGAACGGTAAGATGTTAACTTAAGCAACGGTATTCACTGTTTAAATCATCGGAAGATAATTTTCTGCTTCCGGCTTCACAGAGATATTTAATTAATACACTTCTAATGGCATGAATGGCCTTATGCCGATCCTTTATCGATTAAAAGATCAAGCGTTGCTTTCACCGGATACTCATCTCCAAGCGCTACTTGATATTCTCTTGATTTATTTTCGTATTTGCAAGTCCAGCGAAATTGCAAATCATTTCCTATTCAACCCTTATATTTTCGACTGGTTTAAGTTTGCTTACTTTTATGACGTGGTAACTGATGGTTAAAAAGGCGATAATCCCAACGGAACAGCCTGCTGCTAGGAATAACCATAAACTTATTGGCGTTTTATATGCGAAACCGGATAGCCAGTATTGCATACTCAAGTAAATGATGGGGCACGAAATCATAAAGGCCATGGCGAGTAGTTTTATGATGTCTTGCGATATCAGTAAAGTCAGTTGTTGAAAAGTGGCTCCGATTACCTTGCGTATGGCAAATTCTTTTGATCTTTGCCGGGCCGAATAGGCGACCAGTCCGAATAATCCAAGGCAGGATATGATGATGGTCAGTAAGGAGAATATTTTAAATAAATCAAACAGTTTGGCTTCGGGCGCATAATTCTTCGCCAGCGTATTTTCAAGGAAAGAATAGACAAATGGTGAGCGGGAATTAACCTGTTTAAAATTGTTTCTGATCATTCCCAAAATGGTCTTTTTAGATTTATTGGCCGAATTAATTTTGGCAATCAGATTTACATGAAAACTGACCGGATACAGTACGACAGGCGGGATTGGTTCTCTCAGGGATGCCGAATTAAAATTTTTGACAACGCCCACGATATCCCAATAATTCTGCTTTTTCCCTTTTTGGGGAGCTTGCCGGCTGATTTTATCCCCGATAACCGGTCCGTGTAAACCCAATTTTCGGATAGTCACCTCATTAATAATCACCGCATGTTTTAACTGACCCGGACTTAAATCTTCGAAACTTTTTCCTTTTATAATGTGCATGCCGAAAACGTTAAAAAAGCCGGTGCCGATAAATCCCATTTGTACCGGCATGCCTGCGGAGCTTTTCATCCCCATAGTCCAAAGCTTGCTGTGTATATAACCTCTTCCCGGGTAATTCACCGCGCTCGTAACCTCTGTAATTTCAGGATGTTGAAGCAACTTATTCTTTAAAGCATTGAAATTTCCTCTTTGCTGTCCGGTTCCAAGATTTATCACAATCAAATCTCTGTAGGAAAATCCCAAATCCTTATGATTGATATAGTTAAGCTGATTTAAAACGACCAGCGCGCATCCGATCAGACTCATTGAAATCATGAGTTGCAGGACAACCAAACCGTTTTTTAAAGACAGGAAAGATCCGGCATTTTTGAAATTTCCTTTGAGAACTTTAGAAGGTGAATAGGATGACAAATAATTTGCAGGATAGAAACCGGCTCCTAAAACCGTTATAAAAATAATGCCCAATAATGCTGCTAAAAAAGTTCCATTGACGGTTAAATGTATGTTCTGATCAAAAAGATGATTTAAATACGGAATACTAATTTTCAATGTCGCGATTGCCACGATACAGGAAAGGATGACATACAATAATGCTTCCGTATAAAATTGAAGTTTTATGCGGTTTGTATCTGATCCCAAAACTTTGCGGACGCCGATTTCTTTCGCTCTTCGTTCTCCCTGCGAAATAGACAAATTGACGAAATTGGCTATCGCCACAAACAGCAAAAAGAAAGCGATGATCGATAAAACATACACATTGGTGATGTCACCGTTCGCTTCTAATTCTCCATAAAGATGGGAATGCAGATGGATCGCTGTCAGGGCTTGCGGCTTAAATACAAAATGGTTTCCGGATGCCACACGCTTTGTAAAAGCCGGCAGATTTTTTTTGATCTGATGAATATTGGTGTGTTTATTTAAAAGGAAATACGTTCGCGTACTTAGATCGGACCAGTCCCGATCTCGTTTTTTGTTTAGATATTGGAAGTTTGCAATAAATTCAGGATGGAAATGGGAGTTTGCCGGCAGGTTTTTAAACACACCGCTAACGATATATACTTTGCCACTTAACGTTATTTTCTGGTTAACCAGGTCGTTCGCATTATGAAAATATTGTTGAGCCACTTTCTGACTGATAACCACAGAATTCGGACGAGAGAGCAGATCCGATGTATTTCCTCTGAGAATCTGGAAAGTGAATATGTTAAACAGACCGGGATCCGCCCAATAAAAATTATGAATATTAAACGTTTCGTTGTGCACGAGGATATTCGCGGATTGAACCCGGCTTAGACGGCTTACTTGCGATATTTCGGGAAAGTCATTCTTAAGTGCATCGGCAAGCGGTGCAGGAGAGTAGGCTGTTTTCGTACGATTGCCGGTCATTTCCGTATGGGTTGTCATCCGGTAAATACGGGAAGCTTTTTTATTGAACCGGTCGAAACTGAGTTGGTAAGAAATGACCAGAAATAAAAATAAAACGCTCGCCAAACCCAAAGATAGCCCAACCACATTAATCAGTGAGAAAAATTTGTTACGATAAAACTGACGAAAGGCAACC
>Ga0102962_1000346_pt1 | contig 23931 bp, 14 predicted proteins | sample SalPonF2_C_D2_MG_FD_84519 | JGI IMG/M metagenome (GOLD analysis project Ga0102962, IMG submission 84519) | Salt pond soil microbial communities from South San Francisco under conditions of wetland restoration - Salt Pond MetaG SF2_C_D2_MG ...
AACGCGGAGCCGCCTTAGGTGATTTCAATAACGATGGACGCGTAGATTTGGCTATTTCTCAAAATGCTGGTCAGACGAAGTTATATCAGAATCAAACTCCTAAGTCGGGGTTACGAATCCGTTTAGTCGGACCACCACAAAATAGGGACGCAATTGGATCAAGCATTCGATTACGGTATAAAAATGGGGGAGAAGGACCTGAAAGAGAAATACAGGCCGGTTCCGGATATTTGTCTCAGAATAGTTCGACACAAATCATGGGATATTCTGGTAAAAAATTACCAGAATCTATTGAGATAAGATGGTTTAATGGAAAAAAAGAACAGCTTAAATTAAAAAGTAAAAAGCGATTTTATGTGATTCGATATATGAACAAGTAATCCCTATAAAAGTTTGATTACCGGTATTTGAGATAAATCTGTTTATATCTGAATAAGCTGATTCATATAAATAAAAAGGAGCTTTTTAAAAAAAGCTCCTTTAAACAAAATCTGAAAATCAATGATATTTACGCTTGCTTTTTAACCCATGAAGTACAGTGTCCCTGAGGATTGATTGGGCCGGCTACGACAGAACAGCTGCCGCATGGTTTGCCGTTTGCAGGCGCAGTATAAAAGTTGCAATTATCGCAGCGTTTATCGGCATAAGGTGAATGTCCGGTATATTGTAGCGATTTACGCATTTTCTTTTGAGCGTCGGTTAATCCACTTATATCGGTACAAGGGTCGGATTCTGCAGTAGCTTGAGCTCCACCTTGTGCACTTTCAGCCTGAGAGGACGATTTCGTTTGAGATTCTGAAGAACTCTCTTTTTTACCTCCCCCACATGCAGCTAAAAGAGAACTGCTGCCAATTCCCAGGGCTCCAACCATTGTCAAGCGTTTAAGAAAATCTTTTCTTGAAATTTCATCTTTGCTCATAATAACAACGGGTTTATTTATAAATTTTGGTTTATAGTTGTTAGTCTATCAAAAATAGTATATAGATCAAATCTAAATAGATAAATAACAAACTTATCTAACTCTATGAGAACCTTATTATAATAAGAAATATAGAAATCAAATATCCTATATAATTTTCTTAATCTATCTAATTACTTGCAAATTTCTTTTTCAGATTTTTCAAATATCATCTGATTCCTTTTACTTCTTACCTATCGCTTTTGTAATTCTATTATTCAAAGCGATCAATAATTCGTTATCAGAAATTTCTATAAACTGTTGAATAGCAATAGAATGAATATTATCTTTGTCAGCCTGTCGAAAGCGGTCATATAATTCCCGGGTCATCTGTTCAAAATCACCATGGTAATCCACAATATGTTTTGATGCGTTCAAGTCATCCGGTAAATGATGATAAAGATATAATGTATTGTTTTCTTCAGGTTTTTCGTCATCACCCAGCCAGTGCACCTCCGCATCAGGTGAGTAATGAGTGTATTTCATCCCCGGGCTTTTCGGCTTATCCGTTTTTTTATGTGGTCGATAGGGATGAATTTCTTGATGAATGATCTTCTCTATATCCAGTCGGTTGATGAATCCCGGTCTATATATTTCAAATGGTTTTTCGGAAACATCAAGAACGGTGGATTCGATGCCAACCTGACAGGCCCCTCCCCGAATTATGGGAAAATCCTCACCGAAATCTTCCGTAACATGTTCCGGTTTAGTCGGACTTGGTTTCCCTGAAGTATTGGCACTTGGCGCTACCAGGGGGCCTGTTTGACGTATGAAGGCCAATGCGATAGGGTGTTTAGGCATACGTACAGCTACCGTATCCAATCCCGCCGTAATGATATCTAAAACTTCTTTCTTTTTTTTGAATATGAGAGTGAGAGGACCCGGCCAGTAAGCCTCCATTAAAGCAGTCGCTTCATCTGGAATTTCTGCTGCAAAATCGGACACCATTTCAGGTGAGGCTACATGTACAATCAGAGGATTATCGGTAGGGCGGCCTTTTGTTTCAAATATTTTGCGAATGGCTTCCGGATTCCAGGCTGAGGCGCCTAAACCATATACTGTTTCTGTAGGAAAGGCAACGACTCCACCTTTGATGATAATATCTGTGTAAATATCAGGCAAGATTGGTTACTTCCTCTTCCTTGGTTACTTGTTTAAGAAATTCAATAGCTGAATTCAGATTGGGAATGTCATCAATGATAAATCGAACAGCGTCATTCTTTTGAACAATTTTAAACTGATCTTTGAAATTTGTCTGTAGCTTTTGAACCACGCTTTTAAAACGTCCGTCTTCATAAAAAGCGGCACCATCTTCTGTTTTGGTATTCGGACACATCAACCACATTTTACCAGTCCGAATAGTAGCTTTGTGAATAAAAATTTGCGAAGCATAATGCTTAATAATAGCTGCCTTGACCAGGTTTTGTCCTTCTTCCGGAAGGTTGCCAAAACGATCGGTGACTTCATTTTTCCAATCATCAATTTCTTCTAAAGATTGGACTTCCGCTAATTTTCGATAGATATTAAGGCGCTCAACATTATCTTCCACATAAAATTTGGGAAGCATCGCGGTTAAATCGAACTCAACAGTGGTTTCCGGGTGATCAACATTGACTTCCACTTCATCGAATAATCCTTTGAACTCGGTTTCTTTCAGTTCTCTAACCGCATCATTCAGGATTTTAGTGTAAAGGTCAAAACCAATTTCATTTATGAATCCACTTTGTTCTGCTCCTAAAACATCGCCGGCACCACGGATATCCAAATCTCGCATAGCGATATTGAAACCGGAACCGAGATCAGAATATTCTTCTAATGCCAGAAGGCGTTTGCGAGCTTCAACACTTAAATCTTCGAGAGGAGGCGTGATAAGGTAACAATATGCTTTACGATTGGAACGTCCGACGCGTCCTCTCAATTGGTGGAGTTCGGATAAACCGAATCGATCTGCACGATTGATGATGATGGTGTTAGCGTTTGAAATATCCAGTCCGTTCTCGACAATATTAGTGGAAACCAAAACATCAAATTTGTGATGATAGAATTGGGTTATGATTTTCTCCAGCTGTGTACCAGTCATCTGTCCATGTGCAAACCGAACACGGACATTGGGTACCAGTTTTTGAATCATATCTGCAAATTCAGAAATGTTCTTAACACGGTTGTGAATGAAAAAAACCTGGCCACCCCGGCTGGTTTCCTGCAGGATAGCATCTCGCAATAAAGCAGAATCAAAACTATGAATTTCGGTATAAACAGGCTGACGATTGGGTGGAGGCGTGTTGATGATACTCAAATCCCGTGCACCCATTAATGACATATGTAAGGTCCGGGGAATAGGGGTTGCCGTTAAGGTAAGGACATCAACCGTAGCCCGAAATTCTTTTAATTTTTCCTTGGCGGATACTCCAAATCGCTGCTCTTCATCAACAATCAGCAAACCCAGATCTTTAAATTTCACATCTTTTGAAGTAAGCCGATGAGTCCCGATTAAAATATCAACTTTTCCTTCCGCCGTCTTTTTTAAAATTTCCTTTTGTTGAGCTTTGGTTCGAAAACGGGAAATAGTTTCAACATTAACGGGAAAATTCGCCATGCGTTCCTTTAAAGTCTGAAAATGCTGATCCGCCAGAATCGTAGTCGGAACCAAAATCGCAACCTGCTTATGATTCATCACACATTTAAAAGCGGCCCGGACAGCTACTTCCGTTTTCCCAAAACCGACATCACCGCAAACGAGGCGGTCCATCGGAGTTGGACTCTCCATATCTTCTTTAACAGATTCTATAGCGGTAGCCTGATCTGGTGTTTCTTCAAATCGAAAAGAGGCTTCCAGTTCCGTTTGCCACTCATTATCCTTCTCAAATGCAAAAGCTTTTTGTGCTTTTCGTTTCGCATATAGTTTAATCAGGTCACGGGCGATATCCTTAAGCCGTTTTTTCGTTTTGGCCTTCTTACGCGCCCATTCACCGGTACCTAATTTTGTAAGTTTGGGTTGCGCTCCGTCTTTCCCTGAATATTTTTGAAGCTTATGAAGACTCGAAATATTTACATATAAAACAGAGTCATCTTTATATTTGAGCTTTACAGCTTCCTGTTCTGTATTCCGGACTTTTATTTTCTTGAAACCTGCAAATTTACCGATCCCGTAATCGACATGAACTACAAAATCCCCGACATTCAAATCCCGTAATTCTTTAAAAGAAATCCCGCCCCGTTTACGCTGACGTTTTATATTGGGACGATGATAACGGTTGAAAATCTGATGATCGGTATAAATTGCTATCGCTTTATTATGAAGCAAAAATCCCTGATGAATGGTCTCAATCGACAAGTGATATCGATTTTGCTTTGTGTGTTCTCCCAATAAATCCTCGAAGCGATCTCTTTGTCCCTCGTTATCGCATAAGATATAGATATCATAATTTTTATCGGAAAGATCCCGGATATTGGCTTTCAGAAGTTTTATTGTGGCATTAAAATCAGGTTGAGGGGAAGCGTTTAAGGTATAATTCCAATCCGATTTTACATAGCTCAGTAATCCACCCATAAAAATGGAGGGACGGTTGATGATATTTTCCTTAAAAACATCAGGGCTCAGAAAGAAATTTTCAGGTGCTAAAATTTCGTTATCTATTTTTTCTCTTAGAGAAAGAAATTTCTCACCGGCTGATTGAAATCTTTTTTCCAGCTCAGCATATACAAGCGGCGAATTATAAAGGATGACAAGGGTATTATCATCTAAATATTGGAAAAGATCTCTTTTATGCTCTTTATCTAATTGGTCCACATTCGGTACCAGGTGAGCAACATCCAGATAAGCGATTGAACGTTGGGAATCCGGATCAAATTCTCTGATAGAATCAACTTCATCTCCGAAAAATTCCAGACGAACAGGGTATTCACCGGAAAAGGGAAACACATCAAATATACCACCGCGTTGGGCAAATTCACCGGGATTATCAACGAATTTTACTCTCGTATATCCTTGATCAATCAGCGTTTCTTCTAAATGCTCCAATTCCCATTGATCGCCTTTTGAAATGGTTAACGAAGCTTTTGCAAATGTTTCGGGGGATGCAATCTTATCAAAAAGAGCTTCTGCAGAAGTGATGATATTCGATTGATCGTTCTTTAATATCGTATCCAATACCTCCGATCGATGAACCATCGCACTCGAATCCAGTACCTGTTTGGTATCATAAGGTTTATGATTCGTAGGTGGGAAGAGATGGTTCTCAACCCCGAGCGTATCAAGATCAGACTTTAAAAATTGTGCACTCTCATGGTCGGGATATACAATGAGGATATTGCGTTTTTTTTGTTGCAATCCCTGTATTAAAAATGACGATGTGGAGCCAACAAAACGATCCAGTTTGATGGAATGTCTTTCCTTAAGATGTTGCTCAATTTCTTTTATCGGAATTTCCGATTGAACAATCTTGCTGATATTCTTCAGAGACATCTATGAGTGAATATTATGTATAATTTTGTTTTCTGAGTTTAACCGCACTTTTTCAAAATGCAAAATAACCTATAAGATACTAAAAACGTACGGATGATTCATTTATGACTTGTTTTACAATTTTTTTAAAATTTATAAGCCTATCAGTCATATAAGATTAATGGCATGTGTTAAAATAATTTCATCATATGTATATAAATCTATTGACTATATGCCATAATTATTGTTTAATAAATACAGGGTTTGTCACAAAAGAGACGGATCACCCCTAATCCTGTTTTTGATAACTCGAACCAGGCCAATCTTATTATGTTGTGCATAAAGTTAATGATTTTGACGATTATTTTTCAGATGTATCCGGGAATCACGGACGTCCATACCAGGTTAGAAAATAATGACTTATACAATAAAGGTATGCTGGAAAAAAAAGATGGGCAATGGAAACAAGCCCTGAATACCTGGTTTAATGCACGAACCCGGATGCTTAAAACTGGTGACGTAGATCCCCGTATCGGATTCGCTTATATACAATTAGCGACTAAAAAGCATGCCCGTAAATATTTTAAATCGGCTTGCATCATGTATTTTTGGTCACTCAACGTACGGAATCTGAACAAATATCATAAGGCCATATTTAAAGAAATTGAGCGCATAAAACCTTTATTAAGCCTAAAAGAATATCATCATTTTATCAAACTGTGGAAACATAATAATGCTGAAGTATTGGATAAGATCAGGGGATTTTGGATCGAACATGATCCCACCCCAACAACATTTGTAAATGAGCGATTGCTCGAACACTGGGAACGAATCGCTTATGTGAAGGAACACTTCAAAAAAAACAATTCAACGGTTTATGGAACTGATGATCGAGGTATTATTTATGTCAAATATGGTTCGCCTTCCCGTAAACGGCGTGGGACGTTTGTATTAGATCGATCGAGTATAGAATCCTGGGCTCGGGAAATGCTCTATAAGTCGGGCGGCCGGACCAGCGTGGATATCGATAATAACGGGGGCGTCAACGCAATGATCAGGGCTTCTCAAAAAGATCAGGAAAAGATTAGATACATCGTTAATACTATTCGGAAATATAATAATTACAATCAGTATGATATATGGGTATATAATCATCTTAATAATCAAAATGATAATCATGTGATTTTCATTTTTGGACGGCCTGGAAGTGGAGGTTCATTCGGCTTGATCCAATCTATAGATGATCTATTAGATTCTTCGGTCTACAGGCAGCGGCGTTTTCCTCTCGATGGGCAACCTTTCGACATTGGAACTATCATGCAATTGCTATATTATCAACAGATTAAGCATATCGATAGATATTTCAGCAGTGCTTTTCTGAATCTCGAATCGTCCTGGGTATCCAATAATCTGACTGCGGATACTTACGCGGCCAAACATACTTATAACGAGCATCGCCAGGAAATTCAATCTCGCCAAAGGAAGGCTCCTGATCAAAAATCGACTTTTGATCAGCAACTGCCCAAAATATGGATAACCTATAAACAGGCACGGTATCTTAATGATCAAAATAAACCATTTAGCATTATTTTTGTGTATTCCGAGCCACAGAAAGTATTATTGAAAAATTACAGTGTAGCCAGACTTAAGAAAAGTAGGGTTAATTATTATGTAAAACACAATATTACCTTATGGAATAAGCATTGGTACGAGACCAGCAGTGCCAATCAGCTACCTGAAGTTCATTTTATGAAATCAGGATATTTTAATGGGCCGGTGCCTAGTCAGACCATTTTTAAAGTAAATCACAAGAGTAAAGAACAGATTCATGCCAGGGTAGCTGTTGATGCTTATAATCTTAATAAGAAAAAATCCGTAAACGGAGATCCGTTTCCATCTTATTTATTAGGTACCGGGAAAGAAAAGATCACTTTTAAAAAGCCATTAAATCCTGATAAAAATGTACTTCAAATGAGTGATATTGTTTTAGGATACCGGGATAGTTTATTGGAGCAGAAGAATAAAGTATCCGGGTACGATTTTTATGTTCCCTATAAAAACATCATACCCCGAAACAAGGATATGAGGCTTCATGTTGAGATCTATCATTTAAAAGAAGATCTCGACGGAAAAACAAAATATGAAATCGATTATCGTATTATTCCATTAAATAAACATGGAAAACCAGTTAAAAAAGATAGTTATGTCGGTTTGACTTTACAGTATGTATCTCATACAAATGAGGCGAAAGATAATCTTCAAATCGATTTACATGATATTAAGGAGGGAAGATATCAATTAAAACTTAAAGTGAGTGATGATCACTCGGGAGAATCCGTCTCAAGAATCGAAAATTTTCAAAAAGGTGAATAATTCGTAATAAATAAATAATAGAAAGCGGCTCCATTAAATGGAACCGCTTTCTTATCCATTTAAAAAAAAAAGACTTACATTACAGCTGATACTTCAGCCCATTCCATATTAAAAGCACTGGCGACATCTTTATAGGTTACAACACCATGGGCGATATTGAGCCCTTTATCCAGTTCCGGATTTTCGTTTAACGCTCTTTTCCATCCTCTATTCGCAATTTGAATGGCGTAAGGAAGCGTAACGTTTGTAAGGCCTATTGTACTTGTGAAGGGTACGGCACCGGGCATATTAGCCACACAGTAATGAACAATGCCATCGACAACAAAGGTCGGATGATCGTGTGTCGTCGGTTTGGCTGTTTCAATGGAACCACCCTGATCGATGGCGACATCCACAATGACTGAACCAGGTTTCATAATTTTTAACATATCACGCGTAATCAAACGTGGTGCTTTAGCACCAGGGATTAATACTGCTCCAATAGCCAGATCGACATGAGGCAGATATTCGCGAATATGATGTTCGGATGACATGATGGTCGTCACATTTTTGGGCATGATATCATCGAGATACCGTAATTTCGCGACATTAATATCCATGATCGTAACATTGGCGCCCATGCCTGCAGCTATTTTAGCGGCGTTTACACCGACGATACCGCCACCCAGAACCAATACATTGGCTGGAGGTACGCCAGGAATGCCACCAAGCAGGACACCGCGTCCGCCCTGGGCTTTTTCAAGATATTTTGCACCCTCTTGAACCGACATACGGCCGGCGACTTCACTCATTGGTATCAGCAATGGCAGAGAATGATCGGCTTTTTCAACCGTCTCGTATGCAATTGCGATACATTTCGAATCAATTACTGCTCTTGTTAATGTTTCACTTGCAGCAAAATGAAAGTACGTAAAGATGATTTGATCATCACGCATACGAGGATATTCTACCTCGATAGGCTCTTTTACTTTCATGATCATATCAGCTTTCGCCCATACTTGCTCAACGTCCTCTATGATTTCTGCTCCGGCATTAATATATTTTTCATCCGGGAAACCACTTCCCAGGCCGGCATTTTTTTCAATCAATACAGTGTGGCCGTTTTTTTTCAATTCGACCACGCCTGCTGGTACAAGAGCAACACGATTTTCGTGTGACTTTATCTCTTTTGGAACTCCTATTACCATTTAATAATCCTTGTTTTATTACTTTGTTAAAAATGTTTACAATATTCTGTAATCAGAAAAAAAATAATTAACGAAACTTATGAATAATTTTGAAAAAGTACGTAATGTTGTTTTCTTGCAATTTTAGAATAAATCACTACGTTAGCTCAGGCATGCAGTGCAATACCATAAATAACGCTTACAACGAATATCACCTGATAGATGATATCTAAAGAAATATTTAAGAAAGTCAGAAAACTTGAAATACGAACAAAAGGCTTAGTTAATTCCTTATTCGGAGGTGAGTACCAGTCAGCTTTTAAGGGTCGAGGGATGGTTTTCTCTGAAGTGCGAGAATACCAATTCGGGGATGATATCCGAAAAATCGATTGGAACGTCACGGCCAGAACGGGAGAACCATATGTAAAAGTTTTTGAAGAAGAACGGGAACAAACCCTGATGCTCTGCGTGGATATTTCGTCGAGTGGAGTTTTTGGCAGTAAAATTCAGCGTAAAATGGATTTGGCCGTCGAACTGTGTGCCGTGCTTGCCTTTAGCGCCATCAATAATAGTGATAAAGTTGGTTTGGTTCTATTCAGTGACCGGATTGAAAAGATGGTCCCGCCGAGAAAAGGCCGTTTACATGCATTACGGCTTATTCGGGAATTATATACAACTGAGCCGGAAGGGGTTGGCACAGATATAGCCGGAGCGTTATCTTATGTGAGTAAATTGTTGAAACGGAGATCAATACTCATCCTGGCAAGTGATTTCGAATCTCCTGATTTTGAGAAAGAAATTAAGGTTACCAATAAAAAACATGATTTAGTTAATATTGTTATTCAGGATCATTTAGAGAATGAATTACCGGATTTAGGACTGATTCCGTTAAAAGATGCAGAAACAGGTGCCGTTCAATGGGTCGATACTTCCAATAAAAAAGTCAGAACAGCTTATAAAGCGAGACGTCTGAAGCGTCACCGGGAATTAATGGATTATTTTTTGAAATTACACGTGGATACTGTCACGGTTCAAACAAATGAATCGTATGTTGAGCCCTTAATGAAATTTTTTCAACGAAGAGCAAAACGATATTGATGAAGAAAAACAGAATATATTTTATAGTCGGTCTGTTAATTATTGTCTGCAGCTTTCAAGTGCATTCAGTTAGGGCGCAACAAGTTTACAGTTTTATCAATAAAGATTCCCTGCGAGTGGGAGATAAGTTCGACTATTATCTCGTAGTCAAACAGAATAAAAAATATGATGATGTTATTTATCCCGATTCATCACAGTTTGGAAGCTGGTTTCATATATCAAATGTAAAAAATTACAGCAAAACAGATTTTTCAGACAGCCTCGTTTATTCCTTACAGTTTTTTGGTGTCAGGGACACATTGATTCCTCCAATGAAAGTTGCTTTTGTTTCAGGCAACGACACGACTGTCAAGAAAACGGCACCGATTTCCATTTTCTTCAAGACGGAAATCAAAAATAAAAAAGATGCGAAGTTTCAGCCACTTAAACCCATATTTGAGTTTGCGTTATCGTTGCTGCCTTATATTCTGATACTTATCGCGCTGCTTCTGCTTGGTTGGTTTGGATACCGGTGGTACAAGAAAAAACAATTGGAAGAAAAACCGGAAGAAAAACCCAAACCAGAACCCAAGGTATTTGTCGATCCACTTAATGAACTGGAGAAAAAACTGTTTAGCCTACGTTCCGATGATTCCCTGACCAATCGGGATTATAAAACATTTTATTCCAAGCTGGGAGATGCGCTACGCGAATATTTTGAAAACGTCTACCACATTACAGCATTAGAATTGACGACACGTGAATTAATCAAGGAATTGGATACTATTGCGGTAGACAGAGAGTTATTCAAACAGACCAACGCAATACTTCGTCAGGCCGATATGGTGAAATTTGCTAAATTTACTCCGACGGTCGATCAGGCTTATAAAGATTTAAAAACAGGTGAAGAATTTTTAACACGGGCGAGAGAAGTCGATCGTGGTCGTATCAGTTATCTGAGACAGCGGTTTGAACAGGAAAATACCGTTGTCGAAGAAGATCAAACCGATGACACAGAGCAAAATGAAGAGGAATTCAACGAAGATAAGACAACATGATTTGGAAAGATCCTGAATGGTTCTGGGCGTTACTCATTATACCGGTAATTATTGGATTACAGGTTTGGCGGTATTATAAACACCGGTTACCAACACTGACTTTTTCCAGTGTATCTTATTTAAAAGATTTACCTGGAAATTGGCGGAAATGGGGACCCTGGGCGACTTCGTTTTTTGAAATTGTCGGGATTGTCCTGGTTGTGATAGCATTAGCCCGTCCACAACTGGAGAATACCCATATCAAAAAATCGACCAAGGGGATTGATATCATGCTGGCTTTGGATATCTCAACCTCGATGAAAGCCGAGGATTTGAAACCCAGCCGATTCAAAGCCGCCAAAATGGTGGCATCCGATTTCATTGACAAGCGTCCGTCCGATCGTATAGGTCTTGTAATTTTTGCCCGCCAGAGTTTTACGGTTTGTCCGTTAACGCTCGATCATGATTTGTTAGAGAAATTATTAAATAATGTAAAAATGGGTGTAGTCGAAGATGGCACAGCTATCGGGATGGGCCTGGCGACTGCCATTAATCGGTTAAAAAGCAGTAAAGCCAAAAGTAAGGTTATAATCCTGTTGACCGACGGACAAAATAACGCGGGGCAGATCGATCCGGTTACTGCAGCTGATATGGCGGCAACTTTTGGTATTAAGATTTATACGATTGGTGTAGGATCAAAAGGAGTTGCTCCTTATCCCGTCAATGACCCGATTTTTGGTAAAAGATATCAAAACATAAAAGTCGACATCGATGAAAAAATGTTGACGAAAATTGCCAATACGACAGGAGGGGAGTATTTCCGGGCTACTGACACAAAAAGTCTCCGGAAAATTTACGATCAAATCAACAAGATGGAGAAAACGAAAATCAAACAAAAAGTATTTGTTGATTATAAAGATCTGTATCCCAATTATTTGTTGCCTGGTATTTTATTCTTCATCTTAGCATTTGCCAGTGATAAGATTATATTTCGGTCGGAGTTGCGGTGATTTGAATCATTCCATTTCTTATTTAAACTAAAATAAGGCTCATTGTCTTTTAGGTCGTATTTTCTTTTCTATAATAATCTCTTGAATAACGTAAGCGCTTTCTTTATTATCAGGAGAGTTCACTATTAGAAAGGTTGTAAGTTAATTAACGAGCGATAATTTGTTATTATCAACTATTTCTTGAATAGTATTAACATATTTGTATGTCATTGATAATAAAATAGATATGTTTCGATCTTCAGTATATCATCGCATTATTGTTACTGGCAATTATCAAATAATACTATTAATTAAACAATATCATTTACCCATTTAGTTTAATGTTCTGATGTAATCGATGAAGTCTTTTGAAAATAAAGAGTCTTTATTAATTGAGAAAATCCGTGAGGGGGATAAGCACGCCTTTGAAATTGCTTTCCTGAAATACTATGAACAACTATTTAAGTTTAGTTGGAAATATGTCAGATCGAAAGCAGCGGCAGAAGACATTACACAGGATGTTTTTACATCATTTTGGGTAAAACGATCCCAATTGGATCCCGAAGGGCATCTGAGAGGACTACTTTTTGAAGCTACTCGTAATACTTGTCTTAATTATATTAAACACCAAAAAATTGTTGATCAGTATATAGCAGAAAGTAGGGAACAAATGGAAGGTTCCTATGAGCAAATTGATATTCATGAAAAAGAGGGTGACAATATTGATCAAATTACAAACGAGGTGATTGATCATTTACCAGAAAAAGCACGTCGAATTTATAATTTAAATCGTAAAGAAGGACTAACATATAAGGAAATTGCAAATTATTTGGGGATTTCAGTAAAAACTGTCGAATCTCAAATGCGAAGAATTTTGAAAATTCTTCGAAAACAACTGTCTCAATACTTAACAATTTCTATCATAATCGGTTCTTGTTTGCTTTGGCTATCCATAATAATTTGTCATTGACTAATGGAGAGGATATTTAATTTTCTCATACCCTTTTAGGACACTTATTTTCCACAAACTTCCTCTCTTATAGTCCGAGTTAGATAGTAGCTTTTAAAATTATTATGGTGGATAACATCTCACTTCTTTCTTAACAATCCACTAACAGATGGCCTGTCAGCGTTAAATTTGATCTTTGTAAAAAAATCTAAAAAAAATTACAGGGTAAACTAAATCTCAGTTGTAATCTAATTAAAGACGGTTAAAAAGAGTTTATGAATTGGAATTTATTATATAAATACGTTAATGGAACTTGTACCCGTAACGAGCTCCGGCAAATTTCCGAATGGTTGAAGGAGAATCCTGCTAACGAGGATTTTTTTACTTCATTCATTGAGAATGTTTACAAAGAAGATATTGATTTTGAAGTTGATGCTCAGGCTGCTTGGGAAGAATTTAAGAGAAGAAATGAAAACGCTTCTCACTCCCATCGGGAAACCAAGGAAATATCGACCGGATTAAAACCATTGGAAAATACGCAAGATATTTTTACGGCAAATAAAAAGCGAAGTATTAAATGGGCATATGCTGCTGTAGCTGTCATTCTAATTACCGCATCATTCTTTGTGTTTGTAATTAACAGCAAAAAATCGGTTAAGAAAAATAGTCAGATAGCCTTCCAGAATATTACAACATCCAAAGGTCAGCGTACAACGATCAATTTAAGCGATGGAACCAAAGTAATATTGAATGCGGATAGCAAGTTGAAAATCCCAAAAAATTATGATCAGACCGACCGCAGGATTTATTTACAGGGTGAAGCTTTTTTTAAGGTGAAACATGATGCCCAACATCCCTTTATGGTTATCGTAAATCATAATTTTATTAAAGATTTAGGTACACAATTTAATGTTACCGCCTATGACACATCAAAAATGGTTGTCGTAGTGAGAGCAGGATTGATTTCATTGGGACAAATGGAGCAGAATAACCAATCGAATACTCTTGCGCGCATATCTCCCAATAAAAGGGGGGTTTTGGATAATTCCGGAAATCTGACCATATCAAAAGTGCATGATATAAATCGATACATAGGTTGGACTAAAGGTGAGCTGATTTTTCATCAAACCCCTTTTCAGGAAGTGGTAAAGCGGTTGGGTCGCTGGTATAATATCGATTGTAAAATTGGAGATCCTGATCTCAAGAATCGCACTTTAACAGCAACTTATAACAACTTATCGGAAAGTGAAGCACTTAAAGTGTTATCTATGACCATGAATATCAATTACATCCGTCACAATAGGGCCATCATTTTCCGAACAAAATGAAGCAAGACTCATGAATTTGAATCACTTAAATACAATAAATGGAGAATATAATTTATGAAACATAAAAGGATACGAGAGACTCTTTTATGGAAATGTATTGGTATTTCTGTTTTTCTGTTATTTATACAACCATTTGGTGTATTAGCACAGAAGGGAACTGCGACTATAAGTCATAAGAAAATATTAGCAAGTACTTATGAACTTAAAAATCAAAAGCCGGATACTCAAAAAAAACAGGGCGCGGAGTTAAATAAGATTGTCATTCTGAAAAAAGGGAAACAAAGATTTATATCTGTTATAAAATCTATTGCAGATCAGACTGGATTAAAGCTTTCGTATAGTGAGCAAATAGTGCCGGTTAATAAGGAAATTAATATTGAGGAAGTTAAGCTTACGGCCAGAAAGGCATTAAAAAATGTTTTGAAAGGCACATCACTCAGTTTTGATGTTTATTCGAAGCAATTGGTTTTATTTCTAAAAACACAAAGTGATAATCAATCACAGGAAATATCTGTAACTGGTAAAGTTACTGATGCTGGCACGGGACAAACTCTCCCGGGGGTGAACATTGTCATTAAAGGAACGACTCAAGGAACTGCAACCAATTCAAAAGGGATTTATAACATTTCAGTCCCATCTCTTCAGGACACTTTGATTTACTCCTATATAGGCTATCAAACGAAAACGGTACCTATTAATGGTAGAACAAAGATTAATATAGCACTGACTACCAAAATATTAAATGGACAGACACTTGTCGTGGTAGGTTATGGTACACAAGAGAAAAAAGATCTAACGGGTTCTATTGCGACGATTAAGACTCGAAATTTGTCATCTGTCCCGGTACCTAGTGTTAGTGATGCGCTTCAGGGTAAAGCATCGGGCGTGCAAGTTATTTCCTCCGGTGTTCCTGGAAATGACGCGACTTTTCGAATTCGTGGGACCAGTACGATTAATAATAGTAATCCTCTTATAGTCATAGATGGTGTGCCGACCACTACCGGATATAATATGCTGAATCCGAATTCAATAAAATCTATACAGGTATTAAAAGGTGCCTCTGCAGCCGCGATTTATGGATCAAGGGGAGCTAATGGTGTAATTATCATTACGACTAAAAGTGGAAAAAGTGGGCATAATCAATTTAATGTTGATGTTTATCGTGGCATTCAGCAAGTCACAAATTTACCAAACATGCTTAATGCCACGCAATATGCGAAGTTATCCAACAGTATGTTGGCTAATAACGGTTTACCCGAAAATCCAGCTTTTTCCAAACCTTCTTCCCTCGGACAAGGAACTGACTGGTTGGGTCATTTATTTCATACAGCTCCCATTCAAAGCTATTCGATTTCTTATTCGGGCGGAAATAAAAAGACAAATTACTACGTGTCGGGTAATATGCTGGATCAACAAGGAACGGTTATTTCTACCGATTATAAACGTTACTCTATTCAGCTTAATTCTGATACAAAATTATTGAAAGACCTGACGTTTGGAGACCGATTGACATTGGAACATGACATTAAAAATCATGGGAACTACAGCATTATAAATGCAATGAAAGCATTGCCAACGCAACCTATATATAATTCTGATGGAACCTATGCCGGACCTAATGGAAGAGCTTCATGGGTTGGAAGTATTACTAATCCTGTAGGGCAGGCTAATTTGATTAATAATTCTACTTTGGGATATAATATTTTAGGATCTGTGTATGGTAAATTACAAATAACCAAACATTTAAGATTTAAGTCTGATTTTGGAATTAAAGCTAACTTTTGGGATGGAAGAACTTGGTCACCTAAATATAATTGGCAACCCATTCCTCAGCCCAAATCATATCTATCGAAGAATTATAATAAAAACATTACCTGGCTGACGGATAACACACTAACTTATGATAAAATGTTTAATGATGGCCAGCATGTGAAAGTTATGTTGGGAACCAGCGCACAGAGTAATCGTTCGGATTGGATGCGTGGTTCTGTTCAGGGATTTGCAAGTAAAAAAACACAGCAATTAACAAACGGAACCGACCAACCTACATTGAATGGCGATGCCTCGGAATGGAGTTTGTTATCGTTTATGGGAAGAGTTAATTATTCTTATAACGATACTTATTTGGTAACAACTACGCTTCGCCGTGATGGTTCCTCACGTTTCGGTTCTGGTAACAAATGGGGATTATTTCCTTCCGGTTCTGTAGCATGGAGAATTTCAAACGAGAACTTTTTTAAACCTGTCAAATTTATAAATAACCTTAAACTCAGGGCAGGTTATGGGGTTACAGGTAATCAGGAAATTGGTAATTATTCCTTCGCTTCGGTACTTCAGACTGTTCAATACAATTTAAACGGACAATTGGTTGGTGCTGTTGTACCGAGTGTTATGCCGAATCCCAATGTTCATTGGGAATCCGTTGAACAGTATGATATCGGACTTGATGCTGACATGTTTAACAACCGCATCAGCCTTACTTTTGATGCCTATATCAAAAATACAAATGGAATGCTCGTACCTGAATCTGTACCTATTACAACCGGTTATTCGGACATCAATGTACCCTCGATCAACGCAGGTAAGATGCAAAATAAAGGAATGGAGTTATCGGTGTCCTCCAAGAATGTAAAAGGTAAATTCTCCTGGAATACAAAATTTAATATTTCTTATAACAGAAATAGAATCGTAAGCTTAAACGATACCGTACCAATGCCAGAGGGAAATATTGACTTTAATTACACTGTTGGGCGCTTGGAAGCCGGTCATCCAGTTAATGAATTTTACGGTTATGTGACTAATGGCATCTTTCAAAATCAACAACAGGTCAATGCTTATGCCGTTCAGCAACCTGGTGCGGATCCCTATAACCGGACAAGTCCTGGTGATATTAAGTTTGTGGACCTCAATAATGACGGTGTGATTAATAGTAATGACCGCACATACATAGGTAATCCGAATCCTGATTTTACTTTTTCCTTGAATAATAGCTTCAGCTATAAAAATTTCGATCTGCAAATCTTCCTGCAGGGAGTTTATGGTAATAAAATCTTTAACGCCAATCGAATTTGGAATCAGGGAATGGCATCTGCAATCAATCAAACTTCGGCAGTCTTAAATCGATGGACCGGGCCGGGTACAAGTAATACGATGCCGAGAGCGATCTATAATGATCCCAATGGAAATACAAGAGTTTCTAACCGATATGTAGAAGATGGATCATATTTACGAGTCAAAAACATAACGCTCGGTTATACTTTGCCAAGACGTTTGAGTCAACGTTTCAGTGTCAATATGGCCAGAATTTATATGTCCGGAGAAAATTTATGGACTCTTACGAATTATTCAGGAATCAGTCCGGAAGTACCTGTGAACGGGATTGATTTAAATGTTTATCCTGTAGCCAGAACGATCAGTTTAGGACTCAATATCAGATTCTAAAGTACAAAGGTAGATACCATGAAATTTAAAAATCACATATATCAAGTAATATTATTGACCATTTTATTAGCGGGGTGTAAGTCACAATTTTTAAACAAAGCACCGCTCGATTCGATCAATACTGCAAATTTTTATCAAACTAAATCGGATGCTATTGCCGCAATAAACGGTGCTTATCAACCGCTGCAATGGCCCAAATTATATAATATGCGGATGTGGACGACCGATATTATGGCTGGCAATTCTGTGACTGGTGGCGCCGGCGGGACAGATGGTATTGAGACTAAAAATGAGGCCAATTTTGTTACCAAGCCATCCAATCCTGGGGTTTTAGATCTCTGGAGAGGACCATGGCCGGGGATTTTACGAGCTAATACGGTGTTACAAAAAGTCTCGGGAATGAATACGATTGAACCTACTTTAAAAAACCGAATTTTAGGTGAAGCTCATTTCTTACGGGCACTTTATTATTTCAACCTGGTGCGATTTTTTGGGGCTGTTCCGATGATAACAAAGCCTCAGCATCCTGGCGATAATTTACGACCACCAAGAACCAAGCCCTCTGATATCTATAATAAAGTGATTATTCCTGATCTCAAGAAAGCCATCCAATTACTCCCAGCAAAATCATCATATAGTGGATCTGATATTGGAAGAGCTTCAAAAGGAAGTGCAACAGGATTACTTGCAAAGGTTTACTTAACGATTGCCAATATGCAAAAATTTGCCGGGAAGAAATATGATAATCAAAGTACAAATAGTGATTATCAACAAGTGGTGAAACTTTGCGATCAAGTTACACAACTGGGTTATAAATTAGATGCCAATTATGCTGATAATTTTAATCCCAACCACGAAAACGATCAGGAATCCTTATTCTCTGTTCAGTATTATGGAAAAACCAGTAACAGTTTCTGGTCGAATGAAAATCAGTCATCATGGACCAGTACTTTTATGGGACCACGAAATTCGAATATGGTGGCCGGAGCTTATGGCTGGGATCAACCGACTCAGGAATTCGTGAATGCTTATGAAAAAGGGGATAAGCGGAAAGATGCTACAGTACTATACAAAGGAGGTCCGTCTTTCGGTGGAATGAATTACGATCCTTCCTGGTCGAATACCGGTTTCAATGTTCGTAAGTTTTTGGTTCCCAAGTCAATTGCACCGACTTACGATTCAAGCCCTCTGAACTTCAACGTATTGCGCTATTCTGATGTACTTTTAATGAAAGCCGAAGCACTCAATGAATTGGGACAAACATCAGCCTCAGAAACTCCTTTAAATGAAGTACGTACCAGAGCAGGTTTGTCGGGAGTAAGCGGACTTAATCAATCCAATATGAGATTAAAAATTCTGCATGAACGGAGAATGGAATTGGCCTTTGAAGGTCAGCGCTGGTTCGATCTCATTAGTCATCCTGATTATGCCTTAAACTTCCTTCATTCCATTGGAAGGACGAATGCAACAAAGAATAATTTCTTATTACCCATTCCACAAAAAGCTATTGATGCGAATCCCAACCTTACCCAAAACCCGGGATATTAAAATAAAATGAATGGGATGATATAATGATCAAAACTTTTAAATGGCATAATTTTAAAATTAATGAGTTTCAGGCATAACATGATGAGTACCATTCTACTGGGTTTACTGATGTTATTCGGATGTAAAGGCAACAGTCCGGTTGGATCTGGTAAGCAGAATCAAAATAATCCGTCGCTGGATAATATCACGATATCTACCAATAAAGCCGCTTATCAGCCCAACGAAAAGGTAGTCTTTACATTGAGTCAATCGGTTCCATCAACGGCTCAGTTAATGGTACGGTATGATCATTTTGATAAGATCATAGGTGAAGAACCGGTCACAAGTTCTACATGGAGCTGGACACCACCTTCCAATGACTTTACCGGTTACATGGCCGAGTTATATCAGAAAAAAAACGGGAAAATTAATTTATTAGCCACCATTGGGATCGATGTTTCCTCAAGCTGGATAAAATATCCCCGCTATGGATTTTTATCTGATTTCTCAAAGTTGAGTTCTTCTAAAATAAATTCTGTGATGGATAAACTGAACCGGTATCACATCAATGGAATTCAGTATTATGACTGGCAGTTTGAGCACCAGAAAATGTTAGCAGGCACTGTTGCTAATCCCGATACCGTTTGGAAAAACATCGGTAATCATGATGTGTACCTCTCCACGGTACAATCATACATCAAGGTTGGACATCAACACAATATTAAGTCCATGTTTTATGATTTGATTTATGGTGCACTGGATGATGCTGCAAGTGATGGTGTTTCGAGTAAATGGTATGTGTATAAAGATCAAAATCACAATACCAAAGATGTATTTAACCTGCCACAGCCACCTTTTAAAAGTAACATTTATATAATGGATCCATTAAATACCGGGTGGCAGGATTATTTGATCAATCAATGTCAGAAGGTTTATGATGTCTTTGATTTTGACGGATATCATATGGATCAACTTGGAGATCAGGGAACGCTCTATAATTACAGCGGCAATTCAGTGAACCTGGCTCAAACATTTCAACCGTTTATTGAGGCTGTTAAACAAAAGATCCCTAACAAATTTGATGTGATGAATGCCGTTAACCAATATGGGCAGCAAGGAATAGCAAAAGCTCCAACCAGTTTTCTCTATTCTGAAGTTTGGAGTCCGAATGAAGGATACAAAGATCTGGCAAAAATCATTAAGGATAATGACGACTTTTCAAACAATCAGAAAAATAGCGTTCTGGCAGCTTATGTAAACCGGGGGATGTCCAATAAAACCGGATTTTTTAACACGCCCGCGGTTCTGATGACGGATGCGGTGATATTTGCCTTCGGAGGATCTCATATTGAACTCGGAGATCATATGTTATGCAATGAATATTTTCCCAATGACAATCTTTCTATGAAAAGTGATTTACAGAAAGCTATCGTTCATTACTACGATTTCCTGGTTGCCTACGAGAATCTTTTACGTAGCGAAAATGGAACTTTTAATAGTCCAGATTTGACTACCAGCGGACAAATCACTATAAATCAATGGCCGCCACAACTTGAACAAGTCTCTGTTGTGGGCAAAAAGATTGGTAATGATCAGGTAATTCATCTTTTAAATTATAAAGATGCGACAACCCTGAACTGGAGAGACAATAACGGAACCCAGGCCTATCCCTATGATATAAAGAATGTGCCATTGACTTTTACGACCAGTAAACAAGTGAAAAAAATCTGGTATGCCACACCTGATCAAAACATGGGAGCTTCAGAAAATATTCATTTCACTCAATCGAGCGGAAAAGTGACGTTTACGCTTCCATATCTCAAATACTGGGATATGATCGTCATTGAGTATCAGTGAAAATAATAAATACGGTGGTTAAGAATATTAATAATCAAATGATTATGAAAAACACAAATACGTATAACAAAACAGTAAAAAAGCAGAGTATTAGGCTATATTCAAAAGTTATATTTGCCTTAATAATAGGTCTACTATCATTAGCATCATGTAAAAAGGGGCAGCCAATCGGACCTAATCAATCTAGTATTGACCGGAAACCGAATTTGAAGGCATCATCCACCAATCTTCAACTAAGTGAAGCAAATTTTGACAAATTAGCTGAAGATCTTATATGGACACCGGGTTCGAATCATGGGACGAATTCCGCGATAGATTATACGATACAAATAGATTTAAAAGGGCAGAATTTTTCCAATCCATCAAATATCAAAATGGGTAGGAATGTATACGATAAAAAGTATACAACATCCGATTTTAATAAAATGCTACTCAATCAGTTGAACCTTGCCCCTAATACGAATGCAACAGTGGAAGTGAGGATAAAATCATCAACATCCGATACTACCATAAAACCTCAATTCTCGAATGTTGAAAATATTAAAGTAGCCACTTACAAGCCGGTTTCATCAACACTATATTTAATTGGAGATGCCACGCCCAATGGTTGGGATGCTAATAATGCAACTCCGATGAAACAGGATCCGAATACACCATATGTATTTACATATCAAGGAAATTTATCTGCTGGTCAGTTTAAATTCATAACGACAAAAGGACAATTTTTACCATCGTATAATGAAGGTCAGGATTCTACAAAATTATTCTACCGTACAAAGAATACTCAGCCTGACAATAAATTTACGATCACCAATCCCGGTCCATATTCCATTAAAGTTGATCTGGTACATTTAACCATTACCCTAAAAAAATTAGCAGGCCCGGCTTACAACAAATTATGGATCATTGGAAGTGCCACCGCAGGCGGATGGAGTTTGAATAATGCCGCTCAATTGAGGCAAGATCCGGGCAACCCTTTTATATTCACATTTAACGATAGTTTGAGTGTCGGAGAATTCAAAATTGCCACGAAATTAGATTTTAATGCACCTTTTTACCGGCCAACCACTAATCATCCCGCAATATCCGATACAACGGTACAATTAAACGCGGGAAGTCCGGATAACAAATGGTATATATCGCAAGCCGGTGCTTATCATATAACATTGAATCTTCAAAATATGACGATTCACATCAAACCATTTAAACCCTATTCAAAATTATGGATGGTTGGAGATGCTACACCTAATGGCTGGGATATCAACAATCCGACACAAATGACTGTTGATCCAAATGATCCGTTTATATTTACTTATAATGGTCCATTATCAACAGGAGAGTTTAAGATTCCTACGGAAACCGGAAATTGGAGTGGATACTATTTTACACCTGGAATTAATCATCCGTCAATAAGTAGTACATTTGCAAAGCTATCTTATGTGGTGAGTGGCGGATCAAAAGATATTAAGTGGCAGATATCCACGGCAGGTAATTATACTGTTAAACTTGATCAATTACATGAAACCATAAAAATTATTAAGAATTGATTAGGTCTATATAAAATAATCTGATAGCCAAACTATTTATAATAAGTAGTTTGGCTATCAGATTATTATTAAAGGACGGTATATAATTTTTAATCGATGCTATAATCATATTTCCAAACTTCCCACTTGAGAAACCTTTGACCTTTTAGTAAACTCAAATCATTACAAAAATATTAATTCAACCAAATGAGTGATGAAGCCCATTAAAACAGCTATAGTATTATTTCTCGTTCTGGCTTTTGGTACGCTTAGTAGTCGTGCCCAGCAAAACAGCTTATATCATTTCGCCGGAAATGTGAAAAGTTACCATAAATCAGATGGCGGTGTTACTTTTAAACTGACGAATGGAGCCGTTAAAATTGCATATCTCAAAGGAGTCGGTTTCCGTATTCGCTATTCTTTCACCGGTAAATTTGCTCCATTATTTTCTTATGCAACGGTTTCGAATTTGCCATCTAAAGAAAAAATTAGTGTAAGAAATCATGTAAGCGCTTTAATCTTAAAAGCAGGTAATGAAGAGCTTGAAATTCAAAAGAAACCTTTTCGTATTGGATATAAAAGCTCCGACGGTTATCAGTTTATGAAAGATACGTTTGGTGCCGGACATCAGGGAGATAAGGTCTGTCACATCATAAAACGGTATAAAGGAACGGTATACTATGGCTTAGGTGAGCGTCCGGATGATTTAAACCGTGCAGGTAAACGGTATGAACTTTGGAATTCTGACACGCCGGGATATCCGAAAGGAACAGAACCATTGTACGAGTCTTACCCGTTTTATATTGGTTTGCATAACAATAAGGCGTATGGCGTTTATTACGATAATTCTTTCAAATCTATGTTCGATTTTGGCGGACAATTAAAAACGCATATCGGTTATTACGCTTCCGGTGGAGAATTACGTTTTTATGTGTTTTATGGTCCGAGCATCAAAAAAGTGTTGAAAGAGTATACGAATTTAACCGGACGTGCTCCGTTACCACCCAAATGGGCTTTGGGTTATCAGCAAAGTCGATGGAGCTATTATCCCGCTAAGGAATTGTATCGCCTTAAGTATCAATTCAGAAGCAGAGGAATTCCGTGTGATGTTTTTTACCTGGATATCGACCATATGCGGGGTTATCGCGATTTTACCTGGAATAAAAACTTCTTCCCGCATCCTCAACAAATGTTATCGAAACTGAAAAAGGATGGTATTAAAGTAGTGACTATTATTGATCCGGGAATTAAGAAGGACA
>Ga0102962_1000347_pt1 | contig 23856 bp, 21 predicted proteins | sample SalPonF2_C_D2_MG_FD_84519 | JGI IMG/M metagenome (GOLD analysis project Ga0102962, IMG submission 84519) | Salt pond soil microbial communities from South San Francisco under conditions of wetland restoration - Salt Pond MetaG SF2_C_D2_MG ...
GCGGCCACCCGGCAAATCAATCGCTTGACTTCCATTAGAGCACAATTCCCCGGAGTTTTCTACCCTTCTCGGAATCAGAATTTCTCTCTAAATCAGTAGGTTAGAGTTTCTGGACGGACACTACCTATTGGTACACGCACAGGCGTCCAGCTTTACAGCGCTAGTTTGCTCAGCAATCCCGCCCACGCTGGAGAGTTGTTGGAGCGTGCTTCGGCGTCGACGCTTGGACGTGATGGCGGCGTTGGTTGTGACCAGTATCGTGCTCGGGCTGGGTCTGATGGTGCTGAGCAGCCATGCACGCCTGTTGCTGGTGCGTGAATCGCTCGTTACTGGTGCGCTGGGTGCGGGGTTTCTGGCCTCGCTGCTGTTGCCACGGCCGTTGATTTTCTATGTGGCGCGCGAAATGGCTGCTGGGAACAATGCACAACTCCTGAGGCGCTGGCAAGCGCGCTGGACGCAACGGTCCTTTCGGCGTGGTATGCGGCTCATGACACTTGTATGGGGTGCAGGGCTTCTACTGGAGGCGGCAATCCGTGTGACCATGGCAGAGAGCATGAGCATTACGCATTTCTTGGCTGTGTCCCCGTTTGTGCAATATGGCATCAGCGCGGCGCTCATCGCGTGGACAGTAGGATATGCCAAGCGCATGAAACGCGCGGCCCGTACAATGTTCCTGGACCGCGCATCTGCCAACATGGAAACCTAAAGTTCGCGCTGACTATCCGTCTAAGGAACTGATGAATAACCGACTGCGCTCGGGCATTACGCGGCCGTGCGGTGCTCGAAATGCTCATGTATCGAGCGCATACACTGCGGTTTCTGCGCGCCGGGCGACCACGAAGTGCCTTAGCTCGCGACGGTTCTTAAGCAGCTTCTAAGCCTGGTCTGGTAGCCAGTTGCCATGAAAGCCGAATGGCACGCGTCGTGGCAGGTGCACCACAGCCTGTGGCTCGCCGCGGAAATCGGCCGCGTTTAGGATGAGCAGGTCGCTTGCGTGTCGTGTTGGGTCATAGACTAACGTTAGTACCCAGCCGTCATCCTCGGCCGCGTCTGTACTTCGTGGTATGAAGATAGGCTCACCAGCCTCTGCAGCGCGACCCAGGTAGCGTACCTCAGCGCTGTGATGCGCAAAGTCGTGCTTGATGACGCAACCTTGATGGCTGGCACGCCGGGGGTCATGCTCGCTCGCTGCCCCGACGGTGTAGCCGTAGCGGTGATTGCGGCCGACAACACGCTCGTCGACACGTGGGAATTCTTGTCCCCGGTCGTCAAGGCGCTCTTCCTTGACGCTGTTGCTGGCCGGATCCAGGGTCCAGCGCTCAAGCGTAGGTGTACCCTCGTCCGGACCGTCGGTGTGGTTCGCAAACATTTTGGGATGGCGTATGACATCCAACACGACGCGCGCGCCTTCGTCGAACGCATTAAGCGGGTGGAACACGTAACACGGCTCGACGTGGAACCAACGCACGTCGTCGGCGCCGCCGTTGCGGGGCAGCAGACCGACGCGCGCCGGGTAATCCGGCTTCCATCGGTAGGGAAACGCCGCTCCCGACTGGGCCGCTTCCATGGAAAAGACGACCGGGAGATCGTAAATGACCGCGTAGCGTTCGGTGAGCGACATGTCGTGGATGCAGGCCTGACCTGTCGTAGGCACATCCACGACGCGGGTAATGCGCCCGCCGCGGTCGAGCACCGTATATTGCACTCGATTGCCCCAACCCCAAAAGTACGAAATCGCGTGCAACTCGCCGGTGGCCGGGTCGCGCTTGGGATGGGCTGTGTACCCGCCGGGCAAAGTGCCGTCGAAATCGCACGGGCCGAGGGTGTCCAGGTCGTAGGTGAGCTCGTAAGGTCGCGCACCCGCTTCGACGATGGCGAATGTCCGCCCCGCGTGGCCGATGACATTGGTATTCGGGGCAAAATCCATATTGGCGTGGACAGGTCCGGGGCGGGGCGGCTCGCCGAGCGCCTTGGCCACCGAAGCCGAGCGCACCCAGCGGTTGCGGTACCACCGTGCCGCGCCGTCGTCCAGGCGGATACCGTGGACCATGCCGTCTCCAGTGAACCAGTGATAAGAGGCGGGCTCCGGCCTTGTGACCGGGTTTGGGCCGTTGCGTACATAGCGGCCCGCCAGCTCGGTCGGGATGCGGCCCGTCACCTCGAGGTCGGCGACGGTGACTTCTTCATCGACGGGGGCAAAGTTGCCGGCTAAATACGGATTCTCCGGTTGCATGTCGTTATTTTACCTCCTATAGGTTGCGGAATCGGCATCATCGATCGATCCGGGGGCATGCTTTTGTTCCCCGTGGCCGCTCGTCAGCCGAACAGGCGCTTGCGGATGCGGTGTACCGCGAACCACACGGCGCCCGCGACCACCGGCAGGCTGAATCCCAGGATCAGTCTCGTGGGCGGATGCAGGCCCACGGCTTCCACGGCGCCCAGGACGTAGTCCAGCAACCCCAGCCCGTAGTAGCTGAGCGCGACGACCGACAGGCCTTCCACGGTCTCCTGCAACGCCAACTGCAGGTGGGCGCGCCGGTCCATGGAGCGGAGCAGGGTCTGATTCTGCGCTTCGAGCGCTACGTCCACCCGCGTGCGAAGTAGATTGCCGGCGCGTGCGATGCGCTCTGACAGAGATTCCAGGCGCTCGGAGACGGACTGGCAGGTCCTCATGGCCGGCGCCAGGCGGCGGTCCATGAATTTGCCGATGGTTTGGAGCTCGGGGAGGCGTTGCTCGCGCAGGGACTCGGTGCGGCGGTTGACCAGCGCATAGTAGGCGCTGGCCGCGCTCAGCCGAAACGTGGTGCGCGCGCTCAGATGCTCCACCTTGGTAGCCAGACTGGAGAGCTCGAAGAGCAGGGCTTGCTCATCATCCAGCGATTGTGCGTCGGTGATGCGGTCGGCGACGGTGCCCAGTTCGCGCTCCAATTCGTCGAGCTCCGGCGCAGTCTCGCGCGCCAAAGGGAAAGCGAGCAGGGCCATGAGGCGATAGGTCTCGATCTCGAGCAGGCGCTGGACCAGGCGGCCGACGCGGCGCCGCCCCATGCGCCGGTCCTGCACCAGGAAGCGCGTGAATCCGTCTTCATGGACGTGGAAATCGGTCCACACCATGGCGTCGCGCTCGGCGACGGCGCTGCCGGCCAGGCTGTCCGAATCGAGCAGATGCTGCATGGTCGCGGCATCGAAAAAGGCCGCACGTTCGTCTTCCAGAGCCACGTGAGCAGCCACCAGAAGATGGCCGGGCAGGCTGGCCAGCCAGGCTTCCGGCAAGGCCTGAAGCGCGGTGTGCTGGAACGGATCGGAGTCCACGCCGGGGCACATCACGGTAAAGGTGGAGAATTCCGTGTGGCGCTCCCAGCGCAGGCGGAACGTGCCAAAGTCGGCAGCGAAAAACACCGCGCCGGACGCGGGCGGTTCCACGTCGTAGTCGCGGCATAAGGAGACCAACTGCTCGCGCCCGTCCGGTTCGTTGTCCGCGGCGCGGGTCAGCGCCATGTGCGATAGCCGCATGGGCGGCGGAATGGCCAGAAACGGACGAGCGTGCACCTCCATGACGACGGTGCGTCGCAGCGGGTGCTCGCTGGCGCCGATGCGTACCTTGGGGCTGGGTTTGTCGTTCATGGTTGGGCGTTGCCCGGTTACGGCTCGATGTGTGTTCGCCACTGGCGCTTCGCCTGATACTAAGCGATTGCGCGGCAGTTTTTGAGTCACCTGCGTCGTCGGCCGGCGACGGCGGTTTGCTACGCTACATTTAGTGGCACGGCCCGAACCGTCATGCGCGACCCGTTGTCTACATAATCGGGCATGTTCGAGGGTTTTAGGACGCACACAACGCTTGGACGCCGGTGTTTGCGTCCTCGCGGTTGAACGAAGGGATCACCTGCTCAGGCGGGTGGGGAGTCACGATCATGGATGCTGACCAAGGCTCGGTCGCGGCTGCTGATCACGCCATGCGCCACTGGTCAGCGCCTCAGTCGGGCACCATCGCGATCGGCACGCAAGCACATAAGGAACTCTTCTGCCGAATGTTGCTGGAGACGCACAATCCTTACAAGCCGGCGGTGATTCAATGGCCGGCGCTGAGCGCGCAGGCGTTGCAGCGCGTGACTTCGCTGCCGGTTTGGGACATCGCGGTGCAGACGGAAGGCCGCGCGTCGGTGCGTGTGCGGGCTTTCGCGGAAACGGTGGATGAGGCACTGCTGCGCGAGGCGCTGGACATGGACGCGGCCGAAGAGGCGCGGCACAAGGAGGTGCTGTCGACGATGGTGGCGGCCTACGGGATCGAGCTCGCGCCCGAGCCGCGCTATGCGCCTCCCAAAGATCCCGAGTGGGCCTGGCTGGTGACCGGCTATTCCGAATGCATCGACAGTTTTTTCGCGTTCGGGTTGTTCGAGCTGGCCGAGCGGTCAGGGTTCTTTCCGGCCGAGCTGGTGGACACCTTCGAGCCGGTCATGCAGGAAGAGGCACGGCATATACTGTTCTTCGTCAACTGGGCCGCCTGGTACCGGCGCAACCTGCCCTGGTGGCGGCGTCCGGGATTTTTGCTAAAGACGCTGCGGGTATGGGCGTTCCTGGTGTGGGAGCGCATCGGCATCGCGCGCGGTCTGGACGAGCAGGGCGATATGCAGGACGCCAATTTTGCCGTCACGGGGAGCCAGCAGGTCGGCGGCGACGTCCGCGTGCGCGAGCTGTTGGAGCTGTGCCTGACCGAGAACGAACGGCGCATGGCGGGGTACGACGAGCGCCTGCTGCGGCCCTCCGTGGTGCCGTTCTTCGTTCGTGTGGCGCGGCGGTTTATGCCGCGTTAACCGCCCATACCCGACGGCCGTCGGGGCGACCGTGTGCGTTTCGCCCATATCTGCAACGCGGGCACACCACCGCAATCCGAGCGAGCCGGAACCGCTTTTCGTCTGTACGTGGCCACTTTCGTGGAAGGCGGCGCGGGGGCGATGAGCGCCGCCCGCGCCGCGTTGCCGATATGACGCCATCACTCATGGCTGCATGACAGCATCAGTGGCGGTGGTCGCGATGCCAGCCATGGTCACGCCGTTGATGGCGGTCGTGATGGCCCCGCTCGCGCCGGCCCCAGTGGTGTGCGTCATGACGGTGACCCCAATGTCTTTCGTGATGGCGGTCGTGGCGTTCGCCGTGGTAGCGATGATCCCGCCGCGCATACGGGCGGCGCTCGCTCACGCGGGGCGCCGGCACCACAACCCGCATGCGCGAGCCGTATGTCCGCTGCGGCTGGGTCGCCACCGAGCCCAGGAAGAAGCCCAGGGCTGCGGCGCCCAGGTCATCGTTGTCGGCGTAGGCGGCCGGGGCGGCGACCGCCGCGGCCAGGATACCGGCGGTGGCAATGGCAACAAGCTTTTTCATGGCGCAACCCTCCTCGGTTAGCCGTTGGTGTCGCGGTGCAGAATCGATCCATCTGCAACCCTTGGGCTCCAGGATAGGGAGGGTGCGCTGAACGCAGCCTGAACGAGGCGGCCGGCGTCGGGGCAATGGAATTCATGGACCGCCGGTGCAGTCGGCTGCGGAGCGGGAGTGGTGTCGTTCGGCCGTCATCCCGGCGCGCCGCGCCGGACGGCCAACGCGGCCGCTGCGCCGCCAGCCAGCCCGATCGCGGTGAAGCCCGCGCCGGCCAGGAAAGTGGCCGAGGGGCCGACCCACGACCACAGCCCGCCTGCGATCAGGCTCGCGGTGAGCAGAGCGACGCCGGACACCAAATGGAATACCCCGAAGGCGGTGCCGCGCACCGAGGCAGGCGCCGTTTCGGCGACCAGCGCGACCAGTAGCCCCTGCGTCATGCCCATGTGCAGGCCCCACAGGCCGATGCCCGCAAAAGCCGTTGCCAGACTGGTGGAGAGCGCGAGGACCGCATCGGCGGCAATGAGCACCAAAAAGCCCGCGCACAGCAGGAGGCGCTTGTCGGCCTTATCCGCGACCACGCCCATGGGGTAAGCGGAGAGGGCGTAGACGACGTTCATGACCACCAGCACGATGGGCGCCAGGCTCAGCGCGAGCCCTTCGTCGCGGGCGCGCAGAATCAAAAACGCTTCGCTGAACCGCGCCAGCGTCAGGACCGCCCCCACCGCGACGACAGTCCAGAAGGCTGTCCCGAAGGCGCGCAGGTCCTGCCAGCGGATCGGAGCCGGCCGGGCGGTCGACGGGTCGGCGCGCTTCGGCTCATGAACGGCGAAAATGAGGATGGCGACAGCGACGAAGCCGGGCAGCAAGGCGAACCAAAAGACGCGGCGGAAATCGTCATGCCAGGCTGCCATCAGGCCAATGGCCAGGAGCGGCCCCGTGAAAGCCCCGACCGTGTCTAACGACTGGCGCAAGCCGTACGCCCTGGCCGTCATCCTGGCGGGCGCCAGATCGCCCACCAGCGCATCCCGCGGCGCGCCGCGCGTGCCCTTGCCGACGCGGTCCGTGAACCGCGCCAACAACACCCAGGACGCAGTCGGCGCGATGGCGAACAGCGGCTTTGACAGCGCTCCTAGGCCGTAGCCGACGATCGTGAGCAGCTTGCGGTTGCCGATGCGATCACTGATCCAGCCGGAGAACAGCTTAGTCACAGCCGCCGTGGCCTCGCCGACCCCTTCGATCAGGCCGACGCTGAGCGCGCTTGCGCCCAGGGTTGTGACCAGAAACACGGGCAGGAGCGCGTGGATCATCTCCGAGGAAATGTCCATGAAAAGGCTGACGAAACCGAGCGCCCAAATGCTCGCGGGCAACCCGCTGCGCTGTTTGCGACTCACCGCATCCTCTCGCCGTTGTCCGTATCGTTGGCGGGCTATGGCCGGGGCAAAGCGCTCAGTCTAACGGTGCGCATCGGCGCCCGCGAGCGCCGGTCACGCTTGCGGTTCCTTTTGGTCGTTATCGCTGGGCAAGCCTGGGTACTCGGCGATCAGTGGGTAAGGTCATGCGCGGCGGACGCTCATGATTCTGCGTTGCCCGCGTTCCGCGCAGTTTCCTTCGGCGCGAACATTGCCGGGCCCGGCGAATTTTCCTATACTCCCCGCTCCGATGCGCCGCCGGGGTAGCTCAGTCGGTAGAGCAACTGATTCGTAATCAGTAGGTCGGAGGTTCGATTCCTCTCCCCGGCACCAATAAAACTCAATATAAACTAGTCGGTTAAAAACTTTAGAACGCTGAGCCGGTCAGAACTAGATGAACTCGGTGCTACTCTGGTGCTACCCTTGCGTCATAAACGACGCGCGCTCGGGTAGTGGCATTGTGCACCTTTAACCTACTCCATGGCCTTCTGTTGCCTCCGGTTATGCGTGGCGTTAGGTTGATTCGGGGGGACGAAGTTGATCGATAAGGTAAATGAAGAGTGGCTAGATCGCGCTAAGCTTTCTCTGGAATGGTTCATTGAAACCATTGGTGAAAAAGCTTGGATTGAGCGCAGACGCGGGGTCATACAGTATTTTACCGACCTATTTGAACAACAGTTCAGTTCAAACGGAATTAGACCACTGTCGCCGTCCCAACCATTTCGTCCAATGGCAATGTATGACGATTGGATGGCCTGGTATATGTATTTAGTAGAGTGCTTAAGGGAGAGGCCCGCATGCGATGAGCCCATGCAGTCGTCTCGCATTTTCCCTTTTTTTTCCGCAATTGGTAGGGAAATTAAGCAGTTAAGGAACTCAAAGGGAGTCTCAGAGCGTCTACAAAATCTTCTGTCGCAACAGCAGAACCAGCCCGATTCAGTGTTGTACGAACTTGTCGTTGCTGCCTGTTACGTAAGAAACGGCTGGTCTATTGAATTTCTTGAAGAAAAGCCACCGTTGAAAAACCCCGACCTACTCGTACGCAAAGATGACAGGCAGATATTCGTTGAGTGCAAAAGATTTTCTAAAACGTCGAGCTACGCCGAGAGAGAAAGGCAGGCGTGGCTGGAACGGTGGAATCCTCTTTGCGCTTTGTTCAAGCAAAAAGGGCTGTCAGTGCACGCTCATGTGGTATTTAAGGAACCAGTCGAATCGTTGCCAAAGGATTGTCTCATTCGTTTTTTCCTCGAACTGATAAACCCGCGACATTTGGCTAGCGAAGAACTTGTAGAGAATAGTTCAATAGCAATGCGAATTCGCTACATCGACATGAAAGCAGTGCGTGCGCATTTTGAAAAATGGGACGTTCGGAACGGATCTCCGCAACTGATTGCACTTCTAGCAGGTGAATACGAACCGCTGGGGAGCTATACTCATGCGTTTTCGCCGTCTGAATATGGCCTGATTGGGCCCGACGACGGGTTGCACGCATGCAATGGCTTCATTGGTGGAATCCATTTTGCAGCCTCAGCCAGATGGGAGTGTGTGGCAACTGAGGCAACGAACGCAAAGGCAAGAGATGTTACTAAGATGCTCAGCAAGGCGGTTGCTCAGGCGCCGGAAGGCGCGGAGACGTGTATTCATATAGGGTATGAAACGCTAGATAGCCCTCAAGTTGAGCTGGTGCGGCACGCTAAGATCGTCGAGACAGTGAGAAGTTTCGATTACTCTGGAAAAAGTATTCATAGCCTGTTTTTTAATGCCATGCAACCGATCGCACGCATAAATGGTTTTGAGTGCGCCGAGACTACTGCGTATTTTTCAGTCTGTGGTGAAGATTCACGCGATATACTTGGTCGCATGTTGCTTCTTGATCCTCAGGACGGAGTTGGAGTACAAAGCACCCATTGGTGGCAAGACATTGCAGCCACGGAATAACAACGCCGCGGAGTGGGGGGCAGTTCTCGCTAATGCGCTCCGTGTGTCACTTTAAAGGCAGCCCTCGTGGCGGGCGTTAGGGGTTTATATGCCTGTTTGCACAAAATGCGGCAGCACTAGGTTTAATTCTTGCGGGCGGTGTATGGAGTGCCGCAACGCGCGGGCGAGGAAGAGGCGACAGCGAATCCTGGCGAATGGCGGCTCACATACAAGAGGTCAATGGAAGGAGTTGTTGGCGTCTAGTGCTGTTTGTGCCGTCTGCCAAAGAAAGTGGAGGGAAATACCTCCAAGGGCGGATAAGCGCTACAAGCACGTTTGGACTAAGGGACATAAAGTGCCTATATACCATGGCGGATCTAACGACATTAGAAACATCCAGGTAGAGTGTTATAAATGCAATTTCCGGAAAAATGCAGGCTGCTTGAAAATGTAATTAAGTGTTGCAGATTGTTCCAGGTTGTTTTATCGCGCCACCGGGCGCGCCGAAGCGGCGCTGGATGTTCGCGTGGGCCAGTATGAGTGACGAGGAAAGAACTAGTGGAATCGGCCTTGCGCAGTATACTCGCGAGTATTACGACAAAACAGTAGCGGTCAACCGGGAGAGTATAGGTGGACACGGCTAGGAGATCGTTGCGCTAGTACCTGCAACGGAAATCACGTAACTTCAGTGAATCGTTTCCGGATAGCACGGCCTATCAGGGTAGGTATGCATTTCGATAACGAGACCTGATTAGTGTCATCTTTCAGCAACCCCGTTGGCTATGCGGCAGTGGCGGAATTGTGCTGGGGTGGCTACCCGTCGCTGCGCAGCCTGGTCTGACAGCGAATAACACGCTGCTCACACGTTCGTCTGCTGAATCTCGATACTAATCAAGTAACGAGATCGCTCTGTATGAGTTCTATGTTTGGAGTCTTGACGGGGGACGATACAGAATTCCGGCTCTGTTATTGGTAAACGGTCAACGAGTCGTTGAGAAATACACCTACGTGTTAGCGAAACGTTTAGAAGCGGGTGGTACGTATGAAGACCTTGATACGGGCATGGAGATAGCTAGAATTGTTGTAGACGAGACCGAGACCAATGACTGAATTGCGTGAATCACGTAGAAATCACATATTGCCGGATAGCGAAAGGTACGGCTCATTCTGGCGTATGCCCTTTGCTATCGTTGATGTAAGGCGCGGAGCGGCATTTTTAGACAAAGGGGGTACCGGTGAGGAAAGGAACTCTTAAGATTAGGCGCAGACGCGTCCGTGACAGGTTTGTCTCTGGTCGCGGGGGTGTCATTATCGAACGTGAGGAGCAAAGTAGAGTTGCGCGGCTGTCCCAACTATTCGCCCAGTGGGCGCAGATTGCGACGTTAGCTGTAGTAGTCTTTGGCTACTTTTACACAGTTCGTCCAGTTTTTCAGAAAGAGCGACTCAGCGAAGAAGTTGCTCAACTTCAAATTAAACGAACTCGTTCAAGGAAAGAGCTCGCCGATGTACAAAAACGAATAACAGAAATGCGAACTAGGTTAACGCACGCGAAAAAAGAAAATGAAGAACTGCAAGGATACTTTGGCTCGCTGGAAAGGAAACAGAGGAAATTGGTAGCTTCAGCTTCTGTGGCAGAGCGGAAACGCAAAAGGGCAATCAAGCAGTTGAGTATTGAACAAAAGCGGCTAGACCATATTCATGCGCTGTACGTGAGGGCGGCATACCATATATTCGAAGAGCGTGTACAGATGCATCTGTCGTTTCCATTTCTTAGGTTTAGGGTTGTCTTCTCGGAAGACTCGTCGAAAGCTAAAATCATAAAAGAAATGTCAGCAGCGGTTCCTAACATCCGATCGCTTATTAATAATTCACTTGATGAATTCAAACCTACGAACAGGGTACGAAGTAAACATCCTCTGTGGGTATCGAGAACGTTTCAAAATATCGTTAATAAATTCCGCAGTGAGTTTAAGGAGCGTGGCTCCAATATTCATATTGCTAGAATTAACGCACAACTTTGGGCTGATGCGTACTTTTCGCAGTTAGCTAAAGCTAGGAATCCGCGGTCTAAGTGCGTTGATAAGTACTGGGAGGGACTGGCTAAACATGAGAATTGGGGCGCTCATAAGCTAGCGAATATGCGGTCCAGTAAGGAATATGGAAAGAGGCAAGGTGCTATATTCAAAGGGCACTGTAGCATGATGGGCGAATATAGGGTTACCCGATCGTTTAGTGACGCATGGTCTAAGTACTATATTGAAGTTATGAATAGAGTTACGTCCATACTTCAGGATATAACGAAAAACGTAGAAATGCGCCCGTTCCCAGAGGAACTATTGCGTCCGCCAAGGTTCCACGGTGTATGGGTACCTGGACCAGAGGATTAGCAATTCAAAAATTGATCGAGTGGCTCTGAGCGCTTGACTGGAGCATGCATCTTAAGTGTAGATTCGGATAGTGGTAGAACCTTCTTGGCCGCTGCAGTCTGGCATTGTCGAAGTTGGAAGGTCATTATCGCATGTTTAGTCGCCAGAGATCAGAGGGATTCCGCATTGGAGAAGACCATAAGGGAACCCGCAGGTTGTACAGCCTTTGTCGTTCCTATCGGAGGGCTCGCGAAGTCGCTTCGGAGAGGGACGATCTTGGGGCGGGCTTAGGATGTTGTCCAAGCTACGTAGGCGCGTCGCAAGGGATACGGCCGATCTGCTGAAGTATCTGAGGTCTTACCGGCATGTTTTTCGCCGGGCAAGTAGGAGGGGTAGGGAAGGAGCGTGATCGTGAAGGATAATCAAGCATAACTCCAGTATTCAAAGCGGACGTTGGGGCGAGAGTCGGCTTTAGCACGTCTTAGCTTGAACGTCTCATCGTTTTGGAAGCGGTCAAAGCGCCCGCTTCCACAGCGCTTCGGGACCAACCCTGTCGTGCGGTGTGCGAGACAGGGACACGCTTACGACGAGGCAGCCGCGTTGCCGTGTCGCCCCGCCGCGAACCCCGTCCTGGGGAGGCCTGTCGCACCGCGCCGGGAGTTGCGGGCCTGGTGCCGCTTGGCCCAGGGTGGCATTGTCACATCGTCCAAAGGCCAAGCTCGCGATGAAACCCCAACTCACGATCCGCGACCTGCGCTGCCGCGCGGTCAGCGTGCCGATCGCCCGGCCCCTTGTCACGCGCGTGGTCACCGTGGACCGCGTGCGCTTGTTGCTCATTGATCTGCTCACCGAGGAAGGGATCACGGGCTCGGCGTATTTGTTCGGCTATCTGGCGCGCAGCCATGCGTATTTTTCCGCCGTGCTGCGCGACATCGGCGAACTCACCCGCGGCGCGGCGCTTGCCCCCGCCGCGCTCTACGAGCGCGTGCGCCAGGCCTTTACCCTGATGGGCCACGGCGGGATTGCCGCCATGGCCGCCGCCGGCTTCGACATGGCGTGCTGGGATGCGCTGGCCAAAGCCGCGGGGCTGCCGCTGGCAAGTCTGCTGGGGGCTGTGCCGCAGCCCGTCAAAGCCTACAACAGTAACGGCCTGGGGCTGATCGGGGCGGATGAGGCCGGCGCCCAAGCGCAGGAGCTGCTCGCCGAAGGCGGTTTTGATGCGCTCAAGGCCCGGCTCGGCCGCGCCACATGGGCCGACGACCTGGCCGCCGTGCGCGCGATCCGTGCGGCGGTGGGTGAACAGGTCCTGCTGCCGGTCGACTTCAACCAGGCGCTGACGCGCGTGCAAGCGCTGCGGCGGTGCCGTGCCCTGGACCGCGAAGGGATCTACTGGATCGAAGAGCCGATCGTCTATGACGATCTGGCCGGCTGCGTGGCGCTGCGCCGCGAGATCGCTACGCCCATCCAGTTGGGCGAGAATTTTTACCGCCCGCGCGCCGTCGCCGATGCGATCGCCGCGGGGGCGTGCGACTACATGATGTTCGACGTCATGCGCATCGGCGGGGTCACCGGCTGGCTGCGCGCGGCGGCCCTGGCCGAGGCCGCCGGCATCGAGGTCTCCAGCCACTTGATGCCGGAGGTGTCAGCGCATCTGCTGGCGGCCATGCCGACCGGGCACTGGCTGGAGTACGTCGACTGGGCGAATCCGATTCTGGCCGAGCCGCTGCAGGTGCGCGAGGGACACGTCGCGCTACAGCAGACCCCGGGCACCGGCATCGCCTGGAATGAGGAGGCAGTGGCCCGGTATCAGGTCGAGCTGTAGAGCCACAGGGGTGTGGTGTTGCGCCTGCGGCATAGCTGGCGGCCTCGGCCCCGGAGCCGCAGCATGCATGCGAGCCCATCCGGTGCCGGGCTTGCGAAGCGTTCCGGCGAACGCGCCGCGGCCGATGAGCTGAAGCTGACCAAGAAAGACAAGAAAGATACGTTGGGGCGCTCGCCGGTAAGCTGCGTCTGTCGGCGGAGGCGCGTCAGCCTCCATGCAGGGATATGAAATACCGCGACCCTGACGATCCGCAAAAGGCGTGGACCGGGATCGGCGTGCCCCCGACGTGGCTGCGGGAGGAACTGGGCAAGGGGCGTGCGCTGGAGGATTTTCTCCTCTGAGGTGACTCCCCCCGAGCGCTCAGCAGCGGTTTTAGGCGGCACCGCTTTTCGGTCTGCAGTCGCTCATCGGGTGGACGGTGCGCAGATGCGAGGAGCGATGGAGTCCTTGGTTGTTTGTGCTCCGGGTTCATGCGCCCGCCCTACATCCTCCGGCACCCTGAAACAGAACCGGCATCGGCGCAATGCTCACATGCACAAACTCGCAACCGAGCCGGAGCGGCTCATGAGCCTACGGCCGGGACCCGGCGATTGCTTGAGCCGCGCGGTAGCGCTTACGGCCCGATTCCATAGTGACCGCGTCATCGAACGCGGCTAGCCCGGACCGGCCCGGTGGCCGCACCCGAGGCAGATCCGACTCTGGCGGTTGCGTCAAGCGCATGATTCAGCGCGATCTTTGATGCGCGCGCCCGGCCGGCCTTCGGTGGGCGGCGTGTCGGAGGCTGGCGGAGCAGGTTTGTGCCACCAGAGCGCTTAAGCTGCTATAGTCGGGACCGCGCTCAGGCGCAACCCTTGGCGATCATGCCCGCTGAACTCCTCTGCAGCAGGGTTCGTGGCGACCAGGACACTCAAGCACTGGGGCGATTTCGGCCTAAATGTGCGTTAGGAGGGTAGACGATGAAGAACGATTTAAGCTTGTCACGCCGCGAGCTCCTTTTGAGTACGCTCTTGAGCGGCACTGCTGCACTGACCATGACATTGCCGGGTGTCAGCCGGGCTGCATCGTCCCAGGCGGCGGGCACCATTAATCTGGCGGATATCGGTGTTGGCAACCCGGGCGGCAATTGGTCGAAATACACCGCTCAATCAAACTGGGATGTGAATCTCATCGCGATCGGCAATGCGCCTTCCGCAGTGATGAATAAGCTTCTCGCCGGCGGCGGGCGCAAGACCTATGATCTGATCAATATTGTGGGCGGAATGCTACCGCCACTCGTGAACAATCACCTTATCGAGCCGATCGATACCTCCAAGATACCCAACTGGAGCAAGGACAGTTATATCTCCAGTTATTTGAGCAAAGGGTCACCCGGCTATGATTTCATAGCCTATCAGAACACGATCTATTCGGTGCCGACGGTCCTGCAGGGCGATGCGTTTGCCTATCTGCCGGAAAAAACCGGCAAGCTCTCGTCGTACGGTGCATTGTTCGATCCCAAGTGGAAGGGTTATACAGCGCTTGAGGATAACTATACAACCGCCGGTCAGAAAACGGCCATGTATCTGAAACACCATAATCTGGCCTCCATAAACGATCCCGCGAACATGACGCCGGCGGAGATAAAGCAGGTCGTTGACTTTCTGATCAAGAAGAAAAAGGAAGGGCAGTTCAGAACGCTGTGGTCCAGTTTCCAGCAGGCCGTCAACCTGATGACGAGCAAGGAGGTCTACGTCATCGACTGCTGGGAGCCTATGGTGTTCGCGGCGAAAGACAAGGGCGTGGATTGGGTATATGCCGACCCCGAGGAAGGCTATCTCCTATGGGCGATGGCCGCCAATCTCGTGAAAAAGCCGGGTGTGTCCGCTGCCGAACGCAAGGCCGCCTACGAGCTGCTCAATTTTATGCTGGGCGGCTGGTACGGGGCTAAAATCACTCTGCTGCGCGGGTACATGACCAACCCGCACGCGGTTGAATATGCCAAGGCGCATCCGAACGAGTTCAGTGCGAAGGAAGCGCAGAAAATCGAGCGGATTACCAAAGACGTAAAGAGCAAGTTCGATCAGGGCGGCAGCTGGCAGCAGCGCTGGCCCAAACATATCGATGCGTATCAGCAGCAGTGGGAGCGGTTCAAGGCGGCATAGTCCTGGGAGAGTCAGGCACCATAAAGAATCGGCTCCGGTGGCGATAAAGCGCATTGCGGGCAAAATTGGAGGCAGGGCGGCGCTGCTGGCGCCGCTCGCCTTCATCGTGGTATTCCTGATAGCGCCGCTCGCGTTTGCGTTCGTGATGAGCTTCTGGAAGCGGGTGGGCTTCCAGGTCAGGCCCGGCTTTTCGCTCAAAGCGTATGCCTCGTTCATCCATGGGCCCCAGCACGTGATCCTGTATCACAGCTTGTGGATGGCCGCCGCCGCCACCCTGGTGAGTCTGGTGATCGCCTATGCGGCCGCCTACCTGGCGGCGTTCCGGCTCAGGCGTAGCGCGACCCGCGTGATACTGTTCATGTTCGCGGCGCCGTTCTTCATTAACTACATCATCCGGGACTTCGCCTGGACCGACCTTCTGGGGCGCAACGGGCCGGTCAACGAAGCGCTGCAATGGGTCGGGCTGATACACGAGCCTCTGTCCTGGCTGATGTACAGTGACTTCAGCGTCATGCTCGGCCTCGTGGCATCGTACATGCCCTTCATGGTGTTTCCGATATGGCTCGCGCTCGTCGGTATCGACCAGCGTCTTGTCGAGGCAGCCACCATGCTGGGGGCCCGACCCTGGAAGGCGTTTGTGATGGTGACTCTGCCATTGTCGATGCCGGGCGTGTTTGCCGCCGTCATATTCGGCTTTGTCGGCTCCTTCGGCGCGGACGCCGTGGCGACCGTCATGGGCGGCACCGGTTATCAGCTGGCGGGGAACACGATCAGTAGTGCCATGAACATCCTGAACTACCCTCTGGCGGCCGCGATCTCAAGTGTTGTCGTGCTGAGCCTGCTTGTCCTTATGGGGGTTTGGTATGCGGTGTTCGATATCAGAACCTTTCTGGGGAGGCTGGTGCGTTGACATCCCCCCAATCGAGTGGTCCGGCCGACACCCGTATCGCGCGAGAAGGCAAAAGCAATCCCATCGGAGCCAGGCTGGCGCATGCTGGTGTATGGGCCTATCTGTTGGGCGTGCTGATCGTGCTCTATTTGCCGCTCATTCCGCCGATTATCGAGTCGCTGCAAGGCTCGGGCGGCGCCCACGCGGATTGGTCGTGGAGCGCGTACAGCCAGATAGGCGCGGAGTCGGTGCTTCGGTCCTCGTTTGCGACGACGATCCTCATTGCGGCTTGCGTGGCGGGACTTGCAACGATTCTCGGTCTGTTGGCGGCCATGGCGATCCGCGAGTTCAACAGGCCCCGGCTGGTTCTGTTTCTGGTGCTTCTGCCGCTGTTCGTCCCGGGCGTCAGCCTCGGCTTTTCTGAGGGCATGTGGTTCCAGGCCATAGGCATACCGGCTTCTTTCGGTGCGGTCGTTGCGGTACAGACCGTATGGGCGCTGCCCTTCAGCACGTTGATCATATTAACGGTGATGTCGGGCTTCGATCCGACACTGCTCGATGCGGCCTATGTTTGCGGGGCGGACCGTATGCGGGCGCTGTGGCACGTGGAACTGCCACTCATCTGGCCGGGCCTGTTCGGCGGGGGGCTGTTCGCCCTGATCCTCTCCGTGAATGAAACCCTTCGCACCTCGGTCGTGCAGGGGTCGCTGAACACGGTGGCCACCTATATCTGGTCCACCTACAAATCGGTTGGTCTGAACGCGTCGATCTACGCGTTGATGAGCTGCATTATTGTTTTCACCATAAGCATGCTGTTACTCGTCACGGTGGCACTGGCGATCGTCGAGCGGCGCCGGGCATCTCCGGTGCGATGACGCCACGGGCAAGCCGGGACATGAGGGCGATATGAAAGCGTTAGTGATCGGGTTTGAAGGATATCAGGGGCGCTTGTCGAATCCCGCCGCCACAGTGGCGAAGGCCCTGAACGGGGAAACCGTGAACGGTGCCATCGTGTCGGGCGCCACCATGCGGGTCTCCTACCGGGAGCTGCCCGGCCGCGTACACGAGCTGCTCGGGCAGCATAAGCCGGATGTGGTGCTCGGTACGGGGCTGTGGCCCGGAGAGCCTGTCATTCGGGTGGAGCAACTCGCCTACAACCGCGCCGATTTCGAGACTGCGGATGTGGACGGGGCGGTCGTGCACGACAGTGAGCTGGATCCCGGCGGCCCGGTTGCTCTGGAGGCGAGCATACCGACAGAGAAAGCGGTTGCGAAGCTGCTGGAGGCGGGGATTCCTGCCCGCAGCTCACAGACCGCCGGCACATTTTTGTGCAATGCGCTGCTGTACACGTTGTTGGCCGCCGCCCGGTCTGAGTACCCGCAGATGAGATGCGGGTTTGTGCACTTGCCTTATCTGCCCGAGCAGGTTGCCGGGCTCGTGCAAAGCATCACCGAAGAGCGTTCCATCGGTCTCTATCAGCGGGCGGACCTGGCGTCTATGGACCCCCGCACCGCCACCGAGGCGCTACGTATCGTCCTCGAGGTTGCGACCTCATCCGTCAGTGAATGATTAAGCAACCCGTACCGCGCTTGATGGTCTGTACGGGATTGCGCCCTTGTTGGCACCGGCCGCAGCCGTGGATGTGCTCGCCTTGGGGCCGAAGGCATGAAGGACATGAGTTTGCGCTATGACGCCTGACAATGTGCTCGAGGTGGAGGATATCCGGAAGCGTTTCGGCCCTACGGTCACGGCGGCGGGCATTACGCTTGCCATTGTACGGGGCGAGTTCTTCACTTTTCTTGGCCCGAGCGGCTCCGGCAAATCCACGCTGCTGCGGATGATTGCCGGGCTCGAGGAACCGGACTCCGGGCGCATCTACATCAATGGAGCCGACATGGCAGGCGTTCCCGCATGGAAGCGGGATTTGGGCATGATGTTTCAGAACTACGCAGTATTCCCGCATATGTCGGTTCTGAAGAACGTCACCTTTGGCCTGAGGATGAGAGGCGTCGGAAGAGGTGATCGTGAGCGTCGCGCTATGGAGATGCTCGAGCTGGTCGGGTTAAGCGCTCGGGCGCACAGCATCGTGACGAGCATGAGCGGCGGCGAACAGCAGCGCGTCGCTCTGGCGCGCGCCCTGGCACCGCGGCCGAAGATCTTGTTGCTTGATGAGCCCCTGTCCGCCCTGGATGAGAAGATCCGACGCGAGATGCAGGAACAGCTTAAGGCGATCCAGAAGGAACTCGGAACCACGTTCGTCTACGTCACGCACGACCAGGAAGAGGCTCTGACCATGAGCGATCGGGTGGCGGTGTTCAACCATGGTCGCTGCGTGCAGGTCGACGAGCCCCATACGGTTCATCGGCTGCCGCGGACGCGCTTCGTCGCGCAGTTCTTCAGGGGCGCCAATATCATCAGCGCCAAGTGGATACACGCGCAGAGCGATGAACAATCCCTGTGTCTCGAGATAGGCGGCGTGCATGCAACGCTCAAAACGCCCGGCTTTAAGGCCGAACACGAGGACCTTCATATCGCGGTGCGTGCTGAGAAGATCCGTCTCGGGGATGAAGCGGCGAACAGCACGCTCCGGTGGAAGGGCCATATCCGGAGCGTGGTTTATCGAGGGGCTAACACGGATTACGACGTGGATATCGAAGGGGTCGGACGCACTCTGGTCACGACTATCTCCCGGCAGGAATACGATGTCGGACAAGTCGTCGACGTTGGGTGGCATGAGGAGGATGTCGCGCTCCTTGAGGATTGACTGCATGCTCGGTAAGTCGGCGGCCTCGCTTATCCGCCCGTTCAGAGAGTGGGCGCTTTGAGCGACACATGATTGTGTTCACCGCAAGCTCAGGGCGCCGCGCCTCACGCATCCTCGATTAAGCGACCCGCAGCCTGCGGGACTATGGCCTTGTTCGGCCACGAGCCGTCCTTTGCCGGTCTCATGGGGGGTCGTTCAGATGACCTGTGCACTCTCATAGCTGCCGCGGACGCGCGCGTCTGGATCGACGCGGAGACACGGCGCACGGATGCCGGCCGGTTTAGAAAAGCCTCGACTCCCTGTGCATCAAGGGTATCGGAGTGGCGCTTGTCGTGGAAATAGATGTACTGTCGAATCGAGTGCTTGGAGCTGTCCTCAGTCCGAGGGCTGTAGCGTTGGTGGCGGCAAACGATGGAGACCAGATCAAGCAGGCGGGGTGGGGTGTGCCCCATGAGAATCGCTCCTGTACGCAAAAATTGAACCATAGCTCATGTCCGTCGCGCTGACAGCCCCATGTCCCTGTTTTCATGCATGCATATGGAGACGAAGGACTACTAAAGTGAGCTTAAGTCAACAGGTTACGCGCACGTCCAGCGCATCTCTATATTTACTGTTAGGTGACAGTCAGCCATGAATTACGCCCCGATCGTCAATGAGGTGTTCAAGCTGTGGTGGGTTATCCTTATCCTCTTCGCCATCTCCGCCTTCAAAACTCCGTGGTTTAAGGGTCTGCTCGGAGAGGCCTTGGTCAAGTTCGCAGCGTGGCTCCGGCTTCCAAAGGAAACTTACCACCGCGTACACAATGTAATGTTGCCGACACCCGATGGCACTACCCAGATTGATCACGTTTTTGTGTCCCAGTTCGGGATCTTCGTTGTAGAAACGAAGAACATGAAGGGCTGGATATATGGGGGTGAAAATCAGGCTCAGTGGACACAAAGAATATTTAATAAATCATTCAAATTTCAAAATCCCCTTCGACAGAACTTCAAGCATGTAAAAGCATTAGAGGCGACGCTTGATGTACCGCCAGAGTCGATACATTCGGTAGTCGTCTTCGCTGGAGAAAGTACGTTCAAATCGCCAATCCCAGCGAATGTAACCGCGGGCGGTGGTTACGTTACCTATATCAAGTCGTTTTCTGAGCCAGTGCTAAGCGAGGCGCAGGTTCAGCGTGCGGTGTCCCAAATCGAGTCCGGTCGTCCGGCGCCCACGCGAGCAACGCACCGCAAGCATATCCAGCAACTCAAAACGCGAGCTGACCCTTACGCTGAGCGGAAGTGCCCGAAATGCGGCAGCAGCATGGTTTTGCGTACTGCTAAACGTGGCGGAAGCGCTGGCAACCAATTCTGGGGTTGTTCGGCCTATCCCAAGTGTACGATGGTGCAAAATGTCACCTAACCATGCCTTCCAGCCGACGTCCCTGCCGCCGCCTCGCATCGTCAGGGCCGCGGCTGAAGGCGGGTGTTATGCGCTACAACAGTTGGAGATGTCACGTGCGTCGTGATGAGGAATTTGTCGGTCGTTCCCTGGTCGGCTTTCTTGGCGGTCCATCGAGTGCGTTCGTATGCGATGGCGAAGACCCGCCCGATCTGTATTTGCAAGTGGGCGGCGCTCGCGCAGGCGTTGAGGTAACCCGGCTTTCCCAGTTTACGTTCGAGTCAAACGGAACCCTGAAAAATCGGGCTACTCAGGATTTCTTCGGTATACGCTTGCTGAACGAGCTAGATGCGAACGTGGGCCCAAAGCTTCCACCAGAAGTAAGTCTCTTGATCGGGGTTTGGGTGCCCGTGCCGAATGCAGGACGATTCAAGAGGTCATTGACGGAGTGGGTTGCGCAAATTGCGGTGGCACCAAAACAATATTTCAATGAGGAACGGAAGATTGAAGGCGCAAACGTTTCTGTTTCGGTCATCGAACGACGGCCGTCTGGTAAGAAGATCACGGGTTTCGTAGTTAACAAGAACGCTTCAGCTAACATTGGCCTGAACGCTCGCCTAGTTATCGAGGATCGAATTCGCACAAAGACTGAGATTTGCGGTGGACTGCCTAAACCGATTTGGCTTGCTGTACTAAACGACTATTGGCTAGCCGATGCTGATACATACGCACTTGCTGGCCGACAGCTTGAATTGAACCACTGTTTCGAGCGCATCTTCCTGGTCTCGATCCAAGGTGTCGTCAATGAACTGGCTATTGGCGCATAACGGCGAAAATCGTCCTTTATCGATCCACGACAACAGTCGGTGGAATGGTAGCTTGGGCCCGATACCTGCTAGAAAAAAACGATGCAGACCGTTGGGCCGAAGTGGGCGAGGGTGCGCGCCGTGGACCAGTTCGACTCGTTGGACCACCATCGGCGTTCAGTCGAGGCGCGCTATGGGCTGTCCGCCGGTAGGCTATCGCGCATCTCGGCTCAGCTCGCCGGCGTGTTACCCGACATGAAATTCGCAATCAGCACCACCAGGAAGATGATGACAAAGATAAAAAAGAGTACGCGCGCAATGCCGGCCGAGGCTTCCGCAATGCCGGAAAAACCGAAGACGGCGGCGATGATGGCCACCACGAGAAAAATAAAAGCCCAGGATAACAGACCCATGACGCGTCTCCTTCAGCTCTCATTCCGTTAACTTGTGTCTCGCACAGAATTCGTTCCAAAAGAAAGTCAACACGGCTATTCCGGCACCGACTGTGTTGTACGCGTGAGGCCCAGCGCACTCGCCTCACGATGATACACGCTTAACGCCGACAGATCAGGGCGCAGGATTGCCGCGCGAGATGGTAAAAAGACCGATATCTTGTACTAGGCACTAACGCGTGAGGCCGCCCGAAGTTCCGGGCAATAAAATCCCGAAGAACGATAGTCATATTTCGTCGCAAAAGCAGACCCGGTGCGGAATACAGACGGCAACGTCCGACTGTGAGGACGAATCACACGTGTTCTTGTCATTAAAACAAGGAAGCTGACAGACATGAGTTGGAAAAAACCCCCGGAGATCAAGTCACCGGGGGCCAAACCCACTTTTATGAGGGTAGACTGTACGGCGAACCGGATGGGGAACGGTCGCCGCAGAGGCAAGGTGTGCTCTACCTTGCCACTTTATCAACGCGCGCACGATGTAAGGGTTCCATAAACAACCCCGGGAACGGCGAGACGTTAGCAGCCTGCGGCGTTCCAGTTGTCGCGCCCGAGGCTTTACAGTGATGCACCGTTCAGTCAGGCGATGAGTTTGAGGTTATCACGTTACAGCGACACCTCGACGAAAAGGAGTCCCGGTAACTCCGCTTTGCTCAATTCTCGCGCGCGCCGCATCGACTTTGCGGCTTTGGCGGCCCGGGTCGATCAACCGCAACTGGGCCCGCGCCCGGGGTGCCCGCGGGGGGTCGTCCGCCGTTTCCCACCGAGACGACGATGCGCATCCTGGTGCTCAAGCGGTCGTGCAATCTCTCCGGCGAGCCCATGGAGTATCAACCAGCGGCTCGGGCGCTTTGTCTGCGCGTTCAGCGAAGCCGCGTCGGCTGAACATGCAACCCCAAGCCTTATCCCGCGTTCTAAGGCAGAGTTACCTCGGCTTTGGCCGGGGTTCGCCTTCATGGAGGAGACTAAGAAGACGATAACAAGGTCTGGCAACGTAAGGGCCGTGAGCCTTGTATGGGAGCCGGCGCATGGGACGCGTGGGATTTCCAACGTCGTAAAAAACCCTCGCGCGCACGGTGAGCGCGAGGGTCAAAAGGAACGCATCCTTTTGATGGCCTGCGGCTTTCCCTAACGCCGACAAGTCAACCGCAGGACAGGAGCGCAAGCTCCTGTATGACTATCAACACCAAGGTGCGGTGTCGGTTCCATGGGCGACGAGGCGGGCGGTGCGGCTTTGGTGCCGGTCAGGCGTTGGGCACCCGGAATAGCCGGCTTGAGCCGGACCGCCCATTAACCCCGGAAGCTATCACACGACATAGTCACGAGCCGCAAGCCGGACCGGCGACGGGCAAGGATCCTGACCGTGATCACATAAAGCTAACATACCAGCTCCATCAGAGAAGGTGGACCAGCAGAGCGATGAGAAAACCCACTGCACACAAACCAGTGCCCAGCGTACCCCCTATGGGCCCCATCGCCTGTCGGGTGACCGCTGCATCAGAGGGCAGATACTCGGTATTCACCCTGAGCCAGGCCGACGTCATAATCACGACGACCGCCAGACCGCCAAAACCCACACGCCGATATTCATGGCGCTGCCGAATTTGATTAAAGGTAGACGGGCTGGCGGCGGTCCGGGTTGAGACTCCGGCCCTCTTTGGCTCACAGCTTTAGCGAGTCGTCCAATCGGGCCGCGAGGGTTGCTCGCCAGCACGCAGTCATCTGAGCAACGCCAGTCTGTGAGAAGTGTTGCGTGTTCGCTTAATCTTGATTTTGAACAAGCAGCGGGCCGGGCGGTCCAATCGCGCTCCAAGCGCCCCACAGACCCAGCACAAAAACCGCTGTAATGAGGTCGCACAAGCGAGGTTGGCCGGTGACACCTGGTTACACCGACCAACCCCGCGCGGTTGCCACGGCAAATATAGGCTGGCGTCGACCGTATTCAACACAGCATAACGCAGTCGGGTGTTATTTGAGTTCCTGGCGTGCGCATTCCTCCCGACCAGCGCTCGCTTGCGCAAGCCATGCCTTAAGTGCTCGGGCTGGTTGAGCTGGATTTTGACCCATTGTTTTGTGCGTTGGCACTGTTGGACTGTTGAGTCTTTGATCCACTCGGCGTCTGACTCTGGGGTGCCTGAGCCGTTGTCGAGGGGGACTTCTGTTTCGAAGCAGAGCCAGAGGGATTCTGCTGGCTGCTGGGCTTCGTTTGCTTGTTCGCCGCCGCGGTGGACTGGCTCTTGCTGGACGATGCGCTGTTGGCATTGTGGTTGCTCTTGCTGCTGTTGCAGCCGACGAGCACCAGCGCGGCGACGATGAAAACGATAACGCTCAAGGCGCCAAGCATACGTTTAAACATGACGCTGTCCTCCTGATTCATTGTACATGCCATGCGATGCGGTATCCGCAACGCAGCTATGCAGTTAAATCACCCCCGGCAAAGCCGGGGGCTTAATGGGTGAGCGCCTCAAAGGCGCCATTAACCCCGTGAGCCGCCTGAAGGCGGCGACTGTGCAATCAGCTTCATTTGCCCGTAGCGCTCA
>Ga0102962_1000348_pt1 | contig 23766 bp, 24 predicted proteins | sample SalPonF2_C_D2_MG_FD_84519 | JGI IMG/M metagenome (GOLD analysis project Ga0102962, IMG submission 84519) | Salt pond soil microbial communities from South San Francisco under conditions of wetland restoration - Salt Pond MetaG SF2_C_D2_MG ...
ACCCTCACGGGATGCTAAAAAATATTTTAGGCACGCTCCTGTATTATGATTTTAATGCCTTTTGGTACGGTGCTATCCCCTATCTTCTTTTTCTGGCAACGGCTCTTTTTGTGCGATCTCGTCTTAAACACGCCCATCTGCATTATTCCCATCTTTATTCTCCTCTTCTATTTTCAATCATATTTTTTGTGTTTTGGATGATTGTCTTTGAAATTACTGGCAATCCTCCACTAAATCTCGTGCTGTATTTAAAAACGCTCCTTTTGCCAGTTAGCATTTATACGGCAATTGGAGGATATCTGTATTTATCCCTGGTTGGTTTGTTATTTTTAAGATTCACAGAATCCCGAAAAAATTAAGGTTCTGTTCAATTTTCAAACTATTATGAATAGACATTTCGAAATAGCTTCCTGGGATATTTTTCTGCAACTTATTACCACATCCATCTGTATCCTGGCCATCGGCATGATTATTTATAATCCGGATACTATGCCTATTTTGATTTGGGGTGGCATCATTGTGGGTTCTGCACTCTTCATGGTCAGAGGCTATTCCATCCAAAATTCAACATTAATTATCCAAAGATTAGGTTGGACAACAGAATTTGATCTCACAAATCTTAAAAAGGTGGAATTAAAGCCTGGGGCAATGAAAAAATCATGGAGGACATTCGGCATTGGTGGCCTTTTCGGGTGGATCGGTAAATTCTACAACAACCGGCTGGGCAGTTATCGCGCTTATGCAACTAATCGCTATAAATGCGTAGTCCTTGAGTTAGAAGAAACCAAATTAATAGTTACTCCTAAAGATCCTGCCAGGTTTGTTGAAACCGTTGAAGAATTCTTATAGCTGTTAATGACACTGTAAAAACGGGGATAATCCGCAGATTCGGCTCTAAAACGTCGAATTTGAGGGATCAGCCCAACGATCAAGGGAGCTCCCACTCCCGGTTAGACCGCCTTTACGCAAAACATACAATAGATCCTGCAACAGAGTTTTTGTAGGATGACCTAAGTAGATACCTCCCTGTGGTTAACGGATCTCCAATATCGGGATAAGCTTTATACTTTTCTCAAGGCAAAATAGAGGATGAACTATTATCACTTCTTTAGTTAGATTTACAGCGATAAATATAAATTTTACTGAAAGTAATAGTAACTAAATGACTATATAGTAATAAATTACAAGTCTAAATAAATATAAATAAGATATTAAGACATTTTTAACTTATTAAATAGAAATTCAGTATTTTATATAGAAATCATACACAGAGACTGAACACAGAAATATAAGTTGAAAACATCAGGCTTGGAGTCATGGAGAGTACAGATAGAATCAGACAGCTGGTAGAAAAAAGAGAACTGGCGCGCTTGGGAGGCGGCGAAAAACGCATCGACTCACAACATGATAAGGGAAAACTTACCGCACGGGAAAGACTTGAAATTTTGTTAGATGAAGGGAGTTTTGAAGAATTTGACATGTTTGTCACCCATCGAACGCATGCATTTGGTCTCGAAAAAAATAAAATCCTATCGGACGGAGTGGTCACCGGACATGGTACAATAGATGGTCGATTAGTATATGTCTTCAGCCAGGATTTTACTGTTTTTGGCGGCTCCCTTTCTGAGACATATGCCCAAAAAATCTGCAAAATAATGGATCAGGCAATGAAGACGGGGGCTCCTGTCATTGGCATTAACGACAGTGGGGGCGCACGCATCCAGGAAGGTGTAAAGAGCCTGGCTGGCTATGGTGATGTCTTTCAAAGAAACATCATGGCATCAGGTGTGATCCCTCAGTTGTCTGCTATTTTTGGCCCCTGTGCCGGTGGTGCTGTCTACTCTCCTGCCCTAACAGATTTCACACTGATGGTCGAAAATACCAGTTATATGTTTGTGACCGGGCCTAAAGTAGCCAAGACAGTTACCGGCGAAGACATCACTCCCAGAGAATTAGGAGGCCCCACTGTTCATGCGACCAAGTCCGGAGTTACGCACTTTGTTGCTGAAAATGAAGAGGACGGGCTGATGATGTTACGAAAGCTGTTGAGCTATCTGCCACAAAACAACCTTGAAGATCCGCCTGTCACTGTTTGTGAAGACCCAATTGACAGGCTGGATGACGAACTAAATGAGATTGTCCCCGCAAATCCACAAATACCCTACGATGTAAAAGATATTATCTACACTATAGCTGATGACCGAGAATTTTTGGAAGTACAGCGACAATTCGCACGGAATATTGTAGTTGGATTTGCCAAGTTTAATGGAATGCCTGTGGGTATTGTTGCCAATCAACCGAATTATCTGGCCGGAGTTCTTGATATTGAATCATCCCGTAAAGCCGCTCGTTTTGTTCGTTTCTGCGATGCCTTCAATATACCCATTGTAACACTGGTTGATGTCCCTGGATTTCTGCCAGGCAGTGCACAGGAATATGGAGGAATCATTACGCATGGTGCAAAATTATTATTTGCTTATGGAGAAGCCACTGTCCCTAAAATTACGATAATCCTTCGTAAAGCCTATGGCGGCGCTTATGATGTGATGAGTTCCAAGCACTTACGCAGTGACATAAATTATGCATGGCCCTCAGCTGAAATCGCAGTCATGGGCCCGAAAGGTGCTATAGAGATTCTCTATCATAAGAAATTGAGAGAATTCGAAGATGAAGAGGAGCGACAGAAATTTATCCTGGAAAAAGAGGAGGAATACAAAGATAACTTTTCAAACCCCTATGAAGCGGCACGCTACGGCTATATCGATGATATTATAGAACCAAGAAACACTCGGTTCCGAATTATCAGAGCGCTGCAAACTTTACAGACTAAGAAGGAACTGAATCCTCCTAAAAAACACAGTAACCTACCTCTATAATTTAATAAGACTATGTTTTTTGAACGTTTATTAAAATTGGATTTTTCCCTGATATCGAGAGATGAAATCTGGATAATGGTCCTTGGATATTTGATCGTTTTTCTGGTCCTGGCAGCTCTTTATGTAACTTTCCAGAATCTGCCAAGGTTATTAAAAATCGGGACTTTTGTCAGCACTTTTTTTAAAAGAAAGGCTATAGTCCATCCCCCACATAAAAATCTGCACGAAAAAAAAGACCCTGTACCTATCTCCGGAGAGCTGAATGCCGCCATAAGTGCTGCTATCCATCTCTATACCAGTGAGCAACACGATGAGGAGGATACTATTCTAACCATCGAAAAAGTATCGAGGAGATACTCCCCCTGGAGTTCCAAAATTTACGCTGTAATAAATCTCAGACGCAGTTGAAGCTATGAAAAAATATCAATTCGAAATTAATGGCAACACCTACGATGTAAGGATCAATAGTTTTGAAGACGATATTGTAGATCTGGAAGTTAACGGCACACAATATCAAGTCAACCTAAAGAAGGAAATTAAGACGCCTAAAACGCCAAAATTAGTACGATCTAAGACTCCTTCTCCCTCAACTAAGGATAACAAACCATTAACTCGCAAAGGGACGCTTTCCTCGATAAAGGCTCCTCTGCCGGGTAAGATTTTGACCCTTCTGGTCAAAGAGGGAGATTCTGTCAATAAAAACGACAAATTATTGACCATGGAAGCAATGAAAATGGAGAACAATATCCTCTCCGATGTAGAAGGGGTAGTCAAATCCATTAAAGTCACCCCTGGTGACGTGGTTCTCCAAGACGATGTTTTACTAGAAATTGAATAAATATCTCCATGCAAGGCTTAGAAAATTTTTATCACTATACTGGTTTTTACAATGTAACGGTCGGGCACGTAATTATGATTGCCGTGGCCTGTTTTTTTATTTATTTGGCTATTAAGAAAGGATATGAACCCCTCTTGCTGATTCCCATTGGATTCGGAATCATTATTGGCAATATCCCTTATCTCCAGGGAGCAAATCTACAGCTGGGTATTTACGAGAACGGAAGCGTGATGCACTATCTTTATTTGGGCGTGCTTAAAGGGATTTATCCTCCGTTGATATTTTTAGGAATTGGCGCAATGACCGATTTCTCAACGCTCATTTCAAATCCGAAACTCATACTGTTAGGAGCAGCGGCTCAAATCGGGATCTTTATGACATTCTTTGGTGCTATTGCCATTATCGGGGGAGCGGATGGCCCTACGGCCATTTTCCTCTCCTCTCGTCTGGCTCCCCGGCTGATCGGATCGATTGCCATCGCCGCTTACTCATATATGGCGCTGGTTCCGGTCATACAGCCACCAATTATGAGGTTGCTGACAACGCAAAAAGAACGGGTCATCAGGATGAAACCACCGCGAGCCGTATCTAAAACTGAAAAAATCCTATTTCCAATTATTGGCTTGTTGTTAACGGCCTTTATAGCTCCTGCAGCTCTTCCCCTGCTGGGGATGCTATTTTTTGGCAACCTCCTTAAAGAATCGATGGTCACGGAGCGCCTTGCGGAAACTGCCCGTACTGCGATGATTGATATCGTAACCATATTACTGGGACTTACCGTGGGGGCATCAACACAAGCCACGACTTTTCTGACCCCGGAATCAATTCTGATATTTGCACTGGGAGCCATTTCATTTATGATTGCAACGGCAGGAGGCGTATTGTTTGCCAAAGTTATGAACCTGTTTCTCTCCACAGATAATAAAATCAATCCACTAATCGGTGCTGCCGGTGTTTCCGCAGTACCCGACAGTGCCCGGGTTGTACAGAGTGAAGGACTTCGCTATGATTCGTCCAACCATCTTCTGATGCACGCTATGGCTCCAAACGTTGCTGGCGTTATCGGTTCGGCCATCGCCGCCGGATTACTAATGAGCTTCTTAATGTGACTGGATTTAGAAGAGCCTCTATGGTTAAATACTTGTATTCCGGTTTTTAGTTTTTAATCAATCTCAATACATTTCTTCTGATTAAATCAGCCTGTCGGATTGGGCTTCTTATCACTAATAATTAAAAGTTGCGTTGCATTTTGGAAAAACTGAAACAACTTTTTGAGCGGAATAAAGAGTGGGCAGCTAAGATCAAAAAAGAGGATCCTGACTTCTTTACTAAACTGTCAAAGAAACAGGAACCTGAAATCCTTTGGATCGGATGTTCAGACAGTCGCGTTCCAGCCAATCAGGTTATTGATCTACCACCCGGAGAGGTTTTTGTGCACCGAAATATTGCCAATCTTGTTGTCCATACCGACCTCAATTGCCTCTCAGTCGTGCAATATGCCGTTGAGGTTCTGCAGGTTAAATATATCATCGTTTGCGGCCACTATGGCTGTGGAGGTGTTAAGGCTGCAATGGATGAACACGATCATGGTCTCATTGACAATTGGTTACGACATATTAGAGATGTTCACAGATTTAATGCGGATAAGCTAAAAGGCCTTTCTCACAATGAAGAACTTAACCGGATGTGTGAGTTAAATGTTATCGAGCAAGTCAACAATGTATGCAGTACTACTATTGTGCAGGATGCCTGGAAACAGGGACAGGCCCTTTCGGTATACGGATTGATTTACAGCCCCGAAGAAGGACAGTTGCAGGATCTGGATACATGCATTTCTTCTATTGAAGAGTTTGAAGATTTCAAATAAGTCAAGTTATTAAATAATTCTTAACGCTTACACTTTTATAACTGGCAACGATATCATCATTTTAGGTATCACCCAAAAAAGGTATTGCCCTGCCCCTGCGTTAAAATGCTAAATATTATTCCCCCTTTTTGCTGGAGACCGCGTGTATATGAACATGATTAAGAAACAAATAATCCCAAAAAATTACGATGGAATACAATATTTTTGATGAAGATGGAGCAAAGATCAATTATGAAATTGATGGAGAGGGTGACCCCTTGATATTTTTACATGCCGGTGGCTTAGACTGCCGTATGTGGGATTTGCAATTCAGAAAATTTGCCAATCATTTCAAAGTTATCCGTTATAATTTTAGAGGCACAGGGCACTCATCTCATCCCCGGAAACCGTTTTCACATCATAAAGATCTACACGAATTTATTGATTTTTTGGGAATTGAAAATCCGATTCTAATTGGAGCTTCTCTTGGTGGAAAGGTAGCTATAGACTTTGCCCTCTCCTACCCAAAAGAGGTTAAAGCGCTAATTTTAGAAAGTCCTGGTTTAGGGGGACTTGATTTCTCTCAACAATATATACAGACTATCGTACCTATAATCGGGGCCCTTAAAACCAATGAACTGCATTCTAAGGACTTTGCCTTCTTTAAGAATTCGTTCCTTGCGTTATCAACAGAAGATGATGCGATCATCCACAAAATTACTGATATGTTGCAAGAAAATGCCCAGTTCCTGACAATCAATCCTGGGATAATACAAGGATTAGAGCCACCGGCCAACCAACAACTTTCAAAGATAAAAATACCTGTACTGCTTATTCAGGGTGAAAAGGATCACCGGGATCTATTCGAAATTGCAGAGATCATAAAAAACAAGTTGCCATTATCACAGCAAAAAATTATTGCCGATACAGGACATCTGCCCAATCTGGAAAACCCAACGCGGTTTAATCAAGTACTTAACAAGTTTCTACTCGAAAATCAGTAATCACAACGTTAAACTCGAATATCATCCTTTGCATCACTATGAATATCTCTGATAATCCTTAAAACCTGGTGTTCATATATCCAATGACAAGGCGAAATTGTCCGCTGTTTCTTGTGCCCTCCCAAAAATATCTTATGTTTAGGTTCGAAAATAAATTCTAAAAAAAGACAGTTATGGAAAAAATGGATCGGCTGCGTGACGCTATCACTGATTATATCTACGAACAGGGCCAGGAATATAATCGCCTGCTAATTTCCAGAACTTATTATACTGCCCTGAAAAAAGAAGCTGAAGAAAATGATACACAAATAGATCTACCCCGCATGGAGGTGAAAGATAATGTAGCCTACGATTTTAAGTTACTCCCCTAAAAAATTCATTTGGGCAGATCTTATTTAAATGCCTACATATCGGACTTCATTTGTCGATTCGCTATTGAAAGAAGTTTCTTTAAATTGAGTTTTTTTTCTGTCAATTAACTGCTGGAACAATAGGAAATGATTTTGGGATAATAGCCAGTCGGATTGCCAGCAGACGATGAAATCAATTGGCACTTAAACAAAAGGGTGCCTTAACACAATTTTTTGAGGGAACTCCCACAACATATTGGCATATAAAGAATAAAAAACTCTGTTTGCCTATGTTCTGGATCAGTACCGCATCTCTTATTATCATCTTTTTCAGCATTAGAGCATATCTAAATAATAAATATCGATGGCAGACCAGAACATTCCCCCAAAATTTCTCAAAAATTTATTTCTTTACTCTCCAGGGATTAAATCTCCTGCTTATCATATCCGGGGTTTTGTTCTTCATGCTTGCCATCGTTTGTTATGTTAAAGGTTTTCAGATTCAATTTGCTTCAACCTATACATACCATATAAAATTTCTGCCCGCTGCCAAATAGCATCACTAATCATCATTCGTATCTGAAGTAAGACCAAACAAATTGTAAAAGAAACACTTACAAAAATGCTAAATTTTTTGTTATTATAGGGAGTGATTCTCTAATTATGAAATCGCAAATAATAGAAAGATTAAATAAGGTTGTAAGGATCTCTTATGCCAAGATGTGAATTATATAAAGATGTTAAAGGTGAATGGAGATGGCGTCGGACAGCAAAGAATGGCGACATCGAAGCCCACTCAGATGGTGGTTTCGAAGATAAAGAAGAATGTAAAAAAGACGGTAAGGAACATGGTAACTGTACCAGTTACACCCGAAGTAACTCGTACTAACACATTCGCTTTTACCTTCTCTTGTTTTCAGCTGCTTTTTATACCAAAAAGCAGCTGTTTCTATTTCCGAAAATAATGATGTATACATACGGTCGAATTTCTACCCCCCTCACAATGTTCTCTATTTGATAGCGACTGGAATGCATAATCCATTAGCGCATGCACCAACTGCCTATCTCCTTTCTGCTACCAATTAAGCGAATATTCAGTATTTTTTTAGATTTATTTCTTATAAATAATTATCATCAGTAAGATTAATCAGAATTCATCGAGTTTTATTATTTCATCTCTTTACTTGATGAAATAGAACCAAAGGCTTTTCTCACAGAGTAATTAAACCAGTGGTGTAATCGTTTAATACTGACAACATTGATTTCTACTAAGAAATGCCTCTTATACTAAATCCCCCCCTGTCTACCTCTTTTAACTTTGCATCCAAAACCTATTTGTACTTTTAAATGAAGATAAGATTTTTTAAAAAAAGCGATACTGAGCAAGTTACTCGATTATTTTCTGATACTGTTCGTATAGTCAACAAACAACACTATTCCGAAGAACAAATCCGCGCCTGGGCTCCGGATAATATTCATTTTCAGGATTGGGAAAAAGCTTGTCTGGAAAAATTTACTCTAGTCGCCGAAATAGATGGAATGATCCTCGGTTTTGCCCAATTTGAAGACAACGGACACATTGATTGTTTTTATTGCCATCATGAACACCAGCGGCAAGGTATCGGCAGCAAACTTTATGAGGCCATCGAAGCCTATGCTTATAAAAAAGGAATTGCCAAAATTTATACGGAGGCAAGTATCACGGCACGACCTTTCTTTTTAAAAATGGGATTCAAGCACGTACAGAAGCAGAAAGTGTTGGTCCGCGGGGAAGTACTGATAAACTATGTAATGGAAAAAGGAATAGCTTAAAAGTACCTTTGCTGAATTATTTTAATTTGTCAACTCCTTTAATTGGAATAACGCTCATGGTATGCTCAAAATTTAAGTAATGCCGGGAACATCGAATTACATATTAGGTGTTTCCGGAAGCTGCATATAAACCTTTTTATTCTCAATCTGACACGTTTCAAAGTATCTTTACTATGCAGTTATTATACAATACTACTGCTAAGTAGTTGATTTTTCTAATATTAGTAAATGCACTTTAGATAGTTTTTCAACCAACTTATACCTACTTTGAAACTAAGTGACAGCTGATGAATCCCACATTATGATTGAATAAAAAACCCTACCTAAAACGACGGCAATACCTGCATTTGGTGCGATTTCTCAGCAAATCATTGTCTTAAAAAGACCAATAAAAAATAAAAAGAGGTAATTGTCGTGATAGAAAAAACACTAAGCAAAGAGTTCGTTGATCTTGCAAAAGAACAACGTGAGAGTGAAGTCGAACTTCTTAGCAAAGACAACGTCGTAGGAGTTGCACTAGGAAATAAAATCGTTAAAGGAAAAGACACGGGGGAACCCTCTTTCCATGTACTCGTGCAACACAAACTTGAACCCGACTTGCTGTCAAAGAATGACATGATCCCTAAAACGATCAAAGGCACTAAGACCGACGTTATTGAAGTCGGACAAATCGTTGCCGGTCCCCTGGCCCCTGATATCGAACCCCTGACCCAATTGGGCTGGAATACGGATGCCAACGATATGGGCAACTGGAATATGCAGGAAGAGCTCGAAGATATCCTGTATGAAAAAGAAGAACGTCCCGCCTTAAAAAAACGCAGAGCTCCGGCTCCGTCAGTGACAGAAGTTTCTCCAGAGCAACTACACCAGCGCACTCGTCCCGTTATGGGAGGTTACAGCGTGGGGCATTATAAGATAACGGCCGGCACCATTTCCACCGCCTGCTATGCTTTGGGATCCTTCCCCGGAATGCCCCAGCAATTCTTTATTCTAAGCAATAATCACGTACTGGCAAACTCAAATAATGCCAGTATCGGTGACCCTATTCTGCAACCCGGACCGTATGATGGGGGCCGTTACCCTCGGGATATGATCGGACGTCTGAGCCGATTTATTCCCATCCGCTTTAAAACGGCCACCAATACACCCCTCAATTATGTGGATGCTGCTATTGCTGAAGTTCCCTTCCATCTGGCCAATCGTGAAATTTACTGGTTGGGTTATGTGAAGGATCTGTATTTTGCCCCAAAAGTCGGAGATATTCTACAAAAGGTAGGCAGAACTTCGAACTTTACCACGGGCCGTGTACAGAGTATCAACGCGACTGTTGACGTTAATTATGGCAACGGACGTGTGGCACGATTTGCTCATCAGATCCTGACAACTTGCATGAGTGCCGGTGGCGACTCGGGAAGTCTGGTGACCACGCTTGACGAACAAGCTGTCGGATTACTTTTTGCCGGATCACCATACGTTACTGTCATTAATAACATTTTATATGTTCAGTCGTTGTTAAATATTCGAATTCACGAAAAATAAAAATAAAATGGTGCCCACCGATGTAAGCAGATTAGACATCCGGGCACTTTTTTTTAACCTTTATCAGGGGCAGGTCAGAAATTGAACCTGCCTCCTATTTTTGACCAACTTTTTATTGAAAACTTCTATCAAATGAAATCAACATTCAAAGAGATTCTTAAAGAAGCCCAGGATACCTGGATGAACCTCGATGGGGTGGTTGCAATCGGACAGGGCAAAAAAGATCAGAAAGATTGTATTGATGTCTTCATTGCCATCAATACTGAAGATATCAAAAAACAAATTCCGCGAACATTCAAAAATATTCCAGTTGTATTCCGAGAAAGTGGTGGTCCTTTTGTCCCGCAAAAATAACGGGTTGTTCTAAAATACATTAGCTGATTTTTCTAATTCTTTCTGCCAGAGATTATTTTATACTAATTGAATTGCAGTAGCTCTCTACGTAAACCCGAACATATACAGGGGACTCAAACGGTATAAGCCAATCATTATTGATTAACGTGTGTCCCATACAACCTTTTGATATCCTTTTTCACCAGACGGGTACTAATTCTGTCGTAATGGATTAGGATTGTGTTATATGGCCTGTAGATTTCAATCATGAAACGGCTTTAATAACATCCAGGGAATCTATTTTGGGTCGTCCTTAAACTTTTGAGATCTTACACAGCTTGTTAAACAATTTCGGATGACAAATTGGTCATCTCTGGGAACAAAAATCCAAATGGATTGACTTATGGTTAACGGATTGTATCAGGCTGATTACTGGCTATGTCGTTTCGTGATACAGCGTGGATTAGGCCTAATGTACTTCATCGCCTATCTCGTTGCTATTAACCAATTTCGTCCCCTGCTTGGAAAAGAGGGTCTTCTGCCGGTTCCCCGATTTTTAGAACGTGTTTCCTTTAAACGAGCCCCCAGTATCTTCCACTGGCACTATTCAGATCAGTTTTTTGCCATTTTATCATGGATCGGCTTGGCTTTATCAGTAATTGCAACTCTTGGCCTTTCTGATGCAGGTCCCCTTTGGCTTTCCATGGTGGTCTGGTTTCTTCTTTGGGGGATTTACTTGTCAATCGTAAATGTAGGCCAGCTTTTTTACGGTTATGGATGGGAATCCCTACTGCTCGAGGCGGGATTTTATGCCATTTTTCTGGGACCGTTGCATTATGCTACTCCTGTTCTGATGATTTTTGTACTTCGATGGCTCGTTTTCCGAGTTGAGTTTGGCGCCGGCCTTATTAAGATGCGTGGCGACCGTTGTTGGAGAGAGCTTACATGCCTCAATTACCATCACGAGACGCAACCCATGCCCAATCCGCTGAGTCGTTTTTTCCACCTGCTGCCCGAACCCTTGCACAAAGTAGAAACCTTCTTTAATCATATGGTTCAACTCGGAGCTGTATGGCTGCTGTTCTTCCCCCAGCCTATTGCTACGATCGGAGCCTTATTCGTTATCTTATCGCAGGCATACCTTGTTGTTAGTGGAAACTACGCCTGGCTCAACTGGATGACGTTGATTCTTGCTTTTAGCGGTATCAGCGATCATTATCTGCAAATGATCCTTCCGATGGCCATACCCGGACATTTGGCTTCTCCGCTTATTTTCCAAATTATTGTTATGGCTCTCGTTTTGATGGTTATTTTAATGAGCATCAATCCGGTTAAAAATATGTTGTCGCGCCATCAGCGAATGAATGCCAGTTTTAATCCCCTGCACCTGGTAAATACCTATGGAGCTTTTGGTTCAGTAACACGAAAACGTTACGAGATTGTACTGGAAGGCACCACAGCCAAAGAACTTACCGAAAACACCAAATGGAAAGAATATGAATTCAAAGGCAAGCCGGGGAATCCCAAAAGAGTACCTGCCCAATTTGCCCCCTATCACCTGCGGCTTGACTGGCAAATTTGGTTTGCGGCGATGTCTTCCATCCACAATAATCCCTGGCTGCTTCGATTTGTATTACGACTGTTGGAAGGTCATAGACCGGCTTCAAAACTTCTTAACCATAACCCATTTAACGATAAGCCTCCCAGATATATACGAGCAAAATTATATCGGTATGAATATACCAGTTTAAAAGAGTCCAGAGAAACAGGACAATGGTGGAAACGAAGCTTTGAACGTATGTATTTTCGTCCGCAATCACTTGAAGATTTACAAAGCATTCGTTTTCAAAAATGAATTACTGTGATGCTTATTTCTGTTATATAATTCCAATTTAAAATGAATAAAACCTATTTATGATACTTCTCAAATCCAGTGAGCTTTCTGGCCATCTTCGCTCAATAATTCATGAAGAGACACAGCAACACGAACATCATTTTGATCTGAGCGTTTCACACATTCATAAAATTACCGAAGCCGGTTCTCTCGATTTCGGGGGAAGTGAATTCAGGAAAGCTGATACGCACAAGGTCGCTCCACAAAAAGATAATGAGGATGATAAATATGGATGGTGGCACCTACCCAAAGGGACCTATCGAGCCATCATGAATGAAGAGTTAAAAGAGTTTGAGGATACCATCGCGTTGCTGGCTCCCCATAGTCATACCCAACAGGCCGGTATTATCGCCAACAGCGTTATCTTGTCTCGAGAAGAAGAAGGAAAATCTATCACCATGAATTTTACAGTCCCTGAAGCAGGCTGCAATATCAAAGAGAATGCAAGGTTTGCAGTATTATATTTGCTGGCTAATTAATAGTTTAGGGCGGTAACTAAAATATAAGTCAAACTTTTTGATATGGATAAAATATCCTGGGGTATCTTAAGTACTGCTAAAATTGGTATTAAAAAAGTAATTCCGGCCATTCAAGCCGCAGACAATTCGACGGTAACGGCTATTGCTTCTCGAAGTGCATCAAAAGCAGAGGAAGCAGCTAAGGAGCTGGGAATACCAACCGCTTACAGTTCCTATGAAGATCTGCTGGCTGATTCTTCGATCGATGCTATATACAATCCCTTACCTAATCACCTGCATGTGCCCAGAACACTGGAAGCAATGAAAGCAGGTAAACATGTGCTCTGTGAAAAACCCATCGGCCTTGATGCCAATGAGGCTCAAAACCTACTCGATGTCACAAAAGAACATCCAAATCTCAAAGTAATGGAAGCCTTTATGTATCGATTCCATCCCCAATGGGTTCGAGCCAAAGCCATGGTAGATAACGGAGAAATAGGTGAATTACAGGCCATAGAATCTTTCTTCTCTTACTACAATGATGATCCGGATAATATTCGCAACAATGCTGAAATGGGCGGTGGCGGTCTCATGGATATCGGTTGTTATTGTATATCACTTTCACGCTTTTTGTTTGAAAGTGAACCAAATAAGGTTTTTGGAAGATGGAAGATCGATCCAGACTTTGGTACTGATTATCTCGCCTCAGGAGTGCTTGATTTTGACGGGGGGACATCTATTTTTACCTGTTCTACCCAAACCGCTGCCGATCAGCGGGTAAACATTGTGGGCACCAAGGGTCGAATTGTAATTGAGATTCCATTTAATGCCCCAACCGGGCAAATTACACGAATCTGGCACTTTAAAGATGGAGAACGGGAAGAGATTGAATTTGATCCGGTCAATCAATATACCATTCAGGCTCACGAATTTGCCAAGGCGGTACAGAACGACATGAAAGTCCCCACTCCTCTCAAAGATGCAGTACAGAATATGAAAGTGATCGACGCTTTCAGACAAAGTGCTGCTTCGTAAGAACTTTTATGCATCTTATACGTCATATTTATGTTATCTTTTACTTAAGATCTACGTCTAATGTACCTGACCTGAAAAAATGAGGATAACCTTACAAGGTTTCCTTATAAATCCCGTAGTATTTTGGATTTAGTAAATTTAATTTTTATCTGATTATAATTTGTTGCTACTTTACGAAGAGATATACTTGATTTAACAGCCATTATGGGACAAAAAACAGACAAAATTTTAGAGCGTGCCAGAATTAACCTGGAGAAAGACAATCACGAGAATGCACTGCGTCTTTTTAATGAAGTGCTCAATCGTGAACCAGGCAACCCAAAAGCACTTCGCAGCAAAGCGATGCTGAAAATTATTGATGCTGATAAAGAAGAAGCTGAAGATTTTCTGCTTTTCGCTATTGATCAACAACCAAAAGATGACCAATTATGCCAAATGCTGGGCACTTTATATCACAATAGCGATGAACCCGTTAAAGCCAAAAAGTATTTTAGCAAGGCTATAGATTTGAATGATGCGAATGCCCTTGCCTATCGCGGACTTGGGATGATTCATGCCAATCATTATGGCGATCATGAACAAGCCGTCACCTTTTTTACAAAAGCAATTTCACTGGATGGAGAATCTGATGACCTTTATTTTTTTCGGGGTTGCAGCCACCTGATTCTGCAAAATAACCAAGAGGCAGAGACCGATTTAAGTAAAGCCAGCCGTTTAGGTCATGTCAAAGCAACAGAGATGATTAAGAAATATTTTGAGTAAGTGAGTACAATTATTCGCTATTCAGCATCATTTTATAATTGACCTCTGTTGTCATTCTTCGGCTCTTGATCCGGTATTCGTTCCATGTATCATGATGGCGATAAGTTAGCGACTTACGGATCAGCGGCTCTAACTATCTTAATTCTCTACGACTTAAGATAGTTAAGAAATATAAATTCTTTTCTTGTTGTGAAGTGGAAAAGGAATGTGTCAGGCAGTTCAATTCCTTCTACGAAAGGTAAGGCTGTATCCTGGAACGTAAAAAAATCCCGGACCTTCAGGCCACAAACTGTTTTGATTCCAATGCTCTGCGTATCCACCGGAAGGCTATTGATTCTTATATCAATAAAAAATGCCCACACTTTATTTTTTCCAAAGCGTGGGCGTTAAATACGTTACTAATACGTAATATTAGAACTTATAAAATAGTGTCAAACGAGGAATTAAATCGGTGGTTGGAGTTTGTCCAAATCTATTTTCCCCGTAAACGATGGATTCCACATTTGGCATAAGGTGCACATTCTTATCCATGCTGAGATCAATACCCCCAACCAAAAATGTAGGTTCAGCATTGGTAGCAAAAGGGATATAACTGTTAGTGGCTCCCCCCAAATAGTAGTCAAACAAATGATCAGCTCGCAAATATCCCTTCACTTTACTGCTAATCGCAAAATTGGTAAAAAGAGATGCAAGATTCTTATCATAATTTTGTGTTCCCACGACATTTTCTTGTTCTTGATACGAATATAAGGCCCCTAATGTGAACTGATCGGAACGGTAGGCAGCAAATCCCTGCATCGTATAAGAATATTGATTGCCCGTTTGATCATTATAATCCCCATAAGCCTGAACAACAAAATGATCCGTAAGATCATAACTAAGAGAAAGCATAAACTTCTTACCCTTATTGATCTCAGATTTGTTGCCATTTCCATTTCCAAAGAAGAAATGATAATGAAGATTGCCGCCAGGATCGAGTTGTCCCTCTGCAGCAATCCCAAAATCGCGGGAGCTACCGAAACCAAATAAATCCTGAGGTGACTTTTCGACTGAACGATATCCCCAAACATGCTCGGTCAAACCAAAAGTGGGTGTACCGGATATACCTACCAAAATTTGTTGCGATTCGTTGTGCCATTTAAGATAGGCATCTTTAACATCAGGAATCATCTTAGAACTCGTAACAAAATCTCCGGGGCTACTCATCTCAAAACGTACTCTTGCGGAGAATGAATCACTGATTTCCTGATCGTATGTCAAGTAAATCCGGCGCATCCAAAAGCCATTATTCCCTTCGATGTTATTATTGTGATTTTGGGCTATCCAGTAATAATCGCCAAAAGCAAGCCCACTTAATTTTCCATTCTTACCGACTTTGACCTGTGCCAATGACTTAGTGGATAAAAGACAAAGCAATATTGTGCATAGTAAACCTATACGTTTCATGTTGTGCTGATTTAGTGTGATTTAGTGTGATTTAGTGTGCTAATCTTGAATCGAACATTACGTTCGTAATACAAACATGCCTTTGTGTGCTGATATCATTTTAGATTGGCATAGTCTGCAAAATCGTACTGCTTAGGCTCTGCTAGTATAAAATCTATTCTTCGCTGGAATCCCCATTATTATTTTTAGATTTCATTTTTTGGTGCTTCAGGACTTTGGCTTCAATATAAAAAATGAGATCCTCGGCAATATTCTTTGTGAGATCCCCTACCCTTTCCAATTTCCTTATAATCGAAAACAAGTAGAGATAATTATGCATTTGTTCGGGATTCTCCTTAATCAATTTTGTCGTCACTTCCGAAACACTGCGATTAATCTCGTTCAGGGTTTCATCCAGTTTAAAAACTTTTCGGGCCAGCTTGGTATCTTCGGTAATAAAAGCATTAAATACATTACTCATCATTTTAATGGATGTTTCATACATCTCGTCAATACGCATTTCATGCATGGTTTCGTCATCAATAGCCCTTCCAAAATCTAGAATATACTTGGCAATGCTATTGGTATGATCTCCAATACGCTCCAAATCCGAATTAATTTTGAATGAGGCCATCACAAACCTAAGATCTACTGCTACAGGATTAAACAGAGCTAAGATATTTTCGCAATCTCGATCTATGGTAAGTTCCAGGCTATCTACCCGTTTTTCATTAGCCATAATCTCGTGAGCCAGCTCCTCGTCGAAACTATTGAGTGCTTTTTGTCCCTTTTCAAGCTGATTTTTTACTAAGAACATCAACTCAAGGACATTGTCCTTCAATAATTTTATTTCTGTGTCTAAATGTGTCATGTGCTGTTATTTTAAGAACTACTCTTTTTTAATGACCTATACGAATCTACCTGTAATGTAGCTATGCTTACGTTCTTTTTCCGAGTTTATGGATATTTATTTTGAGTAAAATCATGTTGATACATCTAATTTAGGTAATCCATAACAGCCTTAACTGAAACGTCCCGTAATATAGCTTTGCGTCTTTGGGTTCTGAGGATCAGTAAAGATTTTATCAGTTTTTCCATATTCAGCGAGTTCTCCGAGGTAGAAAAAGGCGGTCTTGTCGCTGACCCGGGCTGCCTGCTGCATGTTATGTGTGACAACAATGATAGTGTATTGTTTTTTCAGTTCTACGATCAGATCCTCAATTTTTCCGGCTGATATAGGATCAAGGGCCGAAGTAGGTTCATCCAGCAGCAAAACCTCAGGCTTCATCGCAATGGTACGGGCGATGCAGAGCCGTTGTTGCTGCCCACCGGACAGAAAGGTTCCTTTCTGATGCAAGGTATCCTTTACTTCTTCCCACAGGCCAGCTCCTATTAAGGCATCATGAACAATCCGCTCGCGCTCCTCGCTATCAAGTTTTATGTTATTCAGTTTGTAACCGGCCAATACATTATCATGAATGCTCATAGTGGGAAAAGGATTGGGCTTCTGAAATACCATCCCTACTCTGCGTCGCAATTTGATAGCCGACATCGAATAAATATCCTGGTCATCCAGGCGGACCGTTCCTTCGGTACGCGCCCCGGGAGTCAGCTCATGGATACGATTTAGGCAGCGGATAAAGGTAGACTTTCCGCAACCCGACGGCCCCATCACTGCAATGACATGATTATGTGGAAACGACATCGAAATATCCTGCAGTACGTGATTATCTCCGTACCAGGCATTTAAATCTTTAGTAACTAGAACCGAACTTTCCATTTTTTAATAGCCCATCTGCTTAAAAGATTCATAATTAAAACCATTGTAATCAGGACAAGTGAGGCTCCCCACGCAATTTGATGCCAGCTTTGGTATGGACTTGTAGCATAGTTATAAATTAAGAGAGGGAGATTATCCATCGGTTTGAAAATATCCCAGTTCATATAAGGATTCCCAAATGCAGTAAACAGCAGCGGCGCTGTTTCCCCGGCCACACGGGCCACCGCCAGCATCACACCGTTTAAAATGCCACTCAGTCCAGAGGGAATAACGACTTTAAACACAACCCGGTAATAAGGAGCTCCCAGTGCCAATCCGGCTTCTTTAAGTGACTCCGGAATAAGCTGAAGTGTTTCCTCCGTAGTCCTCACAATCAGAGGTAACATCATAATAGCCAGTGCAAAACTCCCGGAAACAGCACTGAAACCGCCAGTCGTCAGTACAATCACCAGGTAGGCGAAAATACCTATCACAATAGAAGGGGTGCCATTGAGCACTTCTATACAGAGCCGCGTGACCTTAGATAATTTGCTGTCCGGATTTTCAGAAAGGTATACCCCCGCCATAATACCAATGGGTATCGCCAGAACCGAAGCAACAAACACAATCAGGATCGTACCTACCAAGGCATTGGCAATACCCCCGCCTGCTTCACCCACTGATTTGGGCAGGGATATTAGAAATTCCCAGCTTATGGCAGAAATTCCTTGCTTAAATACATAAAGAATGATAAAAACCAATGGAAGGGCCGAAAGAACCGTCAGTATGGCTACTCCAATACCGAACATACGGTTCTTTATTTTTCTAATATTCAGATTCGTCTCGTCCATTATACCTTCACTGAAAATTTCTTGATTATCGTTCGACCTACCATATTAATGGCCAGCGTTACCAAGAATAGCAAAAGACCGATTTCAATTAAGGAAGACAAGTGCAGGGTGCCTGTTGCTTCGGTAAATTCATTGGCAATAACACTGGCCATTGTGTTCCCCGTACTAAATAGGCTGTCAGGCATGGCGTTGGTGTTACCTATAACCATAGTTACAGCCATCGTTTCGCCCAGTGCCCGTCCCAGCGAAAGTAAGATACCGGCAAAAATACCGGAAAAACTTTGGGGAAGGCTTACATGACGGATGACTTCAAACCGAGTGGCCCCGAGTGAATAGGCTGCTTCTTTAAGTTCATTGGGTACCAGGCTGATCACCTCTCTGCTGATGGAAGCAGAATAAGGAACAATCATAATAGAAAGTATTAAGGAAGCGGCCAGCATTCCCACGCCATAAGGTGGCTCGTTAAGGGCCATAGCCACTTCTCTGACTATCGGCACCAGTACCATCAATGCCCAAAAACCATAAATGACAGAGGGTACCCCAGCAAGTAGTTCAATCATGTTTCGCAGTATCTCACCGAGTCGGCTTTCCTGAGCATATTCTCCCAGAAATATTCCGATTGCCAAAGAGAACGGCAGGGAGATTAGAAGAGCCATAAAAGAGGTAAGAAGAGTACCGGTTAAAAAAGGTAATGCGCCAAACTTATTAGTAACCGGATTCCATACATTATCAATGATAAATGAAAATCCATACGCTTTAATTGATGGAATCGAATGAACTACCAACATGATAAAAAGTAATCCAACGACTCCCAAGACCGCTAAAACCGATAAAGTGATAAAGGTATTGAAAATTCGCTCCCGAGCCAAAGGATAGCTTGCATTTTTTAATCGCCTTGCAGCCTCTTCTTTCAGTTTCTCACCTTTAGAGTGGGTCTTAGATCCCATTCCGTTAGAAGGTCCTTCTGCCTTCTTTTCAGAGACATCTTCAGCTTGGTCAATATTGAAAAAATTTTCAGTTTGTTGGCTCACGCTCTTTCAGTTGATCGTTTTATAATTCCGTAACGGTACAGATTATAATCTGCCTGTTAAAACAGTTGAGATAATGCTGAACATACTACACTGATCAAAATTTGCGTATAAGAACTCTGTCTAACTAGGCAACACCGCTTATTATAAGAGTTTCTAAGCGACTATGCGGACTTTTTATGTTAAGAAATTGTTAAAAAAGTGATATTTCAGACTTGTCCTTCAATTTAAATAAAGAATTGCCCTCCCCTTAAAAATACAGGGAAGGCAATTTTAACAAAATTATGCTCGCAAAACAGTACTTGCCCAAAGATTAATTCTGACCCTTAAGTAAGGACTGACCATCATACATTACCGACTTCAAGTTGTTCATGGCTACTTTCAAAGCAGCGTCTGGCAATGGAGCATAATCAAGGGGTTTGGCATATTGCTGGCCATCATGCAGCATCCAATTAACCAGATTCACTACTTCCTGGGCTTTGTTCTCAGAATTCACAGAAGTTTTGAGATCCTTGTAAAGCAAAAGATAAGTAAAACTGCTTATGGGATACCCCTGCTTTGCATCAGTATTGGTAATTGATACACGTGCATCGGCCGGTATTTCCACATTTGCGGCCTTACTAACCGATTCCAGACTCGGAGTAATAAAATTACCGCTTTTATTTTTAAGGTCGGAAAAAGGCATGTTATTTTGCAAAGCGTAGATCAATTCAACATACCCGATTGAACCAGGGGTCTGTTTGACTAGTCCAGCGACGCCAGGATTTCCCTTGCCACCCAATCCGATCGGCCAACTCAAAGATTTTCCGCGTCCTACCTTGTTTTGCCATGCATCACTTACCTTAGCCAAATAATCGGAAAAGATGAACGTGGTTCCGCTTCCATCAGAACGGTGTACAACCGTCACATTTAAATCAGGAAGATCAACATCCGGGTTTACCGCCTTGATACGCTGATCATTCCATTTTTTTATGTTGCCCAAAAACATATCAGTAATAATTTCGGGAGTCATCTTCAATTTTGGATTTCCAGGCAAATTATAGGTGATAACCACCGCTCCCAGGCAGGTCGGTATGTGCACGATAGACGCGGGTGCCTGCTTCAACTCCTCATCGGTCATTGGGGCATCGGAAGCTCCAAAATTCACCGTCTTATTGCCCAGCTGACGAATACCCCCGCCGGAACCGATGGCTTGATAATTCACCTGCACATTATGCTTGTCGTTGTATTTTTTAAACATTTTGGAATACAACGGATAAGGAAAAGTAGCTCCAGCCGCCTGTAATTTACTTCCCCCCTGTTCATTTTGTGATCCGCCTTTTTTTGACTTTCCACAGGATACAACGGCCCCTGCCAGAAGGAATAACAGCAAGATTCTAAAAAAACTTTGTTTATTGGTAAACATAAGATTAATAGTTGATTTAAGTGTTTTCCCCGGAGTCTCGGGGGATTGGTTTTGAATATGATCGGTTAAAGTTTGTAATTACAGTTTTCTGTCCCTCCACATCGAGGTAATAATGGCAACTCCCATCGTAGTAAACGAAGTGACATTTTATCCATGCTTATAATAGCTGTAATTGAAAATATAATATGCTTGTATGCTGATTTACTGTGACATAATGTATTTGAAAAAATGGAATCTATTGTTAACTCAATATTAAGATTTTAGGTCTGCCATCCTTTCTAATTCATCAGAAGCTCTATTTAGAGATATTTTTCCTTTAATTGCTCATAACTCGCTGTGTGTCACAATAAAATAATTCAGCACATTCATCCTTGTAGTTTGTATTAATTGTTATACCTTACCCACGAGTTAACGTATAGCAAAAAATATTACTACTTATGGATGAAGAGTCGACAAACAAATTGGCTGTCTTGATTGATGCTGATAACGCCCAGCCGGCTATTATTGAGGGACTACTAGCTGAAATTGCCAAATATGGCACAGCTAACGTCAAGCGTATCTATGGGGATTGGACCTCTACAAAACTACGCGGTTGGAAAGAACACCTTTTACAACATTCACTCCAGCCGATCCAACAATTCGGCTATACGACCGGCAAAAACGCCACTGACAGTGCTATGATTATAGACGCTATGGATTTGTTGTATACCGGGGAATTTGACGGATTTTGTATCGTCTCAAGCGACAGTGATTTTACTAAGCTTGCTGCACGTATTCGAGAAGCCGGACTTGTAGTTTACGGTTTTGGAGAACAGAAGACTCCGGATCCTTTCGTTGCGGCCTGCGATAAATTCATCTTTACCGAAGTGTTGCGAAGTGAAGACGAAACCGATACCGGCCCTACCCTTCGACGTATGAAAACGAATGAGCTTAAACAGGACACTAAGCTTGTTAACTTGGTTCGAAATGCCGTTGAAGCGTCATCCGACGAAAGTGGCTGGGCTCATCTGGGACAGGTGGGTAGCTACATTGCCAAACAATCTCCCGAGTTTGATCCCCGAAATTACGGTTATCGCAAACTCGGCCAACTCGTTGAAGCCATCAAGCTTTTTGAAATTGAAGAACGTTCTACCGGCCGTGGACAATCCGTAGATATCTATATCAAGGATAAACGTAAGTAATCTTTTTCTTTTATCTCTCCAAGCTCCCCCTCCCGGTTATGGCTCGCGGGCAGTTGAGAGACCAAGCTTTTAGATCCTACGCGAACTTATTCAGGGAGATATGTTCTCCCGACTGCTGTCGGGATTGAAAAACGCAAAACCTCCGCTCGGTATGACACTGCTTTTTATTCAGGATGACATTTTTTGCTGATGTGGAGGCCGTCTTTTATTTCAACTACCCATAAAATCGTCCCGAATCCCCTTTAGGGGTATGAGGGATCCGCCGGGAGTCGGCCCCTCTCAAAGGTAATAAAGTGCTTAGCTTTTTTTAACCTGGGCACCGTCTCCCTGACATAGTTTGCTGGTATTTGAGTTTCTGCGTTTCCGTTTTATTGGTTGCTGACATTCGCGATCTCCACGAATCCCGCGCCGCAACTCGTCTGTACCTTGCAGTCTGCGGTGACTGAAGAAGCGGAGATTTGTGGGAGGATGAACAGGAACAGGACTACAAGAAAACTGGAGAAGAGTACACCTCTGTACGATTTGGTTGTCACGCAGTGCGTTGACTCACAAAGTTCGTATATAAACTCTTCTGTCTCTGCGTGTTCTTTGGCCAGTAGTAAGACCTACTTCCAGGAGCTCGGTACGTACATCAGGTTCGCGATCTTCTCTCCTGGCTTGAAACTTGGCTGGTAGACGATGAAACCAACGCTTATGTCGTACGGTGACAAGGTCGTCCGGTTTGTATTGTCGTTGATTATGGACTCATCCTGCCCGAGAATCCCATCGGAGGGTTCACTGCTAAAGTAAATGTATCCGTTTGTCATCTCCTGCAAGATTGTCCTGTGCTTTGTTTGATCGCTTAGTCCTGCAGTTCCCGGATGTGACTGGATTAAGTTAATTGTATGCAGATTTGTGTAAGGAAGCTTCCCTTTCACAGAGACTGCGCCGAATGCAGTCGGCAAGTCCTCATCTGGCAAGAAAACGCCGATCTGAGGCGTCCTGTTGTTCGTATCATACTCCATGTAATCCACCCTTTGCACAGGAGTGGCAAAGGAGCCCATCAGGGGTTGTATTTGACTTGTGAAGTCGTTCTCGATCATTCCCGGAATCTCTTGTTCCATGCGGTAAAGCGTGTCTTGCTGGACTAGATACACACTGTCCGGAACGACTATCTTGTCGTATCCGATTCCGTTTGCTGATTCGGTCGCCCGGTGCAGGATTCCCGGAAAGTCGCCTCCATAGGAACCATTATTGTTTAGGGGTACAAGGGGCGCGTTTCCGTGTACCTTGATCATTACTTCTCGCAGCTTGTTGATCATCTGGCTGTTCGTATACTCGCCGGTCTTGGTCTTGTTCTGGTCTCGCTGGTCTTTGTTGATCGTCGCGAT
>Ga0102962_1000349_pt1 | contig 23699 bp, 21 predicted proteins | sample SalPonF2_C_D2_MG_FD_84519 | JGI IMG/M metagenome (GOLD analysis project Ga0102962, IMG submission 84519) | Salt pond soil microbial communities from South San Francisco under conditions of wetland restoration - Salt Pond MetaG SF2_C_D2_MG ...
CGGATCGGATGAAATCAAAGCCGCTGACAAATGAAACCGCCATCATTTTAGGGATGGCGCCTTCGGAAAGATTCAGCACGCGTACATTGCCGGCCACTGCACCGACACGCGGATCACTAGCCAGAGGACTGACCAAATGGCGGAGGGTATCGGGCAGCACTTCTGAATCAGAATCAATGGTCACATATACCTGTCCTATGGCTTTGGCAAAACCGGCCATCAACGCACAGCGTTTACCTTGGTTAAAAGGTTGACGAATTAGCTGGACGCGCAGCGGAAACTCTTGTCGGGATGCCTTCATCCATTTCCATGTATCGTCCTGTGAACCGTCATCAACACAAATCACCTGCATTTTTTTTATAGGATATCGACTCTTCATCACCGATCGAACGGTGTCCAAAACCTGTCGGCCTTCGTTATAGGCGGGTATAACGATAGTGATTGTCGGTAAGTCACTGTCGGATAAAGGGCCATAGGATCGGTAATGACACGCAAACCAAATGCGCCATAACAACGTGATAAAGGTCCAGAAGGTCAGTCCAGCGGCCAAATAGTTGATCGTCGTCCAGGATTTTAGAAATTTCCAAGCTTCTATATATTTCAGAGCATCCACCTGCAACCAGGTTAACGTTATTACTGACGTTAAGGTGAAAAGCAACAGCCAGGGGAAATAAATATCCGCTTTAAAGTTGTATGAACCATTTGTGTTTAACATATGTTTACCTTGGATTAATTTAATATGTCTTGGAAGGCGACGACCCTTTCAGAATGACGAACCCATCAGCTGCTTTTCGCTTGAAATTGGTCTCCAGATAGGAGGGCGGCAGCAAGAAGCTTTATATAAAAAACTGTCACTTGTTATAGATAGTTATCCGTTACTAATATATCATCGTGAACATTAAGGCATTATATATTTTCTCCAATTCAAGAATCACGGGAGAGAAAAGGCTAAATGACACCCAAAATGAACGCAACAATGTACACACAAAAGCATGCACTTAAAAACACAGCAATTATAAACAATGTATCTATGAACTGTGTCATGATATTTGCCCTGTTCATTTCGACCAGCTTATTCGATCATCGACTTCAAGTTATAGATATTTCTTCTCCAGAATAACATTTTATCTTTGCTAAGGGGAAACCGTAATCAAACTATTCAAGGTTCCATAACAGTTAAGGCGAGAATGATCATTTTTCGTATCTAACAACCAGTTCCCGTCCACCAAAAATTTGTATTCATAGGTTCCCGGATTCAGCATTACTGTTTTTATCCATTGACCCTTGTCTTCGCTTTTCATCGAATGTTTTTCGGGATTCCAATTGTTGAATTCTCCAACCAAAGAAACTTTTTTAGCCTCTGATGCATTGATTAAAAATGTTATTCGACGCTGATTTGTTTTCTTTTGCTTTTTCTTCATGATTAATGCTTCCTTTTTCACTGTTTTTGACTAGATAGACGGTATCATCCAACGATTGCCTGCTCCGTTAACGCAGATATCAGCAATCTTTATGCCAATCCTTGATATACTCAATTTAATGCAATGAATTTATTATATTTATTATAAATAAAACGAATATTGTTGTGGAATTTGGGACATGATTTGTCCGATTGATAAAAGCTCGGTTTATTATCGGACGTTTCGGTTCCCATAAAATTACGTATTTCAGTTTAAAAAGGTAATGATGAAAAAAATCAAAAGGCATCTTGAACTGTAGATCAAAACTCAGAAAAAGGAACGACACTATATCGCCGATCAGGAAAGAGACCCAATACTGAACGGCTTGATGGATTCTTTTGTTAAAATTTCATTAAATTATTTTTTCCATCCTGATTTTTCCAGCAAGTATGTTCTCAAAGAGGTTTAAAGCATAACTGAGACAAAAGACATGGAAACAAGATGATAACCATGGATGAGTATATAAAATAGAATCCTCATTAATTTTATGTAATATCATTATGATACATTTCTTTTTCGTATAGTTGTCACCCTCTCTGTCTTATCGGTGGTGCAGAAGTAAAAACTCCGATGACGCTAATATCGGGCCTTTTAAGTCTTTCGGTTAGATGTTGTATACGCTTGCAATCATATAAATGGAAATTTTATCGGAATTGTCATTTCCCATCCGATTTGGGATATAAAATTAATATAAAATATCAACTGGTTATAGGGCATAAAACTTGGCATTTATTTTGCTAAAGGTTTAATGGAAAAGTAGGTCTAAACCGTGATTCGAAGGGCTTAGGAATGGGAATATGCTAAAACTTATTAATTGATAATAGGGAGACAAAACTAAAATGAAGATTAAACCGTTAAACGACAGGGTCCTAGTGATAAGGACTGAGGATGAAAATAAGACCAAAGGCGGCATCATCATTCCGGATACCGCCAAGGAAAAACCACAAAAAGGCGAGGTGGTTGCTGTCGGTCCGGGTAAAATGGGCGAAAACGGTAATCGAATTCCTCTTGATGTGAAAGTGGGAGATCAGGTTATTTTTTCAAAATATGCCGGTAATGAAATTAAAATTGATGATATCGACCATGTATTTATGAAGGAAACGGACATCCTGGCCGTGGTGGAATAACATTTAGAATTAAATAGGAGATGCAAAATATGGCAACAAAAATGATATCTTATGGAACCGAATCCAGAGAGCATTTGCGTAAAGGAATTAATTTCCTGGCAGATGCCGTTAAAGTCACTTTAGGCCCAAAAGGGAAAAACGTCGTACTGGAAAAGTCCTGGGGATCACCCACGGTCACTAAGGACGGTGTTACCGTTGCCAAAGAAATCGAGTTGGCGGAAAAATTTGAAAACATGGGAGCTCAGATGGTCAAGGAAGTGGCCAGCAAGACCAGCGATGCGGCTGGCGACGGCACGACCACAGCAACGGTTCTGGCCCAGCACATCTTTAACGAGGGTCAGAAGCTGGTGACCGCAGGTTTGAACCCCATGGCCTTGAAACGCGGAATCGATCTGGGCGTTACTGCAGTTATTGATGAACTTAAGAAAATTTCCAAACCAACCAAAGACCGTCTTGAAATTGCTCAGGTTGGCACCATTGCAGCCAATAACGACGAAATGATCGGCCGGCTCATATCCGAGGCCATGGAAAAGGTCGGCAAAGAGGGTGTCATCACTGTAGAAGAAGCCAAAGGAATGGAAACATCCCTGGAACTGGTAGAAGGCATGCAATTCGACCGCGGTTACTTATCACCATACTTCGTAACGAATGCAGAGAAAATGGAGGCTGTCTTGGAAGATCCTTACATTTTGCTCAACGAAAAGAAGCTCAGTAGTATGAAGGATCTGTTGCCTCTTTTGGAAGAGATCGCCAAGAGCGGAAAGTCTTTGTTCATCATCGCAGAGGATGTGGATGGCGAAGCCCTGGCTACGCTGGTGGTCAATAAACTGAGGGGAACATTGAAAGTGGCTGCTGTCAAGGCTCCCGGTTTCGGCGACCGTCGTAAGGCCATGCTCCAGGATGTTGCTGTTCTTACCGGCGGCCAAGTCGTTTCAGAAGATGTGGGAATCAAACTCGAAAATATTACCACCGGTAATCTCGGAAAGTGTCGGAAAGTGAAGATCGACAAAGACAACACCACCATTGTGGAAGGGGCTGGGAAAAAGGAAGAACTCGACGGCCGGGTGCGGCAGATGCGCACTCAGATCGAAGAAACCACCTCGGACTATGATCGGGAAAAACTTCAGGAACGCTTGGCCAAGCTGATCGGCGGTGTGGCGGTCATTAAGATCGGCGCTGCCACTGAAACGGAGATGAAAGAAAAAAAAGCTCGGATAGAAGATGCTGTTAACGCCACCCAGGCCGCCGTTCAAGAAGGAATCGTTCCAGGCGGCGGTGTCGCCCTAATCCGATGTATTAAAGCCCTTGACAAGATTTCGGCTTCAGGAGACCAAAGGGAAGGGATTAACATTCTAAAACGGGCCTTGAGCGCGCCCCTGCGACAAATCTCAATCAATGCCGGTTACGAAGGCACCGTGGTGTTAAACAAAGTATTGGGAGGTAAAAACGACTTCGGCTTTAATGCAGAAACCGAGCAGTATGAACATCTGTTGAAGGCCGGTGTTATCGATCCAACTAAGGTCGTGCGTTTTGCTTTACAGAATGCGGCTTCTGTGGCCGGGCTGATGCTGACCACCGAAGCAATGGTTGCCGAAGAGCCGGAAAAGAAAAAAGCACCGGCCATGCCGCCTTATTAATGAAGATGTGTATTAATAACCGCGACAAACCCTTCTGTGGGGTACTGTCGCTAAAACCTCCAGCGAGCGTGAACCCGCTGGAGGATCGATGATCTAATAACAAAATAACTGGACACCGCCGTTCCATGAAATTGCCTTGAATTTAGAAGGGATGTTAGGGGACGTTGTTGGGCTATTTAAGGAGGAATAAACATGTTGGTTCGAGACTGGATGAGCAAAGAAGTAATTACAATCGATGCAGATGAAACAATGCAGCAAGCCATCGGACTTTTGAAAGAACATGATATACGTATACTTCCGGTAATGAAAGATTCAAAATTGATAGGCATTATTACCGACAGAGATTTGAAAAGGGCCTCGGCCTCTGATGCCACCTCTTTGGATATTCACGAATTGCTGTACTTGATCAGCAAAATCAAGGTTAAGGATATCATGACGCGAAAGTCCATTACTATTCCCTCGGATTATACCGTGGAAGAAGCTGCTGAAGTGTTATTGAAAAATAAGATTTCCGGGACACCTGTCATCGGCTCCCAAGGTGAGATTGTGGGTGTCATCACAAAATCAGATATTTTCAGAGTTCTGATATCTCTATCAGGTATCGGCAAAAGAGGCATTCAGATGGCCATTCAGATAGAGGATCGACCAGGTTCCTTAAAAGGCGTAACACGGGTGATTCGAGACCTTGGTGGTCGAATGGTGAGCATCCTCACATCCTACGACAGGGTTCCAGAGGGATTTCGCAACGTTTACATCCGTTTTTTTGATCTTGATCGCGACGTTCTTGAAACTCTCAAGGAAAACTTATCTGAAATCGCCAAAGTACTCTACATCGTAGATCACCGCGAGAATAAACGCGAAATTTATGAAGTTTAAAATTTGACACAAAAATCCAAAGCGTAAACAACTAAACAAGGAGGGTGCTATGAAAACAAATACTAAAGGGATCAAATATATTCCGGGGTTTTATGGAAAGAAGCGGACAAGTACGAGTAACTTGATTAATAATTGCTATCGCGAGTGGGAAAAAAGACAACTTGATATGAAAAAGGAGAAACTCAAAACCAAAATGCCAATTACCATTTGTTTTTCACGTAAAATTGGCGTCGGCGCATTAGAGGTCGCAGACATTCTTGCCGAAAAAATAAATTACCATGTTTTTGACCGGGAAATCATAGAACATATGGCCAGTAATGCAAAAGTAAGTGAAAAAACCGTGGCCCTTTTTGATGAGCTTTATCCAGGTAGACTAAATGAACTGGGATCCTTTCTTTTCGGTGAAAAATCTTTCATAAAAAGTGATTATTCCAAACATTTATTTAAAACAGTACTATCAATTGCTCATTTGGAACATAGCATATTTGTGGGACGCGGTGCCCATCTAATTTTACCGCGAGACACTGTTCTTGCCATACGGTTTATTGCTGGCAAAGAGCATCGAATTAATCGATTGGCAAAAATTTTAAAAATAACGAAAGAACAGGCGGATAGAGAATTAGACACTATTGATAATGAACAGAAAGATTTTTTCAAAAAAGTTTATAACAAAAAAGATGCCTCCCCGTATGAGTTCGATATGGTGATTAATTTTGACTATATCAGAAAGCCACAATGGGCTGCCGATATTGTTGAAAAGGCTTTTAACGCGAAATTCGGAAAAGAAACTAAGGGAAAATAACTTATAATGGAGCTTTAATTTCGCTTTTTTAGTGGTAATCACGAAACAACTAAAGGGGTAGTCCTGGCTTCATTTGCTCAGATAATTATAGAACGCAATAATCGTGAATGACAGTGTTTACAAAATTATTAAAGTGGTTAGGTAAAGTAAAATATCTTGGATCAGGTGGTTAAAACGTTGTCGAAACAGCCAACAAAAAATTGAGAGATCTCAGAATCTCAGAAGTTTCCGAATTCTACATCAAGAGCAATAATGGAAAACTTGTAGCATTCGGCGTTTCGGTTAAGATGTATTTTAAGTATGAAAGTTGCGTCTATCGAAGCTAAAGAGAGGTTTAATATAATTTTCCTTTACCGTACCCGAAGCGATGAATACGAGGCTGACATCTACATTCTACAGCACAAGACAACTTGGAAAGTCAACGGTTTCAAAGGAATCGAGCCGGAAGTTGTAACTTGCTGCTTGTGACAAAAAATGCAGCCTTTGGATTTGAAAATCGCTTCTCCCTGTTGCTCTGCGGATAATGTTGCTGTAAAAAACAAGTATAGAAAAATAGGGAGAATGATGCTTGATGTTTTTATTCTTCAGCCTTCCTTTTTAGAGTCCGTGGTTACGTTTTGAGGTATTTTAAATCAGGCCGAAACAAGACAAAAGACCGATCTTAAATACACATATTTTTCGATGATGGACTTATCCGGATATCGTGAGTGTCAAAAAAAGCGTTGATCCGTCACGATTGATTAAAAATAGAATTGTGTTTCCCTTTTTATACTTATGTATCTTACGATTGAACGCTGCTATGGTTTTAACCGGCATACTGTCAACCTCTAGAATGATATCTCCGGTCCTTAAGTCGGCTTCGGCTGCCGGAGAATTGGTTTCAACCTTGACGATAATTAGACCACTTGTTTCCTCCAGATCATATTGCTGTGCAAGTTCAGCTGTAATTTCCTGCAATGTCAACCCAAAAGCGGCTTCGGCTTTGGGAATTTCCTGTAATTCTTCTTCTGCCGCCTTCAATTCGCTGACTCTGACTTCCGCACGCATGTTTGCCTGATTGCGAATGACGTCCACGAAAACCGTTTTGCCAACAGGTGTTGAGGCTACAATATATGGAAGTTCTCTGCTTTCCTTGATGGGTTTACCGTCAAAGGCGACAATCACGTCACCGCGCTTTATGCCGGATTCATCGGCCGGCCCCCGTGACACAACATCTGAAATCAAAGCGCCTTTTTCATCCAAAAGATTAAGCTTAGCTTTGAGTTCATGGGTAACTTTTTGAATTGTCACCCCAATCCATCCCCGGATCACCCTTCCCTTTTTAAGCTGGGGCAGAAGGTCTTTGACCATGTTAATGGGAATGGCAAATCCAATGCCCACGCTTCCCCCGTTTTGGGAAAAAATGGCCGTATTAATACCGATGACCTCACCGTCTGTATTCAAGAGAGGTCCTCCGCTATTGCCAAGATTGATGGGGGTGTCGGTTTGAATAAAATTATCATAGGCGCCGGCGCCTATCTGCCGGTATTTGGCACTGACGATTCCGGCTGTCACCGTATTGCCTAATCCAAATGGATTACCAATAGCAACCACCCAGTCGCCGACTTCAAGCTTGTTAGAATCGCCTAAAGGGAGCGGTATTAGAAGTGTGTCCGATTTGATACGGATAAGTGCCAGATCTGTTATGGGGTCTCGGCCGATAATTTTGGCGTCAAATTCCTTTCCATCCGCTGTGCGTACTCTGATTTGGTCAGTCTGTTCAACTACATGGTTGTTGGTTAAAATAAAGCCTTTATTATCGATTATCAAACCAGTACCCAAGCTTTTTTGTTTATACTTTTTGGGTATTTGTCCTCCAAAGTAACGTTCAAAAAAATCTTTCATTGGATCGTTCGGGCTAAACGGCATCGGACTTTCTCGTTCTTCCGTGATGGTTTTGACAGCACTGATATTGACCACTGATGGGTTCGCGATTTTAACAAGATGTGAAAAAGACATGGGGGCTTCTGAGGCGTTTCTTGCGCATAAGGACTCCGATGATCCTGCCACAAGAAACACTAAGATAATGATCCAAGCAGTCACAAACCTGACAATGATCAGAGTTATACGTAAGGGTTTTTGTCGATGAGCTTTTGGTTTTTTCATGATGTTTTCCTCTTCTTTTAAATCGATGTCTTTTAATATTGTTTCCAATTCAGTATGGATATTTCTAAAGTCCAGGTTATAGATGGCTATGATAGTCTCTAAGTCTTTGGATGAGCACTTTACACAGGTTGAGTGAAAGGACCGGGATGCTTTTCAATAAAAGTAGAAAATCATCTGCTTTTAAGATCAGTATCTGGGCATCGGAATCGACTTTAGCAGTATAGGGGTGGTTTTTACCGTCAATGAGTGCCAATTCGCCGAAGAATCGGTTTTTCCCAATACATTCCATAACTTTTTGCCGGTCTGTTTCAGCACCTTTTATCAGTGCCACCTGACCTTCCATAATAAGATACAGGTAATCAGAAGGCATTCCTTCTCTGAGCACGACATCGTTTTTCGTAAATCGTCGAACCGCCATCATGGAAACAATGGTCAGAAGCTCCTGAACACGCAGGTTTGTAAATAGGGGCATGTGGCGGATCCATTGGACTTTTTCCACCAGGGGCGAGCTGGCCGTTGAACATATTTTTCTGTAAACTCCGGTCTCCGAAACATCCATCGCCCATCTGGCGGCTTCCTTTACCATCTGATTTTCTGAATTCGCATATCTTTGAACTTCAGGACGTAAAGCATCACTGTGGGCTGATTCTCCCCACGCATAAATACCGAGAGCTTGAATCAAGGGATCCGAGTCACCCATCAATTCCTTGAGAATACTCTCAAGCGATGAAGCCATCCACAGATCATATCCAAACCTTTTCCGGACAACAGCAAGTTTTTCTTCTATTGTCCCCTCACCCAGCAATGGGATAAGCAGACGTCGAATATCGGCGTGCAGACAGCTTTCCAAAGCTTCGATGGCATTATCCACCTCTCGCTTTTCTCTGGATTGAATTGCCCGTATAATTAATTTCATTCGATCTCCAAAGACCGTATATTCGAGCCCTCTTAGTACAATTTCAATGATTTCATTATTTTTTTCCAAAAGGTGATCGCGGCATAGAGCGAGTACAGGGTTCAATGCCCCGGATTCCAGGATCTTCACATGAGACAGGCAGCCATAAGCAACTTTAAGCTCTTTAACAACAAAAGCGGAAAGCATTACGGCAGGCACGCCCATCTGATCTAGAAGCTCAAAGATTTGTTTTTTAATAACTTGAGAGGGGAGATGAAGAGCAGATAACAGGCCGGGCAATGCATCTTTCTCTCTTAATCGGATTAACTTTGCAGCCCGTAACCGGACCCTCGAATCCGAATCCATTAAACGTTTTATCAATGCCTGGATAGGGATATCATTTTTCAAGGCACCGGCCGCCTCAACCGCGGCTCTACGAATCCTGGGTGAGGTATCCTCAAGTGATGTCGTAATGATGTCAACGACAGCTTTGTGCCCCATTTTAGACAATCCAGAAATAGACCATGCTTTCAATTCCGGATCTTTCCCGGTTGACAGCCCAAGCAGAATGTCTGTAAATGTCTCATCTCCGGTATTAGCGAGGATCTCGACTCCCATCCTGAAGTCGGAATCGTTGCTTTTAAGCAGATGGTTGATATGTTGTCGAAAAATAGATAAATTTTGAGGGCTTTTCCCAAGATAGAAGCCTGACAGTGCTTGGATTTGTACCCGGCGGTCTGAATGATCCAAAAAAGATTCCACGACCGACGAACATTTTTGTGGAGCTATACGGATCAGTGTTTTCAGTAGATACGATAAGAATTCCGGCGAAGCCGACCGTGTCAATAGAACAAGTTTATTATAAACCGATATTGAACCATCAGAAACAAGTAAATTCAACAGATATTTTTGAGTTTTTGAAGGCTGGGTGGACAGGGCGTTTATAATGGTATTCGACCATTCCGGCGGTTTTGCTGCTGCTAGTATTTCTGCATAAAACTCAGCGGTTTTTGGCTCTGCATGGGCCATTTTTCGCTTAATATTGTTTAGTAGAGGTTTATCTTTTAACAGTGCTTTAAGGTTGACTTCTTCAAGCGTTGACCAATCGACGTGTTTTTCAGCAAGTGTTTGCATTAAAATTGACGGATATACTTTTTTGAGACGGATATTGGTAAACAACCAAACCAATGCTAAAGGTGCTCCCACTATCGACAACCAGCGCGGATCCATCAAACCTTTGATAAGAATCAGTACTCCCGAGCCTGTAAAATCAGAAATCCTGACCACTGCGCCCCTTAAAAAAACTCGGATAAGTGCTCGGCTTTGCTCTGGGAAAAAATTGTACAGAATTGTCCGGGCCGGATTGTTGAGAGTCGTTTTAAGAGTTTCGGTACTAAAGCGAGCATAAATTCCTGATGAGATATTAAATCTCAGAAACAGAGCGCCAAATGCTAAAATATAGTTAGCTGGGTGAAACAGCAAACTGTGGGTGACGCCAAGCCTGGTAATGATCCGTCCGGAAACCATTAACACGACAAACATAGCGGCATTAGAGATGCCGCGATACAGGCCGAAAAAATGAAGTGTTGCTGCTTCGGTAGTGAAATGTTTGTCTACAACCACGTTGAATTGGAAGTCCATGATGGGAAGCAGTATATTCGGAATGGCAATGATAATAATCATGTATTTCAGTAATGTCGATTCACGAGCGTAGGAAAGAAATTCTCGGAAATTCTCGGAAAATTTACCCTCGAGTTTACCTTTGCGTCTATCGATCCGGGTTTCCCCGGGGGTTGCTACTATTTTTTCGGTCAATTCGTTCAAAATGGAAGCCAGTATCATTCCTACAACGAATATCAAAAGAAGATTATTAAGACCGAAACAAAGGGCGAGTCTTTCTGTCATCAAACTTCCCACCGTTGTGCCCAGAACACCACCGGCTGTAATCAGTGTGAAAAGGCGTTTGGATTGCTGAGTGGTAAACAAGTCGCTTAAGATGTCCCAATAAAGAATCGGTAAAATGGCAACAGATTGGCTTTTAAGAATAAAGAGCACCGGATAGATCCATGCTAACTTGAAAGGCAGGAGCAAACGAATCAAACCGATACATGCGCCGAAGTATAGCAAAACCACCGTAAAAACACGAACGTTGCGAAAACGTTCCATAAAAATGCCGACAAGCCCGGAAAAGAAGAAAGTGATGATGGCTTCCAAAAGAAAAACGGTGGGCAGGGAATTGACTCCGAAACGCTTGAGAAATGCACTTTGGGCAAAATTGTTGATCTGGATAGCACTGCTACTCATCACCAATTGAATGGCGGTAACCCAAAACAGTGGTTTTATCTCATGGGGATATACCTTAAAAACTTTCCGAAGAAAGATTTCAGGTTGAGTCCACTGCATCAAGTTGTGATGCCGGGTTGGTAAAACAGGGATATAATCGCTCATGGATTTAACGGCGAAAATTTTAGAGGATTAGGGTATGACGTTAAATATTTGATGATTTTTATACCCCAATATTTTATATCATTCGAACCTGATCAAAGGACAGACATTTGACCAAGGCGGTTAGAATTTCTTTGGTGTTTTTTTCTCAGCAGGCTTTTTTTGTTTCCAACCGGACAGCCATCCAGAAACAAGACCGAGGAAGAAGGTGACCAATAAAACAATGGATCGGGACGCCTCAGTGCCCCAGAATAAAAATCGAATTTCCACTACCTGAGCGTTTTGAAGAATAAAAACAGCAAACAAAATAGCAATGATTATCAGTGCAATACGTTTAGGGGTCATTTCCGTTTCCTTAAATAACTAATAAAAACATTATCATAAATTTCAAAACATCGTAAAATTCATAGCTATAGTTCATCCATCCAGTTTTTTTTCGATTTTTTTCGTCGGTACGGTTCGTAAGTTTTCTGGAGAAAGTCTTTATAGTTTTCATAAAGCAATTTTTCGACATAAACAAGTCGTACATAATGGGAGCTAACTTTTTGCAGTTCGATGAAAACTTTTTCTTTTTGCCACAATATCCGGGGATAGTCTGATGAAAAATAATCACCCTCGAGGTTTTTACTAACAAAATCATACTTTTTATTCAGTTCATCCCAAATCACATAAAAAAGTTTTGGTTCCAAAACAACAATCATGGCGTCCAATACCGAATTACCATCAAAAAATATCATTATATTTTTAACACCTTCGGTATCTTTGGGAATTACGGACAAAAAAGTGTTTTTACCGCGGATAGGGTCCTTTTTGTCCAATAGTTTTAGTTGTTTTTTTATGTATTCCTGATAGTTCCATTGCCGTTGCTGTAATGTTTCGAGAGCTTGTGTGTAAGTTGTTTTTCCGATGGTCAGACCGAAGGGTTTTGGCGGCTCCCCGGCATAAGCCCTTACCCCTAAAATTATACTCAAAATCATTACATGCGCCAACAAAACAGAATTTTTTCTCATTTTGACTCTCCTCTTTAATAGTATAAAATCCGAGAAAAGAAAGTTAGATCAATTTTTTCCAACGTTTTTTATTATAATATTACGGTTTAAGTCCAGTTCCATTGCAACGACCAATGTTCGGATGGAAAAAGCGCAGAGGGGATCAGTAACGGGAAGGATTCCTTCTGTGGAATCCTTTCTACCTGTAGACGTAAAAAGTCCGGACCTCGCTGACAATGGTTACTATAAAAAAATTTCTATTTTCTTTTCATTATCGTTCGCCATCCGTTCAATGGTTGATATATCGGCGGCAGAGCCTTGCTTTTATCCATAGCTTGTTCTGTGATGTAAAATGCATCGGGATCTTCTTCTCTCACGATTGGAATCAGCTTTTTTAGATCACGTCTGCGACAAACAATGTACAGTTCATAAACAGGTCCGGTCATGCCCTCTCCTTGAAATATGGTAACGGGCTGCCCTATTTTTCTAATACGTTCAGTCATTGTCTTTGATTTGGTTTTGGTGATAACACGAAAATTTATTAGTCCAAAACCAAGTTTTCTTTCCGTAATAATGCCAACCACATTGCCCGTTGCAAATCCCAAGGCATAAAAGAATATCAGGATAGGTTGTTCCCTGATTTGATTAATAACGACGCCGGCAACCGAAATCCATATAGTAATCTCAATTACGGCCAATATAAATACTAGTCCTGTTCTTCCTTGAATGGTGGTGATTGTCCTAACGGTTCCAATGGAAACATCACATATTCGAGCGACAAAAACGATACAACCTGTCACTATTGTCTGGAGATCGAGCATAGCTAATAAATGAATTCTTTTGGTTGTTTGTCCTGGTAAGAGTAAACTCCTGATCGTATCATCTCACTCTATATCCAATCAGAAGATCATGTTTACCCGCTTCTTTACAGTAGCGGGCGGTTACAACGATGCAACCGCCCAGTGGTTTCTGCTTTCAACTGGATAAGTTGCACCCAGTTGAAAAATTACAATTAAAGCATTTATATGATTTTGCCCTTTTTCAACGAAGGACTAAAATTGAGCAAATTCAAGATGCAAAGTATATGGGAGACATTGACTCTGTCAGCTGGTTTTGATTTCGATTTTTTTGCCTTCAGAGACCTTGGTTTTTTTGAAAACGAGCTTCAAAACACCTTTTTTATAGGATGCATCGATGTTCTTTTGATCGACTTCCGAAGACAAATTCATTCTTCGAGTAAAGGAACCATAAGAACGTTCGACACGATGGAAGTTTTCCTCTTTTTCTTCCTTTTCCTGCTTTTTCTCCCCTTTGATGGTAAGGGTTCGTCCTTCAAGACTGACGTCAATATCTTTTACGTCGCAACCTGGGATTTCAGCCTTAACCGTGATTTCTTTTTTCCCTTCACTCACATCAACGCGCGGAACCCATTGTCCTTCCTTGAAAAACTCTCGTGATATGGGAAAATCAAGGTCAAAAAAGCGATTAAACAAATTATCGAGTTCGCTTTTGAATCCCACCAAATCTTTACCTTCCCGTTTGCGCCATGGCATTAAATCAAACATTATTCTATCCTCCTTTTTGATTTACGAAGAACATGCACAATAGGCCGAGTAGACCTTTGCTCTGCCCCGATTAAAGCAACAAAGATGCCAAGTTTATAATATCACTTGGCAACCACGAATGTGTTTTGGTTATTTCTTAAGAATCGGCATGTTATGAACAAACAAGAATATTTATAGTCATACATTGGATAGGTTTAAGCTCCTCTGTTAACGACATCACACGTCCGGTAAAGCATAAATAGGAATCAAGTTGTCTTGTAATTTGTTCTATTGGAATGTGCATAAAGCGAGGGATCTTTAAAAATCAATGATATCTAACTGTTATGTTTTTGGCACAAAGATTGCTCATTCCATTTTCGTAGAACCATTTAGGTCATCGAAAAACCACCACGGGCAAACCGGTTTCAACGGTGGATTTGGGGATAAAATGCAAGGATGATCTATCCATCGAGGCAGACTTGGAAACATATTATTTTCCTTATTTCTTAAGCACATGACACAAACAACAACCATTCGTGGGATCGTGATACCAGTTTCCTGGAATGAAAAAGGGGATGTCATTTCAGTGGCTATTGTTACCTATAATGAAGGGAAATATTTGGTCGAAAACAACGTCAAGGGTCAACAATTGTTTTCGCTTCTTCGGAAACGCGTTGTGATTGATGGCGGTTTAATAACACGAGATAAAATAAAATTTATTGAAATTTATAACTTTCGAGAGGATACGTCGAAAGTATAAGATTAGCATACAAACACTTAATGAGGGAAAAATGAAAACGTTTGTCGGGATCTGGATAGACCGAAAAAAAGCGGTATTTGTAACAAAAAGAGAGCCGGAACGATCATATGAAGAAGATGAGGGATTATCGGCTACTGAGATACGCTCGGATATCGAAAGGAAAGTACGTCTTGCCGGCGGATCTCGAACGCGGAATAGACCGTGGGGACCTCAAGAAGTTGCAGTGGACGGCAAAATCGAAGCCCGTCAGAAACAACAGCTCAAAAAATATTATCATCAAATTATTGAATCAATAAAAGATGCAGATAAGATTATGATTATGGGACCTGGAGAGGCAAAACTTGAACTGAAAAAGGAGATGGAAAAATCAAAAGACCTCATCCCTAAAATCACTGGTGTGTATACCAGAGACAAAATGACCGCTAATCAAATCTCTGCAGAGGTTAAATCGTATTTCGATTAAAAATAACCAATAATATCTGTCGACAATCCATTGGACTAAACAAGCCTGCATTTTTCAGACGCAGGCTTTTTTGTTGACATGGACAACCATATATGCCAATTTTTCCACTTAAAATTCTCTCACCAAGCTATGGTCAACAACTGTCTATTAATGGTTTTTTTAATCTTTTACTATGAATGTATTGGTTATTTCCAGCGTTCAAGACGTCATTGGGCTGCTTTCAAAAGCCCTTTCCGACAAAGTGGTTGTAGAACATGCCACGTCGGTTTCGGCCGCACTTCAGATCCATCAACAAAATCCCTCTGACATTATCTTTACAGACCTCGAACAACTTGAGTCTGAAGTATCAACCGAAAATTTCAGTGAAGCGATTAAACCCTTTAAAAAAAACAATCCCCACGTAAAAATTATCGTTCTCACATCAAAAATAAATATCCGAAAGGCGGTCCATGCCGTCAAGAATGGTGCCGAGGACTATCTGACTTATCCCATCGATGGTGAAGAAGTCCTGCTTGTGCTTACTTCCATTGAAGATCTGCGAGTTAAAGACCTAGAACTGGACTATCTGCGTGATCGTTTTTGGAAAACGGAATGGTTTGATATCATTCAATCAAATAATCTTGTCATGCGCGAGGTATTTCAAATTATTCGATCGGTAGCACCGACCATTGCCAACGTGCTGCTCCTGGGTGAAACGGGTACCGGAAAGGGACTGATAGCCCAGCTTATTCACCAACACAGCCATCGATTTGGAAAACCGTTTATCACCGTTCACTGCGGCGCAATTCCGGACACACTCATTGAGAGCGAACTGTTCGGACATGAAAAAGGCGCATTTACAGGTGCCGATCGAAGAAAGTTGGGCAAATTTGAAATGGCACGAGGCGGGACTATATTTCTTGATGAAATCGGTACGATTACAACACCCGCCCAGATTAAACTGTTGCAGGTATTACAAGACGGTACATTCAGCCGTGTCGGCGGTACAGAGGAACTTAAAACAGATGCACGTATCATCTCCGCAACCAATGAAGATTTGAAACAGCTTCTCGAAAAAGGTTTGTTCCGGAAGGATCTGTACTACCGTCTGAATATTTTCCCGATAGAAATTCCGGCATTAAAGGATCGAATGGAGGATCTGCCCCATCTTGTCGATTTACTTTTAAACAATTTAAATACTAAATATGGCAAAGGAATCAGCAAGCTCCACCCTGCCGTGAAAGAAGGATTTAAAACCTATGATTGGCCCGGCAACATCCGCGAATTGGAAAACATTTTGGAGCGTGCTTATATCCTTGAAAATAGTGATATGCTCGATCTTCAGCATTTTCCACCCGAGTTGGTAATGATAACTCCTCACATTGAAACATTACCGGATCGAGATGAACTTTCTTTGACTGAAGCCAGGCAAATTGCCATAGAAAAATTCGAACAGGATTATTTGAGGAACCTCCTCAAACAATGCAAAGGAAAAATAAACCTGGCCGCGATAAAAGCCCAAATCACCACTCGCCAACTAAATAGGCTTATGACTCGACATGGGATTCGGAAAGATGAATTTAGGGTTTGATTGAGAATCCAAGCCGCCCCCCCTTTTTTTCTATTATGGCCGAAAATCAATTTAAGACGTCCTTTCTAGTCGATTTCTATATCTTCTCTTTTTATAAGTCTATTTAACTTTTTTAAAAGGGCTCTTTATTTAATCGGAACCGAAATGTCCATTTACTAACTGGGTTATTTATAAACCTGAGGGCGACGTCCGAACCAATACCGTGACAATAGCTAAATTTATATTAAATACAAAGTCTTATCATATTAAGCCGATCATGCCAAGGTTGGCACGAAGATTGCTCGGCCTAAGGGATGACGGCATATATTATTTTTTTTAAAAAGTAATCCTATTGAAGGGGGGTCGAAATGAAAGAGATGAAAGTATTGCTGGTGGATGATGAAGAAGAATTCGTACTTTCCCTTTCCGAACGAATGAAAATGCGGGAAGTGAATTCAGATGTGGCACTCAGTGGGGAACAGGCACTGGATACTATAGACAAGGATCTTCCGGATGTCATGGTCTTAGACCTGAAAATGCCCGGAATGGGTGGGATGGAAGTTTTAAGGCGTGCCAAAAAAGCGTATCCCGGTGTTCAGATCATTATGCTTACCGGACATGGGTCTGAAAAAGATGAGCAAGAGGCTCGACGGCTGGGTGTTTTCGAGTATCTTCAGAAACCCGTTCCCATCGAAAAACTTATGAAAACAATCACCGAGGCCTACAAAACCAAATTTGAGGACACCATGAGTGCCGCTGCATTTGCTGAAGCCGGTGAATACGATACCGCAAAAGAAATTCTTGATAGAGACAAGAAAAAATAACCCGGCCTGAAGCAAATGAGAATTAAAGCGAGAAATTAAATTTACTGGGTTCAGGGAGAGAATGAATGGAACAACACCATGCAGTAGCGGATAAGACAAAGAGCCTGGGGCTGCTTTCAAACAAAATGCTTTGGCTGATGGTTGGAGCAGCCTGTTTTGTGATCATCGGGTTTATTATTCCAACACCTCAGAGTCTGATTGAATTGGTGGAAAAACAGAAAATTGCGCAAAGACTAATCGAATGGCATGTCGCTCATGATGTTGTACATGCAGCCTGGAAGGCGAAGCTTGTTCTCGCCATGATTCCCATGGCCGTCATCTATTTTGCAACTGAAGCACTGCCCATCGGCCTGGTGGGCATCTTGATGCCGATGTTCGCTTATTTTTTCAAACTATTACCCATGAAGATGATCGGACAAACCTTTGCCGGTGATGCACCGCTTTTCCTTTTGGGTGTTTTGGCCATGGGGGTAACGGTGATCGGCGTAGGATTGCATAAACGATTGGCCACATGGATTCTCGGTTGGACCAAAGGTTTTGTGCAACCCATTGTTGTCTTGTGCTTGTCCATGTCTGTTCTAGGGTCATTCATATCGGCGCATGCCATGGCGGCCTTTATGGCACCGGTGATGGCAGCTGTCTATATGGGAGCGGTTTCGGCCAACAGCAATCAAGGCGTTATTGAGCATGATCCACAACTTGCCAAACTTCTAATGTTTGCGCTTTGTTTTGCTTTGAATGTCGGCGGTGTGGGATCACCCGCAGCCGGCGGTCGAAACGTCATCATGATGGGATTCTGGTCCGATTACAATGTTCCTATGAGTTTCGGCCGATGGATGATGTACGGACTTCCGTTGACCCCGGTGCTGGGACTGGCTGTGGCTTTTTATATGCTGTTGATTTTCAGAAAAGTGAAAACAAAGGATCTGACACCCGGTCTCGCAGCCATCAAGGAAGAAACGAAAAAAATGGGCCCCATGAGTTATGCTGAAAAAGTGGCATTCGGAATGATGCTTCTGATACTGTTTCTCTGGATCGTCGGCGGGCATGATCTCGGTCTTGGGGGACCGGCCTTGCTCGCCCTGGTCATTCCGGTTGTGTTTAAAATTGCAGATTGGAGAAAAATTTTAGGCGGCATCTCCTGGGATGCCTGGTTTATGTATTGCGGTGCCCTTACCCTTGGGGCTTTGTTAAAGGAGACGGGGGCTGCTCTATGGCTGGCGCAGATTTTTCTGGGTGGCTTGACTGCTGTAGGTTTCGGTAAAGGCTTGGGGCTCTGGATCGGGATGAGTTCATTTTCAGGTCTGATGACCAACTTTATGTCTGATGCGGGGACCACCGCGCTTTTAGGACCCATTGCCGTTCCCATGGGTATTATGAGCGGTGTTCAAGGTGAACCCTGGGCCATCGGTCTTGCTACCGCTTTTGCAACGTCTTTTGCTCATTTTCTGATTGTTGGAACGCCGAACAACGCCATTATTTACGGTCTTGGCGTTTATCCTGATACCGGTCAACGAATGATCAGCCCCATTGATTTTGTCAAATATGGATTTTTAATCTGGGTCATTTCACTGGCAATTGTGTGGGTATTGGGATTTATGGTACTTTATAATGTGGTAGGATTTCCCGAAGGAATTACCGAAACGGCAAAAGCAACGCTTTTGAGTATCCCGAAATAATTATTTAATGCCAGGAGTGGTTATGAAAATAAGAATACTTTTAGTGGATGATGAAAAGGAATTTGTTGAGACCCTTGCCGAGCGCCTGAGAACCAGAGGTTTTCATGTTACAGAATCATTCCGTGGTGAAGATGCTCTCGAAAAGTTCAAAGAATACAATTTCGATGTATTGATTCTGGATGTACAGATGCCGGGCATGAGCGGCATTGAGGTCCTGGGAGCCATAAAAAAATTGAAACCGTTGACGGAAGTATTGATGCTCACCGGCCACGCAACCATCGAAACTGCCATAGAAGGCATGAAAATGGGTGCTTTTGACTTCCTGTTAAAGCCATGTAAAATAGATGTCTTGATAGAGAAGATCAACAAAGCCAACGAGAGGAAATCAGAGCATGAAGAACGAATTCGAAAAGCCATGGTGGACAAATTGTCAACATCGCCCATGAGCGTTTTTGAAAAATGATACAACGATGCTTGAAATGATTCAAATAGTAGCTATTGACGTGTAAATGGAGCAGATGCCTTGTTGGTGATCATTAAAGAATTGCTTTCCTGGCGAACTATTTTGGATATATCTCTAATAGCGGCAGGTTTATTTTTATTATACCGGACTTTGCATCGGCTTGGTACATGGAAGATTGTTGTCGGAATTCTTGTCGCCATGTCACTTTTTTAATTGCATGTTTTTTAGACCTTAAAGGGATTGAATGGATTTTGATAATATTAGAAGGTGGTCTTATGACAAAAAAAATACTACTATTGATGATGGTATTGATTTTACTTTCAAGAAACCTTTTTAATGGCAGAGCTGAGACCGGTCTTATATTATCTGAAAAGGTCGACCTGTCCGCATTACAGTTTAAGCGTATCGTTGTCATGCCCTTTTTAGTCGACATGTTGGTGATGGGCATCAAAGGTCGCAGCAACCTTGCCAGTGTTTTATTAGGTTCAACTGCCGAAAAGATGTTTTGACATTGTCCTGTGCCGCTTCTGAGTGTTCGGCTCCAGAAATCGTAGCCAAAAACATACCAGTTTTCGGATCTTAGCCTTTACCACTCGCTACATGTAAGAGATAGTGTTGTATTCATAAAGAATGGGTTCGCGTTATGAAAGAGGCGATTCGAAGCAACGCCACACGTTTTTCAGAACGACGAATGGTAAAAGAATACCTACTTTTCGCTAAGACCTTAAGGTCGTCTATATTGAATAACCATATTAATTACTTTTAAAACAAACAAGAAAGACAACGTAACAGATATATATTAAAATACACACTGCGCCTTCCCATCGGTCCAGTGAACGTTTTTTTCCAGTAAACATGAAAACAAACAGCAGCAGACTTGCCAGGATGACCATACCGATGTCGATGTTGTTTGCAATACTAAACGGCAAGGGGTGAACGATAGAGCTTACGCCAAGGATAAAAAAGATATTGAAGATATTGGAACCAACGACATTGCCAACCGCAATATCAACATTTTTTCGATAGGCGGCCATGGCCGATGTGGCCAATTCCGGTAGGGACGTTCCCACCGCCACAACCGTCAACCCAACTGTAGACTGGCTTAATCCTAATTTTAAAGCCAGATGTACGGCACCGTCGATGATCCACTGACCACCGATAATTAACCCCAAAAAGCCCAAGACCAGTAGTCTCAAGGATTTGCCCAGCCCGAAAATATTCGCTGGAGCCTGGGCATCCAGTCCGTCGATGTCATGTGCAATATGTGCCGAGTAATATAGAAAAATGACAAAAAACGATAGGAGAACCAACCCATCGGACCGTAACAGAGCAGATCCGTCTCGTTTGTCAATAAGTTGATCGTTGGCCAGAAACGCCAGTACAAGGGCTGCCAGCAGGCTGAATGGTATTTCTTTCCAAACGGTTCCTTTGGAAACTGCCAAAGGGTATATTAAAGCGGAGATTCCCAATATTAAAAACACATTGGCGATATTGCTCCCCAGAACATTCCCAATGGCGATATCCGTATTTCCTCTGATTCCAGCAATAATGTTGACCACCAATTCCGGCATAGAGGTTCCGAAGGCAACCACCGTTAAACCAATCACCAGATTAGAAACGTTAAACCGTTTAGCGATCGAAGAGGCACCAGCGACGAGAAAATCGGCTCCTTTAATCAAAATGACAAATCCGACTGCAAGGAGGATATAATTTAGCATTGTTGATTGTTCCCGAAAGTAGAAATCTTAGGGTTCATCCGAATGGTGTGTTCGATGTTTTCCACACTCGCTAGAATGACAATACACTGAAGATGAATAAGATTATAGCCGTTAGAAAAATCAGGACCACCATTGACATGGAAATTGTCAGAAAAAATAATTTTGTCTAAACGCTTTCGGTGTTTTGCGAAACCACAATCCTAATGAAAAGGGCCAAGACAAGAATACCAATCTTCTTATCTTAGCTCGATTTATTTTATCGCTCTTTTTACGGGACCAACCACAGCGCCACGGCTTTAGAATTTTGCAAAACTTTGCGGCATACACTTCCCATGGAATATTCCTTAACACCTGTAACCCCCCGCTGACCCATGACGATGGTTCCACAGCCAAAACGATTGGCCGCATTTAGGATGTCAGAAGCGGCATTATGACTACCGTCGATAATACGGACAGAGATTTGTGTTTCTTCAATACCTGCTTTGATCAACATTTGTTTTGCTTTTTGCATCGTGGGAACGATCTCCCGGCCAGCAGCCGCTTGCCACGTGTCCTCCAACTCTGACATGGATTCGAAGCTTTCACTTATAGAGAAAAACCTGAACAGATTTCGTTTGGAATAGAACAGCGTAATTTCACAATCGGTTCCGGCCAACATGAATGCCGCATGATCCACAGCTCGAATGGCATTTTCGGAAGTGTCTAAGGTAATCAGAACCGGAGTTAACCGGACATCCTCCTTGACTATCCATACCGGGCAGATGCGACTGAATTCCAAGACTTTGTTGGCCGTTTCACCCATAAAAAAGGCCTCTATACGACTTCGTCCGCGAGTGGCGAGAACGATAGCATCCATTTCTTTTTTTTCCGACCAACCGCAAATATCTCGAGCAATGCCTATTTGTTTTTGGAATTCAACGAGTTGAATCCGATTTTCGTCAAAGCCAGAATCCAGCAGTGCCTTCTTTCCAGCGGTAAGAATCTTTTTTGCCAATCGCTTGTTCCGATTTTCCAACTCCCTGACTTGTCTCGCTGTGTCTGGATTGCTTTTGCTTTCCTCCGCCAATATAGGTGGTATACTCTGAATAGCATGAAACAGAATTATATCCAGGTTGTGCTGAGATCCGAAGATGAGTTTTAGATATTTTAGCGTTTTTAACGCATTTTCGGAACCATCCAATGGCACAACTATAGATTTGGTGATTTCAGTGCCCATGATTTACCTCCTTTACAAGGTTGTTTAAACCTATTGATTCTAAAATTTAGTAGATCTTAAGTCGATAGTCAATTCCATCTCCCCAGGTTCAGAAGATCTGGAGACTTTAAACCCCAGTTTTCGACCAAGTGCCAGCATACCCTCGTTCTCCTGTAAAACGGATCTCTTCCGGTAGCCCATGATACTGGAGGAATCCACGATACGATCAGGGATCTCAATGTTGAAAATAATTCCGGGAATGGTTTTTTGTTTAATACCTTTGACGCCAACGGCCTTTTCTGGGCCATTAACCAAGCCATGTACTTTTATAATCTACCCGATCATATGAAGACCAAACAAATCGAAAGGATTATGACAGAAAGTGCCACAACGTTTACACATGCAAAAACCGTACAACAGTATATAGAACTTTATGAGAAAATGTTGAAACGGCCGCTAATCGTTTAAATTTGAACTTGAAATTGGTGATATCTTGGTGATATCTTGCAACTATCTAATTTCACTTTTAATTGTGATAGGATAATAGCGTATCTCAGGAATAATGATAATTGAATGTTTAATTCTTGGTCGATGCAAATCATTGGAGCAAAGCGACTCAATAACTTTCCCGATGAATACGGGATAAATAGGCACGTTTGATCACTTAAGGCATTTTTAACTTGTACGGCTTTAAGTAAAATAGTCTTTTTCAGAGATTCTATTCAAAGCCGAGTTCTCTGGATCGGGTTTCTTTACCTGGCCATCAGGTGATTGACTGCGCCCTCAAGGCCATCCAGAGTGAGTTCAAACATGGGGAAAATGTTTTGGATGGTGTTAATGGTCGCTGTCTGATGCCATAATTGTGAAAATACAGGATTCATCCAAACACAGTGGGGAAATGTCCGGGCTAGAAACTTTAACTGCTCGATGCTCGGTTTGCCACTTCTTTCCTCCACATGGATGGAGCCGTCTGCAGCCATCAGTTCATAGGGCGCCATGCTGCCGTCGCCCACCATGATGAGGCGGGTCTGCGGATCAAAGGAGATAAAATCTTCGACTTTAAAAGGTTGCTTGATTCTGGCCGGATCTTCCCAGAGAAAATCATAGACCGTGTTGTGAAAAAAGAAG